>Ga0308175_100002095_pt1 | contig 13578 bp, 14 predicted proteins | sample PhyCR1_3_FD_203893 | JGI IMG/M metagenome (GOLD analysis project Ga0308175, IMG submission 203893) | Soil microbial communities from UC Gill Tract Community Farm, Albany, California, United States - DLSLS.C.R1 | ecosystem: Environmental > Terrestrial > Soil > Agricultural land | place: USA...
GCCCTGCGCCCTCCTTGGCCGCGACGCCGGCGATCGCCAGGGCGGCGATCGGATCCAGGAGGCCCAGCCCCCGACCGGCACCGAGCACGGCGACCAGCGCGGCCAGGGCCTGTCCGGCGCACAGCAGGTTCTGCATCCCCTCACCGGCGGTGGCGCCCGAGTCCAGCCGGCGCCCGAGCTTCAGCTTCGCCCAGCCCAGGGCGGGCATCAGCACGACGCTGGACGCGGTCAGCGCGACCGCCAGCGTCGTGGTCTGCGCATCGCTGCCGGTGACGAGCCGGTGGATCGACTCATACACGAAGTAGGGGGCCAGGAGGAAGAAGCTCGCGCCGACCCACTTCTGCGCGCGACGTTCACTGGTCTCCGATGACGTCCGCCGCCCGGTGAACCGCCAGACGACGATGACGGACGCCATGCCCTCGACCGCCGAGCTCGCCGCCCACGTGAGCACGCTGATGCTGTCGGCCTGCAGACCGGCGATCGCGCCGATGACGCCTTCGAGCGTCATCCAGACAAGGCTCGCCCAGGCGAGCAGTCGGGCCTGGCGCGCAGCTCGGTGCCACCCGTCGTCGCGCAACGGCGCGGCGGCGACCTGCACCAGCGGCAGCTGGATCGGTCCGCTCATCCCGTGGCTCCGTGCCGGCCCACGGGCCGGATGCTACGTGGCGGGGGCCACGCGCGCCGCGTTGACGGACGCCGTGCTCACCGCGCCCTCCCGGACCTCCCAGCGGCGCAGGATCTCCGCGTACTCACCGGAGCGGATGAGCCGGTTGAGGGCGGCCTCGATGGCGTCGCGGAGCGCCGGGGCGCCCTTGGCCACCGCGATGCCGTAGAGGCCGGGCTCGTACTGCGTGGTCGATGCCAGCTGGTACTCGGCGCGCGTCGTCGGATCGGTCGTCAGCGCCACGGCCGGCGGATAGTCGTTGAGCACGGCCTGCGCCTGGCCGGTGCGCAGCTGGACCAGCGCATCGTCGTTGGTGTCGAAGCTCTTGACGTTCATCGGGCGCCCGGGCGGGCACTGCTTCGACGAGCGCGCCAGCAGGTCGACTTGAGTGGTGTCCTTCTCCACCGCGACCGTCCGGCCGCAGAGCCCCATCAGGTCCGTGATGCCGTGGGCGTTGCCGCGCTTGACCACGATCGACGTGCCCGCCGAGAAGTAGTTGATGAAGTCGGCGTCGCGCTCGCGCTGCGGCGTGTCGGTCAGCGCGCTCATGACCACGTCGGAGCGACCCGCCGCCACACGGTCCAGCAGCTTGGAGAAGTCGGCGTTGGCGAGCGTGATCTTGACGCCGAGCACATGGCCGAGCGCGTCGGCCAGGTCCGCGTCGAAGCCGACGATCGTGTGGCCGTCGGGGGCGAAGGACTCCGCCGGCGCGTAGGAGGCGTCGGTCTCCACGCGCAGCACGCCGCGGGCGCGGATCGCCGCCGGCAGCTGCCGATGCAGCGCGGCGTCATAGGCGGCCTGGGCGCCGCCCGCGGCGTCGGCGTCGGTGCCGGCGCACCCGGCGCTGGTGACGGCGACGAGGCCGAGGGCGCAGAGCGCCAGGCCACGGCGGACGGTGCAGGCGACGGCGTTCATGAGGCGGCCTTCCAGGTGGCGGGCTGGTCGTCGAGCAGCAGCGGCAGGAGGTCGGCCCACGGCGCGGGCCGAGCGAGGTGGTAGCCCTGGGCCGTGTCGCAGCCGGCGTGGCGCAACCACTCCTGGACGGCGGAGGTCTCGACGCCTTCCGCCGTGACCGAGACGCCGAGCCCGTGGCCGAGCGCGATGATGGCCCGGACGATCGAGCGGTCCTGCGGCGACCCGTCCAGGCCCGAGATGAAGGCGCGGTCGATCTTCAGCTCGCTGACCGGCAGCGTGCGCAGCCCCGACAGGCTCGTCGACCCGATGCCGAAGTCGTCGACCGAGATCGAGACGCCGGCCGCGGCCAGCTCGGCGACCGCGGCGGCCACCGCCTCGCCGTCGGAGGCGAGCGCGGTCTCGGTGACCTCGATGACGATGTCCGACGCCGACCGGCCCGACGCCTCGAGCACGGCGAGCACCTGCTGCGCGAAGCGCGGCGCCTCGAGGTTGCGCGCCGAGACGTTGACCGAGACGGGCAGGTCCAGCCCTGCGGCGCGCCACTGCGCGTGGTCGGCCAAGGCCCGGCGCAGGACCCATTCGGTGAGCGGCTGGATCAGGCTCGAGCGCTCGGCCTCCGGAAGGAACGCGGCGGGCGACAGCAGCCCGCGGCGCGGATGCTGCCACCGGACGAGGGCCTCCATGCCGCAGGCCGCGCCGGAGCCGAACGCGAACTTGGGCTGGTAGACGAGGCGCAGCTCGTCGTCGTCGATCGCCTGGCGCAGCTCGCCGTGGATGGTCAGCGCGTCGGTGTCGGCGCCGTGCGCCAGCGCCGCCGGGTCGTGGACCATGACGCCCGCCGATCGGCGCTTGGCGCGGTACATCGCGGCGTCGGCGCGCTGGAGCAGCTGCTCGATCGTCGTCCCATGGCCGGGGAAGAGCGCCACGCCGAAGCTCGCCTCGATGGCGACCCGGACACCGTCGAGCGTCACGTCGTCGACCAGCAGGCGCCGGATCTCGGTGACGATCTGCGCCGCCTGGCCGTCGTCCCGCACGCCGGGCAGGACGATGCCGAACTCGTCGCCGCCGAGGCGGGCGAGGAGATCGTCGGTCCGGACGCCGTCGCGCAGCCGCTGCGCCGCGACGCGCAGCAGCTCATCGCCGGCGTGGTGGCCGAGGGTGTCGTTGACCTCCTTGAAGCGGTCGAGGTCGATGAGGACGATCGCTCCGTGCGCTCCCGCGTCGACCATCGCCGCGGCGCGCCGGCCGAACCAGCTGCGGTTGGGGAGACCGGTCAGCGCGTCGTGCAGCGACTCGTACTCGCGCACCGAGGCGTGGCGGCGCAGCCGGCGCGTCGTCGACCAGGAGATGAGGGCCAGCACGAGGTACAGCGCGGCAAGGACCCCGGCCAGCCGCCAGTAGGCGCGGTGAAGCTCCGCCGTCACCTGGGCGGCGATGGGCGCGTACGGGAGATAGATCTCGAGGACGCCGGTCGCGCGGCCCGTCGCGTTGGGCACGATCGGCAGCAGCGCGCGCAGCACCCGGCCGTGCCCCTGGGCCGAGCTGACGATCGCCACGTCGCGCTCGCCCAGCGCGGCGTGGCGGAAGGCCGGGTCGGAGGTCTGCAGCGCGCCGGTGGTCGTCCCGTCGTCGGAGAAGATCACGCGCCCGTCGAAGCTGCGCACCCGCAGGCGCAGGACCGACTCGGAGAAGACCGCCAGCTGGGTGGCCTGCATCAGGCCCTCGCGCTCGCGCGCGTCGAGCCCCTCGCGCAGGTCCTGCTTGCCGAGCACGGGTGCGATGGCCATCTGCTCGATGACCGCCGCCTGGGCGCGGCCCTGGCTGAGCGCCCGATCGCGACCTTCGCGGCGGTAGTTGGTCGACAGGACGACGCCGAGGATCAGGACCGGGACGAGGCTCGCCACGGCGTAGACGAGGAACAGGCGAGAGCCCGCGCGCGACTTGTAGGTGTCCGGCGCCACCATTGCCCCGAGACATCGACCATCGGGGGCCAACCTTGACGGCGGCCACCCTTGTCGTGTTCGGCGGCGGCCTCACGCCGAGGCGTGCCGGGCCATGGCGCCGATGCCGCCCGCGTTCGGCGATCGGATGAGGACGTGACGCAGGTTCCGCCCTTCCGGGCGCCCCGTCCTGGGGCTACGCTCGGCAGTGCAACCAAGGGAAGGGGGAGCCATGGCCTTCCAGATCGGCGATCGAGTCGTCGCCGAGTCCGAATCGACGACACGGCAGCCACGGACGGGGACGGTGCGCGAGGTCCTGCGCGGCGATCCGGCTCCGCGATACCGGATCGAGTGGGACGACGGTCATACGACGTCGCTCACCCCAGAGGCGGGCGCGCTGCACGCCGCCGAGAAGCACCCGCGCGCGGCGATGTGACGACGGTGGCGCCGCCGGCGAGAGCCGACGGTGCCGGTCGCGTCGGCTTCCTCACCGTCGATCGGGTTCGTGCTCGTCGTGGAGCAGCGGCGTGAGCGCCGCCGTCTCGTCGAGTCGGTGCTGCCGTCGGGCGTGCGCGCGCAGCTCGTACCGCCACGCGATCGTGCGCGCCTCGACGGCCGGCGGCAGGTGCGGTGGAAGCGGGAAGCAGAAGGGCGCCCAGGTCCGGTCGGGATCGACGCCGACGTGCTGCTGCGCCGCCCACAGCGTCCTGGCCGACCAGTAGGGCAACCCGCGGGCGGGCGGGCCGGTGGGACGCCAGCACTCGTCGCAGACAAGGCCGACCACGATCGCCGTCGCACACCGGCGGCCGTGGAGATGGACGCGCCCCGCGATGCGGCCACCGCCGTGCAGCAGCGCATCGCCGAGCTCGAGGTGGAAGTGGCGCGCATCCCAGCCCGCGACGAGCGGATCACGGCCGGGCGACCCCTGGGCGACATGCGGACGTGCGTCGGCGACGACCTCGAGTCCCGCCCGCGCCACGACGCCGTGCGCCCGCACCTGCACGGCGTAGGACAGCGCGCACCGTGTGCCCGTGGCCGTCGGCAGGGCTCCCGGCGGGAGCGCGAGCTCGACGAGGCCGGATGGCTCGACGAGCTCCTGCTCGTCGATCAGGACCGCGGCCTCCGAGGACGGCCGCCGCTCGATCCGGACGAGGGTGGCGCTCGTCGGAAGCGGAACCCCGCTGACGAGGGCCACGACGGGCTCACCGGCGGCGCACCGCGGCCGGGCGACCTCGATCGTGATGGGCGATCGCGCCAGGGTCTCGCGCGGCAACGCAGCCCCCTGCTCGCCTCCTGCCCGCCACCGAAGTGCCCGCGTCCAACCCATCGCCGACCACCACGACAAGTGTCCCGCGCAGCCTGCGCCAGGGCAACCGGCGAACGGGTGGCATGACCAGGCGGGCGGGAGTACAGTCGCGTCGACGAAAGGATTGGGGCGACCAGCCCTTTCGTGGTCGGCCCGTCCGAGCGAATCCGGTTCGCGATGAGGAGGGAGCGGGCCATGTCAGAGGTACCTCGCGCCGACGATCGCGACGAGCAGACGCTCGCCGACCTGGGCTACAAGCAGGAGCTCTCGCGCGCCTGGAGCAGCTTCACCAACTTCGCGATCTCGTTCACCATCATCTCGGTCCTCGCCGGGACGTTCACAACGTTCGGGCAGGCCTGGAACGCGGGCGGGCCGATCGCCATCTCGATCGGTTGGCCGGTCATCTGCGCGTTCGTGCTGCTCGTCGCCCTGTCGATGGCCGAGCTCACGTCGGCGTTCCCGACCGCCGGCGGCCCCTACTGGTGGGCCGCGAGGCTCGGGGGACCGGGCTGGAGCTGGTTCACGGGCTGGTTCAACATCGCCGGCCTGCTCGGAATCGTCGCCTCGGTCGGCTACGGCGCCGCGTCGTTCCTGTACGCGGTGTTCGGCCTGTACGGCCTCGACGTGCTCGGGGTGAACTTCGGCGACGACGTGCACGCGATCAGCGAGACGTTCCTGCTGTTCATCATCATCCTGGCCTTCGTCACCGTCCTGAACATCTTCGCCGACCCGATCCTGGCGCTGCTCAACAACATCTCGGTCGGCTGGCACGTGGTCGGCGTGGCGGCGATCATCGCGCTCCTGGTCTTCGTGCCCGACGACCACCAGAGCGCGAGCTTCGTGTTCGGCGAGCGGATCAACAACACCGGGTTCGACGGGGGCGCCACCGGCGGACTGCCGTTCTGGTTCCTGGTGATGCCGGTCGGCTTCCTGCTGACCATGTACACGCAGACCGGCTACGACGCGTCGGCGCACACCTCGGAGGAGACGCGCGGCGCCGCCATCGCCGCCGCCCAGGGCGTGTGGCGGTCGGTGTTCTGGTCGGCGGTGATCGGCTGGTTCGTGCTGCTGGCGCTCGTGTTCGCGGCGACGGACGTCAAGGCGATCACCGAGGGCGGCGGCGGATCGATCCCGATCATCACGACCGCGCTGAGCTCCTCGGCGGCCAAGATCGTGCTCATCATCTGCACCGTCGGCCAGATCTTCTGCGTGGCGGCGGGGCTGACCAGCGCGGCGCGGACGTGGTACGCGTTCTCGCGCGACCGCGGCATCCCGGGCTGGCCGCTCTTCCGGCGCCTGAACCACCACCGGGTTCCGAGCTACGCGGTGCTGGCGGTGTCGTTCTTCTCGCTGCTCATCTCCATTCCGGCGCTCTGGAGCAACAAGGCGGGCTTCCCGTTCGCGTTCTTCGCGCTGACCGGGATCTGCACGGTCGGCCTCTACATCGCCTACACGATCCCGGTCTACCTGCGCTGGCGCCGGCGCGACGACTTCGTGCCCGGGCCCTGGACCCTGCGTGCGCATTACCGGTGGATCAATCCCGGAGCACTGCTGTTCGCCGTCGTGTGCGTGATCGCCCTCGACCTGCCGTTCTCGCATGCGGCAGTGCCGTGGAACGACGACTTCGACGCGACCGCGTTGAACTACACGCCCGGTGTCCTGGTGCTCGGCCTGCTCGTGGCGGTCTGGTGGCAGGTCTCGGCCCGCCACCGGTACACGGGCCCGATCCGCACCATCGACACCGATGAGCGGGGCCGCGTGATCGAGCAGCCGACCACCACGGCCCCGACCCGGCCCACGGGGCCGGGGCCGATCGGACCGGGGCCGACGCCGGCGCACTGACGCACGCCGGGCGACCGCGTCGACACGGTCAGAAGTCGAGCCGCATCACGAGACGCCGCGGGGTCGGGCGGCTGACCTCGACCAGGCCGGCGGCGGCGAACACGCTGGGCGTGCCGACGTGCAGCTCCTCGGCGATCACGTTCGTCGTGACGATGGGATACGCCTCGATCGCCCGCGCTCCGCGCTCGCGGGCGAAGGCCACGGCCGCGCGCGCCAAGGCCCGGCTGACGCCCCGCCGGCGGAAGCCGGCGCGGGCGAACAGGCAGGTCACCGCCCACACGGTGTCGTCGGTCTTGTCCTCGTCGCGACCCTCCCACGGGACGCGGAAGACGCGCAGCAGCCCGGGCCTGGAGGCGTCCGACACGCTCCTCGACCGGCCGTGAGCGAAACGACTCTCGCGGCGCCAGCTTGTAGCGCTGGCACCGGCACCACGACGCGGCGCCGCGCGTGCCGAAGAGCGCCTGCAGGTCGTCGCAGCTCGCCACGTTGGCGGGCACGACCGAGATCGCAGCCTCCTGGGCCGTCATGAGACCATCATGGAGGACTCGGGCCGAGCGGGCCCGGCGCTGTTCCGCTGCCGTGCCGACGGCAACGGGGGGTCGATCCATGAGCCGCCGGCCTCGAGCTGAGCTCGCCCCGAGACCGGCGCCTCTCGGGACCTCCTACTCGTCGACGACGTCGATGACCTCGTAGACGCCGGAGACGTGGTCGTTCTCGACGAACGCCGAGAGCCGGTCGACGCGCTGCGTCTCTGCCGCATCGGCGTCCGCCCGCCACCGGTGGTAGTCGTCGATGCTCATGTCGAACAGACCGAACGAGATGACCTCGTCCTCGTCGCGGACGTTGCGGGCGTGGTAGGCCCGCTGGAAGCCGGGCGGCTTCTCCGCGCCCGGGTCCCACGCTCGGCGGAACTGCTCGAAGGCCCCCGGCTTCAGCCGGCGGGCACTGAACATGACGATCATCGCGCGACTCCCTTGGTCGGTAGTAGTTGATCGCGGCGGTGCGGTGGAGATCCTCGTCCGGCGCCGGCGTTAAGTCCAGGACGCGTGCGACGCGAGGAGGCAACGCCACGAGCGGGCAGGATGCCGGTCCTGAGAAGCCGGTCCTCTCAACGCGTGCGCGACTGGTCCGGCGACGAGGCCTCGGCCTGCGTACGGTTACCCCATGACGACGCTGCCGACCGACCGCAGACCGCACATCGTCGTGGTGGGTGGAGGCTTCGCCGGCCTCAATGCCGTGAAGGGCCTGCGCCACGCCGACGCCGACATCACGCTCGTCGACCGCCGCAACTTCCACCTGTTCCAGCCGCTGACCTACCAGGTGGCCACGGGCGCCCTGTCGCCGGGTGAGATCGCCTATCCGCTGCGGGCGATGTTCAAGTCCTCGCCCAACGTCAACGTGCTGCTCGGCGAGGTCGCGGGCGTCGACCTCACCGCCCGCGAGGTGCGCCTGGCGCCCGTCGGCGACGTGCCCGCGCCGCCGGTGCTGTCCTACGACCTGCTCGTCGTCGCCGCCGGCTCGGCCTACTCCTACTTCGGCCACGACGAGTGGTCCGACGTGGCCCCCGAGGTGAAGTCGCTGGAGAGCGCCATCGCCGCGCGCGCGCGGATCCTGAGCGCCTTCGAGAAGGCCGAGGTGCTGACCGGCGACGCCGACCGGCGCCAGGCCGAGCTGACGTTCGTGATCGTCGGCGGTGGCCCGACGGGCGTGGAGATGGCCGGCCAGATCGGCGAGCTCGCGCGGGACACGCTGCCCCGTGACTTCCGCGCGATCGACTCGCGCGACGCGCGGATCCTGCTCGTCGAGGCGACCGACCGGTTGTTGGGGACCTTCCCGAAGTCGCTGTCGGCCCGCGCCGCGCGGTCCCTGCAGTCGCTGGGCGTCACGCCGATGGTGAACCGCATGGTGGTCGGGATCGACCACGACGGCGTGGACCTCCGGGCGCCGGACGGGACCACTGAGCGGATATCCGCGCGCACGGTGATCTGGGCCGCCGGCGTGCGCGCCTCGGGGCTGGCCGTCGCGCTGGGCGAGAGCTCGGGGGCCGAGGTCGACGGCGCGGGGCGGATGACCGTGGAGCCGGACCTCACGCTGCCCGGCCATCCCGAGGTCTTCGCCGTCGGCGACATGGTCCGTGTGCGCGACGCGGCGGGCGGCGAGACGCACACGCTGCCGGGCGTCGCGCCCGTCGCCATCCAGCAGGGCAGGTACGTGGCCAAGACGATCGGGGCACGACTGGCCGGGCGCGACGCCAAGCCGTTCCACTACCTCGACAAGGGCAACCTCGCCACGATCGGCCGCGCCCGCGCGGTGGCCGATCTGCACGTCGTCCGCCTCAGCGGGTTCGTGGCCTGGGTGACGTGGCTCGTCGTCCACCTCTACTACCTCATCGGCTTCCAGAACCGCCTGCTCGTGTTCATGCGATGGGTGTTCAGCTTCATCACGCGGGGGCGCGGCGCGCGGCTGATCACCGGCGTCGAGGCGACCGGTCAGCCGCCGGATCCGGCCATCCAGCCCTGATCGTCGCCCGCCCGGGCGCGCAGCCCGGCCGGCCTAGGTGCCGGCGGGCTGGAAGAGCTCGATCGGGTTGCCGGCGGGATCGTCGAGCAGGATCTGCTGCCCGCCGGGACCCGTGACGATGTCGTTGCGGAAGCTCACGCCTGCGGCGCGCAGCCGCTGCACCTCGGCGGCGATGTCCTCGACGATCAGGTGGATGCGGTTCCAGCCGCCGGGCTCCGGTGTGCGCCCGTCGGGCATGGGTCGCCCGGCCGAGCTGGCAGGGCCACTCAGCAACAGCCGCAGGTGACCGCGCACGACATCGGCGAACGCGGGGGCGGCGCTGAAACGCAGCTCGAAGCCGAAGTGCGTGGTGTAGAAGGCGACGGCGGCGTCGACGTCGTCGACGATGTAGCGGACGTGCACGAAGTCGTCGGGCATGCTGCATGACCTCCTACGTGTTGTTGGCGTGCTTGATCGTCTCGAGCAGGAAGCCGATGCGCATCTCGAGCTCGGCCGCCGTGTCCTCGAAGGCGGGCAGCGTCTCGTCGTCGGTTCCCGGTTCGCGTGCCGGGTCGCGAAGGCTCCAATGGATCGCATGGGGCGTGCCGGGGAAGTCGGGGCAGACCTCGCGCACGCGATCGCAGAGGCTGATGACGTAGTCGAAGCGGCGGCCGGTGAACTCGCGGAAGTGCTTGGCGCGGTTGTCCGCCAGGTCGATCCCGCGTGCGCGCATCACCCGCACGGCGTTGGGGTGCAGCGGCTTGGGATGGCTGCCGGCACTCGCCGCCTCGACGGCGCCCCCGGAGAGGTCTTCGGCCAGTGCCTCGGCCATCTGCGAGCGCGCGCTGTTGCCCGTGCACAGGAAGAGCACGCGCGCCCGCCCCACGCCGGGATCGCGGCGGGGCTGTGCGCCGGGCGCCGACGCCAGGCCGGGGTGCAGCGAGGCCCCCGCGCCCGCCAGCAGCTCGCCGCACCGCGCCAGCTCGAGCACGTAGTACGTGTCGCGGCCGTCGGCGAGGCTGCGCCGCGCCGACACCAGTCCGCCGTCGCGGAGCCGGCGCAGGTGGTAGGAGACCAGGTTCTGTCGCCGGCCCGTCAGCGCACAGAGCTCGCCGACACGGCGATCGCTGCGCGCCAGCTCGCTCAGCAGCCGCCAGCGCAGCGGATGGCCGGCGAGCCGCAGGAACGGCGGCGGTGCGGCGTGGTCGGGCTGGAGCACAGCACCCACGGTCGGGACATTACATCAACCCTGTTTGATGCATCGGTCAGCGTGGTGCCCATCTCCCGGCCTGCGACGCGGGAGCCGATGGGTCAGTGGTACGCGTGCATCACCGCGTGGCCCTTGCCGCGGGCGATCAGCCAGCGGTTGACCGGGAACGCGGCCCAGAAGGCGATGAGCAGCGCGCCGGCCAATGAGCCCCAGAAGAGAGCGTCGGCCAGTCCCGCGTCCATCGCGCCGGGGATGATCAGCACGATCAGCGAGTCGACGATCTCCATGGTGGCGATGCTGAGGGTGTCCGAGGCGAAGGCCAGCGGCAGGGCCTGGCGCAGCGACAGGCCGGCGCGCACCAGCGGCAGCAGGGTCAGCGAGTAGCCGAAGAAGAACGCCAACGCGATCGAGGCGGCGATCGTCGTCCCGTTGGCCCAGCCGAAGGCGGTTCCCAGCACCAGGCCGAGGATCTCGCCGATCGCACAACCGGTCAGGCAGTGGACCGTCGCCGAGAAGGCGGTGTGGTTGAGGCTCTGGCCGCCGTGGCCGGCGTGACCGGCGTGCTCGTGTTGGGCGCTGATCATCATGGGTCAACGATACCACCAGGGGGTATCGGAGACCACCCGCCTTCAGACGCTGCCGACCCGGATCAACGACTTGATCGCGCGGCGCTCGTCCATCGCGGCATAGGCGTCGCCGATCCCCTCCAGGTCGGTCGCGTAGTCGAGCACGCGACCGGGGTTGATCTTCTCGGCCAGGACGTCCTCCAGCAGCTCGGGCAGGTAGACGCGAACCGGCGCGCCGCCGCCGCGCACGCCGACCGTGCGGCGGAACATCTGCCCGACCGGCAGCTCGACGCCGTGCGGCACGCCGACGAAGCCGACCATCGAGCCGGCGCGGGCGACGCCGATCGCGGTCTCCATCGCCTGGCCGGTGCCGACGCACTCCAGGGTGGCGTCGACGCCGACGCCCCCGGTCAGCTCCTTGACCTTCTCGACGGCCTCCGCGCCGCGCTCGGCGACGATGTCGGGAAGATCGCTGCACGCATGGACTGCACGAAAGCAGGTGCACGGTCGGCGTGGGAGGCCCTGTGAACAGGGGTACTGACAGGGCACCTTTGCGCCGCCGCGGCGGGGGTAGGTTGCGTCTGTGGACCCTGCCAAGGACATCGCCGAGTTCCTCGCCACGCGGCGGGCGAGGGTCACGCCCGAGCAGACCGGCCTGCCGGCCTTCGGCCCCCGCCGTGTCCCGGGCCTGCGCCGCGAGGAGGTCGCCTCGCTGGCCGGCGTGAGCATCGACTACTACAAGCGGTTGGAGCGGGGAAACGCCGGCGGCGTGTCCGATGGCGTCCTCGAGGCGCTCGCCCGCGCGCTGCAGCTCGACGACGCCGAACGCGCGCACCTCCACGACCTCGCCCGCGCCGCGGGGCGCGTGGGCACGGTCTCCGCCAGGCGCCGCCGTGCGCCCCAGCAACGCGTCCGCCCGGTCGTCCAGCGCATCGTCGACGCGATGGCCACGCCGGCGATCGTGCGCAACAGCCACGTCGACTACCTGTCGGCCAACGCGCTCGGCCGGGCGCTGTACGCCCCGGTCTTCGACAGCCGCGAGCAGCCGGCCAACAGCGCCCGCTTCACGTTCCTGGACCCGGCCGCGCACGCGTTCTACGTCGACTGGGAGCGCGTCGCCAAGGACCTCGTCGCCCACCTGCGCTCCGAGGCCGGCCGCAGCCCCTACGATCGCGACCTGTCCAACCTGGTCGGGGAGCTGTCGACGCGCAGCCACGAGTTCCGCACCCTTTGGGCGGCGCACAACGTCCGCTATCACCAGTCCGGCGTCAAGCGCCTGCGCCACCCGGTCGTGGGCGAGCTCGAGCTCGCCTACGAGGTCATGGAGCTCTCCGCCGACAGCGGGCTGACCGTCAGCACCTACAGCGCCGAGCCGGGCAGCCGCTCGCAGGAGGCGCTCGACCTGCTGGGCAGCTGGAGCGCGACGCCCGTGCCGGCCAACGACTAGGACTTCAAGAGATGCAGATCACCCGCAGCAGCATCGAGACCCAGAAGGGCCCGGCGGACTGGTTCACGGGCGACGTCTACATCGACGCCGTCGCCGCCCCCGCCGGGACATCCACGTTCGCCGGCGCGCTGGTGCACTTCACCCCGGGCGCCCGCACCGCCTGGCACACCCACCCGCACGGCCAGACGATCTTCGTCACCGAGGGCGTGGGGCGCTGCCAGCGCGAGGGGGGCCCGGTCGAGGTCCTGCGGCCCGGCGACCGCGTGTTCTTCGAGCCCGGCGAGAACCACTGGCACGGCGCCGCGCCCGGCCGCTTCATGGCCCACATCGCCCTGCAGCAGAACGACGAGTCCGGCAGTCCGGTGACGTGGGGCGAGCACGTGACCGACGAGCAGTACGCGACCCCGCCGTCGACCGACAACTAGCACAAGGAGCACCATGGATCACCGCAACCTGGGGCGCACCGGCGTCTCGGTCAGCAAGCTGTGCCTCGGCGCGATGATGTTCGGCGCCTGGGGCGAACCCGACCACGACGAGTCGATCCGGATCATCCACGCCGCGCTGGACGCCGGCATCAACTTCATCGACACCGCCGACGTCTACTCGGCCGGTGAGTCGGAGGAGATCGTCGGCAAGGCGCTGAAGGGCCGCCGCGACGACGTCGTCCTGGCGACCAAGTTGTACATGCCGGTCGGCGAGGACGACGACCCCAACCGCCGCGGCACGTCGCGCCGCTGGATCGTCCAGGAGGTCGAGAACTCGCTGCGCCGCCTGGGGACCGACTACATCGACCTCTACCAGGTCCACCGTCCCACGCCCGACACCGACCTCGACGAGACGCTCGGCGCGCTGACCGACCTCGTCCACCAGGGCAAGGTCCGCTACCTCGGCCACTCCACCTATCCGGCGTCGTTGATCGTCGAGGCGCAGTGGGTCGCCCGCGACCGTCACCTGCAGCGCTTCGTCACCGAGCAGCCTCCGTACTCGATCCTGACCCGCGGCATCGAGAACGAGGTCCTGCCCACGGCGCAGAAGTTCGGCATGGGCGTCATCCCGTGGAGCCCCCTGCAGGGCGGCTGGCTGTCGGGGCGCTACCGCAAGGACTCCGACGTGACCGGCCCGACGTCCGCGGCGCGCCGGCGACTGGCCAACCGCTACGACCTGTCGCTGCCCGAGAACCAGCGCAAGC
>Ga0308175_100002096_pt1 | contig 13577 bp, 11 predicted proteins | sample PhyCR1_3_FD_203893 | JGI IMG/M metagenome (GOLD analysis project Ga0308175, IMG submission 203893) | Soil microbial communities from UC Gill Tract Community Farm, Albany, California, United States - DLSLS.C.R1 | ecosystem: Environmental > Terrestrial > Soil > Agricultural land | place: USA...
GTTCAGGTTCACCTCCGAGGTGCCGCCCTCGATGGAGTTGGCCTTGGTGCGCAGCCAGCCGCGCACCGCCAGCCGCTCCGGCTCGGAAAAACCGTCGCCGCTCCAGCCCAGCCCCTGGACACCCATCGATTCCACCATCAGCTCGGAGCGCTCCTTGGCGAACTCGGCGGCGGCGTACTTGATGATCGAGGTGGCCGCCGACGGCCCGTTGCCGGCCCGGCTCTCGGCGGCGGTGCGCGCGATGGTCTGGCGCAGCGCCTGGAAGTTCATCTTGTTCTCGGTGATCCGCCGCCGCAGGTCGCCGTCGGTGAGCGCCTCGTAGCTCTTGGCCACCTCGGCCAGGTCGCCGGACGCGCCGCCCGCCGTCCCGCCCTCGCCGAAGCCCGCGGAGATGTTCTGCCGCTCGTACTGCAAGAGCCGCTTGGCGATCTCCCAGCCACCGTTCAGCCGGCCCACGAGGTTGCCCTTCGGGATCTTCACGCCCGTGAAGAAGGTCTCGCAGAACGGGCTCTCGCCGCTGATCAGCTTGATCGGCCGCGTCTCGACGCCGGGCAGGCGCATGTCGATCAGGACGAAGCTGATGCCCTCGTGCTTCTTCGTCGTGTCGGTCCGCACCAGGCAGAAGCACCAGTCGGCCTTGTCGGCGTAGCTCGTCCACACCTTCTGGCCGTCGATCTGCCAGTGGTCGCCCTTGTCCTCGCAGCGGGTGGCCAGGCCCGCCAGGTCGCTGCCCGCGCCCGGCTCGGAATAGCCCTGGCACCAACGCACCTCGCCGCGGATGATCTTCGGCAGGTGCTGCAGCTTCTGTTCGTCGTTGGCGTACTCGAGCAGCACAGGCCCCAACATCCAGAGGCCGAAGGAGAGCAGGGGGCTGCGATAGCCGCCGCGGCCGATCTCCTGCTCGACGATCCGCGCCTGCGCCGGCGCGAGGCCTCCCCCGCCGTACGCCTTTGGCCAGGTCGGCGCCGTCCAGCCCTTCTCGGCCACACGGCGCATCCAGACGATCTGCGGGTCGCCATCGCCTGCCGCGCCCACGAACCGCTGGCCGCCCCAGACGGCCTCGGGGTCGGTCGTAGCGCCCGGGTCCTTCAGCTCGGCCGGATAGTTCGTCGCCAGCCACTCGCGCACCTCCGTGCGGAAGGCGTCCAGCTCGGTCGCGCCGAAGTCGGCCATGGGGCTCCTCTTGGAGGCGGAAGGGATCGGCCGCCACCTTAGCGCCGGGCGTTCCCAGGGCAAGCGCGACAAACAGATGTTTGAAAGCAATTCTCCGCGGATTTTGCGGCTATAAGCACCGATCCTAATCGGCAGTCGTTCAGGACTGGATGCGCTTCCTCAGAGACCTTCGTCCCGCGGCCTTCGCCGCCGCGCCCTGGACGTTCGCGTTGCTGACGCTGGCTGCCGGCATCCTGCTGCTGGCGTCAGGCGCGACTCCCTCCGCGCCCGACCGGTTCATGCGCCTGATTCAGGTGACGCCGGTCTACCTGATCGAGACCGCTCACTTCCTATCGTCGATTCTGGGCCTGAGCCTGGTCCTGCTGGCGTTCGGACTGCGGGCGCGGCTCGACGCGGCCTGGTACGCGACCCTGGGCGTGCTGCTGCTGGCCGCGACCCTGGCATTGCTCAAGGGCTTCAATTGGGAAGAGACGGCGGCCCTGATCGCGCTGGCGATCGTGCTCGCGCCCTTTCACGGGGCCTTCCCGCGCAAGGCCCGGCTGTCGCGCATGGAGGTCACGCCCGGCTGGCTGGTCTCGGCGATGTGCGCGGTCCTCGGTGCGGGCCTTCTGGGCCTCTGGAGTTTCCAGCATTCGGACTACGCCGACCGGCCCTGGTGGCGGGTTATGGTCGACGCCGACGCGGCGCGGGCCATCCGTGCCTGGGCAGGGGCGGCGCTGGGCCTCTTCGGCTTCGGCCTCTGGCGCCTCTTCGCCTCGGCGGCGACGCCGCCGGTGGTGGGCGAGGCCGATCCCGATTTCGAGCGCGTGCGGGCAATTCTGGCGAAGGCCGAGGTGGCCGAGCCGGGTTCGAACCTGGCGCTGCTCGGCGACAAGCGGTTCCTGTTCTCGACCTCTGGAGACAGTTTCCTGATGTTCGGCGTGCGCGGCCGCAGCTGGCTGGCCCTGGGCGCGCCGGTCGGCCGCCGCGACGAGCGTCTGGAGCTGATGTGGCGCTTCCGTGAACTGGCCGACAGCCATGCCGCGCGGCCCGGCTTCTACGGCCTGGGCGCTGACGACCTGCCCGATGTCGTCGAACTGGGCTTCACCATCCAGAAGGTGGGCGAGAGCGCGGCGGTGCCGCTGGACACGTTTTCCATCGAGGGCCGCCGCCGCGGCAACCTGCGCCGCGCCTGGCGCAAGGCGGCCGAGGAAGGCGCGGGCTTCGAGGTCGTCGGGGGCGAGGCCCTGGCCGCCCTGATGCCGACGTTGCAGGCGATCTCCGACCAGTGGCTGGGCCACCACGCCGGCGGCGAGAAGGGCTTCACCATGGGCGCCTTCACCCCGGCCTACATCGCCGAGTTCCCGGTGGCGGTGGTGCGTCAGGACGGCCAGCCGGTGGCTTTCGCAACGCTCTGGACGACGGCTGCGCGGACGTCCTTCTCGATGGACCTGATGCGCTACTCCGACGACGCGCCGAAGAACATCATGGACTACCTGTTCGTGGAGCTGATCGCCTGGGGCCGCACCCAGGGCTATGCCGCGTTCGAGTTCGGAATGGCCCCGCTGTCGGGCTTGGAGGACCGGCCGCTGGCCCCGATCATGAGCCGGGTCGGCAACCTGCTCTTCGAGCGGGGCGAGGAGATCTACAACTTCCAGGGCGTGCGCCGGTACAAGGGCAAGTACGATCCGCTATGGCAACCGCGGTACATCGCCGGCCCCCACCGTTGGCAGATCCCGATCCTGATGGCGGACATCGGCCTGATCGCCTCCGGAGGCGCCGCGGGCCTCGCCAAACGACCTGCCCCGGACCCGGCTCGCGTCCTGCCGGCCGCCGCCTAAGACCCATGTTTTCCAAAACAATTCACTGCGGCGCTTGCCTTCGCGCGACCCCGATGGCCTGATCGCCGCCGGTCGGGGAACCAATAGCAATTGATGGCGCTTTCCACCTTTGGGCCGGAGTCGCGCTGAGGACCGGATGGAGCCCGACGACCGAGCCGACGCAGCACTGACGGACGAGGGACGCTATCGGCTGCTGGTCGATGCAATCACCGACTACGCCGTCTACATGCTCGACCGCAACGGCGTGGTCAGCAGCTGGAATCCCGGCGCGCAGAGGTTCAAGGGCTATACGGCCGACGAGATTCTCGGGAAGCACTTCTCCACCTTCTACACCTCCGAAGATCGCGCCGCCGGCGTGCCGGCCGAGGCGCTGCGTCTGGCCGCCGTGGAGGGGCGCTTCGAGCGCGAAGGCTGGCGGGTGCGCAAGGACGGATCGCGGTTCTGGGCGCACGTTGTCATCGACCCGATCCGCGACGACCGTGGCGAGCTGATCGGCTTCGCCAAAGTCACCCGCGACCTCACCGAGCGAAAGGAAGCCGAGGAAGCCCTGCGGGAGCGCACCCGCGAGCGCGAGATGGCGCTGGCGCAGCTCTTCGAGGCGCAGAAGATGGACACCATCGGCCAGCTCACCGGCGGCGTCGCGCACGACTTCAACAACCTCCTCATGGCGGTGCTGGGCAGCCTGGAGCTGGTCCGCAAGCGGCTGCCATACGACCCTCGGGTCACCCCCCTGCTGGAGAACGCCGTCCACGGCGCCGAGCGCGGGGCGGCGCTGACCCAGCGTATGCTGGCCTTCGCGCGCAAGCAGGAGCTGTCGCTGGAGGCCGTCGACCTCGCCAACACCGTGCGCGGGATGCTGGGGCTGTTGCAGCGCTCGGTCGGCCCCGCGCATCGCATCGACCTGCGGCTGCCGCCCGGCTTGCCGCTGGTGACCAGCGACCCGAACCAGTTGGAGACGGCGCTTTTGAATCTCGTGGTCAACGCCCGTGACGCCATGCCGGAGGGCGGCGTGATCACAATCTCGGCGCGGCCGCGCAAGTCGGAGCCGGCCACCGCCGACCTCGACGCCGGCGACTACATCGGCCTGGTCGTGTCCGACGTCGGCGAGGGCATGGACGCCGAGACGCTGCAGCGCGCCACCGAGCCGTTCTTCACCACCAAGGGCGTGGGCAAGGGCACGGGCCTGGGCCTTTCAATGGTCCACGGTCTAGCCGCGCAGTCCGGCGGCCAGCTGACCGTCGAGAGTCGCAAGGGCGAGGGGACCGCGGTCGAGCTCTGGCTTCCCGTGGCCTCGGGCGCGCGTCTGGGCGCGCCAAGCGATTACGAACGGCCCGGCGCTTCCGCCGACGTGCAGTCTGTCTGCATCCTGGCCGTGGACGACGACAGTCTCGTGCTGATGAACACCGTCGCCCTGCTGGAAGACCTCGGCCACCAGGTGGTCTGCGCCAGTTCCGGCGATGCGGCGCTCGCGGTCCTGAAGGACAATCCCGACGTCGACCTCGTGATCACCGACCAGGTGATGCCCAAGATGACCGGCCTGCAACTGCGCGAGGCGATCCGCAAGGCGCGGCCCGCCCTGCCGGTGATCATCGCCACCGGGTACGCCGAGATGCCGGCCGGCGGCGGGCCGGATCCGCTGCGGTTGTCGAAGCCCTTCACCCAGACCGAGCTCGCCAACGCGGTGATCGATGCAATCGGGGCGGCGTCGACAGGCGGCAAGACCGCGCCGCGCAACCGCGCCGCGCTTCACTGAAGCGCTGCGGATTGCCCGGGGCGTTCCTGCGGCGTGTCGGCGAATGACCCCATCGCGGCCAGCCTGCGCCCTGCCAGATAGAGCTCGGCGCCGATGTGATGGGCGTCGTTCAGCAGGCCTTCAATGATCGCGCGCGCCCCGGCCTCATTGGCGGCGGGGGCCAGATGCAGCGTGGGCACGCTGTAGCGATCGTCGTCGATGTAGATTTCGTAGATCGGTCGCGTTGCGGACATCTGTCGGGACTCTCCGGCGCGGACGAGGAAGGGACATTTGCGCGACATCGTCGACATTTCAAAAGCATATACAAGAGAAAAAGTGCTATTGCACCTCAAATTTACGAAAATCACGAGCCTCTAGACATGATTTAGTCCGAAGATCGGCCGAATATCGGCGATGATTTCTGAGATTGTTCAAACTGAACGAGATATTCAACTATGCCAAATGGACCCGGTTCGGCCAACGCGGCTAAGCGACAAAAAGGCGGTTTATGAGTAAGTGGCAACTCTTGCGCTCTTTCTGCATTTATGCCCTAGCTTGACCAGGAACCGAGGGGCTGTCGCATGTCCGACGCAAACCGCGCCGAGCGGCTTCAGATCATGCTGACCGACGTCGAATTGGCGGCGCTTGACGACTGGCGCTTCGCGCGCCGGATGCCGAGCCGTGCGGCGGCTGTTCGCGAGCTGCTGCGCCTGGGCCTGACGGCCGAAGGCGCGGACTTGGCCGCGGCTGGCCGCCGGTCGAAGGACTTCGGGGTCACCGTCGGGGAATCGCGCAGCCGCGAGGACTAGGTCGGGCCTTTCAACAAGGCCACGGCATGGCCGGCCGCGTAGACGAACCCCGCCGCCGCCAGCATCATCACGAGCCGCCACGGCATCAGCCGCGGTCCGCGTTTCGGGTCGGGGCCGCGCGCGCCCCGCCAGGCGGCGAACCCCGCCAGCGCCGCAAGTCCTGCGGCCATTAAGAGCGTCGCGGTCAGGTCCATGGTGCGACGGCATATCGCAGGCGCTTGCGCGGCGCGCCAGCAACAGCCGGGGGCAGGCCCTCCATCCGTCCACAGCCAAGTTGTTGAACCACAACATGTAGCGTTAGCCTTTCGTTTACACCTCAACCGACGGTGCTAGCGTGCCTTCTGCGCAGGAGGGCGATTCGATGGGCGCGGCGGCGCCGTGGAGCGTGAAGGGGATCGATCCCCGGGCCCGGGAGGTCGCCAAGGAACTCGCCCGCCGTTCCGGCATGACGCTTGGGGAATGGCTTAACCGGATTATCCTAGAAGACGATATGCCCGAGGAGATCGCCTCCGAGGAGCAGATCACCGCGCGGTTCCCGCGCATCCCTTACGAGACCCCGCCGGCACCGATGTCCGCCGTCCCCGCCCCGTCCGCGCCGGAGGAGCGCAGGCTCGACGACCTCGGCCGGATCGCCCAGGCGCTGGACCGGCTGACCGACCGCATCGAGGCTTCCGAGACCCGCACGGGCCTTGCCATCTCCGGCGTCGAGCACTCCGTGCGCCACGCGATGGCGCGGATCGAGACCGCCGAGCGCGAGCAGATCGCCGTCGCCACGCGGCATGACGCCGCCGCCGAGCGGCTGGCCGAGGAGCAGGCCCGCGCCGCCGAGCGCCTGCGTCAGATCGAGGCCGAGGGGCCGCGCTCGCTGGCCGCGATCCAGGCGCTGGAAGGCCGCATGGCCCGCGCCGAGGAGGCCGGCCCCGATCCGGCCGAGCTGATCGAGGACGTGGTCACGCGGCTGGGCGAGCGGCTGGCCGACGCCGAGTCGCGCACCAGCGCCTCGCTGGAGAGCCTGCGCGGCTCGCTGGCGGAGCTGGACGAGCGGCTGCACGCCTCCGGCGGCGGCGCGCGCGTCGAGTTCGAGCAGCGGCTGGAGAGCCTGGCGTCCGACCTCACCCGGCGCATCGAGGACGCCCGCGGCGAGCTCGCCAGCCGCCTGGCCACCGGCGTGCCGGAAGCCGTCGAGGCGCGGATCGACCGGCTGGCCATCGACCTGGCCGCCGCCGAGCAGCGCTCGGCCCGCGCCATCGAGACCATGGGCCGCGAAGTGCTGACCATGGCCGAGACGCTGAACCGCCGCGTCCGCTCGGCCGAGCAACGCAGCGCCGAGGCCATCGAGCAGGTCGGCGGCGAAATCGCCCGCATCGCCGGCGCGGTGGAGACGCGGCTCACCCGCACCGACCAGCTTCACGCCGAGGCGCTTGAGCGGCTGGGCGCCGAGATCGGCAAGATCACCGACCGGCTCACCGACCGCATCCTGCAGTCCGAGCGGCGCGCGGCGCAGGCGATCGACGACGTCGGCGAGCAGGTGGCCAAGGTCACCGAGCGCATTGAGCAGCGCCACGAGCGCGCCTCCAGCGACCTCGCCGAACGCATCCGCGCCAGCGAGGCGCGCACCGCCAAGCTGCTCGAGGAGGCGCGCGCCCGGCTGGCGCGGTTCGAGGCCGAGGGGGACGATGTCGGCGCGGAGGGGCCGGAGCCTGCGACCGACGCGCCGGCGGCCGAGCTGGACGCCGCGCCGCAGGCCGAGCGTCCGCTGCCGGCGATCTTCGGCGCCGAGCTCTTCTCCCGCGCCGAGCCGATCGCGGCGCCGGCGCTGGACCCGGCCAACCCGTTGTTCGGCGCCGAGGATTTCGAGGCCGCCGAAGGCTTCGTGCCGCTGGACGAGCCGACGGAGGAGGAGCGCGTCGAGCCCGCCGCCGAGCGTCCGGCCACCGCGCCGCAGCTCTCCACCCGCGAGGTGATCGAGCAGGCGCGCGCCGCCGCCCGCGCCGCGGCCGCCAGCGCCACGCGCCCGGCCAGCGTCCACGCCGGCGGCGATCGCCGTCCGCGGCCGGCGCGGGGCCACGGCCTGCTGGCCGGGTTGAAGGGCGGCCGCGCGCCGTCCACCTGGCAGACCGCGCTGATGGTGGCGGGCGGTGCGGCGTTCCTGAGCGTCGGCGCCGCGGGCGTGGTGCTGATGGAAGGCCCGGGCGTTCCGCACCAGCCGGAGCAGGCGCGGGCACTGGACCTGCCGCCGCGGGCCGCCATGGCCCTGGCCGGCGCGGCGGCGACCTCGCCGGAGCCGCTGGCGGTCACGCCGGCGGCCGATCCCTCGGCCGATGCGGCCAGCGCCGCCTACCTCGCCGCCGTGCGCGGCATCGACCGCCGGGAGCCGGGCGCGCTGGCGCGGCTGAAGACCATCGCCGACGGCGGCTACGCGCCCGCCGAGGTTTACCTGGCCCGGCTCTACGAGACGGGGCAGGGCGGCGTCAGCGCCAACCTGCCCGAGGCGCGCAGGTGGACGCAGCGCGCGGCCGAGGCCGGCGATCCGGCCGCCATGCACAACCTGGCGCTCTTCTACTTCCGCGGCGAAGGCGGGCCCGCCGATGCGGCCGCCGCGGGCCGCTGGTTCAAGGCCGCCGCTCAGCACGGGGTCGTCGATTCCCAGTACAATCTGGGCCTCCTCTATCAGTCCGGCTCGGGCGTCCCGAAGGACCTGGCCCAGGCCTACAAGTGGTTTTCGATCGCCGCGATCGCCGGCGACGGCCAGGCGCACGCCGCGGCCGTCGAGCTGGAGGACAAGCTGCCCGCCAGCCAGCGCTCCGCCATGGACGGCCAGGTCGCGGACTTCGAGCCGCAGGCCGCGCCCACCGCGTCGCGGACGGTGGCCGCCGCCTCGCCGTCGCCGACCGAGGCCCAGCGCGTCCTGGCCCGGCTCGGCTACTACAAGGGCCACGCCGACGCCGCCGACCCGACGGCGCTGAAGCTTGCCGTCGCCGCCTATCAGCGCGATCAAGGCCTGGCGGCCACCGGGTCGCTCGATCCCGCCACCGTCTCGCGGCTGTCGGTCTTCACCCGCTGAGCGTGCGCGGGCCCCTCTAGGCGCTGGGGGCGCGAGCGTTGGACATCTACCTGCCCATCGCCGAGGTCAGCGTGAACGCCCCGCTCCTGGTGGCGCTGGGCGCCCTGGTGGGCTTCATCTCCGGGCTCTTCGGTATCGGCGGCGGCTTCCTGATGACGCCGATCCTGGTGTTCTTCGGCATCCCGCCGGCGGTGGCCGTGGCCAGCATGTCCAACCACGTCGCCGCCTCGTCGATGTCGAGCGTGATCTCGTATGGCCGAAGGCGGGCCGTCGACTTCCGCATGGGCGGGGTGCTGGCGGCCGGTGGCGTCGTGGGCGCTGTCGCCGGCGTCGAGATCTTCCGGTGGCTGCGGCTGCTGGGTCAGGCCGACCTGGTCGTGGCGCTCTCCTACCTGGTGTTCCTGGGGGTCATCGGCGGGCTGATGCTGTGGGAGTCGGCCGGAGCGATCGTGCGGCGGCGCCGCAACGCCCCGCCGAAGCCGCGGCGCGACCGCCGCCCGCCCTGGCTCTACGGCCTGCCGCTGAAGATGCGCTTCCCGGCGTCACGGCTCTACATCAGCCCCATCCCGCCGATCCTGCTGGGCGCGTTCGTGGGCGTGCTGTCGGCGATCATGGGCGTGGGCGGCGGCTTCGTATTGGTGCCGGCCATGGTCTACATCCTGCGCATGCCGGCCGGCGTGGTCGTGGGCACCAGCCTCTTCCAGATCATCATCACCACCGCGCTCACCGGCGTGCTGCAGGCCGGGCGCAACCAGACCGTCGACGTTGTGCTGGCGACGCTCTTGCTGGTGGGCGGCGTCCTGGGCGCCCAGTTCGGCGCCCGGGCCTCCTCGCGCTTCCGGGCCGAAGAGCTGCGGGCGCTGCTGGCGCTGATCGTGCTGCTGGTCGGCCTGCGCATGGGCCTCGGTCTCTTCTTCACGCCGAAGGAGGCCTTCGTGCTGATGTCGGGCGCCGGCGGATGATCGCCGCAGCCCCCCCGTCGCCGCCCCCGCCGGCCGCGACGTCGCCCGCCATCTCCGCGGCGCTGACCGAGACCACGGTGCGGGTGAACTCCGACTTTCGCGGCGACCGCATCGTGCTCTACGGCGCGGTGTTCGATCCGGCCAACCGGCCCAGCGACGTGGTGGTCATCGTCCGCGGCCCCGACGAGCCGGTCCGCATCGCCAAGAAGACCCGCGTGGCGGGCGTGTGGGTCAACAGCCGCCCGGTGGTGTTCCAGGGCGCGCCCGGCTTCTACATCGCCGCCTCGACGCGGCCGCTGGACGAGATCGCCCGCTTCGGCGAACTGCGCCGCCTCCAGGCCGGGGTCGATCACCTGAAGTTCAACGCCCCTGACGAGCAGCGCGTCGAGACCCGCTACGGCGTGCGCGACGTGGTCGTGAGCCGGCTGGGCGCCGACTACCTCGACTGGAAGAACGCGGTGGTGCGGCTGAAGGCGGGGGAGGGCCTCTACGCCGTCGACGAGCGCGGCGTGCGCTTCGTCGACCGGGGGCTGTTCCGCGCCGAGATCGCGCTGCCGGCCGAGGCGCCCATCGGCCGCTACGAGGCGCGCATCCTGCTCTTCCAGAACGGCCACCCGGTCTCGGAGAAGGACCGCACGCTCACGGTGGAGCAGGTGGGCGTCGAGCGCGCCCTTTACCTTTGGGCCCATCGCAGGCCATGGTCCTATGGCTTGGCCGCAATGGCGTTTGCGTTGGGGGCCGGCTGGGCGGCGTCGACGGCGTTTCGGAGGGACTGAATGGTGAGCGACACACCAGAGCCTCGCCGTTGGGAGTCCATCCCGCCCGCGCTCTGGGCCATCGCGCTCATCGCCCTCGCGCCGTTTCCGGTCTCGGCCGTCGTCTATGGCTGGGGCGCGCCCGACGTGGCGCGCCAGGCGCTGACCGTCATCCTGACCTGGTCCGGCTGCGTGCTGGCGTTCCTGGGCGGGGTGCGCTGGGGCCTGGAGAGCGGCCGGCCCGTGCCGCGCGCCGAGCGCCTGCTGATCTCGGTGCTCTCGCCGGTGGCGGCCTGGATGCTGCTGTTCTCGCGGCACCGGATCCCCGACGGCTGGGTGATCGGCGGCTGCATCGCCGCCTTCCTGGTGCAGTGGCTGTTCGACCACCAGGCGCCGGACGTGCCCGCCCGCTACCCGCGGCTCTCGACGGCGCTGACCGCGGCGGCCTGCGTGTCGCTGGCGGTGTGCCTCGACCAGGCGATGAAGACCGGGCACGTGTGATCGCCGCCTCCGCGGCGGCGGGGGCGTTCATCAATGAACCACGGAATACACGGACTGCACGGAGGCGCTCGGCTCCGACCGCGTACAATTCATTCCGTGTATTCCGTGTTTTCCGTGGTTTCCTGGACCTGAGCCGCCGCTGCCGCGGCGGGTTCGCGGGTCAGGAGGAGTCCGGCGGCGCCGGGTCGTGGCCGTTGGCGCGGGGCGCCTGAGGCCCCGTTGTGCATAGGATCGGTTCAGCTTGGATCCCCGCCTTCGCGGGGACGAGCGGCGCGGGGGGCGCTGGCGGGGTCAGGCCGAACTCTTCGCAGAGCCGGGCGATCACGACGTCGGGGTGGAGGTCGAGGAAGCCCTCGGCCTCGCAGAGGTCGTCCAGGCGCGCGTCGAGCCGTTCGAGGCGCTCGTTGAACACCTCGTTCTCGTCCAGGTCGTCGTCGTCCGGCCAGACCTCGTTGAAGCGGCGGGTGACCTTGCGCGTGATGGCGGCGCGGCGGTCCTGCACGTCGGCGACCCGGGTCAGCTGTTCGCTCTGCGCGCTGTCGGCCTCGTCGGCCAGCCGCTCGCGCTGCAGCTTCGCATGCAAGAGCGTGCACTGGCGCACGCCGCGGGCCAGTTTGCACAGCGTGCCGGAGAGGCGGCCGAACTCGTCGTTGTCCTCGGCCTCCAGCGTGCGCCGCTGCGCCTCCTTGAACACCGCGCGCAGTCCCTCGGCGACGTCGCCCAGGATCTGCTCCCTGCGTTCGGCGGCGGCGTCGGTCTCGAACATGAACAAAACAAGAACATACAGTCAAGCCAGAGTCAAGCTTTTTCGCTGCGATGCGCCGGCCTCGGCCGATCCGGCGGTCTACAGGTCCACCTGTGCCTACACGTCCACCGACGCGAAAACGGGCAAGCCCGGCGTCGAGCGCGGCAACTGGCTGCTGGGCTATCGCAGGCAGCCCGATGGAAGCTGGAAGGTGGCGTGGACGGTGGTCTCGACACATCACCGCCGATCGGCGGTTAGACTGGATCTTCCGGGCGTCGTCGCTGCCAGGACGTCCGGCGGCGTCTGGCCGGCCCCGCATTCCCGAACCGAAATCCGCGAGCAACGAACGGCCGCTTAGGACTGTGGCGGCGCGCCGCGCGGCATGTCCGACGGTGGCCGTCGGACGGGAAGCGTTGTAGCGGGACGGGCGGATCAGGCCGACGACGTGTGGCGGCCGAGGCGGGGGAAGGCTTCGTGGGTGTAGCTCAGATATTCGCGTCCAGCGGCTTCCTGTTCGTCTATTCCGGGTTGCTGGTCGTGCTGACGGTCGTGGCGATCGTGCGCAACCAGCTGTCGGTGGTGGCCGAGGCCAGGGTCGCGCGGGACATCACCGGGATCGTCAACGCCGCCTATGCGCGCGACGCGGCCGGCAAGGTGGCGCAGCTGGTGTCGCTGAACGAGACCACCGGCGCGCGCATCCTGACGCACGAGGCGTGCCGGCGCGACGACCTGGGCGAGCACAAGGTGTGGCGCAACCCGCAGTCGGCCACGGCGCGGGCGACGGCGGCCTACCTGGGCGTGATGGCGGCCGTGCCGGCCGAGCGCCACAGCCTGGAGGGGCTGCGCCCCGCGCGCACCATGATCGAGGACGAGTACCGCCGGCTGCACCGGGGCCTTGCCGGGTTCGGCGACTTCATCATCCGCATCTCGCTGCTGGGCACGTTCATGGGGCTGATCGCGGCGCTGACGATCGCAAGCGCCAACATCAGCGTCGCCCAGGGCCCGGCGGCCGAGACGAGCGCGCACATGCGCGACTTCATTCAGGTCCTGCTGGCGACGGCGGCCAACAAGTTCTGGATCTCGGCGGTGGGCGTCGCCTGCGCGCTGATCGTGACGATCTACCGCTCGGGCGCGGACAAGACGGACCACATCGTGCGGCTGGGCGACGCCTTCGACCATGCGCTGACCGATCCGGAGATCGCCGCGGCCTGGTGCCCGCCGATGGCCACCAACGAGGAGCTGGACGCGCGGCTGGTGAGCGCGGCCGTGCGCGACCGGATCGCGAAACTGGACCTCGCGCCGCTGAACGAGGCCTTGGCCGAGACCGCCAGCGCCCTGAAGGCGAACGCGGGACGCTCCGTGATCACCTTCGGGCCGGGGCCCGCGGGCGGGAGCGGCAAGTGATGAGCGGACGCTGGCGGCGAGGCCCGAGCGTCACCGAGCCGGTGATCGAGGAAGGCCCGTTCGTGTCCTTCACCGACCTCTTCATCGGGATCCTGTTCCTGTTCCTGATCCTGGTGGCGGCGCTGATGCTGCGCCAGCAGGCGGCCGTCCCGACGCCGCCGCCCCCGCCGACGCCGCTCAAGCCCGAGCCGATCGTCAAGCCGAAGCCCGAGCAGCCGGCGTTCCGCCTGGGGATCGTGTTCAACATCTACCAGCGATCGGCCGAGTCCGACGGCATCGGCTGGACGTATTCGCGCACCGTCCGCGTGTTCCGCTCGCCGGACGGCCACTGCATCAACACCGTGTGGATGCGGAGCAACCTGACGACGGCCTGGCGGCCGCCGACGGCGAAGGAGGACATCCCCACCGACGCCCAGGCCAAGGAGCTGGGGCAGTTCGAGCCGTGCGGGCTCTCCGGCGCGGGCGACCACTGGGAGTCCGCCTCGGAGAAGGGCGACCTGAAGCGGATCGCGCCTGGCCTCTACAGCGGCTCGGCGGTGCTGCATAAGCCGGAGGGGGATGAGAAGCTCGAGATGCAGTACCGGGTGCTGGGCGTCTACGACGACTATTTCC
>Ga0308175_100002097_pt1 | contig 13576 bp, 11 predicted proteins | sample PhyCR1_3_FD_203893 | JGI IMG/M metagenome (GOLD analysis project Ga0308175, IMG submission 203893) | Soil microbial communities from UC Gill Tract Community Farm, Albany, California, United States - DLSLS.C.R1 | ecosystem: Environmental > Terrestrial > Soil > Agricultural land | place: USA...
TACATAATATAATATAATATAATTATATATTATATATTATATATGTTAGTTTTAGTCCCTCCTATATTATTTATATTAATTTATTTATATTGATGTTTTCTTTTAGCTAAAATACTATCATCGTCTTAAAAAAAAAAGAATCAGTATTCTCTATATATATATATTTAATATGCCACAATTAGTTCCCTTTTATTTTTTAAATGAAGTAACATTTACTTTCGCAATACTTGCTACAACTGTATATATTTTATCTAAATATATTTTACCTAGATTTGTTCGTTTATTTTTATCTCGTACTTTCATATCTAAACTTTTTATTAACAAGTAGAAAGGTGTTAGGTATTGGTGTTTGTTTTGTTTTTTTTTTTATTTTGTTTTTCTTACGAAATACGTATACAAAAAAAAAGATATAAATATTGAAACCCCATCATATATAAAAAGATAATAAATATAAAAATAAAAAAAAATATTGAAATCAATCATATATAGAAAGATAATAAATATAAAAAAAAAATGAATTTATGTAAACTAAAAATTCTACCTATCTAAACTAGGGTGATTATGATTAGTGGTTTTTATAAAGTAAAATAGTAAACATTACATTACTCTTAATTAAGTATATAAAATAATGTATATATATATATTTATATATTTATGTATCCAATATAGTAATATATTATACATTTTATTAGGATTTTTCAAGCTTTATTTAATATTACATTTAAAAACATGAATACTTTAACTTATTATTCTGATGTAAATACTAATTTATGAAGAGATAACATGAGTCCATTGACTCAATTCGAAATAAGAGATCTAATAAATATTGATACACCTATTTTTGGTAATTTACATATTTCTATGACTAATATCGGATTATATTTAACTATCGGAGCTTGATTTTTATTAGTTATAAATCTTATAAGTACAAATTACAACAAACTAGTTGGTAATAATTGATCTATAAGTATGGAATCTTTGTATGCAACTCTTCATAGTATTGTTACAAATCAAATTAACCCTAAAAAAGGTCAAGCTTATTTTCCATTCATATATGCTTTATTTATTTTTATCCTTATAAATAATCTTATAGGGATGATACCTTATAGTTTTGCATCAACAAGTCACTTTGTATTAACATTTTCTCTTAGTTTTACAATAGTTTTAGGTGCAACTATTTTAGGGTTCTCCGTGCATGGATTAAAATTCTTTTCTTTACTTGTTCCCGCTGGATGTCCTTTAGGGCTACTTCCCTTATTAGTTCTTATTGAGTTTATCTCGTACCTCGCAAGAAATATTTCTTTAGGCCTTAGATTAGCCGCAAACATAAAAAGATGAGATTAGGTTCCTCCTTCTTATTGTGTAAAAGAGCCAAATTCCGGGGAAACCCTAAAGCTTCTGGTACCAAACTATAACCGAAAGGGTATATGTGGATGAACTAATCACTCATGTAAGGTAACAAGCCAGAAGATTCTAGTAATAGGAATGGGTGATCGCGGATCTAAATCAGATAGCTTATCTGTAAAAGAGCAACGAGTAGACGGTTCTTCCATTACGACTTCGCTAATGGTAAGGTGTACTCTAGTCGCCGGGAAATCGGTTCTTGGACGAAACTAAGTAATCCAAGATTAATGATAGCACAATAGCCTATCCTAATATTATAATATTACTTATTTTTATCTTTTAGTAATCACTAAAATACAAAAAGTAAGATATAGAGATAGTAATCGTATTATTATATATGAACTTTATCTTTTAAAATGAAGTCGTACTATAATAGAGTATATATTATAACACCTTTAAAGAAAGGATAAAGTATATAAACACCTTAAAAGGGGGGACAAAGTTTCTATATACCTTTAAAGAAAGGATAAATTTGTGAACGATTTATGCTAATTTTGATTCAAATTTCTACTAGTATATCTGTCATATTTAATTGTTTTCGGAGCCTCTGGCTATCAAATGAAGTTAGTAGAGCTCAGCGTTCTCTTTCTTATAACCCAAAAGGGGTTAGGGGTAGGTTGTTTTATAAAAATAAAGGTTATGTCTTCGCTAATTTCGGACTAAGCCTTTCAACTGTAAGAGCCTTTTCAACGTACAGCATAAGAAGGAACTATTCCTCTACCACAAATTCTACTAGCTTGGTTATTTTCAATGACGCAGACAAAGACAAACTAGATATCCTTAAATTTATTAAGGGTAAAGCCGGTATTTATATGTGAACTAATAAATTGAATGGTAAAAAATATGTTGGTAGTTCTGTAGATTTAAGGCGTAGATTATTGGAATATTACAATGTTAACCGGTTACTTAATGAAAAGAGTATGCCTATTAACGTAGCATTATTAAAATACGGTTACGGTAACTTTACTTTTACTATTCTAGAAACCTGTGACAAGGATAGTATTATGTCTAGGGAAAAACACTTTTTTGAAGTATACTCTCCTGAATATAATATATTAAAAACACCGGGGAGCCCTGATCGTGGATCAGGATGAAAACACTCTGAAGCTGCAATAGAAAATATGCGTTCCGCTGCAGTTAAGACATTCAAATGTCCAGAGTTTTTAGATAAATTATCTAAAGGCCAATCTAGTGGTATTCAAATTGAGGTAACTGATACTAAAACAAATACTTCTACTACTTATCATGCAATTAGAGCAGCAGCTCGAGCTTTAAATATAGACAGAAGATATATAGAACATTACATTTACCTAAAACAGGATAAACCTATTCTAGGAAGATATACTTTTAAATTAGTAAACTTAAACTTAGTAACTTCAGAAAGTTTAGGGCAAAATACAAATATAATTAATGTTAACAAAGAAAAGCTTCAAAAAACTTCTATGAAAATAGAAGTTACTAACGTTGACACTAAAGAGATTACAATATATTCTTCTATTAGCAGTGCAGCTAGAGAACCTTATAAAAAAAAAAATAAGGAAAAGCATAAATCGTTACAAATTTTGCGTTGTAGCTAAAATATATTAACACGAGGATAAAATTGTGATTCGATTTGTAAACAAACCGTTCAATATTTTATTTTTCATTAAAACTTATCCTTCTGGTATGGAAGAGAAATTAAGTTTAAAAACATCTATTTATAACCAAAAAAGGTTTCATTGTAGAATTAATTTAAGTAATACACACTTTACAGGGAAAATATTCATAAGAACTATATCTACTTCCTTTGAACTTGAACCTATTCTAATTTATACTAATCCTGATGAATATAAAGGATTGATTGTTAAACAGAATAAAGGTAAATCAGGTGTTTACCGTTGAGTTCATAAAGATTCAGGAAAAAGTTATATAGGTTCTTCTTCTATGTTGGATGAAAGATTTAGGCGATACTTTAATCATAGCTATTTATCGAGTAGTAAGCGAGGTGCATCTATTATTTGTAAGGCACTTTTAAAATATGGTTATGCAGGGTTTAGGTTAGAGATTTTAGAATATTGCCCTAGGACAATAGTACTAGATAGAGAGCAATTCTACATAGATAAATTAACCCCTGAATACAATATATTAAAAATAGCGGGGTCTAATTTGGGATATAAACATAGTGAAGCTTCCCTTAAACTTATGAGTATTGCATCCAAAACTAGAAATGAATCAGAAGAATTCCTTGAGTTTAAAAGAAAGGCTATGTTAGGGCGAAAATTATCTAAAGACCATTTAGAAGGAATGGCTAAAAATAATCCGTTTAGAATACCTATTATTCTTTCTAACATCGATACAGGAAAGAGAGAAGAATTTACTTCTATTACACAAGCTGCTCAGTTTTTAGGTATTCATATGACTACTGTTAAGAAGTATTTAATTAATAATAAGCCCTATAAAGGTTATTTGATTACTAAAGTTACATCTAGTTTAGATTCCTCTTCTGTCTCTAGTCTAACTAATTCAAGACAGGCTGTAGAATTAACTAACAGTGTTTCAGGAATTACCAAACAATTCTCTACAATGCAAGCCGCATACCAATTTTTGGGGATATCCCCTAGACGACTCTCAAATTATTTAAAAAATAACGAGTCTTCATCTATAAATGGACAAGTTAGCACTATTAAAGGGTACATTATCACCAAGCTAGACTCAGTTAAACGAGATAGTAAAGCTATAGAAGTTACTAATATTCATACAAATGAAGTTAATAAATATTCTTCTATTAATTCAGCGGGTGAAGCTCTGGGTATACTCCCTTCTAGTATTTCTGTTTATTTAAGCAGGAAACGTGCTACTCCATTTAGGGGTATTTACCTCTTTAAATTAACTTAAGTTATCTAGCATGAGAAAATGTGGGTAGAGTTAATATATTTTAATCGTCAAGCTAGTCTTTCATTATATATAAAAGAAAAGAGAATAAAACCTTTTAAAGGAAAATATTTGTTCAAACTAGTAGATTAATATACTATGACGGCGTAGCCGTAAATAATTGTATATTATTAAAATAAAAGTTTACTTATCTATAAGTACAATTTAAGGATAAATTTGTGCAACGATTATCAGGCCATATGCTATTAAATATTTTAGCTGGTTTTACATACAATATTATGACAAGTGGTATAATATTCTTTTTTTTGGGTTTAATCCCTTTAGCTTTTATAATTGCATTCTCTGGTTTAGAACTGGGGATAGCTTTTATCCAAGCTCAAGTATTCGTAGTGTTAACTTCGGGTTATATAAAAGACGCGCTAGATTTACATTAATAAAAAAAAGTTTTTATTCTAGCCTTTCTTCTAATAGCATATGTAGTACTATCGACCCTGATAAAGCTATTAGTACTTTCCACAAGATTAACTCACAGATATCTGATTCTGATCTATACGAATGATTAGGAGGATTTATAGATGGTGAAGGTTGTTTTATCATAAAAAAAACTCAGCATGGTTATCAATTTGAGTTTCAAGTTGAACTACACATAGATGATCTAGCTGTGTTAAATTTTCTTCAAAATAAATTAAACATAGGTAAAGTTTATGTTTATTCTTCATCAGCTGCATGAAAAGTTAATCGTCAAGCAGATATAAAAGTTCTTATTCTTATCTTAAGCCATAACCCTTTAAATACAGCTAAAAGATTGGATTTTTAAGATTGAAAGTATGCTTTTGAACTTTATATAAGTAGAGCTTCAGCTGAAGGTAATAATTTACAAAACCAATCAGAAATTTCCTTAAAAATTGCCAATATAAAAAATGGTATGAATAAGAATCGTCCATGTGAAGATTTTAATCTTGACAATGTTGTAGTTACAAAATATTGACTATTAGGATTTATTGAGGGTGAGGGTAATTTTAATGCAGAATCAAAATCTTTAGCCTTAAAATTTAGATTGGGACAAGTTTCTAGGGATAAAATTTTACTTAAAAAAATAGTTTTATTTTTAGACGAGTTAGCATCCGAATATGGTGGTAAGTCTTTTAATAAGAGAGTATCTTCTTTTTTCCATACATATGAATATACTAGCTTTAAAAATAAACCTAATGCTAAACCTTTTACTTCAATAGAAAGTTCAAACAGCGAATATCTTTTAAATGTTCTTGTTCCATTTTTAAAGAGCTTATCTTGATTAACTAAGAAAGAATTAGATTTTATAGATTGAGCTCATATTTTAACATTAAAATACGAAGGTAAACATTTATTACCTGAAGGAAAAGAGCTTATTTTAAAAATCATATCGCAAATGAATAGTAAAAGATTGTCAACAGTTTTATTAAAAACAACAGGAGATGATAGAATTAACCTGAATCTTGAAATAGATAAACTATTGGCTGTACCTTCTAACTATGAAATAAGGAGTGATGGTAAAAGAATAGATAAGAGTTCTGGAAAGATAGTTCAGAATACTAATAGTAAAGGAGTAACACTTGTAGATGAAACAGGGGAAATAGTTAAGACATTTGATTCTGGGAGCGATTGTGCTCAATACTTAGGGATTGGCCGTACAAGTGTCTATAGTAAAATTAAAAGTAATAGACCTGCCATATTTAATAACAAAAAATATTATATTAAATTAAATAACTCAATGGAAACCTTAGATTAATTAGTTTAATTAGTAAGAATTAAAAGCTTTAGATTGCTAATAAAATATGGAGCTTCATATTATAATCTGTCCGCTTTGGTCCGAAGAGGGAGGTAATTATAAATATATATTTTTTTTATGTTACATGTATTTGCATCACTTTATGCCACTATTTATAGCATAGTTACAAACCAAATTAATCCTAAAAATGGGCAGATATATTTTCCTTTTATTTATGCTTTATTTATTTTTATCCTAATAAATAATTTAATAGGAATGGTTAACAGGAGCCATAGGATTTTATCATTATTTATCTCAAACATATTTGAAGTATTAGGATTACATAGTAATCTGGCACTTCAAATACAATCATATTCTTCTCTTAACTCTAACTCTATTTTAGATACACAAATAGGCATATCTAAGGATAGTCCTAGATATAGTTTTAACAATAAAAATACCTTCTACCCTAATCCTGATTATATTACAGGATTTGTTGATGGAGAAGGTTGTTTTTCTCTTTCAATATTTAAAGAAGATAGAAACATAACTGGTTGACAAGTTAAGCCTATCTTTAGTATATCTTTACACAATAAGGATATTAAATTATTAGAAGCTATACAAAGAACTTTTCAAACAGGAAAGATCTATAAACATGGAGCTGATTCTATGCAATATCGTGTAAGTTCTTTAAAGAATTTACAAATAATCACAGATCATTTTGATAGTTATCCTTTAATAACTCAAAAGAGAGCAGATTATCTTTTATTTAAACAAGCTATAGCTATAATAAAGAATAAAGAGCATTTGTCTATAAAAGGTATATTGAAGTTAGTAGGAATTAAAGCTACGTTAAACTGAGGTCTATCAGACAAGTTTAAAGAGAGTTTCCCTACTGCAAAAGCTGTAGTGAGACCTTCAGTAATATATAATACTTTTAATGTTAAGATTAAGAACTTAAACTGAATTAGAGGATTTATAGATGCTGAAGGAAGTTTCCAAGTTATAATTCAAAATAATACAAACGTTAGTTTAAGATTTTCATTAACTCAACATACTAAAGATGAGGAATTGTTAAAGGATATAGCTACTTATCTAAACTATGGTAGATATTACAAATCACCAAGACGTGATGAAGGTCAATACTTAGTAACAGTCTTTTCAGATATAAATGATAAGCTAATACCTTTCTTAAATGAGTACCCATTATTAGGAACTAAAAAAGATGATTACCTAGATTTTGCACAAATAGCCGAATTAATAAAATCTAAAGCTCATTTAACGGATGATGGATTAGAAAAAATAAAACTAATTCAAAGTAATATGAATAGAAAGAGAACAACAATAAAAGAAGAATAAATGTTTAGATAATTGTAATATCATAGATAAATAATAATAAAATACAATAAATTTCACTATATGCTGGAAACTTCTAATGCCTTTAGGTATCAATTATATAAACATTGGTGAAAATCTTAAAGGATGAAACAATGAACAATCAGCAGAAAACCAAAATAACAAGCCATGTTATGAGTAGGTTCCTCAGAGACTACACGTGAAAGATCACTTAACGCTGTTTTACAATAACAACTAAGTGATTAAGATATAGTCCACCACGATAAGTCTATAAGGCTTACTGTGATGTCCTTACAGCTTTGCATCAACAAGTCACTTTGTATTAACATTTTCTCTTAGTTTTACAATAGTTTTAGGTGCAACTATTTTAGGGTTCTCCGTGCATGGATTAAAATTTTTTTCTTTACTTGTTCCCGCTGGATGTCCTTTAGGGTTACTCCCCTTATTAGTTCTTATAGAATTCATGAAATTAAAGTAGGCTAAACTACTATTGTGAACAAAAGCCAAACTCCGGGGAAACCCTAAGAGCTCCTGGTACCAAACTTAACGGCGAAAGTCTTAAGCGGACCAACTAATCACTGGTGTACGGTAATAAGCCAGGAGATTCTAGCAATAGGAATGGGTAATCGCGGATCTAAATCAAATATTCTATCTCTTACCTTCTTTAAGGCAGAGGGTAGCCAAACTAGTTCCGGGGGATATAGATCCCGCGCTGGCTTCGTAGGCGCGGGAACTAGTGATCCTTTGATAAGGTTCCCCGCCGCTATGTATACATGGCAATTCTTCTTTAGAGAGAAAGTATTTGTAAAAGAGCAACGAGTAGATGGTTTTTCGGTATTGTATTCAATACTGTAAGGTGTACTCTAGTCGCCATGAAAGTGGTTTTGAGTAGAATCAAGTAACTCAAATTAAAGTTTCTGTATAGTCTTGGCTATTAAATATTAAATCATGTTTTACAGCTTCACACACACAGAATATTTATTAGCCTATATTTTGAAGTTTGAATTCATAATTTAATATATATACTTTATTATAACTTTATCGCTGTGACAACTAAGTCTAAAGCTAGCCCTGACAAGATCCCTACGATTTGCCCCCGATCCCGTAAAGGTAGATCATCAAATCGGACTTATAACCCAGTTACTCCTACCTGTATAGGTAAAAGAACTATGTCCACATCATCTAAACTAGTACCAATTCGAACTTATCTTAATCCTGATAAGGAAAAAGAATCAATTATTAATGAAAATAAAGGACGAACAGGTATTTACAGGTGAGTATGCTTAGAAACTGGGAAAAGTTACATAGGGTCATCCGTTAACTTAAATCTAAGATTTAAACAATATTTTAATTATAATCATATATCAAACCCTAAACGTAATATGAGGATTTATAAGGCGTTGCTAAAATATGGTTATGCTGGGTTTAGGTTAGAGATTTTAGAATATTGCTCTCCTCAAGGATTAATTAAAAGAGAGCAATTTTATTTTGATAGCTTAAATCCCGAGTATAATATATTAAAAGTTGCAGGATCTTTTCTGGGTTATAGACATAGTGAAGCGACAAAAAAACTAATAAGTATAGCTTTAAAAGATACTAAAGTATCTGAATCTACCAGGGAGTTAAAAAGAGAAGCTTTATTAGGTAAATCTTTTGATAAGACGCGAATTGAAAAAATGCGTCTAAGCAATACATTTAGAAAACCTGTCATAGTCACTAATACGGAGACAGGGGAGGTACTAGAATTTGCTTCTCTTACAGATGCTGGTAAATATGTGGGGATATCTAGGATTTCGGTAGCTAAATATTTATTAAACAATCTAACTTACAATAAATATACATTTTCAGAGAAGGGTATAGCTCCTGGTTCCTCTTTAGTAGATAAGGAAGTTAGTGATAAATCTAAATCATCTAAGGGGGAAGGTAAAATATCACACCAGGCTATTTTACTGACTAACCAAGCAACAGGAGATAAAATAGAATTTTCTTCTATCTCAGATGCAGCTATATATTTGAGTGTATCAAAGGGACGTCTATGATATTTCTTTAATAAAACGGTAAAAACAGGAAATGAAACCTTAAAAGGATATACTATATCGAAATTATCTTCTATTCAAAATCAAGTTAATAAAACAAGAAAGAAGATAGAAGTTATAGACATAGAAACAAATGAAGTAACAACATATTCTTCTATTAGTTTAGCTGGGGAAGCTTTAGGTGTATCTCAGGCAAGCATATCCTTATATATATCAAGGAAGCGTAGTAGCCCTTTTAAAAAAAAGTATATTTTTAAATTAGTTTAATTGAGGGGTGCTGTTGCATGCCATGCATACTTCGTTAGCTAGCAGCAGCCTCCGTATAAGCTTCCGATTTCGTAATCCTGCATTAGTATAAGCCAAGAGTACAGTCGTTCATATTTAGCTAGAAATATATCTTTAGGATTAAGACTAGCAGCAAACATAAAAAGATGAGATTAGGTTCCTCATTCTTATTGTGTAAAAGAGCCAAATTCCGGGGAAACCCTAAAGCTCTAATAACTAAAGATAAGAGGGAAACTTCTTATCCGGCCTGATTAATGCCTCAGGGTATAGTAATATCATTAGAGATTCTAGTAATAGGAATGGGTGATCGCGGATCTAAATCAGTAATATATTTATTTTTACCAGTTGTTACTAGCCGATAGATTTATGTTATTACTGTAAAAGAGCAACGAGTAGACGGTTCTTCAATACTTATAATTATTGTAAGGTATACTCTAGTCGCCGGGAAATCCGGTTCTTGGATGAAATTAAGTAATTCAAGATTAAAGTTAACACAATAGCCTATCCTTATTTTTTTTTTAATTGAAAAGTATTGGTAATCATATTGTTATGTGTAAGTTGTTATAAATACTTATACTCTATTCGATCGAGTCAATAAATACCGATGGAATAAGTTTGTAAATACCTTTAGAGAAAGGATAAAGTTTATTATAAACACCTTTAAAGAAAGGATAAAGTTGTGTACGACTTATATTATCTATGATTAAAAATTTTATTAGAAAACCTTTATTATCACATAGCTTTAACTTAAATAACGTTAGATTACGTAGCTTATTTTATCAACCTAAAGTAAAATTAACCTATTTCAGACAAACAGCTGTTAGGGCGTTTTCAACCAGAAGAAATGATGATTCTTCTACAGATTTCTCCAGTGTAGTTGTTTTCTTTGATGCAGACAAAGAAAAACTTAATATCCTTAAATACATTAAAGGTAAAGCCGGTATTTATATGTGAACTAATAAATTGAATGGTAAAAATTATGTAGGGAGTTCTGTGAATTTAAGGCGTAGATTATTGGAATATTACAATGTTAATAGACTACTAAATGAAGAATCTATGCCTATTAACCTAGCATTACTAAAATACGGTTATCATAATTTTAGTCTTACTATCTTAGAAATTTGCGATATAGATAGTCTTATATCTAGAGAAAAACACTTTTTTGAAGTATACTCTCCAGAGTATAATATATTAAAATTTCCTGGAAGTCCTTCACGAGGTTCTGGTTGAAGACATTCAGAAGCAACAATAGAGAATATGCGTGCTGCTACTTACATAAGAAATCAATCTCCAGATAATTTAGCTAAAATATCTGCAGCTCAACCTAGTAGTATAAAAGTAGAAGTAACTGATTTAGAAACAAATAGTTCTACTGTTTATCACGCCATTAAAGCAGCTGCCCATGCTTTAGGTATTGATAGAAGATATATCGAACATTACATTTACTTGAATCAAGATAAACCAGTTTTAGGAAAATATATTTTTAAATTACTCAATTCAGATGACGCTAGCTCCGCACAAAATTTAGTTAATGTAGAAAAAGTCCAAAAAACTAGTTTGAAAGTGGAGGTTACTAATGTTGAGACTAAGGAAGTTACAATATACCCTTCTATTGGTGCAGCAGCTAGAGCATTACGTTATCGCCAGCCTAGCATATCTTTATATTTAAAGGAAAATAGAACTAAACCGTTTAAAGGTATATATTTATTTAAGTTAGTTTAAGATTACTTCGGTTAATTTCATGAGCTTTACAAGATAAAACAGTATTAGGTTTTAAGGCTAGGGCTGCTTCGCACGCCCTTGGATTTTAATTTTGAATATGATCTTATGTAGAAAAGTTTTCTAATATTAGACTTATACATAATCAGAGGATAAATTTGTGGATGCGATTATCGGGTCATATGCTATTAAATATATTAGCTGGTTTTACTTACAATATAATGACATCAGGTATTATATTCTTTTTTTTTGGGTTAATTCCCCTAGCTTTTATAATAGCTTTCTCTGGATTAGAATTAGGGATAGCTTTTATACAAGCTCAGGTATTTGTTGTATTAACAAGTGGATATATAAAGGATGCACTTGATCTACATTAAGAGAAATTATTATAATCTTTTTAAAATCTATAAAAGTTTTTGTTCATAACAATTTTAAAATTATATTAAGTATTATTTCACTATTTAGTGTACTATTTATATATATTAACTTTAATTTGTTTATAACAGATTATTGATTTATAGGTATTACCTTCCCATTATTTACTTTGTTTTTATTTTATTGGTTTAAAGAGGATTTCGTCGTAACTGTCGTAACTAATTTAGAAAATAGAATTACTTTTTTTATCTTTTTATCTATTTTAGGAGGTATATTTATATTTATATTAATTAGTCTATTTAATATAGAGCCAATGGAGGTTTTTAATTGTTGGAGGTCACTTTGTAGATATTTATTTTTATGAATAGCTGGAATTTTATTTATTGAATTCATTAATACACCTTGAAATAAAGATAGCTTATTAAATTTTGGAATTAAACTATGTATAACTATTCTATTTATCTTTCTATTTAGTTTTATTTCTACTGTTATACTAGCTGAGTGGCTTACTTTAAATATGGATGGAGGGGAAGGTCAACCTGTTGGTTCGCCTCTAGGAGGTAATGAAGGTAATGGTGGTAATGGTAATTTACCTAACCCAGAAAGATCTCCTTCTCCAATTGGAGATAATAGAGGTAATACCCCGAATTTAGTTGAAGATGATATGCTAGCAGCAGCAAACTCGGCTTTAAAAAAAATAACTGCCAAGCTAGATATATATACGATAGAAATAAAAGAGTCTTTTATAGCCGACCAAATACCAGGTGATCCACACAATTTGACCCCTCGTGAAGTGGAAGCTGTGTCATTCTCTTTAAATAGACATATTGGTCATAATTTTTCTTATGTTAAGACTAGTAGAGGTGATTATGGTCCTCTTAAGAATTCTTTTTATTTAACTAAAGTGGGTCAAGATGCACCAAAAGGTGCGTTAATGACAAAATCTAATCACCCGCCTAATGATTATACAGCTATAAAATATCAGAATAGTAGTTGTAAAAACCAAATTATAAAAGCTTTAGAAGCATTAACAAAAGATCCAAGAACAGGAAAAAAGTAAAATGAAACTGAAACTGAATCTGAATCACCTTAACCTAACATCATATATGATGTAGGATAAAACTAATATTTAGTTAGTGCTTCGCTGCTTCGCTGCTTCGCTGCTTCGCAGCTTCGCAGCTTCGCAGCTTCGCATAGATAGATGTTATTTTCTTATCCTTCTATTTCTTTACTTACCTTTTTTTCCTTCCCTTTATTATGCCTTTCTCTGGATTAGATTTAGGAATTGCCTTTATAGAAGGCCAAGTTTTTGTAGTTTTAACTAGTGGATATATTAAAGATGCCCTAGATTTACATTAAAGTGAAAAAAAAATATCGAATACACTATCCTTTCTCATTCATGAGAAGGATAAAGTTAGAAAAGAAAAAGATATTAAAAAAAAACAACAAAGAACAAACAAGAGAGAGTATTTCACACAGATATTTTAGCGGACTAATGATATAGGGATGTGTTAATCAAAATGACAAAATGACAAAATGACAAAATGACAAAATGACAAAATGACAAAATGACAAAATGAGAGCCATTCATTTTTGCCAAGAATAATGATTTTTTTACATTTTCATTTCTTATTGCTCAAAATTTAAGGTTTAGGGAGTTTTATTTTATTCTATTATCATTTGTCAAATGACAAATGACAAATGACAAATGACAAATGACAAATGACGAAGGTAAATCTTATCTTCTTCATTGGATCTTTGATCAAAGATAAAACTCCGTTTA
>Ga0308175_100002098_pt1 | contig 13576 bp, 12 predicted proteins | sample PhyCR1_3_FD_203893 | JGI IMG/M metagenome (GOLD analysis project Ga0308175, IMG submission 203893) | Soil microbial communities from UC Gill Tract Community Farm, Albany, California, United States - DLSLS.C.R1 | ecosystem: Environmental > Terrestrial > Soil > Agricultural land | place: USA...
CGAGGTGATCCTGCCCGAGCGCAACCGGGGCGACCTCGACGAGGTCCCGGAGGAGGTGCGCGAGCAGATGACCTTCCACCCGGTGATGAGCATCGGCGAGGTGCTCGACCTGGCGCTGGAGCCGGCCGAAAAGAGCCACGAGGTGGCGGCGGCTTAGGAGGGCGAGATGACGCCCCGCTGCCGCAACTGCTCCCCCGTCCCCCAGGAGCTCCGCGCTGCCGCGGGGCTGCTCGAGCGCCGCTGGACGATGGCGACGATCTACGCCTGCGCCAGCGGCGCCGCGCGCTTCAACGAGTTCCGCCAGTCGCTGCCGGGGGTCTCGCCGACCACCCTCTCGGAGCGCCTCGAGCAGCTGGAGGAGGCGGGGATCGTCGAGCGGCGCCTGGTGCCGGGCCGGCCGCCGCACACCGAGTACGCGCTGACGCCGCGCGGCCGCAGGATCGCGGCGGCGGTGGCCGGGCTACTGCAGCACTGAGCCGGCCGCCGGGGCGCCGGCCCGGCGGATCGCCAGCAGCCGGAAGTAGAGGACGGCGGCGACGAGGGCGACAACCGGCGCGGTGGCGGTGGAAGCGAGAGCGCTGAAGACGATCCGGACCAGCGGCCCATCGGCGAGCTCGGCGCCGATCCGGGCCAGGACCAGGTTCAGCACGAGGCTGATGACGTAGGCGACGAGCACCGCCCCCAAGACGGGCCAGCCGTTGCCCCGGACGAGCACCCGGGAGCGGCCGAAGGCCTCGAAGACGCTCTGGCGCTCGATCACGATCACCGGGGCGATGACCGCCCAGATCGTCAGCAGATAGAGACCGGGCACGATCAGCAGGACGAATCCGACCCCGATCCCGATGCCGGCCAGCAGCCCGGCACCGATCAGCGGCGCGAGGATCGGAAGCACGGATCGCATCAGCTCGGCCACCGAGGCGTCGCGGCGGCCGTCCTGGATGTCGCTGACCAGCCCCACGACCATCCCCTGGTAGAGGGTCGAGACGGTGGTGCTGACGACGATGGCGACCCAGAAGAGCGACAGCGTGTCGGCGGTGAGGCCGTCGACGATCGCGACGACCAGGAAGAGCCAGAAGGCGACCGGCAGCAGCACTCCGGCCTGGTCGCGATAGATGCCGAACACCTCGCGCAAGGTGTCGCCGACGTCGAGCCTCCGTTCCATCGACGCTGGATTCGACCCCCGCCGAACGGCACCTGCTAGCGAAGGGCTCGCTTTCGCAGGCGGATCGACACGGTGCGCGAGAGCGGCTCGGCGCCGGCGGGGACGAAGGTGATCCGCAGCCTGACCCGCACCGTGCCGTGTCGCTGCAGCCTGCGCCGCTTGGCCCCGCGCACCCGGACCCGCAGAACGGTTGTGCCCGCCCGCCGCAGCTCCCGGACCGCTTCGGTGCCCCCGACGACCAAGAGCCGGCCCGGGCCCGAGACCGTCACCGGCAAGCGCGCGGTCCCCCGCCGGCGGTCGAGCCGCGGCTTGCCGATCCTGAAGGAGGCGGCGATCTTCGCCCCGGCGGCCCCCGCCCGCGTCGCTGCCTTGCCGCCACCGCCCGCCGTGGTCGAGGTGGCCGGTGGGGGCGAGACGGCGGCGGCCGGTTCCACGGGCCACGGTGGAGGCGGCGGCTCCTGGACGACGTCGCCGCGACCGTCGAAGCGCCGCCAAAGCGAGGCCAAGGTGCCGTCCGGCCGCCACCGCAGCACCGGGTCCCCCGCCGAGCGGCCGGCGGCCGAGAGATTGGCGGTGGCGCCGAGCGAGCCGGCGGCGGAGACCGTGCGCTCCTGCACCACCCAGTTGGAGCCGTCGAAGCGGCTCCAGCCCACCGCAGCGCTTCCGTCCCCCGCGACCGCGACTTGCGGATCGGCGGCGTCTCGACCCGATTCCGACAGCGTCGCCGCCTGCCCGGGCGCGCCCGCGGCCGTGATCCGACGCATCTGGACGACGAAGGCGCTGCCGTCGAAACGGTCCCAAACGACGGCCGCGTTGCCGTCCGGGTCGACGGCGAGCGCCGGCTCGGCCGCGTCGCGCCCCGCGGCCGAGAGGTCGAGCGTCCCGGCGGGGGTCCCGCCGGAGCCGAGCTGGACCGCCTGCACGATCCAGTTCGAGCCGCTGAAGCGGTCCCAGACGACGGTTGCCTCTCCCCCGGGCGCGATCGCGACCTGCGGGCTGACGGCGCTCTGGCCGCTGGCCGAGAGGTCGAGCACGGTCGCCGCCGGAGTTCCGTCGGGGGCGATGTGCCGCTCCTGCACGATCGAGTCTTCCCCGTCGAAGCGGCTCCAGACGACCGTGGCGGCGTCGTCCCCGGCGATGCCGACGTCGGGTTCGACCGCGTCCTGCCCGCTTTCCGAAAGGGTCCGGGAGGTTTCCTCGGGCGTTCCGTCGGGGGCGATGTGGCGCTCCTTGATCAGGTAGTGGTGGGAGCTGTCCGAGCGCTTCCAGACGACCGCCGCGGTGCCGTCCGGCGCCACCGCCACATCCGGCGAGGAAGCGTTCTGGCCGGTCTGGGAGAGGTCGACGGTGGGGCCGAGATCGCCGCCAGGCCCGATCCGCCGCATCTGCGCGAGGAAGTAGGCGCCGTCGGAGCGGGTCCACACCACCGTGGCGGTGCCGTCGGGGCCGACCGCGACGTGCGGGTCCAGCGCGTCCTCGCCGGAGGCGGAGAGCTGGACCGGCTCCGCCAGCGGTCGGCCCTTCGGGTCGAGCCTGCGGGCGAAGACCGCAAAGGTCCCGGCCGGGTCGGCGGGATCCCTGGCGCTCCAGACGACCGTCGCGCTTCCATCCGGCGCGAGGGCCATTTGCGGGCCGGCGGGAATTTCGGAGGACGGCGAGAGATCGCCTTGCCGCGGAGGCTCGCCGGCGGCAGGCGGCGGTGGCTTCACTTTCGTCAGCGGCGGCGGCGACTGCGGACCGCCGACGAAGACGCTGCTCTGGATACCCTCGCGGAACGCCTGCTGGGCGGGCGCCGAGGTCTCGATCGGCCAGTCGTAGCGGATCCCGTTCCGTTCGGGGTTCCAGTTGAACCAGACATAGGCGCCGATCTGGGGGTGGTGCGGCAGGTAGTCGCCGAGCATTTCGCGGATCCAGTTGGCCTTGTTGCCGCCGTACTCGCTCGAGGCCTCCTCGGCGATCAAGACCGGTTTTTCGCCGTGGGTGAGCTCGTCGACCACGCTGAGGGTCGGGGTGATCGTTTCATCGGGGGTGCGCCAGCGATCGGGCTGGGCCGGACCGAGACCCCAGTTGTAGGAATCGATCCCCGCCCAGTCGACGTAGGCGTTCCCGGGGTAATAGGGGCTGGGATCGGAAGCCGGGTCGTACCAGATCGAGTTGGCGATCCAGGTCCAGGTGACGTTGGTCGCCCCCTGCTGGATGACCAGGTCGTGGAAATGCTGCCAGGCGGAGACGAAGTCTTCGCTCTGCCCCCAGGGGTACCAGCCCCCGTTCATCTCCCACCAGGGGCCGAAGAGGAAGGGCCGGCCCCATTCCTTCGCGGCCTTGGCCCATTGCTTGATCGCGGCGTCCTGGCGTCCTGCCGCGACTTCGGCGAGGGTCACGCCGCCGGGAAGGCCCATGGTCACCAGCGGAATCGCCCCGCGTGCGGCGGTCGCGTCCATCTTCGTGGTGTCGAACGTGCACCATCCTTGCCCCTGGCTGAGGATCGCCACCTTCTTGCCGGCGTGGCGCTCGAAGAGGTCCCAGGCCGCCTGGTTCGCCGGAGCGTTTTCGGTCTCCCCGTAGGTTTCGCCCCCGACCGTGGCTCCCCAGTACATGGCGCCGTCGGCGCGCTGGACGCCTGCCAGGGCGCCGAGGAGCACAAGCACACAGAGCAGCTGGATGCAAGCTCGCCGGACCATCGTTGGATGCTGCCGAAGCGCCTCCCTCGCGTCAAGGGCTTGGTCCCCGGACGTTCGTATTAGCCGAACCCGCCGGCCTTGTCCGTCGCGCTCGCCCAGTCGAAAGGGAACCGGTGAATACCTCGTGGCTGATCAGGGACGGCATGGACCGCGAGCGGATGCTCGACATGGACCGCCGGCTGCAGCCCCTGCGCCGCCAGTGCTTCGGCGCGCTGGCGATCGCGCTCGTCGCCTGCGGGCCGTGGCTCGGCTGGTGGACCCTGGCCCCGCTCGTCGCCGCCGCGGTCCTCTTCGGGCTCACCGACCGCGTGGTCGGCTCGATGCGGCGGCCCGAGTACGCGATGTTCGCCGCCTGGGCGGGCTCGGAGGCGATCATCGCCGTCAGCGTCGCCCTCTCCGGCGGGCCCACCGTGCCGACGATGTCGTGGCTGGCGATCCCGGTGGTGACCCTGGCGGCCCGCTTCTCCGACCGCGGCATCGCCGCCGGAGTGGCGATCGCGATGGGGCTGCTCGTCGCCGTCAGCTTCGGCGTCCACGGAGACGTCGTCGTCGAACAGCCGCCGCTGCTGATCGCCCCGGCGGCGCTGCTGGTCGTGGTGACGATGTTCTCGGTGGCGCTGATGCGCTCTGACGTAGAGCACCGCAGCCGCGCCGTCCTCGACCCGCTGACGGGGATGCTGAACCGGCTCGCGCTGGAATCCAGGGCAGACGAGCTGGCCGAGCAGTCGGCGGTCAGCGGCGAGCCGGTGGGGCTGATCCTCGTCGACGTCGACCGCTTCAAGCAGGTCAACGACTCCCACGGGCACAGCGTCGGCGACAGCGTCCTGCGCCAGACCGCCTACGCGATCCGCAGGCAGCTTCGCGCCTTCGACCTCGCCTATCGGGTCGGCGGCGAGGAGTTCCTCCTCCTCCTGCCGGGCGCGGATCTCGCCGAGGGAATCGAGCTGGCGCGGCAGCTCTGCCAGAGTGTCGAGCGGCAGGCCGTCGACGGCGTCAAGGTGACGGTCAGCTGCGGGGTCGCCGCTTCACCCCGCGGTGAGGCGTTCGACTTCGCGGCAACCTTCGCCAGCGCCGACCGGGCGCTCTACGCCTCCAAGGCCAGCGGGCGCAACTGCGTCACGCCCCAGCTCGACCCCGGCGATGGGCGCCCCGCCGCCGGGGAGAGCGACGGGGCATCGTCCGGGGCGAGGAGGACTAGGACTGCTGTTCCCTCTGTTCCCTCTTGAGCTTCGCCGCGGCGACGACGCACTGTGAGAACGGGGTGCCCTTCTGGCCCTTGACGTGCCTGCGGCTCATGTCGCGGCAGGCCGCGCGGGGGCTCATGCCCTCGTGGTTGGCAACTTTGGCCATCGCGGTCACGCAGAGGCTGAACGGCGTGCCCGGTTGGCCAGCCACGTGCTTGCGGCTCTCGGCGCGACAGCGCCAGCCGTAGGCCTTCGCCTGTTCCGGCGGGCTGGCGTTGGTGCCAGGGGTCGGCGTCGGCACTTCGGGCGTGTAGTGGGGGCCCTTGCCTCGTCCCTGGCTGCCGGGTTCGGCCGGCTGGGCCGCGAGCGCTGCCGGCGCCGCCGCCAGCGCCAGGGCGCCGACCAGGATCGCGATCTTTCTATGGAGATTCATCCTGCCTCCTTCGGCGTCGGAACCCGCCGTCACAGCGTCGTTCCTAAGTGGGATTCGAAGCTGAAACGCCGCTCCGCGGAGGCTGTCAGGGCACTTCGCCACCGAATTCTTCGGAGCCGCCTGCTTCTCCTTCGGCGAGCGCTTCGGGAGCGGTCGCAGCCTCCGGTTCGGTCGCCCCGTCGCCTTCGGAGCCTGCACCGCCCGCAGCGGGCGCAGGCTTCGGTATGGGGGCGGCGGGATGTTCCGGGTGGGCGGCCGGGGGAGCCGCTGCCGGGTGGGCCGGGTGGAGGGGCTCGGCCCCGCCGGCGCCGTGCGAGGCGCCCTGCCCGCCGGCGCCGCCGTGGTTGGTCGCCGCGGTCTGCTGGCCGTGGTGGGCAGCGGCGGGCTGCTGCTTTTCGTGCCCGCTGCCGCGGGGATGGCCCTGCCCGTTCTCGGAGGGAGCCGAGGGCGACGATTCGAAGCCGTTCGCGGCCTGTGAGCGTCCCGCCGCCACGCCAGTCGACCCGTGCCCGGAGGCAGCTGGGCTGGCGTTCGGGGTTGCGGCTCCGGCTGCCTTCGAGTGGCTGCCCACCGTCGCGGCCCCGGAAGCTCCGCCGGACCCCTCCGCCGCTTCCCCTGCGCTGCTGTCGGGCGCTCCGCCGGCTTGGCTGCCGGTGGCCGGAGCCGACCCGCGGTCGCCGGGGAGGCCGAGGTGGATGACCCCGCTGCGGTCCGCGGCACCTGCCCCGATCGCGGCGACCACGGCGACCGTCGCCGCGCCTTTCAAAGCCGTCGAGGCCCCGACCCCCTTGGCGGCGCTGCCGGCGAGCGCCGCGAGGCCGCCGCCACCGCCGGCCTGGCCGCCGCCCAGCAGGCCGTGCATTAGGCCCGCGGCGGCCGCGGCCGGCAGCGGCGAGATCGCGGCGAGATCGCGCCGGCGACGCTTGATGTCGTCACCGAAGTGGCGGCAGCTCGCGCAGGTGCGCAGGTGGGCGCGGACGTCGCGCCGCCGAATCACCCGGCCGTCGCCGTCGGATAGCGCCCTGGTGACGACCTCGCAACTCATCTCACGCCCCTCCTCCATCTGACGCAGGCTTTGCCGCGCCTCGTAGAGCGCCTGGCGCGCCACCGCGCCGGAGGTGCCGAGGGCCGAGCCGATCTCCTCGAAGCCCAGCCCCGCGAGCTCGCGCATGACCAGCACCTCGCGCTGGCGCTCCGGCAGCTCCCCCATGTCGGCGATCAGCTGCCGCAGCCGTTCCCGGGTGGCGACGTCCTCGGCCAGGCCGATTCCGGGGGCCGCCAGCTCGGCGTCGAGCTCGCGCGTCTCGCGCCGTCGCCGCAGCAGGTCGATCGACTCGTTGTGGGCGATCCGGTAGAGCCAGGGCTTGAGCTCGATCCTCCGCTCCTCCCCGGGCAGCGCCCGCAGGACCTTGGCCATCGTGTTCTGCAGCGCGTCCTGGGCGTCCTCGGGATTGCCGACGATCGCCAGGCAGAAGCGATAGAGGCTCTGGTGGTAGCGGCGGAAGATCCCGGCGAAGGCGCGCTCGTCCCCGCCGATCGCCCTCTTGGTGAGCCGGTCGTCGGAGAGCACCCGCGTCAGGCCCCGCCCCGGCGCCCGTCCCTGCGAAGCCGCGGCTTCGCTCATCAGGCCGCGTTCCCTTCGTTTCCCATGTCGTCAAGAGTAGGGCCATCGCAGCCGCTTAAACGGAAAACCTGCGGGTATGTCAGCGCCATCAATGGCCCTTCCAAGCAGCAGGAGGATCCGCCTGACGGATCTCAGCCGCGCCCGTTTGGTTAGCCATACCGTTCCAAACGCACGGAGTTGGAACAGCCCACAGGAGGAAACGACATGGTTGGAGCACTGATTGCCGTCCTCGTCATCGTCGCGATCGTGCTGGTGCTGGCCAAGGTGGCTGTCGCCGGCGGCATCCTCGGCCTGATCGCCCTGATCCTCCTCATCCTGCTCCTGGTCGGGGCGCTCTGAGGCGCCGCGGTTTTCCGCCCAGCGCGAGTGGGGACAGAGTCCGCATGGGAACGGAGGGCCAGCCCGACCTCGTGCTCGGGCCCCTGCTGCGCCACATCTCCGATGCCGATGCGACGGTCTGGGTGGAGACCAGCGAGGCGTGCGAGGTGGAGGTCCTCGGGCACCGCGAGCCCACCTTCAGGGTGGAGGGCCACCACTACGCGCTGGTCTGCGTCGAGGGCTTGGCGACGGGGTGCAGCTACCCGTACGAGGTGGCGCTGGACGGCGCGGTGCGGTGGCCGCAGCCCGGCTCGCAGCTACCGCCGAGCGTGATCCGCACCGTCGAGCGGGACGCCCCCCTCGATGTCTGCTTCGGCTCCTGCCGAGTGGCGCTGCCGCACGAGCCGCCCTTCGACGAGCCGAAGGACGTCGAGGAGCTGGGGCACGAGGTCGACGCGCTGCGGGTGCTCGCCCAGCAGATGTCCCGGGGCGACCGCGACGCCTGGCCCGGCCACCTCTTCCTGCTCGGCGACCAGGTCTACGTCGACGAGGGATCCCCTCGCGTGCGCCAGAGGATCCGCCGCCGCCGCGGCACTTCCACCGAGCCGGGCGCCGAGGTGACCGACTTCGAGGAGTACACGTGGCTCTACCACGAAAGCTGGCAGGAGCCGCTGATCCGCTGGCTCTTCTCGACCGTCTCCGTCTCGATGCTGTGGGACGACCACGACATGAGCGACGACTGGAACATCTCGCGCTCCTGGCTGGAGGAGATGCGGGAAAGGTCCTGGTGGCACCGCCGCGCGGTCGGCTGCATCGCCAGCTACTGGATCTACCAGCACCTCGGCAACCTCTCTCCGCGCGAGCTGGCCGAGGACGAGCTCTACCAGCGGGTCCGCGGCAACCAGAAGGGCGAGGAGGAGCTCTTCCCCTGGGCCCACCGGATCCAGGCCGCGGGCTCGGGGACCCGCTGGAGCTACTGCCGGGACTTCGGCCGGGTCCGCGCGATCTTCGTCGACTCCCGCGCCGGCAGGGTGCTCGAGGAGGACCGGCGGGCGATCGTCGACGACGAAGAGTGGGGATGGATCCTCGACCGGGCACAGGGAGACTTCGACCACCTGCTGATCGCAACCACCGTGCCCTGGCTCCTCTCCCCCGGCTTCGACCGCCTCGAGGCCTGGAACGAGCGGATGTGCGACGGCGCGATGGGACGGCTGCCGGCGTGGGCCAGCGAGAAGCTGCGGCGGGCGGTCGACTTCGACCACTGGGCGGCCTTCCAGGAGTCCTTCGCCAAGCTGCGCGACCTGCTGGCGGAGATCGCGACCGGCAAGCGCGGGCGGGCGCCCGCCTCGATCGTCGTCCTATCGGGCGACGTCCACCACGCCTACCTCTGCGACGTGGCCTTCCGCGGCCCGTCCGAGCGCAGCCCCGTCTACCAGGCGGTCTGCTCGCCGTACCGCAACCCGCTCGACGAGAAAGAGCGGACGGCGGTCCGGCTCGGATTCGGTCGCGCCTTCACCGGCCTCGCGTCCGCCCTGGCGCGATCTGCCGGCGCCCCCGACGCCGGGGTCCGCTGGCGCCTGCTCGACGGGCCCTTCTTCGACAACCAGGTCGCCAGCCTGCGCCTGGACGGCCGCGCGGCGACCATGCGGCTCGACAAGACCGTCCCCGGCGAGGACGGCGAGCATGCTCTGGAGGAGAGCTTCTCCCGCCGCCTCGCCTGAGGTCCTCGAGCCCGGCCGGGAGCCAGGCCAGTCGCCTTTCCGAACCAGGGGTTGACAAAGGCGACTCTCGATCAGGCAGGGCCGTATGGCGTCCAGCGCTCGGAGACGAACGGCGCCGCCTGCCGGCGCAGCGAGGCCTCGATCTTGGGGAGCGTCTCGGGGAGGTCCTCGAAGACGGCCCGCACCAGGCTCTCGCCGCCGGCGCCCGGGCCGAGGACGAGCGCCGCCGCGGCGTCGAGCAGCTGCGCCTGGCTGAGCGCAGCTGCCGCCCGACCCCGGGCCGGGATCGCCTCCAGCGCCACCACCCGGCCGTCGAGGCGGAAGGCGCCGAAGCGCGAGACGAAGGCCAGCAGCTGGTCGAACTCGTGGCTGCCCTCGTCGGTCTCGAACGGGGTCCGCAGCCTGCCGAGGCGGTAGCTCAGCTCCGACCAGGCCAGCTGGGTCAGCTGGGCCGGGGTGACCCAGAGGACGGCCCCCCTGGCCTCGGTTCCGTGGCTGGGGAAGAGGGTCGCCGGCATCGAGCCGTAGATCGCCGGCTGTGGCGAGGCGCCAACGTCGAAGTCGTGCAGCCGGCCGCTGAGGACGAGGACGGTGCGGTCGGCCTCGGCGGGGAAATGGGCGAACTTGCGCGCCAGCACCTCGGGCGCGCCGTTGGACCCGAACGCCAGCAGCGGCTCCCGCCCCGCCGGCGCGGTCAGTTGCGCGATCGTGCGCTCTCGGCGCTCGGGGGACATCTGCTCCAGCGGCTCGACTCCCGCCGGCCCGAGGAGGAAGGAGCCGCGCGGCCGCTCCCAGGGATAGCCGAGGGCGCGCTCGTAGTCCGCGGGGCTGAAGCGGCGACGGGGCAGGCTCGCCGCCAGCTCGCGGATCAGCTCCTCGAAGGCGCGATCGTCCAGGAGCAGCCGCTCGACCAGCTCCGGCGGCAGGCTCGAGACGAGGTCCACGCCCGTAGAGGTTAGGCTCGCCCCGCCGTGCACCCGGTCTTCGACGGCCACAACGACGCCCTGACCCGCGACGACCACGAGCGGCTCGCCGGCGGGCGCGAGGGCGGGCACCTCGACCTTCCGCGGATGGCGCGGGGCGGCATGCGCGGCGGCATCTTCGCCGTCTTCACCCCCTCGGCGCCGCGGCGCCCGCGGCGACGCCGGGCCGGCCCGGACGGCGGCTACGCGGAGCCGCTGGCCGACCCGGTTGCGCAGGCCGACGCGGCGGCCCATGCGACTGCCGTGACCGACCGCCTCCTGGCCTTGGAGCGGGAGGGGAGCCTCGTGGTCGCGAGGGAGATAGCCGACGTCGACTCCGCCCTCGACGGCGCCTCGCCGCCGGCGGCGGTCCTGCACCTGGAGGGGGCCGAGGCCATCGACCCCGGGCTCGAGGCGCTCGGCGAGTGGCACGCGACGGGACTGCGCTCGCTCGGCCCGGTCTGGAGCCGCGCCAACGCCTTCGCCCACGGCGTCCCCTTCGCCTTCCCCTCCTCCCCGGACCTCGGCCCCGGCCTCACCGAGCGCGGAGCCGCCCTCCTCGCCGCCTGCGGGGAGCTCGGGATCCTGGTCGACCTCAGCCACATGAACGAGGCCGGCTTCTGGGACGTCGCCCGGCTGGAAGCCGGGCCCCTCGTCGCCAGCCACTCCGGCGTCCACGCGCTGTGCCCGGCCTCACGCAACCTGACCGACGCCCAGCTCGACGCGATCGGCGCCAGCGGCGGGCTGGTCGGCATCGTCTTCGCGCCGCCGTTCCTCCGCGCCGACTTCGCCGACGACCCGGACACCCCGCTCGAGCTGATCGCCCGCCACGCGCGCTACGTCGCCGAGCGCATCGGCGTCGAGCACGTCGCCCTCGGCTCCGACTTCGACGGCGCCACGATCCCAGCCGAGCTGGGCGACGTCGCCGGCCTGCCGAAGCTCGTCTCGGCGCTCGGGGAGGCCGGCTTCGGCGAGACCGAGCTCGCCGCGATCTGCTGGCGCAACTGGCGCCGCGTGCTGGCGGCCTGGTGGGGGCCCTAAGCCGGGACCGCAAGCATGTCGCTGACGAGCGAGTAGGCCTCGGCCGAAGAGGCCGACTCGCCGAAGCCCGAGCGGATCATCACCGCCTCCGAGAGGTCCTCGAGCAGCGCGTCGAGGACCGCCGGGTCGAACTGGGTGCCGCGGCCACCGCTGAGCACCCCGACCGCGTCGGAGAGCTCCAGGGCGGAGCGGTAGGGTCGCTCGCTGAGCAAGGCGTCGAAGACGTCGGCGACCGCGGCGATGCGGCCGACGAGCGGGATCTCGGCGCCGGAGAGCCCCTGCGGATAGCCGCTACCGTCATAGCGCTCGTGGTGGGTTCGGGCGATCTGCGCCGCCGTCCGAAAGAGGGAGCTCGAGGAGCGCCAGCCCAGCATCCGCTGGCCCGCCAGCGGATGGCGCTGCACGGCCCTGCGGCTCTCCGGCGTCAGCGGCCCGGGGTGATCGAGGACCCCGCGGTCGAGCTCGAGCTTGCCGACGTCGTGGAGGTGGGAGGCCACCCAGATCAGCCAGACCTCGCTGCGCGAGCACCCGAGCCGTTCCGCCAGCAGGGCGCAGACGGCGGCCATCCGCCGAGCGTGCCGCGCGGCCTCGGGGTCGCGCGTCTGCACGGCCCGCATCAAACGCCCGACCGCCTGAAGGTCGCCGGACGCGAGCCCCGGTACCGCGGTACTCGTCTCCGCGGTCTCGGCTCGCGGCTCGAAGTCCGACGCGTTGCCGATCAACCCCATCTGTTCTCTACCTACTTTTAGGGAGCAAGTGGAAAGGATCTACCCGCTTGCGGCGACGCCCCACCCACGGCTCGGCCATACGTCCAGCCGCGGGCGCCGGCAGCGCCTACCGGCAGCGGCCGCGCAAGAGGCGCCGGCCGGCTTCCTCTTCCCTCTCCCTGCGGCCCAGGGCCTCGGCCATCAACCAGAACATCGGCGGCCAGAGACCGACGAAGAGCGCCCGCCGTTCGGCGTTCCCCCGTTCGTCCTCGCCGATCGTCTTGGCGCGGATCCAGAGCCCGATGCAGAGGGCGATCGACCCGAACGACAGGGCGTGCAGATGGGTGCTCCGGGGCCGGAGGCGTCGGGGGAGGAGGTCGAGCATCGATTCAGGGTAGGACAGAGCATGGGCACCAAGCTCCCAGCCCGGCGGCGCTGGTCGACCGCGCTCCGCTGGCCGCTGGGGATCGGCCTGGCGTCCTGGCGCTATATGTGGAGCACGACCCCGGTGCACCGCTGGGCGATGGCCGGCTCCTGGCCGCAGGACGCGCCCCCGGAGCTACCCGAGAGCTTCGGCCATCCCGACCTGCAGCCATGGAGGGAAGGCGTCGGCCCGCTTCTCCACCGCATCTACCGGACGCGGTACACGGCCTCGCCGGTCGCCGCGCGGGAGCTGATCTCCCTCCTCCTCGAGGACATGGACAGGGTCGCCCCGACCGAGTTCGCCTCCTTCCAGAAGCCCGACGGGGAGGGGCCGATGCGGGAGGGAGACGAGTACCTGGTGCGGATGCCGGGGCCATGGGACGGGCCGGTGGCGGTGGTCGAGGTTCGCGACCGCTCGTTCCGGCTGGCGACGCTGCGGGGGCACCTCGAGGCCGGCCAGATCGAGTTCCGCGCCCGCGACGACGCGCGGGGAGTGGTCTTCGAAATCGAGTCGTGGGCGCGCAGCGGCGACCGGCTTAGCGACCTCCTCTACACCCACCTGCAGATCTCGAAGGAGGTGCAGCTCCACATGTGGGCCTCGGTGCTGCGCAACGTCGTCGCCCTGGGCGGCGGCAAGATGGCGGGCGGAATCGTGATCACGACGCGCCGGGTCGACCCCGAGGCCTTCGCCGCGAAGGATGAGGCGAGCAGGGCACCGGGCCGGCGCCGGAAGCGGGCCCTCGCCGCCCTCGCGAGCCGCTCGGTCAACTTCGATCCCGCCGAGGCCGAGGCCCCCGTGGATACCGCCGAGTGGCGGGTCGACGAGATGGTCGAGTCGCTCCCACACGAGAGGCCGGGGCCGCCGGAGCCCGACGGCAGCTGGGCGGTCGCGAAGCGGGTCATGAACGGCTACCAGCTCGCTGACCCCCGCATCGTCACGGCGTTTTTCGAGGATGGCGCCCCGCTCTCCGGGCGCGACATGCTCCTCGGGATCCGCTACGGGCCGCTCCCCTTCCAGGTCGGCGTGCGGGTGGGAGAGGTGAGCGAGCAAAGCGAGGAGCTCGACGGCCGCGAGGTGCTGCGCTACGGCTGGAGCTATCGCACGCTGCAGGGCCACTTCGAGGAAGGCGAGATGCGCTACGAGCTGCGCAAGTGGCTGGAGGACGGGGACGTCGACTTTCGCCTCCACGCGGTCTCGAGGCCGGCGCGGAGCGGCCCGCTCCTGGCGCGCACCGGCTTCCGCCTGCTCGGGCGCAACCAGCAGCTGCGCTTCTACCGCCAGATCTGCCGCCGGATGAGGCGCCTCACCGAGTCCCAGCT
>Ga0308175_100002099_pt1 | contig 13569 bp, 13 predicted proteins | sample PhyCR1_3_FD_203893 | JGI IMG/M metagenome (GOLD analysis project Ga0308175, IMG submission 203893) | Soil microbial communities from UC Gill Tract Community Farm, Albany, California, United States - DLSLS.C.R1 | ecosystem: Environmental > Terrestrial > Soil > Agricultural land | place: USA...
CGTCGGGCTTTTCAGCCCAACCTGCGGAGCGGCTCTTAACGCTGATACGCCGCATCGACCACGCACAGCGCGGTCATGTTGACGATGCGGCGCACCGTCGCCGATGGCGTCAGGATATGGACCGGCTTGGCGCAGCCCAGCAGCACCGGCCCGATCGCAATGCCGTTGCCCGCCGTGGTCTTCAACAGGTTGTAGGCAATGTTGGCCGCGTCGATATTGGGCAGCACCAGCAGGTTCGCTTCGCCGGTCAGGCTGCTGTCCGGCATGGTGCGCTTGAGCAGCGCCGCGTTCAGTGCCGTGTCGCCATGCATCTCGCCATCGACTTCCAGTTCCGGCGCCTGTTCCTTCAGCAGCGCCAGCGCCGCGCGCATCTTCCTGGCCGATTCGCTGTTGCTGGTGCCAAAGTTCGAATGCGACAGCAGCGCCACCCGCGGCATCAAGCCGAAGCGACGCATTTCCTCGGCCGCCAGCAGCGTGATTTCCGCCAGCTGCTCGGCGCTCGGGTTTTCATTGACATGAGTGTCGACCAGCGAGATCTGCCGGTCCTGCAGGATCAGCCCGTTCATCGCCGCATACACGTTCACGCCTTCGCGCTTGCCCAGCACATGGTCGATATAGCGCAGGTGCACATCGGTGGTGCCGTAGGTGCCGCAGATCATGCCGTCGGCATCGCCCTTGTGCACCATCATCGCGCCAATCAGCGTGTGGCGGCGGCGCATCTCCAGCTTGGCGTATTGCTGGCTGATGCCCTTCCGGATCGTCATCGCCAGGTAGGTTTCCCAGTAGTCGCGGTAGCGCTCGTCGTACTCCGGGTTGATCATTTCAAAGTCGATGCCGGGACGCAGCCGCAGGCCGAACTTTTCAATGCGCTGCGCCAGGATCGGCGGACGGCCCACCAGGATCGGCCTGGCCAGCCCTTCATCGACCACCACCTGCACCGCGCGCAGCACTTTCTCTTCCTCGCCTTCGGCAAACACGATGCGCTTGCGTTCGGCCGGCGCCTTCTTGGCCACCGCGAAGATCGGCTTCATGAACGAGCCGCTGCGGTAGACGAATTGCTGCAGCCGCTCGGCATAGGCTTGCATGTCGGCAATCGGCCGCGCCGCCACGCCGCCCTCTTCCGCCGCCTTGGCCACCGCCGAGGCGATGCGCATCATCAGGCGCGGGTCGAACGGCTTGGGAATGATGTAGTCCGGGCCGAAGGACAGGTTGTCGATGCCATAGGTGGTGGCGACGATGTCGGACTGCTCTTCCTGCGCCAGCCCGGCGATCGCATGCACGGAAGCGATTTCCATCTGCCGGGTGATGGTGGTGGCGCCGCAATCGAGCGCGCCGCGGAAGATGTAGGGAAAGCACAGCACATTGTTGACCTGGTTCGGATAGTCCGAGCGCCCGGTGGCGATGACGGCATCGCTGCGCACGGCCTTGACGTCTTCGGGCAGGATTTCCGGGGTCGGATTGGCCAGCGCCAGGATCAGCGGGCGCGGCGCCATCTTCATGACCATGTCCTGCTTGAGCACGCCGCCGGCCGACAGGCCGAGGAAGATGTCGGCATCGGCGATCACCTCGGCCAGGCTGCGCGCCTCGGTGGCTTGCGCAAAGCGGGCCTTGTCCGGGTCCATCAGTTCGACCCGGCCGGTATAGACCACGCCGGCCAGGTCGGTGACCCAGATGTTCTCGATCGGGAAGCCCAGGTCCACCATCAGGTCCAGGCAGGCCAGCGCGGCGGCGCCGGCGCCGCTGACGACCATCTTGCATTCCTTGAGGCTCTTGCCGACCACCTTCAGGCCATTGAGGATGGCCGCGCCGACGATGATGGCGGTGCCGTGCTGGTCGTCATGGAAGACCGGGATCTTCATGCGTTCGCGCAGCTTGCGCTCGATGTAAAAGCATTCGGGCGCCTTGATGTCTTCCAGGTTCACGCCGCCGAAGGTGGGTTCGAGCGCGGCGATGATGTCGCACAGCTTCTCGGGATCGGTCTCGTTGACTTCGATGTCGAACACATCGATGCCGGCGAACTTCTTGAACAGCACGCCCTTGCCTTCCATGACGGGCTTGGCCGCCAGCGCGCCGATATTGCCCAGGCCGAGCACCGCGGTGCCGTTGGAGATGACGGCGACGAGGTTGCCGCGGGCGGTGTAGCGGAAGGCATTGGCCGGGTCGACCACGATTTCCTCGCAGGCCGCGGCCACGCCGGGAGAGTACGCCAGCGACAGGTCGCGCTGGTTGGTCAGTTGCTTGGTCGCCGTGACGCTGATCTTGCCGGGGACTGGAAATTCATGGTATTCAAGCGCCGCCTGGCGCAGTTGTTGGCGAATTTCTTCTTTTTGGTCCTTGGGCGTATCCATCTGCAACCTTCCTTTTAATTCTTACGGAAAGCTTACGATTCTAGCAGACCGTAAGCTGTAGCTTGATAGGTATTTGTGCGGATCAATTTTTCCCTGGAAAATTGGAAACCGTGTTCAGCAAGACTTTCCCTGCATGCTATTGCTTTCATATGGATAATCAATTTCATATTTTCATTGGCGTTGGCTATCATTCTCTCAAAGTTGATTTAAGAAAGTAATACCATTTACCGGGAGCACATTATGGCAAGCCAGAACACCACGAATTCCATTACCATTCAGAACCTTGAAGCGGCTTTTGCAGGCGAAGCAATGGCGCATATCAAGTATCGTTATTTCGCCAAAATTGCGCGCGCTGCCGGCGCCGAAGACGTTGCAAAGATTTTTGAAGCGACTGCGGACCAGGAAGTAATGCATGCCTTCGGTCATCTGGACCTGCTTTATCCAAAGGCCCAGATGACGCCGGCCAAGGCACTGGAAATCGCGATCGAAGGCGAGACTTACGAATATACCGAGATGTATCCGAAATTCCGGCACCTGGCAGTCGAGGAAGGCAATCAGGCTGCTGTTGCCGAGTTTGACGAGCAGATCGCGGAATCGAAGGAACATGCCGACAGCTTCCGCCGCACGCTGGAAATGGCCGCCAAGCGCTTCGCGGCGCTGGCCAAGGTGGAAGAACGCCACGCCAATCATTATCGTGACGCGCTCAATGCCTTAGACAAGGCAGCCTGATCACGGTAAAGAACAATCATCTGAAAGCAAGGGAAACAATGAAGACTTATCAATGCGTAGTTTGCGGCTTCATCTATGACGAAAACGTTGGCATGCCGGACGAAGGCATTCCTGCAGGCACTCGCTGGTCCGACATTCCGGACAACTGGGAATGTCCGGATTGCGGCGTATCCAAGGCCGATTTTGAAATGGTCGAGATCTGATCCGACCGGGTAGATAGCGCGCCATCCCGGCTTTTGCCGGCGTGGCGCTTTTTGTTTGAAGGAAGTGCAATGAAACCCATCATCATCATCGGCGCCGGCATGGCTGGCTATACAGCGGCGCGCGAATTACGCAAACTCGATAAAGACGTACCGCTGACTGTGATCACCGCGGACGACGGCGGCTTTTACTCCAAGCCCATGCTGTCAAATGCCTTTGCGCAGAAAAAGCTGCCCGCCCAACTGATTACCCAGAACGCCACCCAGCTTGCGGCGCAGATAGGCGCGACCATACTGACCGCTACCCGGGTGGAAGGGATCGATATCGCAGGAAAGACGCTAAGCACTAGCGCCGGCGCGCTGGAGTATGACAAGCTGGTGCTCGCCGTGGGCGCGCATCCGATCCGGCTGCCGCTGGAAGGCGATGGCGCCGAACAGGTTATGTCGGTCAACCACGTGGAAGATTACGCCCGTTTCCGGCAGGTGCTGGAAATGACCGAAGCCGGCCGCCAGGCCCGCGTCACGATACTGGGGGCCGGCCTGATAGGTTGTGAATTCGCCGATGACCTGGCAAGTGGCGGCCACGCGGTGACGCTGGTCGATCCCAATCCGCTGCCGTTGGCCGCGCTGGCTGCGCCGGCCTTATCCGAGGGTTTGCGCGCCGCCCTGGTGGAACGTGGCATCGTCCTCCATCTCGGCACTACCGCAAACCGGATAGACCAGGCCGCCGGCGCTCTGAAAGTGAGCCTGGCCAACGGCGGGAATATAGAAACCGATATTGTCCTGTCCGCAGTGGGACTGCGGCCCAGCCTGACATTGGCGCAGGCAGCCGGCCTGGCCACTGGTCGCGGCATCGTTGTCGACGCATACGGCCGGACCAGCGCGCCGGATATTTATGCGCTTGGCGACTGCGCCGAATACACCGAGGCTGACGGCGCAACCCGCATCATGCCTTATATTGCGCCGCTGATGAATGCGGCGCGCGCCATTGCCCGGACGCTGACCGGCACGCCGACCGCGATCGACCTGAAGCCGGCGCCGGTCATTGTCAAGACGCCGTGCTATCCGCTGGCGCTGGTACCGCCGCCGCAGCAAGCGCTGGCGCGTGGCAACTGGGATGCCGCCATCGAAAACAATCGCACTGTCTGCCGGTTTTACGATGCCCAGGGCGTGCTTGCCGGCTTCGGCATATCGCACCATGAAGCCACGACACGGCAATCGTTGATGGCCCAGATGGGCACAATCAGGCCGCAAGGTGGCGGCGCCGCCTGACGCGCGAATCCGTAAGCGCCACCGCGCCCGAACAGCGCCGTGGCGCTTTTTTTATTCCAGCCGGCGACCTTCGGTACAATCTCGCATGCTTTCCGAATTCAGCCTGATCTCCCGTTATTTCACTCGGCCGCCGCGCGCTGGAAGCCGCACCGACCTTGGCGTCGGCGACGACTGCGCCTTGCTGCGTCCCGCGCCCGGCATGCAGCTTGCCATCTCATCCGACATGCTGGTGGAGGGACGCCATTTCTTTGCCGGAGCGGATCCGCAGTTGCTTGGACATAAAAGCCTGGCGGTCAATCTTTCCGATCTCGCGGCGATGGGTGCGCAACCGCTTGCGTTCACCCTGGCGCTTGCTCTCCCGCTGGTTGACGAAGCATGGCTGGCTGCCTACTCCGCCGGCCTGTTCGCGCTGGCGGATCAGTACGGATGCGAACTAGTCGGCGGCGATACTACCAAGGGGCCGTTGACGCTATGCATCACCATTTTTGGCGAGGTCCCGCCAGGCCACGCGCTGCGGCGGGACAGCGCCCGCGTTGGCGATGACATCTGGATTTCCGGCTCTCTGGGAGACGCACGGCTGGCACTGGCGGGTTACCGCAAGGAACTCACGCTGGACAGCGCGGACCTTGCGGTCGCCGGCAAGCGCATGCATGCCCCGACGCCGCGAGTGGAACTCGGTATCGCGCTGCGCGGCATTGCTCATGCCGCTATTGACATCTCGGATGGACTGGTCGGCGATTTGGGCCACATCCTGGAACGCTCCGCGGTCGGCGCCACATTGAATGTCGACCTTCTGCCCGCCGGTCCGGTATTGCGCTCCCAGCCAGTCGCGCTGCGCCGCAGCTATACCCTGGCTGGCGGCGACGATTATGAACTGTGCTTTACTGCGGCCACTGACCGGCGCGCCGACATCCAGGCCGCGGCCCGCGCAGCGAAATGCGAGGTGACGCGCGTCGGTGTCATAGAAACGATGCCTGGCCTGAGACTGGTGGATGGCAGTGGCGCACCGCTTGCACTGCAACTGCATGCCTTCGACCATTTTTCAACGCCATGAGTGCTGAGCGTAAATACCGCCAGTCATCCGGCGCTTCGGGAAACCCGGTTCGTTTCATGGTCGCTGATCCCGCCCATGTCCTGGCACAGGGATTCGGCAGCGGCCTGTCTCCCGTCATGCCGGGCACAGCGGGAACATTCTTCGCATGGATTACTTTTATAGGCCTGAGCAAGCTGTGGCCGCAGTTCTTCACACCGCTTCATTGGGCGGCCATCATCGTGGCTGGCTTCGCAGCCGGTGTATGGGCATGCGGGCGCACGGGGCGGCACATCGGGGTCGCCGACCATGGCAGCATGGTCTGGGATGAAATCATTGCATTCTGGCTGGTACTGTTGCTGCTGGCGCCAGCGTCTTTTACCACGCAGTGCTGGGCATTCCTCTGGTTCCGTGTCTTCGATATGGTGAAGCCTCCGCCAATACGCTATTTTGACCGGCATATAAAAGGCGGTTTTGGCGTGATGTGGGACGACATCGTTGCGGCGTTTTACACGCTGCTGCTATTCGCCTTATGGCGTGCCACCTGAGCTTGCCGGGGCAACTACCATAAGGACGGATAGCCCGGCATCCGCTGCAGAAATACTGTCCATGTTGAACGAATAACCGTAACCGTCGGCATGTTGCACCAATATGCAATACCGATAGCCGGTCTTCCGCATCGCTCTGGTCTTATCCTATGCTCGTCTGCATCCGCCGCTTTCAGAGCATGGGACTAAGGAAGCATCCAATGCCAAGTCTTGTGCCTTGTTCCAGCGTAGCGCTTGTTACCGTTTGGCCTGGTCAACCAAGCTTGTCCATTTCCTTTCAAGTTCCAACCTTCAGGCCGGGAGAGTTGACTCATTTTTTAAATCTGTAACCAGCATCTTCCCAGCAGACTGCGTAATGCAAAAAGGCAGGCGGCTGATCTCGGCCACGTATTGAGGCGTTACGCCACATGCCCAGAATAATGGCAACTCGTCCTCCAGCACCCTGACCGGGTCACCGAAGTCGGGCTTGGCAAGGTCCTCAATCCCCAGGCCGGCTGGATAACCAATGTGAAGGGGCGCGCCATGCACTTGCGGAAACCGCGCTGTAATTTCAACAGCGCGCGCCACATCTCCAGCCTTGATCGGCCGCATGCTGACGACCATATTGCCGCGCATGCGGCCGGCGGGATAACAAGCGAGATTGGTCTTGTACATCGCCACATTGAGCTTCTGATCTATGTGCCGCAGCGGTATGCCGCCGAGCACCAGCGCGCTTTCAAATGAAAAGCTGCAGCCAAGCAGAAAACTGACCAGATTGTCCTGCCAAAAGCTGCTGATATCGCCGAGTTCCTGCGTTCGCACGCCATGCTCGTAAATGCAATATCCGGGCAAGTCGGTACGCAGGTCGGCGCCAGGCGCGCACCGTGGCGTAAAGTTGCCCGCTTCAAGCACTTCAAGCAAGGGGCAAGGTCGTGGATTACGCTGGCAGAACAAAAGGAAGTCGAAGGCGAAAGACTGCGGAACTATCATCAGGTTGGTCTGTACATACCCGTCGGCCAAACCAGCGGTCGGCCCCCGCAGCGCGCCGGTGCGACATAACTTGCGAATCTCGGCCGGGCCGAGTGATGTGCGCTGTAGAGTCATAGTCCGAGGTAAGCCTTTCTAATGTCTTCGTTGTGCAAGAGTTCAAATCCCTTCCCTTCCATGACTATGCGTCCAGTCTGTATCACATAACCGTAGTGAGCGATTGCGAGCGCCTTGTGCAGGCTTTGTTCAACCAGCAGCACCGATACACCCTGGGAGTTGACCAGTTGGATTGTGTCCAGCACTTTGGTCACAAACTTAGGCGCTATTCCCCATGAAGGTTCGTCAAGTAAAAGCATGGCCGGCTTTGCCATCAAGCCACGGCTGATCGCAAGCATTTGCTGCTCACCTCCACTCATGGTGCCCGCAAGCTGATGCCGGCGCTGCTTCAGAATCGGGAAAAGTTCGTACATGCGCTCGATGGACGCAGCGACTTCCTCGCTGTCCTTGCGTGTATAAGCGCCCAGTTCCAAGTTGCGCTGCACGCTCAGGCGGGCAAAAATCCGCCTTCCTTCGGGCACCAGTGAAAGCCCCAGCCCGACGCGCTGGTGGCCCGGCACTTGCGCTATATCCGCGCCCTTGAAGACGATAGTTCCAGCATCGACCTTATTAAGCCCGGCGATAGCGCGCAATGTGGTCGACTTACCGTTTCCGTTGCCTCCCACCAGCGCTACGATGCTCCCCTGACGCACATCCAGGTTTACCTGAGACAGCGCGAGCACACCGTCGTAACTTACTTTGAGGTTACGGACCTGAAGCATCATTCATCTCCCAGGTATGCGGCAATGACCGCGGGATCGGCCGACACCTGGGCCGGCGCCCCATCCGCGATTTTCCTGCCGTAGTCGAGGACCACAACATTGTCGGCAATAGGCATGATGCCCTCAAGGACATGCTCAACAATCAGGCAGGAGATACCCTGATCGCGAATCCTCAGAACCACCTCGACCATTTCCTTCACTTCCGTCGGATTCAGGCCCGCCATCACTTCATCCATTAAAAGGAGACAGGGATCTATCGCGAGGGCGCGGGCAACCGCAAGCCGACGCTGCTCGCTAATCGTCATGCTGGCGGCCGGCTTTTCCGCATATTTGACGAGATTGACAAGGCCAAGCAACTCAATAGCCTGCTGGCGCGCCCTACTGACGCTGCGGTCGAACAGGAAAGCGCCTACCATCACATTCTCGAGCGCGGTCATACTTGTGAATGTGCGCGCAATCTGAAATGTCCGGCCGATGCCAGCACGCGCGCACTGCTCAGGCGCAAAGCCGCCAATTTTTTGGTCCTGTAACCAGATTTGCCCGGCACTGGGACTGGCGTATCCGGCAATGCAATTGAACATCGTGGTTTTTCCAGCGCCATTGGGGCCAATCAAGCCAACGATTTTTCCAACGCCTACTTCAAATGAAACATTTTCATTCGCTGTAATGCCGCCGAACCGTTTTGATACGTTTTCCACCCGTAATAAAGTCACAACGCACCCCGTGCGAGTTTCTCGCGGCGCTGCAATGCGTGACGCGCAAAAACGCTGCGCAGCCAGCCAGTTATACCAGCGGGGTAATACACCGCAATAATCACGATTAATCCAGCATAAATTACCAGATCAGTGCCGCGGCCAGATCCACCAAAAGCCACCCGCGTTCCTTCTTCTATCATTGTGAGGAAGCCAGCGCCGATTAATGGTCCAAACAAGGTGCCCACCCCACCCAATATCGAGACAAGAGCCATCTTGATCGACAGCCCGGTATGCAATACGGAACCAGGATCAATATAAAGCTCTTTTTGCGCATAGAGACTGCCGCCAAGCGCCGTGAAAAAGCTGCTTACAGCAAATGCGATCTGTTTGTAGCGGCGCAAATTAACACCCAGGCTGCAGGCGGCATCGGGCTCGTCCTTGATGGCTCGGAAGTAATACCCGAGAAAACTTTTTTCAATCAGGTAATTGGCCCCTAGTGTTAACATCAGCAAGCCGAGAGCAAGATAATAATAGGGCTCCTTGGAAGAAAACACGAGAGTCCGCCACCCTTCTTCCGCCATGGGCAAATTAAGTCCAACTGCCGCACCTGCATATTCCCAGTTCGTAAAAACGATCTGAATGATTTCCGCAACCGCAATGGTTGCCATTGCAAAATAATGGCCCTTCAAGCGAAAGCAGGACCATCCGATAATCAGGCTGATGCAGACAGCGACGAGGCCGCCCACAGGAATGGCAAGCCATGGCGTCAACCCTAGCTTGGTGAACAGGAGCGTGGAGGTATAGGCACCTAGCCCATAAAAGGCCGCCTGTCCCAGCGACACTTGGCCTGCATAGCCACCAATAATGTTCCAGGCTACGCCAAGTTGCGCGGCCATCAACACAAGAATTGCAAGGTTTTGATGCGATGCGTTTTTCTCGAACTGCGGGAACAACAATGCCAAACTGAGGCATACGACAATAAGGCAACGCGAAACCAGTTTGGAATCTGCGTCCAGTGGTCCCATCATGCCGATAGAAGCCTGGTTCAAATTACTCATAATGTTTTCCTTGATTATGTATCTGACGGCCTGACTGGTTCCCCGATGCCGGCCGCCTTGCCCCCGACACGGAATTGCGGCCTTTCCAAGGCATACTGGCTTGCGGGCCAGGCCGTTGCACCGGCGCGAAGAATGCTTCGTGAAACCCGTGTTACATCCTTGTGCCAAGGGTTAATCCAGCCCGACCTCGACGCCCTGCTCAGGCCGAGTCCGCTCTAGGTTTTGCCCATCAGGCCTTGTGGGCGGAACATCAGCACGCTGAGGAACAGGAGCAGCACAATGGCGAGCTTGTATTGCGGGCCAAGCAAAAAGCCTCCCATTACTTCAATGACGCCGACCATTACGCCTGCAAGCAAAGCTCCGATCACGCTGCCGAAGCCGCCCAAATTCACAACAACGAAGGCAATCAGAATGAAATTGGCGCCCACTTCAGGGAATATAGGAAAAAACGTCGACAACAAGGCGCCCGCTACGCCGGCACAAGCGGCGCCGAGCCCCCACGCCAGCGCGAACATGCGTTGCGAATCGATGCCCATCAGCCTTGCGGCTTCCTTATCCGCCGCCGTTGCTTCAAGCGCGGCGCCCGCCTTTGTTTTAGTCAGGAAAAGATATATCCCCGCAGTAACGAGAATCGCACCCAGCCCGGCGGTAAGCTGGGGCAAACCGACTTGCGTGCCGAGTATCGACACGTTGCCGCTCACCACCGATGACCCGACAGTACGGAAATCGGGCTTCCAGAAAAACTGAGCGATGCCGCGAAACAGGATCATCAAGCCGAAGGTCGTAAATATCTGCGACAGCATTGATGCATTGATGACTTTGCTAATGACGAAGCGATATACCAGCACGCCCACCCCAAATAGCAAGATGCCTGTTAATGGCAGCGTGTATATTGGGTCGAGGTGGTAAATTGCGTACAGCCAGAAGCCCGAATACATCCCGAACATCAAAAACTCGCCATGAGAGAAATTAACGATGTCCATGACGCCGAAAATTAATGTCAGCCCAACGGCGACCAGCGCATAAATCAAACCAATGAGCACCCCTGACACCAGGGTTTGCAATACGATTTCCGCCGACATTGCCACTCCTAAAAATCACGATACGCTGTGAAGCGGTCGTTGTTTGTTGTAATGCATGCTGCCGTAGCGTGGCCCAATGGCTGTCGCACAAAGAAATTAAACGAATGTGCGACGGCGGCACATTAGACATCCGGACGATAAGTTTTACTTTTGCAGATCGGGCTTCGGCATGGGCCATACCAGTTCACGGGTCGCCAAATTGAAGGGCCATACGGTGTGATATTTCCCGTCTACGATCTGTACCAGGATGCCCGAGCCATAAATGTTCTGGCCCTGTTCATCAAACTTGATGCCTTTCCAGGGCATGATGATGCTGTTACCGTCGATATTTGTTTCGGCAAGCGCTTTCCTGATGGCTTCCGGGTCAGTTGACCCTGCGCGATTAATGGCGTCAGCCAACGTTAAAAGACCGGTGAAAGTACGTGAAGAGTTGCCTGTGAAATTAACTTTATAGCGACTGTTGAAAAGTTCATTCACCTGCCCGATGAGCGGCTTGTTTTTCGCCAGATCCAAGGACCATACTTCGCGGGTCATGACGTAGTCCGCGTCTTTGCCCAATGTGCGTATGAATTCAGTGTCAGTAAAACCGGCGTTATTGGCCAGGATCATATCCGGAAAAAATCCGAGTTCCTTGTAAGTCTTCATTGCCATGATCGCGTCGCCGAGATAGGAAGACTGCATCACAACCTGCGGATTCGCGGCCTTTAGCGTCTGAATTTCAGATGTCAGCTGGGTACTTTTGGCCGGATAGCTGACAGTCTTGACTATATTGAAGCCAAGCTCCTGGGCCAGCTTGGTCTCCAGCTTGGTGGTCTCATTGCCCCACAGGGTATTTTCGTTAAACAAACCCAACTGCTTGACCTTTATGCCTTTTTTGGTCTCCAGATCTTTAAAGAATTCATAAAAGTTATGCACAAATAAATCGTCATGCGGCGTAATCCGATAGAACCATTTGGAACCACGCGCCGTCAGGGACGCTGATGTGGAATCCGGATTCAGGTAAGGAATTTTGTATCGTTCGGCGATCTGGCTGGATGTTGCGGTCACATTACTGATATAAGCTCCCACTACAGCGACTACTTTTTCCTGCGTGATCAGGCGCTCGGTCTCTGTCGCTCCGACCTGCGGATTCCCCTGGTGGTCCGCGAATACCAGCTTGATCTTTGCTCCTTTAAGATTGGGAAGGCCGCCGCCCGCCGAAAAAAGAAGTCCGGGAATGCCTTTGGCGCCGTTGTTGACGACGTCGGCAGCGAGTTCAAGTGCATTCTTGAGTTCGGCGCCAGTGGACGCCGCCACGCCAGTCAGTGGATAGACCACACCTATTTTTACTTCCTGCTGCGCATGCGCCGCCAAACTGAACGACAACGCGCATGTAATTTGCGCAAGGCAAATGAATCGTTTCAACAAAAAACTCATGCAAGGCCTCCTTTGAACAATGAAGTCAACTTCCTTCGGGAAGGAAGGGTGGATCTTTACAGCTAGCAGGATCAGTTCAGAGACCTGTCAGTCGTGTACTTGAGCAGCACTTCCAGCTCAGTGTTGCCGGCCTTCTTCAGCCATTCACGCGCCACGGTTTCGCCGACCCGGTCGAGGTAACTGCGTATCATGAAGTCCATACCGAGGACTTTTATTTTGTTATTGCCAAGTTGTTTCTCGTAGGCGGAATCACTTTCCCGGCTTAACTCCCAACCGCGCGCCTCGGCAACACGAGCAGCATCGAGCACCACCTTCCGATCGGCCAAGGAAAGCCGCTCAAAAATATTTTTTCGAATGAAAACCATGTTTTTCGGCAGCCACGCATTAACCTTGTAGTAGTAATTCATGCTTTGCCAGGCTTTCGTATCGACCCCGGTCCAGCTCGACGTAAGCATTAATTCCACGCGATTCGCCGCAATGGCTTTTGCCAGATCCATTACCTGCACGGTCACTGCGCGCGCGCCTATCAGTTCCGCAATACGCTCAGTGGTCGGGTTGTACACCCGCATGTTGCGGCCGCTGAAGTCACGTATGCCTTTCACCTCTTCCACTGAATACAGATTCTGTGGCGGCCAAGGGACGGCATACAGCACAAGCAAGCCACGTTTCCCCATGGATGCCGCAACCGCGGGACGGGACGCGGCCCACATGCGCCTGGCGTCGTCATACCCGGACACGATGAATGGAAGGGAATCAAGGCCGAATAACAACTCCTCTTTCTCAAGACTGGACATGATGACTTCGCCGGCCTCCGCCCTGCCTTCCAGGACGCCGGCAAAAATCTGTGCGGGTTTCAGCAGACGGCCTCCCGGATGGATCCGGATATTTACCCTGCCGTCAGTGGCGGTCCTGACATCATCGGCAAACTTCTGGAGATTGCGTGTCTGGAAGTTGTCAGCAGCGTAGCCGGTTGCGAGGTCGATATCAGTAGCGGCGGGCGCTGACGGCGGCGATGCTGCCGCGATATTGATCAGGAACTGCGGCTGCAACAGGAACACGGCCACAACTGCAAGCATCAGGAAGCAACGCAACTGTTGCAATGCCATCGATTTCAACGCGCTCATGTAACCGCCTGAATAGTTATTAATGTAACTGCAAGTTACAACTGTCGGCGCATTATAAGAGTTTCTATCGTTGATTCAATAGCTCGATCAAAACAGTTTCATAACAATTGGGCTGGAAACAAAATTGCGACAACGCAATTGCTTCGGTTCCCGTGGGAAGCGCTGCAGGGAGGATCCGTCAAAACGCTCGAGAAACGTGTTCCGCAACGCTAGCCTGCGTGGGCAAAGCCGGAAAGGCGGCGCAGGCGTGCAATGAGCGGACCGGAAGCATGTGGCCGGTGTT
>Ga0308175_100002100_pt1 | contig 13566 bp, 16 predicted proteins | sample PhyCR1_3_FD_203893 | JGI IMG/M metagenome (GOLD analysis project Ga0308175, IMG submission 203893) | Soil microbial communities from UC Gill Tract Community Farm, Albany, California, United States - DLSLS.C.R1 | ecosystem: Environmental > Terrestrial > Soil > Agricultural land | place: USA...
GCCGCCTCCTCCTCGAAGACGCGGATGAACTCGGTCCCGATGATCTTGCGCTTGGCCTCCGGCTCGGAGACGCCCCTGAGCTTGGTCAGGAACCGGTCCTCGGCCTCGACGGCGACGAGCGGCACCTTGAAGTGGTCGCGGAACGCCTCGACGACCTGCGCGCCCTCGTTCTTGCGCATCAGGCCGTGATCGACGAACACGCAGGTCAGCTGGTCGCCGACCGCGCGGTGCACGAGCAGCGCCGCGACGCTGGAGTCCACGCCGCCGGACAGCCCGCAGATGACCTTGCCGCCACCGACCTGGTCGCGGATGCGCTGGATCTGCTCCTCGACGATCGACGCCGCCGACCAGGCCATGTCGCAGCCGCAGACGTCGCTCAGGAAGGTCTTGAGCACGTCCTGGCCGTAGGGCGTGTGCACGACCTCGGGGTGGAACTGGATGCCGTAGACGCCACGCTCGACGGACTCGAACGCCGCGACGGGCGACTCCGTGGATGACGCCAGCGCGGTGAAGCCCTCGGGGGCCTGGAACACCGTGTCGCGATGCGACATCCAGCAGGCCTGCTCGAGCGGCAGGCCCGCCAGCAGCCGCCCGCTCTCGCGAACGTGCAGCGTGCTGCGGCCGAACTCCCCCACCTCGGCGCCCTCGACGCGGCCGCCGAGGTGGAGTGCCACGAGCTGCATGCCGTAGCAGATGCCCAGCACCGGGATGCCGAGCTCGAGGAGCTCCTTGTCGAGCTTCGGCGCGTTGTCCGCGTAGACCGAGGCCGGCCCGCCGCTGAGGATCAGCCCCTTCGGCTTGCGCCGCCTGACCTCCTCGGCGCCGACGTGGTGCGGCAGCAGCTCGCTGAACACGCCGCACTCGCGCACGCGGCGCGCGATCAGCTGCGAGTACTGGCCGCCGTAGTCGAGGACGACGACCTCGTCGACCTGGCGCGGGACGTCGACAGGCGCCGACTCGTCCGCGAGCTCTGTGGCCGCGGTCGACGCCGTGACGACGTGGTCCGTCACGCGAGCGCCGGCGCCTTGTCGGCGGGCGCGCCGTTCGCCGCCTCGCCTGCGCCGCCGCCGGTGTGCGCCGCCGCCGCCGCGCCGCGCGAGCCCATGCCCACGCCCTGCGAGGACTGCAGCAGCTTGCCCTCGGTCATCAGCGCCGGGGCGATCATCAGCTCGGCCCGGTTGAACTCGGCGATGTCCTTGTAGCCGCAGGTCGCCATCGAGGTCCGCAGCGCGCCCATCAGGTTGAACGTGCCGTCGTTCTCGCGCGCGGGGCCGGTGAGGATCTCCTGGATCGTGCCGTTCTGGATCGTCGCGACACGCGCGCCGCGCGGCAGCGACGGGTGGAACGTCGCCATCCCCCAGTGGAACCCGCGGCCCGGCGCCTCGTGCGCCCGCGCCAGCGGCGACCCGATCATCACGGCGTCCGCGCCGCAGGCGAACGCCTTCGACACGTCGCCGCCCGTGCGCATGCCGCCGTCGGCGACAACCTGGACGTACTCGCCGGTCTCCAGCATGTGCTGGGACCGCGCGCCGGCCACATCGGCGATCGCCGTGGCCTGCGGGACGCCCACGCCCAGAACGCCGCGCGTCGTGCACGCAGCGCCCGGCCCGACGCCGACGAGCACGCCGGCCGCGCCGGTGCGCATCAGGTGAAGCCCCGTGTGGTAGCTGGCGCAGCCGCCGACGACGACCGGGACGCCGACCTCGCGGATGAACTCCTTGAGGTTCAGCGGCGGGCGCGACTCGTCGGCCGACACGTGCTCGGCCGACACGACCGTGCCCTGGATCACGAGGATGTCGAGCCCGGCCTCGAGCGCCAGCTCGTAGTGCGTGCGCACGCGCTGCGGCGTCAGCGACGCGGCGCAGACGACGCCCTGATCCTTGATCTCGCGGATGCGCTGCGCGATCAGCTCGGGCTTGATCGGCTCGGAGTAGATCTCCTGCATCTCGCGCGTGGCGACGTCCTTCGGGAGCGTCGCGATGCGCGCGAGCTGCTCGTCGGCGTCCTCGTAGCGGGTGAAGATCCCCTCGAGGTTCAGGACGCCCAGGCCGCCGAGCTTGCCGACGATCCCCGCTGTCGTCGGTGAGACGACGCCGTCCATCGCGGAGGCCAGCAGCGGCAGCTCGAAGCGGTAGTTGCCGAGCTTCCAGGAGATGTCGACGTCGTCGGGGTCCCGCGTTCGCCGCGAGGGCACGATCGCGATGTCGTCGAAGCCGTAAGCGCGGCGGGCCTTCTTCCCGCGGCCGATCTCAATCTCCATTAGCGAATCCTAGGGGCGAGGGCGGACGAAAAACCCCGCGCCGAGGCACGGGGTCGGAGGTACGTCGCGTGGATGTGGCGGCAGCGAACCACGCACATCCGATCGTAGCAGCGGGCCCGGCGCCGGCCTCGGCGCCGGGCTCCGCAAACAGCGGCTACTTCTTCAGCGTCACGTTGACCTTCGAGCCGGCGGGAAGGACCGTGCCGGCCTTCTTCGCCTGCCTGATGACCGTGCGGCGCTTGCCCTTCTTGGACTTCTTCTTCGTCGCCTTGCCGAGCTTGCAGTGCACAGCGGCCAGCAGGCGCTTGGCGACGGACTTCGTGAGCCCCTTCACCGACGGCACCGTGCACACGAGCGGGACGCGCTGCTCGACCGTGATGCTCCCGCCGGCCGCGTTGTTGACGGGTTTGGCGTCGGTCGTCGACCCCGCCACCGAGGCGCTCAGCGAGGTGACTCCGGTCTTCGTGCCCTTCACGACGGCGTAGAAGGGGACGCTCCCGTCCTTGCCGAGCGTCCCGACCGGGCACGCGAGGTCGGTCGTGAACGCACAGCCGGCGCTCGGCAGCGAGCTGACGACCTGGAGACCGGGACCGACGGCCGTGTGCAGCACCACGTCGGTCGCCGGGCTGGGGCCCGCATTCGACACGGTGCCGGTGATGACCGCGATGTCGCCGACGCCGATCGTCGACGGTGTGACCGTCGCAGAGAGCCCGAGATCCGCCTGGCACGGACCCGCGTGAATCGCAGCCTCCGCCGGGCACGTGTCCTGCGTCTCGTCGCCGAATCCGTCCCCGTCGGCGTCGGCCTCCGCGATCAGCTGCGCATCGAGGACGAGGCCCGCCGGGCTCGGGCCGGCCCCGTCGCCGATCGTGTCGCCCACGGCCGGCTCGGGACCGGGGTTGCCGTCGAGCTGCCGGGTCGAGCCGTCCATGAAGTAGCAGTCGGCGCCGTTGCCGAACAGGGCGACGAAATCGCCCGGGGCGATGGTGAGCGAGACATCCTGGGTCTTGACGCCCTCGTCCGTGCCCACGTCGAATTCCGGCGCCTCTCCGACGACCTGCCAGGCGTGGTCGCCGGCCGGGCGGAGCACCTTGAGCCGGAGCGTCCGCCCCGCGGAGCCGGCCCGCTGGTAGGTCTTCCACGAGGTCACGATCGTCGCCGTGTCCTGTGCCGTCGACGGCACGAACTGCCAGACGGTGAAGCCCGAGCACGAATTGCTCGACGTGCCGCTCGAAGGGATGTCGCCGATGGTGAAGGCCTGCGCGCTCGTCGTGCCGAACGCCGTGATGAGCGCCGCGAGCGCGGCGACCCTGGTGATGCTGGACAAAGAAGGTTCCTTCCTGCGGGGTGGAGGCGCGGGAACCTATCCGCGCCGCCGGACGGGCCTACGAGACCTCGGCCGGCTCGGAGAGCACGCGCACCTCGACCTCGGAGGTGAGCTTGTCGATCTCGCGTGGGTCGACGAGCCCGGCGCCCAGGCGCGACGTGGACTCCGCGCCGCAGGCCACGCCGAAGCGCAGGCACTCCTCGGGCGTGCGGCCCTCGTAGCGCGCCGCGACGTAGCCGGCCAGGAACGCGTCGCCCGCGCCGACGGGCGCGACGGCCTCGCGCGGCTCGATCAGCACGCGGTGCAGCGTCGGCGTGCCGTCGACGAGGACGCACGCGACGCAGCCGTCGGGGACGGTCATGATCGCCTCACGCGAGCCGAGCGCGACCATCTCGCGCACGGCGATGACGCGGTCCTCCTCGTCGTTGAACTCGTGGCCGACGAGCTCCTCGGCCTCGAGCACGTTGGGCGAGATCACGTCGGGCTCGGCGCGCACGGCGTGGCGCAGTGGCTCGCCGTCGGTGTCGATGAACGTCATGACGTTCATCCCCCGCACGTCGCGCACGAGCCCCGCGTAGACCTCGGGATCCAGCCCGCGCGGCAGCGAGCCGGCGAACACGACGATGTCGGCGCCGCGCGCGAGATACAGCAGCTTGTCGCGGAACAACTCCATCTCGGTCGAGCTGACCGCGGGCCCGCGCTCGTTGATCTCGGTCTGCTCGCCGTTGGTCGGGTCGTAGACCGCGGTGTTCGTGCGCGACTCCTCGCGGATGCGCACGAAGTCGTTGAGGATCGACTCGCCGGTGAGCTGCTCGACGATGCGGGTGCCGGTCGGCCCGCCGGCGAACCCGGTCGCGATGACGGGTTGGCCGAGCGTCTTGAGCGTGCGCGCGACGTTGACGCCCTTGCCTCCCGCCATCGTCGTCTGGTCGACGGTGCGATGGCGCCGTCCGAGGCGGAAGCTCGGAACCGACAGGGACTTGTCGATCGCTGCGTTGAGCGTGACGGTGATGATCACGATGCGAGTCCGGGTCCCTCTGCCCCGTTGCGCCGGCGGGTGAACCGCCGCCACATCAGGGCCAGGTACAAGCTACAGAGGGCGAGGACGGCGAGGACGGCCCGTGTCGAGCCGCGTCCCAGGTAGTCGCCCACGCGCTGGCCGAGCGTCGGGGCCGCGACGGCGCGTTCCGTGACGAGCGCGACGCGGTCGACGACGCGGCCGCGCTGGCGCACGAGGATCGTCCCGACGCGCGTCCCGGCGTCCAGCGGGCCCTCGATCTCGGTGGGCGCGCCGGCCACGCGCGTCGACAGCCGCTCGCCCCGGCGCGCCACCCGCATCACCGTCCGCGCGGCGACCAGGTCGACGTTGTCGTCGCGGTACTTCAGGTCGGCCGACGCGAGCACGGCGCCCTTGCGCACCGGCATGACCCGGTGGTAGCGCGACAGGCCGTAGCGCAGGAGCCGCAGCGTGTCGGCGTCGCGCGCGGCCTCGCTCGGGTCGCCGAGGACGGCGCTCACCAGCGTGACGCCGTTGCGCGTCGCCGAGCCGACGAGGATGTAGCCGGCGTTGTTGGTGTGCCCGGTCTTGACGCCGTTGACATAGGGCACGGAGCGCACGAGGTCGTTGCGGTTGACGAGATGGCGCACGCGCGAGCCGGAGTGCAGCGTCACCGTGCCGAGGTTCGTCGTCTGCCGGAAGAACGCGCGCTGGCGCAGGACGAGCGTCAGCTTCACGAGGTCGGCCGCGGAGGAGTAGTTGCCGGGCTCGTCGAGGCCGACCGGGTTGGCGTAGTGCGTGTCGCGCAGGCCGAGCTGGCGCGCGCGCTGGTTCATCAGGGCGACGAAGCGGCGCCTGGAGCCGGCGACGTCGATCGCAAGCGTCGAGGCCGCGTCGTTGGCCGAGACGACGAGCAGGCCGCGCAGCAGGTCGGCGACCGTCAGACGCTCGCCCGGGCGCAGGCCCATCAGCGACTCCGCGGGCGACGCCGAGTACGGCGCGGCCGTGAAGACGTCGGTGAGCCGCGCGCGCTCGAGCGTCAGCAGGGCGGTCATCAGCTTCGTCGTCGAGGCGATCGGGCGCCGCACGTTCTCCCGCCGCGCGTAGACGATGTCCTGGGTCTGGGGCTCGACGAGGATCGCCTCCGGCGCGCCGATCGCAGGCGGCGCGGCCTGCGCGGTCGCGCACGGGACGAGCACCGCGGCGCACGCCGCCGCGACCAGGACAGCACGCGGGCCGCTCAAGGGACGAGCTTGAGCTTCTGGCCGACGTGCAGGGACTGGGCGTCGACGTTCGGGTTCAGCTGCAGGAGCGTGTCGAGCGGCACGCCGGTCTTGACCGCGATCTGCGACATCACATCGCCGGGCTTGACGATGTAGGTGCGCCGGGCCTTCTTGGAGCCCTGCTTCGCGGTGGTCGTCGTCGACGTCGCGGTCGTGGCGGTGCTCGAGGTCTTCGAGTCCGACGAGCTCCCGGAGTTCGCGTTGACGATCACGAGGATCGCGACGGCGCACGCCACGAGCGCCAGCGGCGCGAACAGGCGGGCCGGGGAGCGGAACATGGCCGGATCGTAGGGCGCGGGTGGCGCTATCCGCCCTCACGCAAGCGACCATGCGGCGGCGCGCAGGCGCTCGGCCTCGGCGCGGGCCGCCGCCGGTGGCTCGCCTCCGCCGGACTCGTGGGCGAACACGATCGAGCGCGACGACGTGACCAGCCCGGCAGCGCGCCCGGGCGCGAATGCGGGCGCCAGGTCCTCGACGCGGCCGCCCTGGGCGCCGATGCCGGGCAGCAGGAAGACGGCATGTGGCATCAGCTCGCGGGCGCGGGCCAGGTGCTCGGGCGCGGTCGCGCCGACGACCGCGCCGATCTCGCCCAGGCCCGACTCGCCGCCCGGCGTGCCGAGCCCGCCGACGAGCCGCGCGACGTGCTCCCAGACCCGGCCGCCCGTGGCGAGCTCGAGGTCCTGCACGTCGGCGGCGCCGGGGTTCGAGGTGCGCACGAGCACGAACAGGCCCGCCCCGGCGTCGCTCGCGGCCGCCGTGAACGGCTCGAGGCTGTCGGCGCCGAGGTACGGGCTGACCGTGAGCGCGTCGGCCTGCAGCCCGCCGGGCGCGATGAACGCCTCGGCGTAGCGCCTGGCGCTGATGTCGATGTCGCCGCGCTTGGCGTCGGCGACGACGAGCAGGCCCGCGGCGCGCGCGTGCTCGGCGGTGGCGTACAGCGCCTCCCAGCCGGGCGCGCCGAGGCGCTCGAAGCAGGCGACCTGCGGCTTGACCGCCACACACGCCTCGCCGGCCGCGTCGATCACGGCGCGGCAGTGGGCGGCGACGTCGCCCCCGGACTCCGGCCAGAGCCTGGCCGGGTCCGGGTCGAGCCCGAGCACGATCTGGGACTCGCGCTCGGCGACGAGCGCCGCGAGGCGGTCGCCGAAAGGCGTCAGTTGTTGACCGACTTCTTGAGCGACGCGCCGGCGGTGAACTTCGGCACCTTCGAGGCCTTGATCTGGATCGGCTCGCCGGTGCGCGGGTGCACTCCCTGGCGGGCGTTGCGGTGCGAGATGTGGAACTTGCCGAACCCGGAGAACACGACATCGCTGCCGCGCTTGAGGGTGTCCTCGATGATCTCGAGAACGGCGTCCACGGCCTCGGAGGCCTCCTTCTTGCCCAGGTTCGTCTTGTTGGCGACCTGGTCCACGAATTCAGACTTCGTCACGGCGGCTCCTCCTGTTCAGGGTGCTTGCTTTCGAAGCTAGCAGCGGTGCTGCGGCGGCGCAGTGTGCTCAGCGGGCCGGACGGTAAGCAACAATGCCGCTCGTGCCGCTCTCCCGTATCGCGTGGCTCGTGACGGTCGCCGCCTGCCTGGTCGCGGCCGTGCTGCTGCTCGTCGCCAGCTATCAGGGCTACGCCGGGCTGGCCGTGGCTGTCGGGGCGAGCGCCTCGATCAACCTGCGCTGATCTCGGTCCCGGGCATGACGCGGTCCTCGGGCTCGAGGTGGATCAGCACGTCGGCGCCGGGGAGCCGGGTGGCGATCGCGTCCTGCAGGCGGTGCGCAGTCTCGTGCGCCTGCTCGAGCGTGGTGCCCGCCACGAACTGGACGTGCAGGTCGACGTAACGGCGCGATCCGGCGCGGCGCGCGCGCAGCTTGTGGAAGCCGGCGACACCCTGCGGGCCGAAGGAGCGGATCTCGGCGCTGATCGCGTCGAGCTCGTCCAGCGGGATCGCCTCGTCGACCAGGACCCGCGACGAGCGGTTGAGGATCTTGAAGCCCTCGCGCACGATCGCGGCGGCGAGAACGAGCGCGACGGCCGGGTCGAGCCAGTCGGCGCCGGTGGCGCTGACGAGCGCCAGGCCGACGAGGACGCCGCCTGACGTGGCCATGTCGGTGCGCAGGTGGGTCGCGTCGGCCTCCAGCGCGGCCGACTGCGTCTCACGAGCACGCTGATGCAGGCGCGCGGACACGACGAAGTTGACGACGATCGAGACGGCGACGACCGCGATGCCGAAGCCGAGATGCGACACGTCGGAGCCGACCACGAGATGGCGGACCGCCTCGAACGCGATCACGCCGGAGCCGACGAGGATCAGGACGCCCTCGATCATCGCGGCGAGGTTCTCGATCTTCTCGTGGCCGTAGGGATGCTCGGCGTCGGCCGGCTCGTCGGCCTTGCGCACCGAGATGAACGCGACGATCGAGGCGATCAGGTCGATCGCCGAGTGCATCGCCTCGGTGAGCAGCGCGACCGAGCCGGTGATCGTGCCGGCGACGACCTTCAGCAGGATCAGGAAGCTGTTGGAGGCGATCGAGAGCGCGGCGGCGGCGCTCTTGGACGGCCCGCCGTTCAGCGCCGGTCCAGCCACGCGAGCAGCTCCCGCACCGCGCGCCCGCGGTGGCTGATGGCGTCCTTCTCCTCCTGCGACAGCTCCGCCATCGTGCGGCCGCCGTCAAGGTCGTCCGGGACGAACGCCGGGTCGTAGCCGAAGCCGCCGTTGCCGCGCGGCGCAGCCGCCAGCGTGCCCGTGCAGCGGCCCTCGACGAGGTGCTCGGTGCCGTCCGGCGCGACGAACACGAGCGCGCAGACATAGGCCAGCGGGCTGCCGGTGGGGGCGTCGGCCAGCAGCTTGGCGAGGTTCTCCTCGTCGGTCGCGTCCTCGCCGGCGAAGCGCGCCGAGCGCACGCCGGGGGCGCCGCCGAGCGCCTCGGATTCGATGCCGGAGTCGTCGGCGATCGCGGGCTCGCCGAGCGCGCGCGCGGCGGTGCGCGCCTTCGTGAGCGCGTTGTCGGCGAACGTGGAGCCGGTCTCCGGCGGCAGGTCGACGGAGTCGGGCAGCGCCGCGACCTCGTGCGGCGCGAGCAGCGCGCCGAACTCGCGGACCTTGTGCGGGTTGCGCGTGGCGAGCACAAGCTTCATCGGCCGGCCGCGATCGCCTCCCGCTGGACGGTGCGCAGCTCCTCGATGCCGGACTGCGCGAGCGCCAGCAACTCGTCGAGGTGGGCGCGGCTGAGCGGCGTGCGCTCGGCCGTCGCCTGCACCTCCACCAGGCCGCCGTCGCCGGTCATGACGACGTTGGCGTCGACCTCGGCGGTCGAGTCCTCGGAGTAGTCGAGGTCCAGCAGCGGGACGCCGCCGACGATGCCGCACGACACCGCGGCGACCTCGCCGTTGAGCGGCGACCGTTCGATCGCGCCGCGACCGACGAGCACCTCGCAGGCGAGCGCGAGCGCCACGTAGGCGCCGGTGATCGACGCGCAGCGCGTGCCGCCGTCGGCGGTCAGCACGTCGCAGTCCAGCCAGATCGTGTTCTCGCCGAGCGCGCGGAAGTCGATGACGCCGCGCAGCGCGCGGCCGATCAGGCGCTGGATCTCGACCGTGCGCCCGTCGGGGCGGCCCTTGCTGACGTCGCGCTGCTTGCGGTCGCCGGTCGAGGCGGGCAGCATCCCGTATTCGGCGGTGACCCAGCCGCGGCCCTGGCCGGCCATCCAGCGCGGCACGCTGTCCTGGGCCGACGCCGTGCAGATCACGCGCGTCTCGCCGGCGCTGATCAGGCAGCTCCCGGTCGCGGTCGCGACGAAGCCCGGCTGGATCGTCGTCGGGCGCAGGCCGTCGGGCGCACGCCCGTAGGAACGCGCGGTGGCCTCGGCGGTCATGCGGAAGTCCTCTCATGAAGCGGTTCGAGCTCGACGTGCTGGACCTCGCCGAGCGGCATCTGCAAGAAGCGCGTGCCCAGCGCGCGGAACGACTCCGTGTCGCCGGTGCACAGGAAGCGGTAGGAGCCCTCGCCGGTCCGGCGCGTCGCGAGGTCGCGCGAGCCGAGCGCGTGCTCGACCTGCCGGGCGAGCGCCGCGCCGGACGTGACGATGGCGACGCCGCGCCCGAGCATGCGCTGCAGCATCGGGCTGACGAGCGGGTAGTGCGTGCAGCCGAGGATCACCGTGTCGACGTTCGCCTCGCGCAGCGGCGCGACGTAGCCGCGGATCGTCTCCTGCATGCGGTCGTCGAACGGCGATCCGTCCTGGATCAGCGGGGCGAGGTCCGGGCAGGACACCGCGACCAGGTCCACGTGCGGGTCCGCCGCGGCGACGGCGTCCGCGTAGGCGCCGCTCGCGACCGTCGCGGGCGTCGCCAGCAGCCCGATGCGGCCGTTGCGCGTGGCCGTCACCGCCTGCACGGCCTCCGGCCGGACCACGCCGAGCACGTCCACGCCCAGCGTCGTCTGGAACATGCGCGTGCGCAGCGCGGGCAGCGCGGCGGCGGTCGCCGTGTTGCACGCGATCACGAGCAGCTTCGCCCGGTGGCGCAGCATCTCCTCGGCGATCTGCAGGCAGAAGCGCTCGAGCTCCTGCGCGCTGCGCTCGCCGTACGGGAAACGCGCGGTGTCGCCGAGGTAGACGAAGTCCTCCTCGGGCAGGTGCACGAGCAGCTCGTGCAGGACCGTCAGGCCGCCGACGCCGGAGTCGAAGACGGCGATCGGGCGGTCACGTGGGTCGGAGGCGGGCGGCACGGCCCGGCAATGCTAGGCGCACCGCCGGGGCCCCGCCGCCCGCCCGGGACTAGTGTGGAGACGAGGCGGCGCCGTTGCTCCCGCTGCCGAAGGTGTCGACCGCGCCCTTGATCTTGTTGACGATGAGATCGCGCACCTGTCCGCCGTTGACCCCACCGGCCGCACCCACGACAACGGCGAAGACGCCTGCAATGAGCAGGACAAGGGCGACGTACTCCACGGTGCCCTGGCCGCGCTCGGCGGTCAGGAAGCGGTACGTCCGATGAAGGCCGGCGTGCGCGCGGCCCATGAGGCGATACATGAGGAGGTTCCTTCCTCTCAGTTGGTGACGCGAGCCAGTGAACGGGCGGGCGCGTGACCGAACCAGACGCGGATGTGACGACAATGCGCAGGCGGTGCGAGCACTCGTCGTCAGCAACATGGCCGCAACGGCCGCCGACCCGGCGCGCGGGGCGTTCGTGCGCACGCAGGTCGCGGCGCTGCGGCGGGCTGCGCCGGACGTGGATGTCGAGCTGTTCGAGTTCCGGCCGGGCGCGGCGGGCTACGCCGGCGCGGCGCGGGCGCTGCGCGGCAGGCGCGGCTTCGATGTCGTGCACGCGCACTTCGGGCTGACGGCGTGGCCGGCGCTCGCGGTCCGGGGCGCGCGTCGGGCCGTGACGCTCCACGGCACCGACGTGCGCCACCCGCGCAGCTGGCAGATCACACGCGCCGCGCTGGGCCGGATGGATCTCGTCGCGGCGGCCTCCGAGGAGCTCGCCGCGCTGGTGCGCCAGCGGCGGCCCGGCACCGAGGTGGCGGTGCTGCCCGCGGGCGTGGATCTCGACCGTTTCCGGCCGCTGGACCGCGCCGCGAGCCGCGAGCGCCTCGGGCTGGGCGCCACGGCAAGGCTCGCGCTCCTCCCCGCCGACCCGGACCGCCCGGAGAAGCGCGCCGACCGCGCACGCGAGGCAGCGCGGCGCGCCGGTGCGCAACTCCTGACGCTCGGGCACGTCCCACCGGATGAGGTGCCCCACTGGGTCAACGCCGCCGATGTCGTGCTCGTGCCCTCCGAGCGGGAGGGCTTCGGCCTGGCCGTGCTCGAGGCGCTCGCGTGCGACGTGCCGGTGATCGCCACGCCGGTCGGCGTGCACGGCGAAGCGCTCGACGACGTCGACGGCACGCTGTGCGCACCGTACGACACGGACGCCTGGGCGGCCGCGATCGCCGGCGCGCCCGCTCGCATCGAGGGCCGTGAGCGCGCCGCGCGCTGGGGCGCCGACGCGATGGCCGAGCGGGTGCTCGCGGCGTGGAGGTCCCTTGTAGACTCGGATCCCGGAGCGCCGGGTACGGGCGCTCCTGTCACATGAAGGACCTGCTCTCACGCATCCCGCTTCGGCGCCGCCGGGGCGGCGCGGTCCGGACCGACGGTTCGACGACGCCCATTGCGGGCGTCGACCCCGCCGCCGCAGCGCCCGTGAACCCGAGCTTCCGCGACCGCGGCCGGCTCCGGCGCCGCCTGCGCTACCTGCGCCGGGTGCGCGAGCTGGGCTTCCGCGACCTCGGCGGCCTGGTCTTCGACCAGCACCGCTTCAACCGGCCCAACGAGGAGCTCGTGCGCGGCAAGCTGGCGGCGCTGCACGCCGTCGACGCCGAGCTGCGCGCGCTCGAGACGCTGCTCGACGACCCGCGGCCGATCCACGAGCTGCGCGAGCCCGGCATCACCGCCTGCATGCGCTGCGGCTCCCTGCACGGGAGCGACGCGCGCTTCTGCCCGAGCTGCGGCCTGCAGGTTCAGGGCCCGCGCGCGGTCGGCGAGGTCTCGGGCGCCGCGGCGCAGGCGGCCAGCGCCGCCGCGACGACCCCGGTTCCCCCGGTCCCACCAGCGCCCGTGCTGCAGCCCGCCGCGGAGACCACGCCGAGCGAGCCCGCGCCGACGGGCGAGGCGGAGCCGCCCACGGAAGTGGTGCGACCGGCCGACGGATCGTGACCGCCGCGCCGCCCGCCGAGACCATCCGCTGCCCGCGCTGCGAGCGCCCCGTGGCGCCCGACCAGGACTGGTGCCTGGACTGCGGCGCGGCTGCGCGCACCCGCCTCGTCCCGACGCCGAACTGGCGGCTGCCGGTGCTCGTGCTCGCCGTCGTCGTGGTGCTGGCCGGAGCCGGCCTGGCGGTCGCGTTCGTGGCGCTGACCGACGACAGCTCCTCGCCGCCGAGCACGGCCACGTCGGCCCCCGCGGTGGCGACCGAGCCGACCGCCGCCCCGCCGCCGACGACGCCCCCGACGACGCCGACCGCCACGACGCCAACCGTGCCCACGGCGACGACGCCCGCGCAGACGGCGACGACGCCGGCGACGACCGACAAGCAGCCGTAATCAGGCCAGCACAGCCCAGCGTGCCGCCAGGCGGGCGGCCGCCTCGGCGGCGCCCGGGTGGACCGGCAGGTCCGGCGCGGGCGGCGCGGCGTCCGCGCCGAGGACCTCGAGCGTGCGCGTCACGCCGCGCGCAAGCGCGCCCAGGTCGTAGCCGCCCTCGAGCACCATGCCGATCGGCACGCCGAGCGAGTCGGCGAGGCGGCGGACCGAGCCGGCCATCGCGGCATAGCCGTCGTCGCTGACCTCACAGCCGGCGAGCGGGTCGTCGGCGTGGGCGTCGTACCCCGCGCTCACCAGCACGAGCTCCGGCGCGAACTCGGTCGCCAGCGGCGTGACGACGTGCTCGACGAGCGAGCACCACAGCGCATCGCCCGAGCCACCGGGCACCGGCAGGTTCACCGTGTAGCCCTCCCCCGCGCCCGAGCCCTCGTCCGATGCCGCGCCCGTCCCGGGATACAGCGGCCACTGGTGGATCGAGCAGAAGAGCACCTGCGGGTCGGTGTGGAAGATGTCGTTGGTCCCGTTGCCGTGGTGCACGTCCCAGTCGAGGATCAGCACCCGCGACAGCCCGTGCGCATCGATCGCGCGGCGCGCGGCGATCGACACGTTGCCGAACAGGCAGAAGCCCAT
>Ga0308175_100002101_pt1 | contig 13565 bp, 15 predicted proteins | sample PhyCR1_3_FD_203893 | JGI IMG/M metagenome (GOLD analysis project Ga0308175, IMG submission 203893) | Soil microbial communities from UC Gill Tract Community Farm, Albany, California, United States - DLSLS.C.R1 | ecosystem: Environmental > Terrestrial > Soil > Agricultural land | place: USA...
CCCCCCCCCCCCCCCCCCCCCCCCCCCCCCCCCCCCCCCCCCCCCCCCCCCCCCCCCCCCCCCCCCCCCCCACCCCACCCCCCCCCCCCCCCCGCGGCCACCGCGCTGTTTTATTTTTCGCGGGAGCGGCTCTTGGAGAAGTATCTGGCGGAGACGCCGGGGTGGATTGTGGAGATGCAGAGGGCGGGGATCGCGGTGTAGGGGATCTAGCGCAAATGGTGAAGACGAAATCACCCTCACCCTAACCCTCTCCCGGAGTACCCGGAGAGGGGACCGGAGGGAATCAGAGGAAGCCGAGCTGGAGCATGGCGGCTTCGGACATGCGTTCGCGGGTCCATGGGGGGTCCCAGACCAGCTCGACCTTGGCGCTGGAGACGTCGGGGATGACTTCGATCTTGCGCTCGACCTCCGGCGGGAGTGAGCCGGCGACGGGGCAGCCGGGGGCGGTGAGGGTCATGCGGACCTCGACGGCGCCGGTCTGGTCGTCCACCTTGATGTCGTAGATCAGGCCGAGGTCGTAGATATTGACGGGGATTTCGGGATCGTAAACCGAGCGAAGGGCTTCGATGACGCGCTCCTCGATGGCCTTCTGGCGCGGCGTCTTGGTGGCGTCGATGGCGCGGTCGATGACGTTGCGGTCGGCGAAGTTTTTCTCCGGCGATATTGGGGCCGGGCCCCCCTGCTGCTCGATTTCCTGGCGCATCTGCTCGACCTTTCCGGAATTCGGGAGCACGTTGAGGTGGATGTCCTTGTCGTCGGTGGTCATTGGGGTCACTCCGTCGAGACGGGCGCGTGATCGTCCTTGAGGGCGGCGTCGAGCGTGTGCCAGGGGAGGGTGGCGCATTTGACGCGGACGGGGAACTTGCGGACGCCGTGGAAGACGACGAGCTTGCCCATGTCGGACATGTCGGGGGTTTCGTCGGGGGGGCCGGTGAGGACTTCGTGAAAGCGGTGGTAGAGCTTCTCGGCCTCGGCGACGGGTTTGCCCTTGAGGGCTTCGGTCATGAGGGAGGCGGAGGCGGTGGAGATGGCGCAGCCGGTGCCCTGGAAGGAGACGTCGCGGATGACGCCTTCCTCGACCTTGACGAAGACCTTGAGCTTGTCGCCGCAGAGGCGGTTGTGTCCGTCGGCGGAGCGGTTGGCATCGGGCAGGGCGCGGAAGTTGCGCGGCCTCTTGCTGTGGTCCTTGATGACCTCTTTATAGAGATCGTTAAGGTCGTCGGTCATCAGCCAAGCATCTCCTGTACGCGGCGGATCCCCTCGGCCAGCGCGTCGATTTCTTCACGGGTATTGTATGCGGCGATGCTCGCCCGGGCGGTGGCGGGGATGTCGAAGCGGTCCATGACCGGCTGGCAGCAGTGGTGGCCGGTGCGGACGGCGACGCCTTCGCCGTCGAGGACGGTGCCGACGTCGTGGGGGTGGATGTCCTTGAGGACGAAGGAGATCACGCTCCCTTTTTCGCGGGCGGTGCCGACGATGCGGAGACCGGGGATTTCGGAGAGTTTTGCGTGGGCGTAGGCGAGCAGATCCTGCTCGTAAGCAGCCATGTTCTCGACGCCGATCGAATTCACGTAGTCGATGGCGGCGCCGAGGCCGATGCCGCCGGCGATGTTGGGGGTGCCGGCCTCGAATTTGTAGGGGAGGTCGTTGTAGGTGGTTTTTTCGAAGGTGACCGACGAGATCATGTCGCCGCCGCCCTGGTACGGGGGCATGGCGTCGAGGAGTGAGGCCTTGCCGTAGAGGACGCCGATGCCGGTGGGGCCGTAGATTTTGTGGCCGGAGAAGGCGTAGAAGTCGGCATCGAGTTGGCGAACGTCGGTGCGGCCGTGGGCGACCCACTGGGCGCCGTCGATCAGGACCGGGACGTTGCGCTCGTGGGCGAGGCGGATGATTTCCTTCACGGGATTGATCGTGCCGAGGGAGTTGGAGAGGTGGACGACGGAGACGAATTTCGTCTGCGGGGAGAGCGTGCGGCGGTACTCGTCCATGTCCAGCTCGCCGGCGTCGTTGAACGGGACGACGCGGATCTTCGCTCCCGTGGCCTCGGCGACGAGCTGCCAGGGGACGATGTTGGAGTGGTGCTCCATGCCGGAAAGGACGATCTCGTCGCCGCTTTTGAAGTTGGAGCGGCCGTAGGTGGCGGCGACGAGGTTGATGGCGTCGGTGGTGCCGCGGGTGAAGACGATCTCGCGGGTTTCTTTGGCGTTGATAAATCGCTGGATTTTTTGGCGGGCGTCTTCATAAAGATTGGTCGCCTGCTGGCTGAGAGTGTAGACGCCGCGGTGGATGTTGGCGTTCTGGGATTCGTAGTAGCGGCGCTCGGTGTCGATGACGACCTGGGGCTTCTGGGTCGTCGCGGCATTGTCGAGGTAGACGAGGGGGCGGCCGTGGAATTTCTGGTGGAGGATGGGGAAGTCTTCGCGGAGCTTTTGAACGTCGAGCCTGGCGAGCGCGTGGGGCTGTTCGGGCTTGGGCCGGGGCTGCTGCGCGGACGGCACTTTGCCGACTTCGAGCGGGGTGTGGGCGGGTTGGACGGTGGGGGTCACGGAATTCGATCGTGAGGCGGGCATAATCCCTTACTACATCGCTTTCTGGTCGTGCGTTCCGAGGTCGGTGATTCGGAGGTCCTGGGGAAGGCCGTGCTGGGCAGCCATGAAGTCTTCGAGGCGGCGGCGGACGGGCTCGACCTTGATCCGGCGGGTGACGTCGGCGGCGAAGGCGTAGGTAAGGAGGTGGCGGGCGGCCTCCAGGCTGATCCCTCGAGTGCGGAGGTAGAAGACCATGTCCTCGTCGAGCGGGCCGATGGTCGAGCCGTGAGTGCATTTCACATCATCGGCATAGATTTCCAGGGCGGGCATGGACTCCATCATCGCGTCGTCGCTCAGGAGCAGCGACTTGCTGGTCTGCTTGGAGTCGGTCTTTTGCGCGTCCTTCTGGACGAAGATCTTGCCCTTGAAGACGCCGGTGGATTTGCCGTCGAGGACGTGCTTGTAGAGCTCGTGGCTGGGGCAGTTGGGCTTTTCGTGGCGGAGGAGCGTGTGGTTGTCCACGTGCTGCTCGCCGCCGATGATGACCAGGCCGTTGAGGGTGGCGTCGGCGTGCTCGCCGTTCATGACGACGATCAGGTCGTTGCGCGTGAGGCGGCTGCCCAACGACGCGGAGTGGGAGATGAAGGTGGCGGAGCGGTCGAGGTCAACCTGCGTCGTTGTCACGTGGAAGGCGGCGAGGGATTCCTGTTGGAGCTTGCAGTGGTCGATGCGTGCGCTGGGGCCGGCAATGATTTCGGTGACGGCGTTGGTGAAATAAGTTGCGCCTTCGGCGCCGGCGTAGGTTTCGACGATCGTCGCCTCGGCGTTTTCGTCGGCGATGACCAGCACGCGCGGGTGGGAGACGGTGGGCTCGGGGCCGGGGACGGAGAGGAAGAGGAGGTGGATGGGCTGCCGGATGGCGGCGCCGCGGGAGAGGTGGACGTAGGCGCCGTCGCGGAGGAAGCCGGTGTTGAGGGCGACGAAGGGATTCTGGCGGATGTCGGCGTGGCGGCCGAGGTGGTGCTGGATGCGGTCGGCGTCTTGGCGGAAGGCGGTGGCGAGGTCGCCGGCGGTGATGCTCAGGGAATCGGAGTTGGAAGAGAGGGCTGGGGAGTATTCGCCATTGACGAAGACGAGCTCGCGGGCGGCTTCGCGGCCGAAGGTGTAGGCGTCGCGGAGTTTTTTGGCCGTGTTAGTGTCCGGGTTTTCCGGGACGTGCTTGAAGGGGATTTTGGCGATGGGGGCGACGTTGGTGAAGCGCCACTCCTCCTGCTTGGTCGAAGGGAAGCCCACCTCGTCGAAGCGGTCGATCCCCTGCTGGCGGAGTTGCTCCAGCCACGGGCGGCCCGACCGGGGGAAGTTCGACGTGTGCTTGTTTTCCGCCAATCGAGTCATTCCTGCGCTCCTGCCGCTTTCACTGATGCGCCTATTTCGCCGCCGTCGACGTTTCGGCTTCGATGCGCTCGTAGCCTTCTTCCTGAACCCGGTGCGATAGTTCCTTTCCACCCGAAAGTACGATACGCCCATCGATCATGACGTGGACAAAACCGGGCACGACATAGCTCAGGAATTTCTCATAGTGCGTCACCAACAGAATTGCACGTTCCTTGTCCTGTTGGTGCAATTTATTGATGCCGTTGGCGACGGTCCTGAGCGCGTCGATGTCGAGACCCGAATCTGTCTCATCCAACAGAGCGAGATTCGGGTTCATGACGGCCATCTGGAAGACTTCGTTGCGCTTCTTTTCGCCGCCGGAGAAGCCTTCGTTGACGGCGCGGCGCGTGAAGGAGTCGTCGATCTGCAACAGCTCGCGCCGTTCTTTGAAAAGCTTGAGGAAGTCCATGGCGTCGAGCTCTTCCTCGCCGCGGTGCTTGCGGACGGAATTGACGGCGGCCTTGAGGAAGTAGTCGGTGCTGACGCCGGGCACTTCGACGGGGTACTGGAAGGCGAGGAAGATGCCCTCGCGGGCGCGCTCCTCGGTGGACATGTCGAGCAGGTCCTTGCCGTCGTAGGTGATGGAGCCTTCGGTGACCTCGTAGGTCTCGCGGCCGGCGATGACCTGGCAGAGGGTGCTCTTGCCCGAGCCGTTCTTGCCCATGATCGCGTGGACCTCGCCCTTATCCACGGCCAGGTCAACGCCCTTGAGGATCTCGCGCCCGCCGGGGGCGGCGACGCGGGCGTGGAGGTTTTTAATTTCAAGTAGGGGCATTTCAGTTCCGCAATTTCATTCAGCCACAGATGGGGCACAGATGCACACAGATGAAGAGATTCATGTCGCCTCGTTTCTAAGTATCTGTGTCGATCTGTGCCCCATCTGTGGCAAAATCAGTTCTTTTCTTCTCATCCGACGGAGCCTTCGAGGCTCACGCCGAGCAGCTTCTGTGCCTCGACGGCGAATTCCATCGGCAGCTCTTGGAAGACGTCCTTGCAGAAGCCGTTGACGATCATGTTGACGGCGTCCTCGAGGCTGATGCCGCGGGTCTTGCAGTAGAAGAGCTGGTCTTCGCCGATCTTGCTGGTGCTGGCCTCGTGCTCGGCGCGGCTGCTGGTGTTGCGGACCTCGATGTAGGGGAAGGTGTGGGCGCCGCACTTGTCGCCGAGGAGCAGGGAGTCGCACTGGGTGTAATTGCGGCTGTGGGTGGCGCCTTTGAGGATCTTGATGAGGCCGCGGTAGGTGTTCTGGCCGCGGCCGGCGGAGATGCCCTTGGAGACGACCGTGCTGCGGGTGTTTCGGCCGATGTGGATCATCTTGGTGCCGGTGTCGGCCTGCTGGTAGTTGTTCGTGAGCGCGACGCTGTAGAACTCGCCGACGCTGTCGTCGCCTTGGAGGATGCAGGAGGGGTATTTCCAGGTGATGGCCGAGCCGGTTTCGACCTGGGTCCAGGTGATCTTGGATTTGCGGCCGCGGCAGGCGCCGCGCTTGGTCACGAAGTTGTAGATGCCGCCTTTGCCTTCCTTGTCGCCGGGGTACCAGTTCTGGACGGTGCTGTACTTGATCGTTGCGTTGTCCATGGCGACCAGCTCGACGACGGCGGCGTGGAGCTGGTTTTCATCCCGCATGGGGGCGGTGCAGCCTTCGAGGTAACTGACGTACGCGCCTTCGTCGGCGATGATCAGGGTGCGCTCGAACTGCCCGGTGCTCTTGGCGTTGATGCGGAAGTACGTGCTGAGCTCCATCGGGCAGCGGACGCCCTTGGGGACGTAGACGAACGAACCGTCGGTGAACACGGCGCTGTTGAGCGTGGCGTAGAAGTTGTCGCTGTAGGGAACCACCGAACCCATGTACTTCTTCACGAGATCGGGGTGGTTCTGCACCGCCTCGCCGAAGGAGCAGAAGATGATGCCCATCGCCCCCAGCTTCTCCTTGAACGTGGTGGCGACGGAGACGCTGTCGAAGACGGCGTCAACCGCTACGCCGGCAAGGATTTCGCGCTCGTGGAGGGGGATGCCGAGCTTTTCGTAAGTTTCCAGCAGCTCGGGATCAACCTCGTCGAGGCTCTTTTTCTTGGCCTTAGGGGCGGAGTAGTAAATCGTGTCCTGGTAGTTGATCGGGGGGTAGCTCAGGTGCGGCCAGCTGTGGGGCTCCTCCATCGTGAGCCAGTGCCGGTAGGCCTTGAGGCGCCAGTCGAGCATCCATTGGGGCTCGTTTTTTTTGCGGGAGATGAAGCGGATGATGTCTTCGTTCAGGCCCGGGGGCGCGGCATCGGCCTCGATATCCGTGACAAACCCCCACTTGTACTCGCGGTTGGCGAGGGTTTCGATTTCGCGGGTTTCGGTGGGCATGGGGACCTTCTACTTAGTTGAGACTGATTCTCAACCGATTATAGCCGCGTGACGCCGCCGGGCCTTGTCTTGCGCGAGATATTCATCTCAAGAAAGCGCCCGGCGGAACTCACGCTGCTAAAGAGAGTTAGGCCGAGAAGCTGCTGCCGCACCCGCAGGAACTGGTGGCGTTGGGATTTTTGAAAACGAAGCCACGGCCCATGACCTCGTCCTTGAAGTCGATTTCGGTGCCGTTGAGGTACAGGTAGCTCTTCATGTCCACGAGGATCTTGACGCCTTTGTCTTCCATTTCTTCGTCGAGATCGCTCTTGGGCTCCTCGGTGAGGTCGAGCATGTAGCTGAAGCCGCTGCACCCGCCGCCGCGGACGCCGACGCGGAGTTTGGTGTCGGTTTCGGGGAGGCCTTGCTCCTTGATGATGTGCTTGATCTCGTTGGCCGCCTTGTCGCTGAGTGAGATGGGCATGTCGTGCTCCTCTTCAAAAATTCCGCTGAAATCCATCAGTTCGCCAATACCGTGGCGGTTACCAAGTCCGTCTTTCGTTCGAAGCGGACCATTTCCACCGGGACGTCGATGCGCCGCCCCGGCAGGAGTAAATCGGACAGCTTCACGTCTTTCAAAAAACGGATTAATCGATACTGAAGCGCCCGCACCGGGGCGTCGGTGGGCTGGAAATTGCTGATCGGCCGGTGTCCGGAATCGCTATGGACGCCGAGAAAGGCGTGCCGCCGGGTCTTTACGCCACCTTCGAGGACTTCGATGAGGTCGTAAAGGGAGGCCGCGTCGAGGTGGGCGGCAATCCCGTAGCCGCCTTTGGTGCCTCGCGTGCTGCGTAGCAGTCCTTTACGGTGGAGGGTTTTGAGGATGTTCATCAGCAGGGGCAATGGGAGGGCGTACGCGGCGGCGATCTCGCGGGCCGAACACACCTGCCCTTGGCGCCCGGCCATGTAGGACAGGGCGATCAGAGCGTAATCCGTTTTACGGCTGAGACATAGCATTGCGTGCCCGTCGCCTTGCGGTCACCGGCGTGGGACCGTTTGAAGCAATATAGGACTGCAAAGATACGATTTCAACCCGGCGCATCGGTTGTCGTCCTCACGCGGATGCTGGCGGCGTGGCCACTGAGGTGCTCGGCCTCGGCCATTGAGATGATGGATGGCGCATCCGCGGACAAGCCCAGGGGATCGTATTTGGCGATGCTGGTTCGCTTGAGGAACTCGTACACGCTGATGCCGCTGGAGAATCGCGCGGTGGTGTTGGTGGGCAGGCAGTGGCTGGGACCGGCAATGTAATCCCCCGCGGCGACGGGGGAGTGTGGGCCGACGAAAACGGCGCCCGCGTGTTTGATCCGGGTTAAGACCGCCGCGTCGTCGCGGGTCTGCAGGTTGACGTGTTCGGCGGCGAAGCCGTTGGCCAGGGCGATCAGGTCATCCATTGAAGCGCCGACGACGATAGCGCTCCACTCGCGCAGGGCCTTGGCGATGGCCGGCACGCGATCGAGTTTGGCCATCTGTTGGTCTAGCGCTGCGGCGACCTCGTCGGCGAGTTTGCCGGAGGTGGTTAAAAGGAAACAGCTTCCCGGATCGTGCTCGGCCTGGGCGATGAGGTCGGCGGCGATGAAGTCGGCGTTGCCTGTGTCGTCGGCGAGTGTGAGGATTTCGCTGGGGCCGAGGAATCCATCGACGCCGACCCCCCCTGCCACGAGGCGCTTGGCGATCTGGACGTAGGTGTTGCCGGGGCCGACGATTTTGTCCACGGCGGGGACGGTGGCGGTGCCGAAGGCCATCGCCGCTATGGCGGCGGCGCCGCCGGCGCGGAAGACGTCGGTTAATTTGAGTTCGAGGCAGGTGGCCAGAACGAGGTCGCTGCGGCCGTAGCGGCTGGGGGGGGTGCAGACGGCGATCCGCTTGACGCCGGCGACCTGGGCGGGGACGGCGAGCATGATGAGGCGGGACGGGTAGGCGGCCTTTCCGCCGGGGAAGTAGAGGCCGGCGGTGTCGAGGGGGGTGAAGCGCATGCCGAGTTCCACGCCGGGCCTGAGCAGCGGCGTGGGGTCGTGTGGCATGACGTGGGACTGGTATTCGCGGACCTGTGCAATGGAGCGGCGGACGGCGGCGAGCTGGTCGGGTGGGACGCGGGCGGCCGCCTGCTGCATTTCGTCGGGTGGGACGCGGATCTGGGGGGCGGAGAAATTCGGGTCGTCGAATTTTCGGGCGGAATCGACGATAGCGGCGTCGCCGCGCTCGGCCACGTCGGCAAGGATACTTTGCACGGCGGCGGCGGCTTTGGCGTATTCGCCGCGGCCGAGGGCGAGGTCGCGCGGGTCCAGCCGCAGTCGGGCGAGCAGTTCCTCGACGCGCCGGCGGGCGGCTTGGTCGTCCAGGCGCAGGATCGGGATGGGCATTCAAGGAGGGTAAGAGCGTACTGCGGAAAAGGGAAGTTCGCGGCAAGGGGGCTGCAAATTGCAGGCTAAAGGCCTGCACCCCAACGGCGGCACTATTCACCGCCGGCGGGGAGCATGGCGATGATTTTGTCCGAACTTGATTCAGTCGCTCCGAATTCCCGGAGCAGCCGGTCCATTTCGCGGCGGCTGCGCGGTGCGGCCACATCCATGGGCGTTTGGCCGAGACCGTCGATCGCATTGGGATTGGCGCCGTGCTCCAGCAGCAGGCGCATGAGCTCGAGGGAGCCGGACATGGCCGCGGCGTGCAGGGGCGTCTCGCCGTGCGTGCCGGTGGCATTGACGTCCGCCCCGCGGTTGAGGAAAAGCCGGACGAGGTCGGTACGTCCGAATCCCGCCGCCTGGTAGAGGGGCGTCCAGCCGACCGAATCCCTGGCGTCCACGCGCGCGCCGCGGTCCAACAACCACCGGGCGGTCTGGACCTGATTCCCGTACACGGTGGCGTGGAGGGCGGTGCGGCCGTCGGAGGTGGTGGCGTTGACGTCGTCGCCGCGCGAGAGCAGGAAGCGCACCTTGGCCGGGTCGCGCTGGCGGACGGCGCTGACCAGGGCGGGCTCGCGATGGTCGGTGCGGGAGGCGATTACGGCGTAGCTGTACAGGACGGCGGCGATGAGGACGGGCATTGCGAGGGTCAGCAAGACTCTCAGGAGACGCCGCACGCGGGCACACCCGTTCTCGAAGGGCGCGTGCGGCGGGGGTGAGTGATTCACTGTTAGCGTTCCGCGCGCTTTCATGACGTCATCTTTGCGCGCGCGGGGACGCCGGGGGCAACGGTAAAGTGACGGTCGCTGGCAAAAACAGGGATTCCCCTACGGGCGCGTTACGTCGCGGCACCTAATTTTCGGTGGGCGGCTCAGGCGGGGGGCGTGCCGTCGTCGTCCAGCATTCCCTGGTCGATCATTTTGCGGCGGAGCTTGGCCAGTTTCTCCTGATCGAGGGCGGGCTTGGTGGACTTCTTCGGCGGGATGACGGGCTTTACCAGGAACTCGGGCGGCGTGCCGGGCGGGGGCCGGTCGAAGGCTGGCGGGAGGTCGTTGGGCTGAAGGGCGCTACCGGCGGCCCTGGTGGCGAGCGGCGGCTGGTGCTTTTTCCCGCCGTCGCCGCCGAAGCCTCGTACGGGCTCGTGCCGCGGGACCGGGGTTGGCCGGCCGGCTGCCACACGCGAGGTGAAGAACCAGACGGAGAAGGGCATCATGAGAAGGAGGACGAGCTTGTCCCACCAGCCCTGGTCCACGGCCTCGGTGGTCTGCTCGAACCAGCGGAGGACGGAGAGCATGACGAACACCGCCGCGGCGAGCAGGATGATCCAGGTGAAGCAGCCCATGAGTCTATCTTCGCGGGCCGAGGCCGAAATAGATCGTGAATGCGAGTGCGAGGCTCAGGACGCCGACGGCGATGGCGGCCCAGGCGAGGCGGTCGCCTTCGGTTTTTCCTTCGCCGCCGCGGCGGGCGTTTCGGAGTTGGGCGAGGGTGATGACGGCCAGGATGATGCCGGCGATTTCGTCGAGCCAGAGGGTGCCGAAGTGAGTGAGGCTGAAGATGCTGAGGACGAGGGACGCGAGGGCGAGCGGGTGCTGGCGGGCGAACCATTCGCGGTAGGCCGCTTCGCGGCGGCGGTCGGTTTCGGTGGGTCGGCCGAAGAGTGCCATGGTGGAATGGTAGGTGATGGATGGGGGCGCGTCAGGTGAGGACGTCGTAGATCTGGACGCGTTGCCAGTGCTGCTTGTTGCGGGCGATGAATTCCTTGTGCAGCTCGTGCTGCTGGTAGACGTCGTGGCCGTTACGATCGTCCATGACGACGGTGAGGCCGACGCCGTAGGAGTTGTCCACGACGTCGCGGGGGGTCATGGCGGGGCGGCCGGACCAGAGGTGGCGGACGGTGGGGATGCGGCCGAGGTAGGCGCGGCAGTCGTTGACCAGTTGCTCGCGGGCGGGTTCGGGGGTGTTTTCTTTGAGCCAGAAATAGACCGTGTGGATGAACACCGGTGTCCTGCCTTTCGATCGTTTACGTGCGTTGCTTCTTCACCAGGCGGAAAATACACGAATAGGGGCGGCGGAGACACTCGGCGGTTTGGCGCGGGGTCAATTCGCGGCGGCCGCGGTCGGAGATACTGGGCTCTTCGAAGGCGTCGATGGCCCAGCCGGATTGGGTGAAGGTTTGCCAGTAATCGCGCAGGGGGCGGTGGAAGCTGATGACCGGGTCGAGGTCACGCCACTGGGCCTGAACCGGGCCGGGGTGGAAGTAGCGATCGACGACCCAGCCGAGGCGGTCTTCGTTGCGGGGGGAATCGATTGGGCCTGACATTTCCCAGATTTCGGGGCCGCAGGAGAAGCAGGGGTGGCTGATGACGACGATCCAGAGGCCGCCGGGCTTGACCACGCGCGCGACTTCGCGGGCGGCCTGGGCGTAATCGCGCACGTCCATGAGGACGTAGTTGCTGACGGCTTTGTCGAACTCGCCGTCGTTCAGGGAGGGCATGCTGGCGAGCGTGCCCTGGAGGTATCGGACGCTGAGGGGATCGCGGTGCTCGGATTCGATGGCCATGAGATAGAAGCGCTCGGCCAGCTCCACGCCGGTGACGGTCGCGCCCATTTTGGCGAGCTTTCGGCTGAGATAGCCCTGGCCGCTTCCGGCGTCGAGGACTTTGCGGCCGTTTACGTCGCCGAGCATGGCGAGCATGGGCTGGTCGCTCTGGTAGCGGCGGTTGCGGTCGCCGTCTTCGTCGTACGTGACGGCCCAGCGGTCGGCGTTGGCGTCCCAGCTTGCCTTGACCTCGTCGTCGGGGGGGACGTGGTTCATGGGCCATTGGCCGCGATTGAGGGGGTAGCGGAGGAGGCAAGGCTCGCGGGAGATGGCGGCGCGGGCGGCGGCGGCGCCGGAGCGGCGCTGGAGGGGGTGGGCGCCTTCGAATTCGAGGCGATCGAGGGAGACTTCCATCTGGCCGGACCAGGGGGAGCGGTAGCGTCGGTAATAGTTCCAGGCCCAGAACGGGTCGGGGATTTCCTCGGTCAAGGTGGCGCATGTGGCGCAGAAGAATTTGCCGGCGGCGGGGCAGTAGGCTGTGGCCATGAAGTGAGAAGGTTTTGCGCACTGGGCGCAGACGTAGCGCCAGTGGCGGGGGCAGCGCGGGGCGGCGGAGCCGAGGTCGAACTCGGCGGCGGCCGGGGCGTAGGCGGGATCGGTGCGGGCGATCTGGTGGCAGTAGGCGCAGAGCATGGAAAATTTTTCCGAGGCGACCCGGGCCTTCGCTGCGCTCTCGCTGCGCTCAGACGCCGGCGTGGCGCTCTCAACAGGGGGCGTATCATCCGGTACAAGTAGCGGCCATGCCACATACGCGGACCATTGGCGCCATTGTCCTGCTCGCGGTTGCATCACTTGCCCGCGGGGGCGATTGGCCGCAGTTTCGGGGACCGGGGGGGCTGGGGGTGGCGGCGGACGCGACGCCGCCGACGGAATGGGACGGGGCGGCGAAGAAGAACATCGTGTGGAAGGCGGATTTGCCGCTGCCGGGGCAATCGTCGCCGATCGCGTGCGGGGGGCACGTTTACATGACGGGGGCGGATGAGTCACGCCGGCAGCTCTGGTGCTTTGACGCGAAGGACGGGAAGCTGCTGTGGAGCAAGCCGGTGGTGGTGAAGGAGAGCCTGACGCAGAAGCCGCCGGAGATCGCGGAAGACACGACGTTCGCGGCGCCGACGCCGGTGTGCGACGGGAAGAACGTGTACGCGCTGTTTACCAACGGCGATCTGGCGTGCTTCGGCAGCGAGGGGCAGGCCGTGTGGGCGCGGTCGTTCGGCCCGCTGGACAATACGTACGGGCACGCGTCGTCGCCGGTGCCGGTGCCCGGCGGCAACCTCATTGTTCTCCAATTCGACCAGGGGAATGAGGCCAAGGAGAACAAGTCGCTGCTGGTCGCGGTGGACAAGACGAGTGGAAAGACGGTGTGGCAGACGAAGCGGCCGGTGCACAGCTCCTGGACGACGCCGCTGGTGATCGAGGTGGGGAAGGGGAAGCAGGTCGTGACGTGCGCGGACCCGTGGGTCATTTCGTACAACGCGGAGGACGGGAAGGAGCTGTGGCGCGCGAGCCTGCTCGGCGGGGACGTGGCGCCGTCGGCGGTGTTTGGGGGCGGGCTGGTGATCGTGGCGGCGGCGCAGGGGCGTCTGGCGGCGATCAAGCCGGACGGCAGCGGGGACGTGAGCAAGACGCATGTGTCTTGGTCGGCGGACGAGAATCTGCCGGAGATTCCGAGTCCGGTGACGAATGGGAAGCAGGTGTTTCTCGCGGCCGACGACGGGATGACGACGTGTTACGATGTGGGGGATGGGAAGAAGCTGTGGGAGCACGATTTCATGTGCGAGTTTCGCTCGTCGCCGTCGATCGCGGGGGACCGGGTGTACGTGTGCGATCGGAAGGGCGTGATGCACATTTTCAAGGCGGGGGCGGAGTTTGAGGAGGTGGGGACGGGGAATCTGGGGGAGCCGTCGGAGACGACGCCGGCGTTTTCGGGGAATCGGATTTATCAGCGGGCGAAGACGCACCTGTATTGCATTGGCACGCCGTAGCACATCGTCGCGAATCCAATTGGGTCCGGCAGCATCTCACAAAGGTATGCGAACGATCTGCCCTTCCCGCTCGCCGGGCAGGCTACATTCAGCGAGCAGAATTAATACGGATTCTCATTGATTTGCGCGCACTGCCGAATCGGCGCACACCGTCTTGACCAGTTCCGGCACGAGGCAGACGCGTCGCCAGGCATCCGCCGCCGCGTGCATCAGATCCTCCCAGGTCTCG
>Ga0308175_100002102_pt1 | contig 13564 bp, 13 predicted proteins | sample PhyCR1_3_FD_203893 | JGI IMG/M metagenome (GOLD analysis project Ga0308175, IMG submission 203893) | Soil microbial communities from UC Gill Tract Community Farm, Albany, California, United States - DLSLS.C.R1 | ecosystem: Environmental > Terrestrial > Soil > Agricultural land | place: USA...
CCAGCCAGTTATGCGCTCATGAAGGGGCCAGGAGCACTGCGGCAACCGCCGCCGCCATCGCCCCCGAAACGCTGCCGATATTCATGCCAAGATAGGACTGGCCGAGGTTTTGAATGACGGCTTCGGTACCGCCAAAAGTCGCCACCAATGCGATCGTAAGGACCGCATAGGCCGCGGAGCGGGAGATCACTGTTTCGGCGTCAAACAGACGATATCGCAACAGCGACACCAAAAAACCGAGCGCCACAACGATGACCCCGAGCTGGAACATCGCTTCCCATAAAATGGTCATGCCCGTGGAGGCTGGAGCGGATAGCGCCGCCCCGCCGCGCGCGACAAGAATCAGCCAGACTCCGCCCGAAAGGCCAAGAGCCACCCACTTGAGTTGCTGGCGGACGGCGTAACTCTCGGCCACGCGGAAACGGAAGACGAGCCCCGCTATGGAGCCGAGGATGCTGCGGTAGAGCTGCGCGAGTCGTTCGAGCTTTTCGGGCGCTTCGCCGGCCGGGTGCTCCGTGTACATGCGATCGAGCAGCGGCAGCTGCAGATCGAGCGGGTCGACGAGGTGAACCTCGTGCCCGCGTTCCTCAAGCTCCCGGACGACGAGTTGCGCAGCTCGCGCTGGTTCGATCGCGGCATGATGCGCGGAAATCGCGCCATGCTGGCAGTGACCATCGGAGGGACCGAGCAGGCCTATTCGCAAGAGGGCATATACGGTTCCGCGGCCGAGGTGCTGCGCCCGATCAATCACGGCATTCTCGCCTTCTGCGGCTTCGAGGTTGTCGAGCCGTTTCTCGCCTTTGCGCCGGCGCGGAAAGATGAGGAGCAGCGACGGCAAATCTTCGATGCGCACGCGCAGCGCTTGGTCAACATCGCTTTGGCGCCGACACTGAAGATGCTTCGTTCCGAAGAGTACGAGAACTTCGTTCTGAAGCAGCCGGCTGCCAGGGCACCGAGTGCAATCTCCCGATAGACGACGACCGCCACGGGCGTGGCGGAGAGAGCAACATCCGCCAACCAGTTTTGCATGCGCCCCAACCCCCCACCCGAGGAGCCAGTGGGTCGCCGCGCCGCAGGTCAAGAACGAGGCGAAACTGAAGACGCCGATCGGAGGCGTCACCATGTCAATGGTCCCGCGTCCAGAAGCGTCGACAGCTCGTGAGGCCGCGGAACTTACACGACAGCGAGCTCCAGGACTTCCACGCACGCGCCTTGTTTGAGGGCCTTCGCGCCGGCCGGTCGGCGGATGAGAAGCCGAGCCTTGGCCAAGTTGGACTGAAGACCGCTGTCCTGGTCGGAAAGGGGCTCCGCCCACAGCTGGCCTCCTGCGTCGTAGGATGCCGATGCCCGCAAATATTGCTCGCGCTCGCCATTGGCCGGCAGCACTGTCGCCGAATATGCTTGGCGAAGATTGTCAGCGGACGCGCGGTTCAGGAGTGCGTCGGTCAGCGGCAGCAGCAACAGGTGAGCGCAAACAAAAGCGGAGGACGGGTTTCCCGGCAGACCCAGGATCAACGTGCCCGGGTCGGCTCGCGCGTGCCAGCAGGGTTTCCCGGGCTGCACGGCAATCCCCTCGAACAGGAATTGCCCGCCGAGCGACCGCGCCGCCGGCCGCACGAGGTCACGCCGGCCGACCGATGCGCCGCCGATGCAAAGTAGAATGTCACAGGTCTCCACCGTGTCACGCAGAGCCGAGGTGATGGCCTCGAGATCGTCCGGCAGAATGGGGCAAACCCGCGGCACTCCGCCCCAGCGACGGACGAGTGCGGCGAGCGTGTGGCTGGCGCTATCGACAGACTGTCCTTCGCGCAGCGTCGATCCCGGAGTGACCAGCTCGTCGCCGGCGGTGCAGATGGTGACCTTTGGTTCCCGCACGACTTCGGCGGATGAGCAATTGGCGGCGGCGATCAGCCCGAGCTCGGCGGGACCGATCCGCACGCCCCGCTCCAGCAGGCGGTCGCCTGCGGCGAAGTCGGCGCCGGCCTGACGAATGAAGCGGGCCGATGAGGGCTGGGATACCAGCGTCGCGCGATCGCCTGAATATTGCAGTAGCTCTTGCGGAAGCACGCGTGCGGCGCCTTCCGGCACCACCGCGCCGGTGGCGACCCGGATCGCCTCTCCTGGCCGAAGCGGAGCGGGCGCGCCCGCCCCGGCGGGGGCGTCCCCGGCCAGCCGCCACTCGGTGCCAGGTGCGGGATTGGAGTCCGGAACGGCAATGCCGTCCATCGTCGCCCGCGGCTCGGCGGGTTGAGTGTGCGAAGCGACCACCGCTTCGGCCAATGTCCGCCCGAGGGCCTGGTCGAGCGCGACCCGTTCCGATCCGAGAGCAGGGAGGTCGCGAAGCAGCAGTCGGCGCGCCTCGTCGAGGCTGATCAGGCTCAAGTGCGTTGCCAGTCACCCGAACGTCCGCCCGACTTCGCGATGAGTTCGATCCCTTCGATGACGAGATCGCGATCGATCGCTTTCGCCATATCGTAGATCGTCAGGCAGGCAACGCTAACCGCTGTCAGCGCCTCCATTTCGACGCCGGTTCGGCCGACGGTTTTGGCCGTCGCATGGACCTCAATGCCCGGCATGCTTGGATCGGCGGTGGCGGTGACCCAAACACCGCTCAGCGGCAGCGGGTGGCACAAAGGGATGATCTCTCCGGTGCGCTTTGCCGCCATGATTCCGGCCAGTTCCGCCGTGCGCAGCACGTCGCCCTTCGGCGATTTGCCGGCCGCGATCGACTGCAGCGTCGACGCCTGCATGCGCACCTGTCCGCGCGCCTCGGCGGTCCGTTCGGTCTCGGGCTTGGCGGCGACATCGACCATCCGCACACGGCCATCGGGGCCGACATGGGTAAGATCGCTCATCGGTCGGCCAGCCGCGGCATGATCTCGACGAAATTGCACGGCCTGGTGGAGCGGTCGAGCTGCGGTCCGATCACCTTGGTCCAGCCGTCGCGCACGGCGCCGTTGGAGCCGGGCAGGCAGAAGACGAGGGTCTGCCCGATGACTCCGGCGCAGGCGCGCGACTGCAGCGTCGACAGGCCGATGACGTCGTAGCTCACTCGGTGCCAGACCGGGGCGAAGCCATCGATCACCTTGTCGAACAGGGGAAGCAGCGCTTCGGGCGTGACGTCACGGCCAGTGAGGCCCGTTCCACCGGTCGAAATGATGACATCAACCGCAGGATCCTCGACCCAGCGGCGCACCGGCTGGCGAATTGCATCCACGTCGTCGCGAACGATCGATCGCCCGGCGAGGCGATGACCATCTTTTTCGACTGCCTGGGCGAGATAGGCGCCCGATGTGTCGCTCGCTTGATCGCGGGTGTCGCTGACGGTGAGGATTGCGATGCCGACGCGATCGTCCATGGTCATGCGCAGCTCTGCTGCGGCGCTGCGGTCGTGGCCTGGGGCGGCTCGAGCCAATGCTCGGCTTCGCCACGGCGCTCCTTCTTCCAGAAAGGAGCATCGGTCTTCAGCTGCCCGATCAGCTCGTCGAGTGCGTCGAGCGCGGCGCGGCGGTGCGGAGCAGCCGTTGCAGCGAACATGATCGTCTCGCCCGGTTCCATGGTTCCGAAGCGGTGCACGAGTAGCGCCGCGGCCAGTCGATGGCGCTCGATCAGACGATCGACCAAGGCGGCAACCTGCTTTTCGGTGAAACCGGGATAATGATCGAGCGTCAGCGCATCGACGCCGTCGCCGCGCACGATTCCGACGAAGCTGGCGACCGCGCCTTCTCCCGCGACCTCCAGGAATGCGCGCAGCTCGTCACCCGCATCGAATGGCTCACTCGTGATCCGAATCATCCGCCGCTCATCGGCGGGAGGAAGGCGATCTCGTCGCCGGGCGAAAGCGGCACGACGTCGCGCACCAGCGTCTGATTGACCGCGAGCTGCACTCGAGGATCGTTGAGTTCCGGCCAGCATTCGGCGACGAACTTGCGGAGCGCTTCGCTGTCGGTCACCTCCGGCGGAATATCGAGCCGGTCGAGCGCCAGATGGGACAATCTCCCGAACGCAAGCATCTTCATGCGGGTCAGCCTCCGGTCACCGACATCGTTCGAGCGACCGCGGGGGCTGAGCGCTGGGCGATCCGGAAATCATGCGAGCGCGGCTTCGCCCGGACGAGAGTGGAAATTGCAAGCTCGAGCTCCCGATCGTCTGTGTAGTTGCGCAGTGCCGGCCTGAGGTCGGCGGCGACCTCGCGCCCGAGGCAGGCGTGAAGCTTGCCATCGGCGCTGACCCGGACCCGGTTGCAGCCGTCGCAGAACATTCGCGACAAGGGCGTGATGAAACCGACCAGGCCGCCGCTGCTCGTCCGCGCATAACGCGCGGGTCCGCCGGTGCTCATGGCGACGTCGTCGAGCGGCCAGCGGGCCTCGAGACGCTTGCGCGCCTCTGGCATGGGGACGTGCTGGTCGATCCGGTCGATCCCGACATTGCCGATCGGCATCACCTCGATCAGCGACACCGCGAAATTTCGCGCGTGCGCCCAGGCGACAAGGTCGGGAAGATGGTCGAGATTGTCATGGCGGAGCACCACCGCGTTGATCTTGATCGCCATTCCCGCCGCGCGCGCAGCCTCGATTCCCGCGAGCGTCTTTCGAACGTCGCCGCCGCGGGTGATCCGCCGGAAGCTTGTCGGATCGAGGTGATCGAGCGACACGTTGATCCGCCGGACGCCGGCGGCGGCCAAGGCTTCCGCATGGGGCGCAAGCTGGCTGCCGTTGGTGGTGAGTGTCAGCTCGTCGAGCGCGCCGCTGCGAAGGTGCCGCCCAAGCGCGGTGAAGAGGTCGACCGCGCCCTTTCGGACCAGCGGCTCGCCGCCGGTCAGGCGAAGCTTGCGGACTCCGCGTCGGATGAAGCAGCTCGCCACCCGGTCGAGCTCGTCGAGGGTCAGGATCTCCGGCCGGGGCAGGAACGACATGCGCTCGGGCATGCAATAGGTGCAGCGCAGGTCGCAGCGGTCGGTCAGCGAAAGCCTCAGATAGGTGATGTCACGGCCGAACGAGTCCCGCATCTTTATCGATTAGCCCAATCGCCCGGAAAGCGCACTCCAAGACGGACTGCGACATAAAGAACCAGGAAGGCGGTGAGGATGCGCAGAATGTCGTTGTTGAGCTTGAGGCTTCCGAGCGTCGAACCGACGAGGCCGCCGAGCACGACCGCGGGGAACAGCGGCCAACTGGCCAGGATGACGTCGAGCGTCGCACGGCTTCCGCTCTTCAGCAGCTGACCGGCCAGGCCGCCGATGGAGTTGACCAGGATGAATGCGGCGCATGTGCCGGCGATCGTCTTCGAGCTCGCCCAGCGCCGCAGATGAAGGAGCGGCGAGAGGTAAATTCCGCCGCCGATGCCGGTGATCCCGGCAAGCAGGCCGAGCGCGGCTCCGCTTGCGAGATCGGCCGTCCGGCCGGAACCCTGTGCCGGGCGGTTCGATTTGCGCCGCCACAAGGGCTGCCACAGCATCAGCAGGCCGGAGAGCGCGAGTGCGAGCGCAAGCAGGCCGACGAACAGCCATGCGGGTACTGGCAGGAGTCCGCCTACCAGGGCCGCGGGAACCGACAGGATCGCCAGTGGCCAGAACCGCTGCCATTCGACATGGCCGCCGCAAACGAAGCGCCAGCTGCCGATCGCCACCACCAGGATGTTGCAGGCGAGCGCGACAACGGGAACCGTCGAAATGTCCGCGAGGCTGAGCGCGAGCAGCGCATTATAAGTAGATCCGCCGCCGAAGCCGACCGACGAATAGAGCAAAGCGGTGATGAAGAATGCGACCGCTAGCGCGGCGATCGTCATCTAGGTGCCCGCATACCATTGATAGCCCGTGCTGTCCTCCCACATGCCGCCCTGGCCGCCGAACAGATCGTCGAGCCGCGACCGCGCCTCGATCCGCATGACGAACTTCGCATGCTTGTAACCGAGCTGGCGCTCGACGCGCAGCCGCACGGGGGCACCGTTCATCACCGGCAACGGCTTTCCGTTCAGCCGATGCGCGAGGATCGTCTGGGGGTGGAATGCGTCGTCGAGATCGATGGATTCATAATAAGGCCGGCCGCCGATCTCGTCGGCGCAATAGAAGACGATGTAGCGGGCGCCATCGCGCAGGGCTGCGGCGCGGAGGAGATGGGAGAGCTGGGGACCGGTCCATTGGCCGATCGCGCTCCAGCCCTCGACGCAATCGTGCCGCGTGATCTGGGTCCGCTGCGGGAGCGACCTCAGCGCATTGAGCGACAGGTCGAGCGGCCGCTGCACCAGGCCGTCGACGCGCAGCCGCCAATTGGCGAAATTGGTCGCGAGATGCTTCCGATATTCGGCTCCGCTCGGCATGGTCGTGCCGTTCGGCCGGAAAAAAGGCGACACGTCCCTGGCCGAAAATTCCATCGCCAGGGCCTTGCGGCCGAGCGCGCGCTGGGCGCCGTAATTGGCCGATTCGCCCAAGGACAGGATCGAGCGGAAGGTTGGCGAAGCGTTCAAGCGGTCGCATCCGCCGAGAAGGAGGCTCGCGCCGCCGGCGCCGAGGCCGCCCATCAGCCGGCGCCGGAAGGGATCGTCAGGGCTGTCCGGCATCATCGGTCTCCGCGGAAGGGGAACGCTCCGGCTTGATGGCATAGCGGCCGGTGATCATCGATCCGATCTCGTTGATGGGGCCCGCGAGGATCACCATCGCGATGTGGACGAGGAAGAATCCGAGCAGCACCCACATGGTGATGAAATGGATCGAGCGCGCGGACTGGCGCCCGCCCAAGATGTCGACGAGCCAGGGCAGCCAGGGATCGGCGCCCGGCGACATGCAGAGGCCGGTCAGGACCATCAGGGGCAGCAGCACCAGGAGCACCGCTCCATAGGAAAGTTTCTGAAGGATGTTGTAGCGGCTCGCCGCCTCCCCCGTCGGGAAGTGCAGCCGCGCATGGTCCTTGATGTCCTGCCACAGGTGGCCGGGTTTCAGTTCCTCGCGCGTCGGCGCAACTTCGTCCTGGAGATGACGGTTCCAGATGCTGACCAGCAGATATGCGATAAGCCCGATCGCCAGCACCCAGGCGAAGAACAGGTGCCAAAGGCGCCCGTCCGCGAGATTGTAGTTCGAGGGAATGGTCGCCCAGCCCGGGAAGGCGGTCGGCCGCGACTGGACGCCCTGCTTGCCCGAGATCCCGAGCACGCCCGTGGTCTCGAACGTCTTCGAGCCGATGCGCAGGAAGCCTTTTTGATCGTGGCTCGAGATTTCCAGCCAGGCATGGTCGAAATTGGCGCCGTATTTGCCCCAATAGAGCCGAGGATGAGCGTTGAAGATCATCAGCCCGCTCATCACCATCATGAAGAAGGCGATCACATTGACCCAGTGCCACAGACGAGTGGAGATCCGATGCCGGAATATCTTCCGCCTGCCGACAGCCGGCGGCGTTTGAAACTCCGGTTCGTCGTCCGCGACCGTGGCCATCGGCTGATCCTCGCCCTAGGCATGCTGGCGTGACGCAAGTGTAACGAGAATCGCTGCGAGTTCCACTCGCAAATCCGGGACGGGGACTCACTGAATGTTATGAAGAGCTGTCCCTTATGCCTGCCGCCGGATTTTCCTCAGCCGCAGCAGCTATCCTCGCTTCCGCACGCGCGCGCTGCCTGGATCGGCGGACAGGGGACGTCCCCGTAGGAGCAGAAGACGCAACAATCACCCGCGACCGGCTTGAGCACCGCGCCGCAATGCCGGCAGTCATAGAAATACTGGCACGCGTCCGTCGGCATGGTTTCTGTCGACGTCTTGCCGCACTCTGGACAGGTCAGCGTCGAGGAAAGCTGGACCGGCTGCCTTTGCTCCGATGTTGTCGCCAGCCCGCTCACCGCGCCAGCTTCGCCGGAAAGCCGACGCGCGCGGAAACGGCGGCGATTTGCTCGGCGCTCGCTTTCGAGGGATCGAAAACAACCGTTGCCGTCTTCGCCCCGCGGGTTCGAGTCCCGCAGGGGTCACCAGATTCTTAGTTGGCCGGCAAAAGGAACTGCAATGGTATCGCGACGCGCGATGCCCAGCTGATCTCGTTGTGCTTCTGGCCTGGGAAGCTGCGCGTCAGCCAGTTGACGCCCTGCTTGTAGCTCCGTTTCGCGACGACCGCATCCACGCGGTGCTGATAGCGGGCATAGACCGCGTCGAGCGTCTCGCTGCCGTGATCGAAGTAGAGTCTGTGCGTCGCGGGCGAGGGCAGGGCCGGCGTGAGATAGCGCTCGAAGGCCGATGAGACGATCTCATAATCCTCATCGCTGACGGGCGTGTTGTCCGGATTGATCACCAGCGGCCAGTGCGTCGACATCATGCCGGCGGCACCGAAAACATCGGGATATTCGTCGATCGCGTAGAGCGAGATGAGGGCGCCCATCGACGAGCCCATGATCGCGGTATTCGCGCGGTCCGTCTTCACGTTGAAGCGCTTGTCGATCATCGGCTTCAGCTCGCGCACGATGAACTTGAGGTAGCCGTCGGACAGCGGCTCGCCGCCGTAGAGCGCGCGAACCTTTTTCCGGTACGCGTCGGGCAGGCCGTTGAACGCTTTGGACGGCACATATTCCTGGAGCCGCTTGGGCGTGTTCCAGATGCCGACGACGATGGTCGGCCGCACCTTTTTGGCGCGAATCAGGGCGTCGAGATGCTCGTCGATCTCCCACTCCATGCCGTAACCCGCAGTGCTCTTGTCGAACAGGTTCTGACCGTCGTGCATGTAGAGCACGGCATATTTGAGCCCGTGTGCCTTGTAGCCGCTCGGCAGCCACACGACGACGCGGCGGGGGTCGGCATATTTGGACTGCAGCACGCCAAGGTCGATGATGACGCCGGCGCTGACGTGGACCGGTCCGCTGGCGTCACCTGCCAGTGCTGGTGACGGCGTCATTGCGAGGAGCGCAAGCGACGCGGCAATCCAGATGGATCGCTTCGCTGCCCTCGCGATGACGGAGAATATTCTCACTTGCCGAGCGCCACGAACCGGACCGCGGCACCGCCGCCCGGAGCGATGCGCATGGCCATGCGGTCCCTGGAGGTCACGGTGCGCTGCTCGATCACAATCGAACGCGGGTTGGTGCGATAGTCGGCATCGTCGCCGTCGCGGTAGATTTCCGCGCGGTAGCGGCGGCCGGGATCGAGGAAGCTCAGCGGCACATCGAAATGACGCTCCTGCTCGTCGCCCACGGCGCCGAGGAACCAGTTGGGCGAGCCGCGCTGCTTGCGCGCGATGACCGCGAGGTCGCCGACTTCACCGGCCAGAACGCGGGTGTCGTCCCAGTCGACCGCGACATCCTTGATGAACTGGAACGGCTTCGGATTGGCCTCGTAATTCTCGGGCAGGTCCGCGACCATCTGGATCGGCGAATAGATGACGACGTAGAGCGCCAGCTGCTTGGCCAGGGTTGACAGGATCGGGGTGTCGCCCTTGCCCTTGAGGCTGAGGATGCCCGGCGTGAAGTCCATCGGACCGGACAGCATCCGCGTATAGACCAGGTTCGCTTCGTGCTCGGGCGGGTTCTTCGGGTCGCCCCAGGCGTTATATTCCATGCCGCGCTGGCCTTCGCGAGCGACCCAGTTCGGGTATGTGCGGCGCAGGCCCGTGTCCTTGACCGGCTCATGCGGATTGACCGCGATCTGCCGCTTCGCCGCCTCGATCACGACCTTCAAATGGTGATTCACCATCACCTGTCCCTGGTGCCATTCGAAGTGGATCTTGCCGTCGGCCCCGAGCGCCTGGATTCCGCCAGCATCGGCGACATAGCCGGTCTTCACCGCATGCACGCCGAGCCGCTTGTAGAGGTCAAGCGCCGGAATGAGCTGCTTCTCGTAATTGGCGATGTTGCCGGCGGTCTCGTGATGACCGATCAGCCCGACGCCCTTCGATTTGCCGTAGCGGACCACCTCCGCGATGTCGAAATCGGGATAGGGCTGGGTGAAGCTGAAGCCCCAGCCCCAGCCGAACCAGTCCATGTCGCCGACCTTGTCCCAGCCCTTGTTCCAGCCCTCGACGAGCATGCCGTGGAAGCCGTTCTTGGCGGCGAAGTCGATGTAGCGCTTGGCGTTGGCGGTGGTCGCGCCGTGCTTCGGCCCGGAGTTCCAGGTCGATTTGTCGAGGTGCATTTCCCACCAGATGCCGACGTATTTCATCGGCTTGAACCAGCTGACGTCGCCGATCTTGTTGGGCTCGTTGAGGTTCAGGATGATCTGCGCGGATTTGTAGAGTGCGGGCGCATCCGGCGCGATCATGATGACGCGCCACGGCGTCGCCAGCGGCAGGTCGCGGCTGACCTTCGCGGCGGTGGACGAGGGCATCAGCGTCGCCTTGAGGTCGCGGCCCTCAACCCGGCGCAGGTCCATGCCCGAATAGTCGACCAGCGCGGCTTCGTGCAGTGACAGGTGCAGCCCGCTTTTGGTGCGGATCGTCAGCGGCGTCTGGGCAAAGCCGATCTCCTCGATCGGCGTGGTGCGGTAGAGATATTCCTCGCGGTTCCACTCCCGGCCTTCGTCCCACCAGGCCATACCGTCTTCGGCGATTCTGAACTCGGTCAGCTCGTCGGCGATGTTCGCATGGGTGAAGTTGGGCGCCTTGGGTAGCTCGTAACGGAAGCCGACGCCGTCATCGTAGATGCGGAAGACGACCGTCATCCGCCGCTTCATCCAGACCTTCTCGTCGAAGCTGGCGGTCAGCTCGTTATAGTGATTGCGGATGGTGCGATATTCGCCCCACGGCTCCTCCCACGACTGGTCGAAGCTGCGCGTCGATTTGGATGCGAGCTCGAAATTGCGGAGCATCTCGGGGGCGTCGGTGAACAGGAATCCGAGGCGGCTTTCGTCGATCACCGGCTTGCCCAAGCGCGTCACAATATAGCCGACGCGACCTTCTCCGTTCAGGGTGAGGTCGACGTGGATGGTGCCCGAAGGCGAAGACGCCGACGCGACGATCTGCGAGCCTTTCGGCGCCTGCGCGACGTCCTGGGCAACCGCCGGAACCGAGATGAGGCAAAGGGTGAACGCGGCAAGCAGGCGGAACAGGCTCATTCGATTTCCTCGATCACAGCAGCAAAGGGGCCGAGCGCATCGGCGCCGGTCTGGCCGGTGCCGATCAGCGGCCTGCCTGATGCACGGAACGGCACCGGCGCGCCAGACAGGTTGAAGGTGCACAGCAGGCGCTCGGCCGGCGTGAAGCGCTCGAAGACCAGCTTCTGCTCGCCGGCCTCGACGATCCGCATCGCGCCTGTGCGCAGCGCCTGGTGCTCGCGCCGGAAGCGAAGGCACCCGCGGCTGAAGTGCAGCACGGACGCGGTCGACGCTTCCTGTGCGTCTACGGCAAGCGCGGTGTGATTTTCGCCCAGGGGAAGCCACGGCTCCGCGTCCGAGAAACCGAGGTTCTTCGCGGCCTTGTGCCATGGCATCGGCGTTCGCGCGCCGTCGCGGCTCAGCGTCTGCGGCCAGTTGGCCATGGCCTCGGGATCCTGAAGCCGGTCGAACGGAACGTCGACCTGCGGCAGGCCCAGCTCCTCGCCCTGCCAGATGGTGATCGAGCCCCTGAGGCTGCACAGCAGCAGCATCTTGGCGCGGGCGAACTGCTCACGATGCTCCTCGCCGATCCAGCGCGAGATCGCGCGCGGCGCGTCGTGGTTCTCGAACGCCCAGGTCGGCCAGCCTGCATCCTCCGGCCAGTCGCTTGCAGTGCGCGCGACCAACTCGGGCGTGAGCTGGTCGGCATAGAGGAAGTCGAAGCCGTAGGCGCTGTTCAGCCGTCCGGGCGCCGTGAATTCCTGCATCTCGCGCAGGGGCTCCTCGCCGCCGACCTCGGCTACCGTGAAACGCCCGCCATATTCGTCGGTCAGCCGCCGCAGCCGCTCCAGGAACCTGGCGATGTCGGGATGCGACTGGTTGTAGACGTGCTGCTGGTAATCGAACGAGCGGGTGCGCTTGCGGCCGGGTGGCGCGGGCGGATTGTCGCGCAACCCGGGGTCGTGCATCGCGAAATTGACCGCGTCGATCCGGAACCCGTCGACGCCGCGGTCGAGCCAGAAGCGCGCGGCGCCCAGAAGCGCATCCTGCACCTCGGGATTGTGGACATTGAGGTCGGGCTGCTCGGGCAGGAAGTTGTGGAGATAATATTGGCAGCGGCGCGCGTCCCATTGCCACGCCGGACCGCCGAACACGGACTGCCAATTATTGGGCGGCGAGCCGTCGGGCTTCGGATCGGCCCAGACGTACCAGTCGGCTTTCGGGTTCGTCCGGATCGACCGGCTCTCCTGGAACCACGCATGCTGGTCGGAGCTGTGCGAATAGACCTGGTCGATGATGACCTTGAGCTTCAGCGCGTGCGCGCGCTCCACCAGCGCATCGAAGTCGGCGAGCGAGCCGAAGACCGGATCGACCCCGCAATAATCGGCGACGTCGTAACCGAAATCGCGCATCGGCGACGTGAAGAAGGGCGACAGCCAGATCGCGTCGACGCCGAGGCTCGCGACATAGTCGAGCTTGCCGGTGATGCCGGGCAGGTCGCCGACGCCGTCGCCGTTCGAATCCGCGAAGCTGCGCGGATAGATCTGGTAGACGACGGCGCCTTTCCACCAAGGCGTGCCCGACGACTGCGCGGCGGCCGCCGCCGCTTCGTCAACGAGCATAGCAGACCGAGTAGCCGAGCGCGGGAACGTCGGCGGTGATCGTGCCCGGCGCATCCGCCTTGGCAGGGCAGGGGCCGGCGAGCGCTTCGAATTCCTTCGACCGCGTTTCCACGCGCACGTGCTCGCGGATCGGCTGCGTCGAGGTGTTGAACAGCAGCACCATCTCGCGTCCGCTCGCCGGATCGAAGCGCGAAACGGCGAAGAGGCCCGGTTTCTCGGACGAATAGCGGATGAGCTGCAAACCGCGAGTCAGCGCACGATGCGAGGTGCGGATACGCGCCAGCTTGGCGATCTCCTGGTAGAGCGGGTGCTTCGGATCGAAGTTCGACTGCGCTGTCGTCGCGTTCGTGCCGAGGAGCTTGTCCTCGTTGTAGGTCGCGACCTGGCTCGGGAACATGTCCTGCCGCGCGTCCTGGTCCCCGCCCTTGCCGACGAAGCCCTGCTCGTCGCCGTAGTAGATGGTCGGAACGCCGCGGAGCGTCAGCAGCATCGCGTTCGCAAGCATCTCCCGCGGCAGCAGGTCGGCGTCGGTCAGCTTCGGGTTGAAATGGCGCAGCAGCATCGGGAAGCGTCCTGCGTCATGGTTGCCGGTGAAGGTCGGCAGGCGCAGCGCCGCCTTCGCTCCGCCCTCGTAAAGCGGGTCGGCGCGGAACAGCTTGGCGAGCTCGTCCGTGCCGGCGGTGCCGGACAGCACGTCGACCACCGCGCGCGTGAACGAGAAGTCGAGCACAGCCGGAAGCTTGTCGACGCGGGTGTTCACCGCCGTGTGCGCCGGGTCCATATCTGACGTGGCGACTTCGCCGAAGATGTGGAAGTTCGGAATTCCCTTGGCGCGGGCACGTTGAAGGATTGCGGGCACGAACTGCTGCCAGAACTCGGGGTTCACATGCTGCGCAGTGTCGATGCGGAAGCCGTCCACACCGTATTTGTCGATCCAGCCGCTATAGAT
>Ga0308175_100002103_pt1 | contig 13563 bp, 8 predicted proteins | sample PhyCR1_3_FD_203893 | JGI IMG/M metagenome (GOLD analysis project Ga0308175, IMG submission 203893) | Soil microbial communities from UC Gill Tract Community Farm, Albany, California, United States - DLSLS.C.R1 | ecosystem: Environmental > Terrestrial > Soil > Agricultural land | place: USA...
CAGCTGCAGTTCTCCGGCGACGAGCTTCGGAAGGCCGAGGTCGCGCTCGAGAGCTTCAGAACGCGCACGATCACCATGCCGAACGAGAACCTCGCGCTGACACCGGGCACGCAGGAAACGCGCAGCCCTGTGATCCAGGCGTTCTTCACGAAGCGCGAGGAGTTCGACGCGCTGCGCCGGAACCGCGAAGCTCTCGCCAAGGCGCTCGCCGCCGGCCCCGCAGCGCCGGAGGCAATCGCCTCGATCCCGAACATCAACAACCTGCCCGGTGCGAAGAGCCTCGAGCAGGCGCTGAACGACCTCCTGACGCTGCAGGCGGATCTGCGCACGAAGCAGGCGATGTACACCGACGAGCACGCGCAGGTGAAGGCGGTTCAGAAGAAGATCGCCGATCTGCGCACGGACGCGATCCCGCGCGCTGCGCGGTCGTTGCTCGGCCAGCTCCAGGCGCGCGAGAACGATCTGAACGAGCAGATCACCGCCTCGGGCACCGACCTGCGCGGCATCCCCGCGCGCACGATCGAGGAGGAGCGACTCAACCGCAACAAGACGCTCGCCGAGCAGATGTACGCCAACCTGCGCGCGCGCTACGCACAGGCCAAGCTGGAAGAAGACAGCGCGATGCCCGACATCACGGTGCTCGACAAGGCGTCGCCGGCTCTCGGTGCCAAGGACTTCCAGAATCTCAAGATCGTCGGCACGGCCATTTTGCTCGCCCTCGGGCTCGGGCTCGGATTGTCAGTGCTCCTCGATCGCGTCGACCACAAGTTCCGCCATCTGACGCAGGTCTCGAGTGATCTCGGGCTCGCGGTGCTGGGCACCGTGCCGAAGATCGTTCAGCCTCCGCGCCGCGCGAAGCCCGAAGACGCTGCGGAGGTGATCGAATCGTTCCGCGGCATCCGTCTCCGGCTGCAGTACGCGTACTCCACGTCGCAGCCGCTCATCTGCGGCGTGACGAGCCCCGAACAGGGTGACGGCAAGTCGCTCGTCGCGTCGAATCTCGCCCTCGCATTCGCGGAAGCGGGATATCGCACGCTACTCATCGACGCCGATACGCGTCGCGGTGCGCTGCACGAAGTGTTCAGCTTGCAGCGGCGCCCTGGCCTGATCGAGGTGCTCTCCGGCGAGGTGACTCGCGCGGAGGTGCTGCACCCCACCTCGCAGGAGCGACTGACCCTGATGCCGTGCGGTGGGCGTCGCACGACGAACCCCGAGCTCGTCGCCAGTGCGGCGCTCCCGCGACTCCTGCAGGAGCTGGTGCAGGAATTCTCGGTTGTGATCGTGGACGGGCCACCGCTGTCGGCCGGCATCGACGCCTTCGCGATCGGCGCCGCGTGCGAGAACACGCTGATGATCCTGCGCCATGGCAAGACCGACATGCGCATGGCGAAGGCGAAGCTCAACCTGCTGCGTCGCCTCCCGCTTCGCACGGTCGGCGTGGTGCTGAACGACGTGCGCTCGATGGGGGACTACAAGTATTACGGCTACGACGCGACCTATCGCGCTCTGCCGGAGGAACGGGCCGTCGCCACGGTGTGAGTCGAGCGGCGGTAAACGTGGAAAGGGGGCGACGGAATCATCGTCGCCCCCTTTCCACGTTCAGGGATGTCATCGGTGGGAGCCGCGGTCGATCAGAATCTGGCGGGGGGCGCGGGCATGAGGTCGGCGGGCGCGTAGTCTGCCAGCGCCGGTGGCGAATGCAGCGCCGACGACGCGCGCTCGAGCATCTCCAGCACGTGGATCGACGCTTCCGAGTAATCGGGCACGGCGAAGTAGCTGCCGCGCATCCGGAACGCCCGCGCGCCGCGCCCGAGAGGGACGACGATAGCCTCGAGCGCTTGCTGCAGTCGCTCCATCAATCGCTCGGCCCCTTCGGGGGTGGTGGCGGGCGCGATGACGGCGAACTCCGCTCTGCCGAGGTGCGCGATGACGTCCGACGCCCGGGCCGTGCGGGCGAGCGCGATGCCCAGATGCTCGCCGACGCCCTTCGCCAGAGCATCGGCCGATTCGCCGGCCTCGTAGGCGTCGTCCATGATGGGCGCGAGCGCGACGCATGCCATTGCCCCGCGAACCCGGAGCGCTTCCGCTCCCGTCTCGCGGGCGCGTCTGGCCATGCCACGGAAGTTGTAGAGGCCGGTCGCCTCGTCGAGCAGACTTTCTTCCTGGGCGCGGTCGGCCTCGCGCTTGGCGCGGACGAACGTCTCCATCCGCAGGAGGAGGAGGTCGCTGTCCACGGGCTGCGGGCAGAAATCCCACGCTCCCGCGGCAAAGGCCGCGACGTTGCTCGCCCGGGTGGCCTGAGTGGACGTGGTGAGGATCACGGGCGTCGTGGCGCTGATGGCGCGTTCGTCACGCAGCCGGCGGCAGAGCGTGATGCCGTCGATGTCGGGAAGCCTCGTATCCAGGATCAGGAGATCCAGGTGGGTATTTCGCACGGTCTCCAGCACCTGGTGGCCCGTATACGCGCGAACGACGGCATAGCCACGCGGGCCGATGATCGTCTCCAGCGAGCGACCCGACCACTCCTGGTCGCTCGCGATGAGCACGAGAGGTGGTGGGGAGTCCATCTCGGGCATTGCACCCTCTATTACATGACGGTCGCTTCAGGCAGCGCGGTGGGTCGAGCTGCGGGGGGCGGCCAGGTTGGGAGGCGTCGTCCGCTCGCCCAGGCGCGCGGTGTTGCATGTTGCATGCGGCAACTGCAAAAATCCTAACGCATTGATATTGTTACAGATGCGTGGTGCACTACGTGATGAAGCCGGTTATCGTTGAAGCGAGGGCACCACAAGAGCGCCGGAGGCGTGCGACAGGCAGCGATCTTGCTTAGTGAGCGGGGGCGAAGAGTGTCGCAGATCACATCATGTTGTCAATTGGCACGCATGTGTTGGCCCAGTACCACAATAATCCTCGGCGGGCAGACGTTACACATTTCCGCCATGAACTTAAGTCCATCGATCTCAGTGAGTTACACAATCTTCACAGCAGCGCGAAATTGAGCATGCCGAGTGCAATGCGGGGCGGCATGCTTCCATCCGAGTCCCACCTCCGACCGTACCGTTTTCGGTCGCTGTTCAGGCATATCGGCTTTCTGTCGGTTCTAGTGCTGGTCGCTTCGCGTGGCGCATTTGCGCAGACGGCAGCGGCGATGCAGCCCATGGCTACGCGGAGCGATCTGACCGCGTTGGCGGATCGGCTCGAACACGGCAACGATCTGGAGCGCAGCCAGGCTGCGGCCCTTCGGGCCCGTTTGCGTGACGGAGATTTCCGGCCCGGCGACCGGATCTCACTGGTCGTCGAAGGCAACGTGCTCGTGAACGACACGCTCTCCGTTGTCGCTGGACCGAAGGTCACGCTCACGGACATCGGCGACATCCCGCTCGGTGGTGTGCTTCGCTCCGAGCTTCAGAACCACATGAAGACGCAGCTCGCGAAGTACATCAAGGACGCCCGCGTCCGGGTCACGCCGCTGGTGAGCGTGTCGGTGCTGGGCCCCGTTGGGCGTCCGGGATTCTACTTCATGCCGCCCGACATCCCGCTCACCGACGCGGTCATGCGGGCTGGTGGGCCGGCGGCGACGGCAGACCTCGCCCATTCGGTCATCCGGCGTGGAACGGACGAGCTGTATGACGAGCGGAACACCCAGAGCGCATTCACCGCCGGGTTGACACTCGACCAATTGTCACTTCGCTCCGGCGACCAGATCGTCGTCGGAACGCAAACCCAACGAAACTGGCAGACGATCGCACAGGTCTCCGGCATCGTAATGTCCATGGTCCTCGCGGTGTATGGCTTCTCGCGGCGCTGATCCCCAGACCATCGTGACGGGGTCCTTCCCCGTCTTCGATACGCCGATGCCGTCCGTGCAGACTCCGGCCATCGGTACGAGCTCCACTCGGATGCGCGCGATCCTGCGCTCCGATGCGCTCAATCGTGTGCTCAACTTCACCATCGCGGCCATCGCGCTGGTGCTCCTGGCGCCCGTCATGCTCCTCATCGCGATCGCGGTGAAGCTGACGTCGCAGGGCCCGATCGTCTATCGGCAGACGCGCGTCGGCGTGGACCGGCGGCTGTCGGGCGGTGATCGTCGTGGCGTCGGCGAGCGGCGTCACGCTGGTGCGCGTCGCGAGGATCAGCGCAGCGCTGCCACGAGTGCTCCGGAGCTGGTTGGTCCGGGCGTCGAGCGTCGTGCAGCGGCACGGGGCCGCCGTGCAGACGGCCGACGCGGCGGCGACCGCCGGGCGGTGGACGTGGGTGGGCGCGCGTTCACGATGTACAAGTTCCGCACGATGACGGTCAATGCCGAAGCAGCCGGCGCGGTGTGGGCGGCGAAGAACGATGCGCGCATCACGCCGATCGGCGGACTGCTTCGCGGTACGCGTCTCGATGAGATCCCGCAGCTCGTCAACGTGCTGAAGGGCGACATGAACATCGTCGGACCACGGCCGGAGCGGCCGAGCATCTTCCATCAGCTGCGCAAGGAGATCGACCGGTATCAGCTTCGCCAGCGCGCGAAGCCGGGCATCACCGGGTGGGCGCAGATCAATCAGAACTACGACACGTCCATCGACGACGTGCGCCGGAAGGTCGAGTACGATCTCGCCTACATCGAGCGGCGGTCAGTGGTCGAGGACATGCGGATCATGGCCAAGACCCTCCCCGTGATGATCTTCCGGAAGGGCGCGCACTAAGCCACTCGCGCGGCTCGCGAGAGACTCCCGCATGACAAGACGCCGCGAGCATTTGCTCGCGGCGTCTTACGTTTCCGGCACCGACGCCTCCGTGAATCGCTACGCTTTGGCGGCGACGGTCTTCTGCACACGCTTGCCCGGATTCTTCGGCACCGGCGGCCATGCGGTGAGGTTGAGCTCCGAGAACGCTTCGATCGCTGGATCCGGGCGAGGCTCCCCGATGACGAGCGCGAGCAGCGCGCCCCACGTCACCGACACCGCCGCCGTGAGATAGTACACCAGATGCAGGACGATGGCGCTGACGACGAAGATGAAGCCGCGCTTCCGGTAGAAGAACGAGTAGAGTGAGAGTCCGCGAATCACCACGAGCACGATGAGCGCGACGCCGATGTCGGCCAACCGCGGTTGACGCAGCGCGATGGCGAGCACGAGGAGCCCGACCCCGACGCAGACGAAGAGTGCGTTGCTCTTCTCCTTCGCGCGGAGATTGAGGCTCGCATGCTTCTCGGCGCTCTTTCCGAGCAGCGCCTTCTGCTCGGCGAGCAATCGCGCCCACGGAACGCCACGGTCCACGAAGTCCGCTCTCAGCATGCCCCAGAAGGTCCAGCGCTTGAGATGGGTGACCTGGATATCCGGTCGCAGCAGGATGCGATGGCCGTTGCCGGAGATACGATAGCCCAGCTCGATGTCTTCGATCTGCGCGCGCGAGAATCGCCACTCGTCGTACATGCCGACGTCCATGAACACCTGCCGACGGACCGCACCGCATCCGGCCCAGAAGCTGTGGACTTCTCCCGGATCCTGATCGTGGGTGTAGTGATGCAGCAGATTGCGATACTGGGAGACCAACCCAGCGGCCGACGGCTCGTCGCAGTACGCACCGAAGACCGCATCGATGTCGTTGCGCATGGAGAGCGTCGTCGCGAGCTGCCGAATGGTGTCCGGTCGCACGACCACGTCGGCGTCGAGAAATGCCACGCACTGTCCCCGCGCGCGCTCGACTCCGCGATTGCGCGCGTATCCCGGCCCGCGCGCACGGCCGGGCAGGCGGATGATGACGTCGGCGTATCGACTGGCGAGCATCGACGAATCGTCAGTGCTGCCGTCATCGACCACGACCAGCTCCCACTGCTCGCGCGGATAGTCGCTCGCGCAGAGGGTCTCCAGCATCGTCGGCAAAACGCTCTTGCCGTTTCTCACCGGAATGATCACGGAGAGAAAGGGACGATGCTGTCGATCTTCGACGTGAAGTGGTGCGGACGCGGGATCCGACGAACCTGTCGCCGGGCGGTCCGACAGGTTGTCGACGCCGACGGAGACCTCCTCGAGCCAACGGGGATCAGGGACGCTGGAGTCGTCCATGACGATGACCACATCGCCGGTGGATTCCCGCATGCCGACCGCACGGAGGTCCGGGATGGTGGCATCGCGCGGCGCTTCGACGAAGCGTACGCTGGGGTGGGCGTGGACGAGCGTCTCGATCTCGTGCAGACGCTGGGCTCGTGCGACGATCAGCTCAGCCCGGGTGCGCCCGGATTGCTCGAGCAGAGATCGAAGGCAGTGTTCCAGCGATGTGGTGGGCCCGTTCGAGGCGACGACGACGCTCAGGTGGGGAGTGGCGATGATTGCCGCCCTACCGCTCCCATCGGAAGTTCGCGACGCACGCGGAGGAGTGCTCATGCCGTCCGTACCGTATCACCCGTCGTCGGGTCAGTCATGCGACCGCCATCGTTAGTTGAATGGCCCGTTCCAGCTGCCACGGTGGGATGCGGGCGCCGTTCCGTACGCATTCTATCGCGTTGCGCGCTTCTCACGGTGGTAGGGCGTTGGGTCAGCTCAGTCGACATAGCAAGAACGAGAGCTTTGCGCGGAGAAATTCCAACCTCGCGAGATACAGACGTTTAGAACGACGAGCGTCCCCAACCGCGGCCGAGGACATCCCGATGTTGTTTCACCGATGCAACACGGCGTTGCGGTGAGACTCCGGACGGGCAAGTGCCCGGGCTGCAGACTCATCTTACAGCCCGCTCAGTTCGAAGACGAACGAGCACAGGGAATGTCGCGACCCGGTGACGGACGCTTCACCGCGAGGCAACCTGGTGGCCGATCATGGAATCCGCGTACCCCCCGAACCGGCGTCCGCCGGTCAACGCTGCTAGTTTACCAGCCTCACACCGCGCGTTCACCGGCTTCGCCCCGCGGCGCCGGAGTTGCATTCTCGCGGCGCCGAGCTGGTCGGATTCGCCGTCAACCGTTCGAGTTGGCCGCCGGTGGCTATCCCGTCCGTGACCATATCCCGCGCGCTGCGACTCCGAGGCACGATTGGACGTCCGACCTCCTGTTGACCCGATCCGGGTCGTTTACTGTATCGACAACATGCAGCTGGGAGGCACCGAGCTGAACGCGGTTCGCACCGCGGAACGGCTCGACCGTCGCCGGTTCTCGGTGTCGGTCGTCTGCCTGCGGGACAGTGGTCCATTGATGGAACGCTACGCGAATGCCGGGATCCCGGTGCACACCTTTCCGCTCTCGAGCCTCTGGGGTCCATCCGGGCTGCGCCAGGGGCTGCGCCTGTGGCGGCTGCTGCGTGCGGAGCGGACCGACATCGTGCACAGTCACGATGCCTACACGAGCATCTATGGGACATTCTGGGCGCGGGTCGCGGGGGTGCGGGGGGTGATCGCGAGCCGGCGGTCCTGGCACTCGCCGCATCTTCAAGGGCGCATCATGCAGGCGAGCCGATTGGCCTACCGGCTGGCACACCGCGTGGTCGGCAACAGCCCGAGCGTCGCCCGGTTGGTCGAGACGGAAGGCGGTGTTCCTTCGTCTCGTGTAGTGACCATCCCGAACTTTCTCGATCCGCAAGCTTTCGACGAGATCCCGGCCACCGAACGGGCGCGACTGCTCGGTGAGCTTGGGGTGCCCGCCGGCGCCTTCGTCGTCGGGATCGTCGCGCGGCTCACCCCTGTGAAGGACCATAGCACCTTGCTCCGCTCCGTCGCCGCCCTTCGCTCCGCAATTCCGACGCTGCACGCGGTGCTCGTCGGGGATGGTCCGGAGCGCCCGAGACTCGAGCGCGAGGTAGCCGCGCTCGATCTTGGCGGCGTGGTTCACTTCGCGGGCGAGCGTGCTCCGTTGCCCAACCTCCACGGCATGTTCGACGTCTCCGTCCTCTGCTCCACCAGCGAGGCGTTCCCGAACTCCATTCTCGAGGCGATGGCCGCCTCGCGTCCGGTCGTCGCGACGAACGTCGGTGGCAATCCCGACGCGGTCCGAGACGGGGTGACGGGGCTGCTCGTTCCGGCAGGGGACGCGGATGCGCTCGGTGCGGCCATTCGCCGGTTGTACTCGGATCCCACGCTGCGGATGGAGTTCGGCGAGGCCGGACACGCGGCGGCCGAGACGGGGTATGCCGCCCCGGCGGTGATCGATCAGGTGGAACGACTCTACGAGACGCTGGCCGGGAGGTCCGTCGCATGACGAATCCGAACAGGCCGCCCGTACCATCGGCGGGCCTTGCGCCCGGCGGTCTCTGGCCGGCCCACATTCCCCGCCCGCAGGCGCCGGGAGCTCCGATCGCCGCGCGGCCGCAACGAACCCAAGCGCCAACGAAGCGCGACGAACCGCAGGCCACCGGCCCGCAAGACATCGCGCAGGCCAGAATGCCGTGGACGGGTGTGCAATGGACGCTCATCTACGTCGGCTTCCTCGGCTACGTGCTGGCGGTAACGACGTATCGGCTGCCAATCGGCGACATCTCGATGGTTGTGGCGCTGCTCGGGCTGTTGACCCAGCGCGATCGGTTCCGCGTGCCGGGGCTGCTCGTCGGTCTCGGCGTATTCCTCACCTGGTGCGTGATCGGCTATGTGGTGACGCGCGATCCGGGACTCGTGTGGGATCGCCTGCAGATCGTCGGGAAGCTCTGGCTCATCGGCCTCGTGGCGGCGAACGCGCTGCGAACGCGCGAACAGATCCGGTTCTTTCTCGTTTGGTGGCTCGCGTGCTTCGCGTTCTATCCAGTGCGCGGTGCGATCTTCAACTACTACATCTACCACGAGACCGTGGTCGGTCGCGCCTCGTGGAACTACATCTTCTCCAACCCGAACGATCTCGCGGCCTATTGCATCCTGATGCTCGGGCTCGCGCTCGCGCTGCTGTCACTGGAGCGACGCGGGCCCGTGAAGATGGGCACCATCGCGGGGTTGGCGATGCTTCCCTTTCTCATCCTCCTGACGCGCTCGCGCGGGGCGTTTCTCGGTTTCGCGGTGTTCCTGTTGCTCGTGATCATGGGTCACCGGAAACGGATCCAGGCTTTGCTGGCCACGGCGGTCCTCGCGATCATCGTGTTCAGCGTGGCTCCTCCCGACGTGCTCAACCGCGTGAAGGGACTCGAGAGCGTGGAGAGCACGGGTGATCTGAAGGACGCCGACCAGGAGGGATCGGCGTACCAGCGCTTCGAGATCTGGAAAGTCGCGCGCACGATCATCAGCGACTATCCGATCACCGGCGTGGGCCTCGGCGCCTATCCGGCGATGCACGCACGCTATGCGCGGCGTTCGCAGTTCGACCCGACGGCGCTCGGGCGACGCGATACGCACAGCACCTACCTGAACGTCACGGCGGAGACGGGATTCGTCGGCGCGTTCATCTATTTCTTCTCGTACATCTCCGCGCTCCTGTCGATCAACAGCGTTCGGCGACGCGTGAAGAAGGATCTGCCACATACCTCGCAGTCCCTGTTCGTCTTTCTCTGCGGGGTGCTCGGTTTCTTCGCCGCGGCGGTGTTCGGCTCGATGGCGCACGTGTCGTTCCTCGCGCTGACCGTGATCGTCGCGTGGTGCATGTCCGAAGTGGCGAGAAAGGAAGTCGAGAAAATCGAAGCGGACAGAAGGAACGCTGCCTTCGGCCGGGCGCCGCAGATCGACGCGCGCGCCGTTCCGGTATAGCGATATGTGCGGCATCGTGGGATTCGCCGGCCTGCACGGCGTGGTACCGGACCGTGAGGCGACGCTGCGCTCGATGTGCTCGGCGATCGTGCATCGGGGCCCGAACGAAGAAGGCCGGTTCCATGCGTCGGACGTCGCGCTGGGGATGCGGCGACTGAGCGTGATGGACGTCGCCATGGGGCGGCAGCCGATGGGCAACGAGGACGGCCGAGTGCAGCTCGTCTTCAACGGCGAGATCTACAATCACCGGCAGCTCCGGCGTGAGCTCGTCGAGCGCGGACATCGGATCGCGACGTCGAGCGACACGGAAGTCATCGTGCACCTCTACGAGGACTTCGGAGACGACCTGGTGGACTCGCTGCGCGGGATGTTCGCGTTCGCGCTCTGGGACGTCGGGCGATCGCGGCTGCTCGTCGCCCGCGACCGGCTGGGCATCAAGCCGCTGTACTACTGGGAGCATGAGGGGGGCGTGGCCTTCGCGTCGGAGCTCCGCTCTCTGTTGTCGGTGCCGGGCTTTCCGAAGCGCGTGGATCCTGCGGCGGTGGCGCAGTTCCTCGTGTTCGGCTACGTGCCCGAGACGACGTGCATCTTCAGCGGCGTGCACAAGCTTCCGCCGGGCCATCGCCTGGTGTGGGAGCCGGGCCGCGGCGTGCGCACGGAACGCTACTGGAGCCCCATCCGCCCCGAGCGCACGAACGTGTCGGATGCGGAGGCCACCGAGGAGCTGCGCGCGCTTCTCCGTGAATCGGTCGAGCTTCATCTGGAGTCCGACGTGCCGCTGGGAGCGTTTCTCTCGGGCGGGATCGACTCGTCGGCGGTGGTCGCGCAAATGGCGCAACTCGTACCCGGGCGAGTGAAGACGTTCTCGATCGGATTCGAGGAAGAGTCGCACAACGAGGCCCCGCACGCCGCGAAGGTCGCGCGCGAGATCGGCACGGAGCACACGGAGCTGATCGTACGGCCCGATGCCGATGCGCTGGTCGAATCGGTAATCACCGGATTCGACGAGCCCTTCGGCGACTCGTCGGCGCTGCCGACCTTCCTCGTGTCGCAGATGGCGCGCGAGCACGTGACGGTCGCGCTCTCGGGGGACGGCGGTGACGAGCTGTTCGGCGGATACACCCGATACGCGGAGCTGTTGAGCCGGCGAGAGCTGCCATTGCTGGCGCGCCGGGCGATCGCTCGCGTCGCCGAGCATCTTCCGCAGCGGACGCGCGGGCGCAACCGCATTCTGGATCTCTCGCGCTCGCGGCAGGGGCGCTACGCAGCGACCGTGGCGGCGCCACCCGGAGCGCGCGAAGGCGGCATGCTCGCCGCGTCGCTCGCGGAGCAGGTGCCGCCGATGGACGCATTGCTCGCGGCGGCGTTCTCGCCGGTGGTCGGACGCGATCTGCTGGCGCAGATGACGGCGGTGGACCTCACGACGTACCTGCCCGGCGACATCCTGACGAAGGTGGACCGGATGAGCATGGCGGTGTCGCTCGAGGCGCGCGTGCCGCTGCTCGACCACCACATCGTCGAGTTCGCGGCGGAGATGCCGAGCCGGCTCAAGTATCGTGACGGCGTCGGGAAGTGGTTGCTGCGGCAGGCGATCACCGGGCTCGTGCCGCCGCGAGTGCTCTCGCATCCGAAGCACGGCTTCGGCGTGCCGCTGGCGCGCTGGTTCCGGGACGAGCTGCGATACCGGCTCGAGGGACTCCAGCGTGCGGATGCGCTCATCCGGCCGTATGTGGATGCGGACGCCGTGACGCGGCTCATCGACGAGCATCGCGCCGGACGCCGAGATCACAGTCACCTGCTGTGGCGTCTTCTGGTGCTCGAGGTCTGGCTGCGCGCCCTCGCGGAAGGGCGGCTGGCGCACGCGTCTCCGCTGGCGGAGGCGGTTCGCGGCGATGCGGCGGCGGGGATCGTGCACGCCGTGACCGCGTAAGGCGCCGGCGCGATGGCCACTGCAACCAGCGGGATCGACGCATCGCTCGTCGCGCATCTGCCGAGCGAGTCGGCGCTGATCGCGTTGAGCGCGGGCGGCGCCGTCGCCGACGACGCGATGCGTTCGCTGCTCGACCGTCCGCTCGACTGGAACGGAGTGCTGGGTCTCGCGGCACGCGAGCGGGCGATGGCGCCGCTCGCGCATCGACTGCAATCGCTGCGACCGACGACGGTGCCACTGGAGGCGGTCGCGCGGATTCAGCGGCTCGCGATGGTCTCCGAGTTCCAGTTGATGTCGCTGCACGAACGACTCGGCGCCATCCTCGACCTGTTCGATCGCAACGGCATCGAGTCGCTGCTGCTCAAAGGGGCGGGCCTCGCCTATTCGGCGTACGGCAGGCCGACCGAGCGTCCGATGGGCGACATCGACCTGCTCGTGCGTCCGGAGCACGCCCAGCGCGCATGGGAGCTCGCGCTGACGGCAGGTTGGGTGCGTCGGAAGGACGTGGCGCAGGAGCGGAGCTACGAGGATCACCAGCATCTCTCGCCGCTCGAGGATGCCGACGGTCTGCAAATGGGGCTCGAGCTGCACACTGCACTGTTCACGCATCAGGCGCCATTCCAGCTGCCGGCGTCGGCGATCTGGGAGCGGGCGCGGCGCGTGGCCATCGGGGCGCGCACTGCGCTCGTACCGAGCGCGGAGGATCAGCTCCTGCATGCCTCGCTGCACTTCGGTTGGTCGCACGAGATGACGTTCGGCACCTGGCGCACGCTGGCCGACGTGGAGCGGCTGACGGCACACCCTGTGGATTGGGATGCGTTCGTCGAACATGCGCGTTCGGCGCGCGGCGCGACCTGCTGTTACTGGACGCTGCGGCTCGCGCGCGAAATATCGGGCGCGCAGGTCCCGGATGCAGTGCTCGCTGAGCTCCAGCCTCGGCTACCCGACCGGGTGCGCACCCGGCTGGCGCGCTCGTTCGCCATCCAGGCGCTACCTCTCCCGTCGGCGCCAGCCGGCTCGGTGTCGCTGTCGCGCGCGATCTGGACGCTGGCGATCAGACCCGGGCAGCAGGGGCACGGGCGGTCGCGCCCCTGGCTCGACACGGAGGAGTGGGTGCGCGAGGGGGGCAGCATGCGGGCGTCGAAGGGCTCCCCGGTCCAGCGCTTCCTCCAACAGGGCTTCGGGATCCTGCGCCTCATCGCGCACCTGAGCGGCTCCTGACGTGGCGGATCCCGACGCGACCGGTGCGGGCACGGTGCGTGCGAATCGCTCAGGCGGGCACGGACTAGATTGCGCTGGGCACTCAGACAGGGCTCACAACAAGAGCTGTGGCCGGTCCGCCACACCCAGCACCGGCACCGCGCGTCCACTCGGCGGTCAAGTCGCGTGGCATAGGCAAATAAACCACTGCGGTATAAAGAGTTATGTAGCGCCGACGCCGTCGCGGCGACCCCGGTGTGCGCCGGCGTCCGAAGGTATGTGCGTTGCTAATAAACAGCTGCGGCGGGGAGATCGTACGCCGGATCGGCACCCCGTTCGCTCGAGCTTCATTCAGCGTGAGACGATCACCGTGGGAGCGATCGTCGGTCCCGCGTTCACGCTGCATTTCTAGTCTGTATCCATCGGAGACGCCTTGTCCATTCCATCTGTGCGCTGCCTCGTCACCGGCGGCGCTGGGTTCATCGGATCGAACGTCGTAGACCGTCTGTTGGCGCTGGGCCACGAAGTTCGGGTGGTCGACAATCTCTCGACCGGCAGCCGAGAGAACCTCGCGCACGTGGCCGGCGACGTAGAGCTGCAGGTCGGCGATCTGTGCGATCCGGCGGCGGCGAAAAAGGCGGTGGACGGCGTGGAGGTGATCTACCACCTCGCGGCACTGCCCAGCGTTCCGCGCTCGCTGAAGGATCCGTGGGGCTCGCACGACGCGAACGTGAACGCGACGGTGCATCTGCTGCAGGCGGCGGTGAAGGCCGGGGTGCGGCGCGTCGTGTACTCCAGC
>Ga0308175_100002104_pt1 | contig 13560 bp, 13 predicted proteins | sample PhyCR1_3_FD_203893 | JGI IMG/M metagenome (GOLD analysis project Ga0308175, IMG submission 203893) | Soil microbial communities from UC Gill Tract Community Farm, Albany, California, United States - DLSLS.C.R1 | ecosystem: Environmental > Terrestrial > Soil > Agricultural land | place: USA...
CCTAGCTCGTCGATCATGAACCGTGCGGTCTCATGAGACGCCTTGTGCGCCAACTGGTTTCCGGTACGCCGCGCCCAGTGCGCGTAGGCCCGCAGCAGCAGCGCGTTGTCGTAAAGCATCTTCTCGAAATGCGGAACCACCCACGACGCGTCGACGCTGTAGCGGGCGAATCCGCCGGCGAGCTGGTCGTAGATGCCGCCGCGGGCCATTGCGGTCCCGGTGCGCTCGACGGCGGCCAGCGCCACAGGGTCGCCGGTGCGTTCGTGGCTGCGCAACAGGGCCTCCAGCAGAGCCGACGGCGGGAACTTCGGCGCGCCGCCGAACCCACCCCTGGCGGTGTCCTCGTCGCGCAGCACCCCCGCGACCGCGTGGTCGCACAACGCCGGCTGCACCTCGGGTCCCCCGCCGGGCAGCCCGGACGCCATCGACCGCAGCTCCCCGATGATCTGGTCGGAGGCCTGCTCGACCTCGTCACGCCGGTTCTGCCAGGTGTCACTGACGGCGGCCAGCAGCTGCAGGAAATTGGGCTTTGGATAGTAGGTGCCGCAGAAGAACGGCCGACCGTCGGGAGTGAGGAAACATGTCATCGGCCAGCCGCCTTGCCCGGTCAGCGCGACGGTGGCGTTCATGTAAACCGCATCGAGGTCCGGCCGCTCCTCGCGGTCCACCTTGATGCACACGAAGCCGGCGTTCATCGCCGCGGCCACCTGGTCGTCCTCGAACGACTCGTGGGCCATCACATGGCACCAGTGGCAGGCGGCGTAGCCGATCGAGAGCAGGATCGGCACATCCCGCTCCGCCGCCTCGGCCAGCGCGTCCGGCGTCCATTGCCGCCAGTGCACCGGGTTGTCGGCGTGCTGGCGCAGATACGGGCTGGTGGCCTCGATGAGCGTGTTGCCGGCTGAGCTCATCAGGGCGCCTTGTGATCGGTGCCCGGTTCGGGGGTTCCGTCGTCGACCGGCTCGTCCGACTCGGAATTTTTGCGGTCGAACGACTCCGGCAGCCGCTTGAGGTGCCGGTTCATCGACCGCACCAACAGGAACGTGCCGATCAGCAGCAGCACGACGATCAGCAGTCCGAACGGGCTCGCCTTGCCGAAATCCGGGCCGGTGTTGTTGGGCGCATCGTCGGCGAGCAGGCCGGCGATCATCACGAACGTGTCAGTCATCGTCGGCCTCGATCCCGGCGAACAGATCGGTCTCCGGCAGGCTGATCGGGACTCGGGAGCGCGCCAGTTCGAATTCCTCTGTCGGCCATAGCCGCTGTTGCCATTCGATGGGGGCGGCGAAGAAGTCGCCTCGCGGATCGATCTGGGTGGCGTGGGCGCGCAGCGCGTCGTCGCGTTGCGAGAAGTACTCCGAGCACTCGATGCGGGTCGTCACCCTTCCAGCGAACACGTCGATCTCCGGGTCCCAGTGCTTGAGCCATTTCTCGAATGGCCCCTTCTGCCCGTGCTTGGCGAACTCGTCCTGCAACAGCTGCATGCGCTTCCGCAGGAACCCGTGGTTGTAGTACAGCTTGCTGACCCGCCACGGCTCGCCTGCGTCGGGATAGAGCCGGTAGTCCGTGGCGGCTTCGTAGGCGGCCACCGACACCTGGTGGCAGCGGATGTGGTCGGGATGGGGATAGCCGCCGTTTTCGTCATACGTGGTCATCACATGGGGCTTGAAATCGCGGATCACCTCCACCAGCGCCTCGGTCGGCCGCGCTAGCGGTTCGAGCGCGAAGCAGCCGTCGGGCAGCGGTGGCGTCGGATCACCCTCGGGCAGCCCGGAGTCGACGAAACCCAGCCAGTGATGGTCGACGCCGAGGATCTCGGCGGCCTTGCGCATCTCGTCGCGACGGATCTCGGCCATCCGGCCGTGCACCTCGGGCAGGTCCATCGCCGGGTTGAGGATGTCGCCGCGTTCGCCGCCGGTCAGCGTCACGACCATCACTCGCGCACCCTCGGCGGCGTACTTGGCCGTGGTGGCGGCACCCTTGCTGGACTCGTCGTCCGGGTGGGCGTGGACGGCCATCAACCGAAGTTGCTTCAACTGCTCCCTCATCACGTCGACACGTTTCAACCGTTTTCGTAGCCCTATAGTTCCAGTCCTAGTAGATGTATCCGACCGACGGGGCACCCAAAACTGGACATGATCGAGCGTCCCGCAGCCCGCTATGGGCCTCAGCGCCTGTCGCGCCGGTCGCGTCGCTGGGTGGCGATCGGCCTGACAGCTGTGGTCCTGCTGGCCGGGGTGGTAATAGCGATCGTGGCGTCACAACGGCTGGGCAGCGGTGAGGTGCAGGGCGAACTGGGCGGCTATCAGGTCATCGACGATGAGACGTTGTCGGTGACGATCAAGGTCACCCGGACCGACCCGTCGAGGCCGGTGGTGTGCATTGTGCGGGCTCGGTCCATCGATGGCAGCGAAACCGGCCGCCGGGAGGTGCTGGTGCCGCCGTCGTCGCAGGCCACGGTCAACCTGACCACCACCGTCAAGTCCACCCGGCCCCCGGTCGTCGGCGATGTGTACGGGTGCGGGACAGACGTGCCGCCGTATTTGAAGACGTCCTGATAGCGGGCATAAGGTCGGCTGCGCAACAAACGGCGAACAGCGAATACGTGAAAAGCGGCTGATGTGGCGGTGGTAGTATGGCCGGATACACGGTTCCTGCTGGGACCGTGTATTGCTGCTTTTGCGCGCTGATTAAGCGCCGACGAATGCGGTAATACACAGAGACCAGCTCCCAGCAGAAGAGACACGGACCTCCACGCGGAAAGCGCGAAGACGAAGACAGGAGCGCGACGACATGACCGACACCCAGGTCAACTGGCTGACCCAGGAGGCATACGACCGGCTGAAGGCGGAGCTGGATCAGCTGATCGCCCACCGGCCGATCATCGCCGCTGAGATCAATGACCGCCGCGAGGAAGGCGATCTGCGGGAGAACGGCGGCTACCACGCCGCGCGCGAGGAGCAGGGCCAAGAGGAAGCTCGAATTCGTCAGCTGCAGGAGCTACTGAACAACGCCAAGGTCGGCGAGGCGCCCAAGCAATCCGGCGTCGCGCTGCCCGGCTCGGTCGTCACCGTGACCTACGAGGACGGCGAGAAGGAGACGTTCCTGATCGCCACCCGGCAGGAGGGCGTCAGCGACGGCAAGCTCGAGGTGTACTCGCCCAACTCGCCGCTGGGCAGTGCGCTGATCGACGCCAAGGAAGGCGAGACGCGCACCTTCACGGTGCCCAACGGCAACACCGTCAAGGTGAAGCTGGTCAAGGCCGAGCCTTATCACTCCTGACGCGACCCTGTCGGCGCCAGCGCGTTAAAGTCCAGGCTCATGGCGCAGATCGCCGAGGATTTGTTTCTACTGCTGCTGGACAACGCTGACTCGCAGCCCGGCCTGGACCGGTCGCGACGAGAGCGCGTGCTGTCGGCGGCGGTACTGCTTGACCTGGCGCTGTTGTGCCGCGTCCGACCCGCGATAAACGGCGAAGCCGTCCGGCCGGGCCGGCTGTTGGCGCTGGCAGGGCCGATGCCACTGGACCCCATCATGGATCCGGCGTTCACGCTGCTGGCACGCCGACCAATGAGCCCGGCTGCCGCGGTGTCCAAGATACGGCGACACATCCAGGAAGACATCGCACAGCATCTCGAACGCACCGGTCAGATCCGGCGGGTTCGGTTGCAGGGCAAGCGATTCAGCCATCCCGTTGCCTGGCCCGTCACGAATCGCGAGAGGCTGTCACTGGCCCGTGCGGCGCTGTTGTCGGCGCTGTTTGACCGGCAGCCGCCGACGCCGCCCACGGCCGCGATCGTCTCGCTGCTGCACGCCGTGGACGGGCTGGGCGCGCTGCTGAGCCTGAATGACCGTGGCTGGAGATGGGTCCACATGCGCGCGGGCGAAATCGCCAGCGGCAGTTGGGTTGACGAGTACGAAACGGCGCTGCCCGAAATGAACCTTGCGGTCACCGCGTCGGTGATGCGGCCCACACTAACGTAGCGCCTGCTCCAAGTCGGCGAGCAGGTCTGCGGCGTCCTCGATGCCCACCGACAACCGGACCAGATCGTCGGGCACCTCGAGTTGTGAGCCCGCCGTCGATGCGTGTGTCATCGCGCCCGGGTGCTCGATCAACGACTCCACCCCGCCCAGCGACTCGGCGAGAATGAATACCTCTGTCCGCGAACAGAAGTCATGCGCTGCCTCGATCCCTCCTCGCAGCCGCACCGACACCATGCCGCCGAATGCGCTCATCTGTTCGGCGGCGACGTCGTGACCGGGATGGCTCGGCAGCCCGGGATAAAGGACCGTTTCGATCGCGGGATGGTTCTCGAGGAACTCCGCGACCACCGCGGCGTTGTCGCTGTGCCGCTGCATGCGGAGGACAAGCGTCTTGAGGCCACGCATCGTCAGATAGGCGTCGAACGCGCCGGGCACCGCTCCCGCCCCGTTCTGCAGGAACCCGAATGCCTCGTCGAGCTCGCCATCGTTGGTCAGCAGCGCGCCGCCGACGACGTCGGAATGCCCGCCGATGTACTTCGTCGTCGAGTGCAGCACGATGTCGGCACCGAGCAACAGCGGCCGCTGCAAGGCGGGCGAGGCAAAAGTATTGTCCACCAACACCTTTATGTTCGACGGCGTTGCGATCTGAGCGATCGCGCTGATGTCGGCGATGGAGAGCAGCGGATTGGTAGGCGTTTCGACGATGATCAGTTTGGTCTGCGGTGTGATCGCGGCGCGCACCGCGTCGAGGTCGGCCAGCGACACCGCCGTGTAGTCGATCCCCCAGTTGCTGAAGACCTTGTCGATGAGCCGGAACGTGCCGCCGTAGGCATCGTCGGGCATCACCAGGTGATCGCCGGGACGCAACACGGCACGTAGCGCGCAGTCGGTGGCAGCCATCCCGGAGCTGAATGCGCGCCCGAACGCCGCCTCCTCCACCGCGGCCAGCGACGCCTCCAGCGCCGCGCGGGTCGGGTTGCCGGTGCGGGCGTACTCGAAGCCGCCGCGCAGCTCGCCGACGCCGTCCTGGGCGAAGGTGGAGCTTGCGTAGATCGGGGCGTTGACAGCACCGGTCTGGGGGTCCGGCCGGAACCCGGCATGGATGGCCTTGGTGGCCATGCCCAGCCACCTGCTCTGCTCAGTCATCACCGACCAGCGTAACGAGGGGCGTCCGAGCAGATATCGTCAGCCGATGGAACAGTTTCGCCGCGGCGAGCTCGTGTTCGACGTAATCGATGCCGGGCCTGCCGATGGCCCGGTCGTCGTTCTGTTGCACGGCTTCCCGGAGCAACACACGATGTGGCAGCCGGTGGTCGATCGGCTGACCGCCCAGGGATACCGATGCCTGGTCCTCGCCAGGAACAAGGCGTTGAGTCCGGCGACGCCGGCTCCCACGATGCACACATCGCAGCCCTCGACAACAACGTCGTCCGCGGTGACAGCGGATGGTTGAACGGCGGACATCGGTGGGTCCTTTCGTTGCAGCACGGCATTCCGCCCGCTCCCGCGGGTATCGGGGCGGCTTCATTGTCCGCCGGGGCTGCCGGGCGCAATAGAGTAATCGGCTACGCCACCTTCCGTTGCCTCCCTGTTCCGGGTGTAGACATGGATCATGAGCGCGACCTCCCACATCGATGACCTGCTCGATCTCGACTCGCTGCTGACCCCCGAGGACATCGAGCTGCGCCAGACCGTCCGTCGGTTCGGCGAGCAACGGCTGCGGCCGAACATCGCCGAGTGGTTCGAAAGCGGCGAAGTACCCGTCCGCGAGCTGGCCGCGGACTTCGGCAAGCTCGGGCTGTTGGGTATGCACCTCGAGGGCTACGGCTGCGGCGGTTCGACGGCCACCGCATACGGCTTGGTCTGCCAGGAGCTCGAGGCCGTCGACAGCGGTCTGCGCAGCCTGGTGTCGGTGCAAGGCTCCTTGGCGATGTTCGCCATCCACCGGCACGGCAGCGAAAACCAGCGCAAGCAGTGGCTGCCCGCGATGGCCACCGGCGACGTCATCGGCTGCTTCGGGCTGACCGAGCCTGACTTCGGCTCCAATCCCGGCGGCATGCGCACGACCGCGCGTCGCGACGGGTCCGACTGGATCCTCAACGGTTCGAAGATGTGGATCACCAACGGCTCGGTCGCCGACATCGCGGTCGTGTGGGCGCGCGCCGAGGAGGGCGTCCTCGGCTTTCTGGTGCCCGGCGGGACACCGGGATTCACTGCACGCGAGATGACCCACAAGCTGTCGCTGCGCGCGTCGGTCACCTCCGAGCTACACCTTGACGACGTGCGGTTGCCCGCCGACGCGCAGCTGCCCGACGCCCGCGGCTTGTCGGGTCCGCTCGCGTGTCTCTCGGAGGCCAGGTTCGGCATCGTGTTCGGCAGCGTCGGGGCCGCGCGGGACTGCCTGCAGACCACGCTGGATTACGTCGGCACGCGCGAGGTGTTCGACAAGCCGCTGGCGGGATACCAACTGACACAGGCCAAGATCGCCGACATGGCCGTCGAGCTGGGCAAGGCACAACTGCTGGCGCTGCACCTGGGCAGGCTGAAGGACGACGGACGCATCCGGCCGGAACAGGTCAGCCTGGGCAAGCTCAACAACTGCCGGGAAGCGATCAAGATCGCCCGGCAATGCCGAACTCTGCTCGGCGCCAACGGAATCACGTTGGAGTATCCGGTGATCCGGCACGCCAACAACCTCGAATCGGTGCTGACCTACGAAGGCACGTCCGAGGTGCATCAACTCGTCATCGGAGAGGCGCTGACGGGTGTCAGCGCCTTCCGGTGACGACGGCTAGTGCTGCGGAGGACCTTGCTGCGGCCCTGGCGGTAGCGGCTGCGGATTCAGCGGCACACAGACGGTGCTCATGATCTTGTCGGCGAAAGTCTGCCTTTTGGCGTCCCACAACGGCCACAGGTAGCCGATGTAGCAGGCAAGGCCATCGACGATATGAGCGATCTGGCGCACAATCGACATGCCGAAACCGATTGGCTGACCGGTCTTCTCGCTGATGACCTTGAACTTCAGCACGGACTTGCCGATGCTCGAGCCGGTGGTGCCCTGACGGTAGCCGTAATTCCAAATCACGTACGCCAGCACGAGGATCGACGCCAGGACGGAAGCGATGATGCCGATCGCAGAGGGGCTCGACGTGCAGGAGACGCCGTAGTCGTATTCCCCACTGTCAGTTACACATTGGTTGTCGCCGGTTCCGAGGGCGATGCCCTGGCCGATGCCGATGACGATCGCGGCGGGAATGACGTCGACGATGTAGGCGCCGACGCGGTGGAGCCACGACGTGTAGGCCTCTTTCGGCAGCGTCGGGCCCGGCGTCGGAGGTGGCGGCGGATAGCCGGGTGCGTTCTGCGGCGGGGGCGGTGGATAACCGCCCTGTTGAGGTGGTGGTGGGTAGCCCCCCTGCCGCGGCGGCGGCGGATAGCCACCCTGCGGCGGAGGCGGGTAATTTCCCGGAGGCGGGGGCGGTGGTTGGTCTGTCATCACACTTCCATGGGTAGATTGAGTTTGCTGTGTCGGTTGTCAGAAGCGGCCGGCCCTCGGCGCTGACGCTCCGGACCGGCCTCCGCCTGCTAACGCCTAGAGAGGTAGGCAGACCGTCGTCATGATCTTGTCGGCCAGCGTCTGCCGCTTCTGGTCCCACAAGGGGAACAGGTAGCCGATGTAGCAAATGATGGTGTCAACGATGTGCGCAATCTGGCGCACGATCGACATGCCGAAACCGATTGGCTGCCCGGTCTTTTCGCTGACCACCTTGAACTTCATGATTGACTTGCCGATGCTGGATCCGGTGGTGCCCTGGCGGTAACCGTAGTTCCAGATCACGTACGCCAGCACGACCAGCCAGGCGATCACCATGGACACCTGGCCCAATGTGGATGCTCCGGTGGCACAGAACTCGCCGAGGTCGTATTCCGACGAGTCGGTGATGCACGCCGTCTCGCGGGTGCCGATCAGGAGAAGCCATCCGATGCCATACACGATGAAGATCGGAATGGAGTCGATCAGAAACGCCCAAACACGCGTAAGCCATGGCGTGTAAGCCTCTTTCGGCAACCCTGTGCCCAATGCGGGTGGCGGCGGGTAGCCGGGCCCACCCTGCGGCGGAGGCGGCGGCGGGTATCCGCCACCCTGCGGACCGTATCCCCCACCCTGCGGTCCTGCGGAGGAGGCGGATAGTTACCAGGGGGCGGTGGCGGTTGATTCGTCATGGGCGCCTTCCAGATTCATTAGCTGGGATCAAGCGAGCTAAATGTACCCGAGAATTAGCTCTCAGCAGCGCCTTCGGCAAGGTTCCACACCAGTATTTGCCAGACGCGATGCAACGTAATCGTGGTTATCCCGCGGCTAGCGCCGGATGCTGCCGTCGGAGAGGAATCCGAGGAGATCATGGCGGGTCAGCACGCCGACCGGCTTGCCTTCCTCGACCACCATTACGGCGTCACAGTCACGCAACGCCTTGGCGGCGTGGCTCACCAACTCGCCTGCACCGATCATCGGCAGCGGCGGCAACATGTGCTGTGCCACCGCGTCGGCGAGTTTGGCCCGGCCCTCGAACACAGCCGACAGCAGTTCACGCTCGGACACACTGCCCGCCACCTCGCCTGCCATCACCGGCGGCTCGGCACCGACGACAGGCATCTGGGACACGCCGTACTCGCGCAGGATGCCGATCGCGTCGCGCACGGTTTCCGACGGGTGCGTATGCACCAGGTCGGGCAGCGAGCCGGACTTGCCGCGCAAGACATCGCCGACGGTGGCCTGCTCGATCGACCCGTCGAGCCTGCTGCGCAGAAAGCCGTATGACGACATCCACGCATCGTCGAATACCTTTGACATGTAACCGCGTCCGCCGTCGGGCAGCAGCACGACAACGAGCGAATCCGGTCCGGATTGTTCGGCCACGTGCAGCGCGGCCACCACGGCCATCCCGCATGATCCGCCGACCAACAGGGCTTCTTCGCGGGCCAGTCTGCGCGTCATGTCGAATGAGTCGGCGTCGGACACCGCGATGATCTCGTCGGGCACGCTCGGGTCGTAGGCGGATGGCCAGAAGTCTTCGCCGACACCCTCGACGAGATAGGGCCGACCCGAACCGCCCGAATACACCGAGCCTTCCGGGTCCGCGCCGATGATGCGCACCCGGCCGTCGGACACCTCCTTCAGATAGCGTCCCGCACCGGTGATCGTGCCGCCGGTGCCCACGCCTGCCACGAAATGGGTCACCTTGCCGTCGGTGTCATTCCAGATCTCAGGTCCCGTCGTCTCGTAGTGGCTGACCGGACCCATCGGGTTGGAGTACTGATCGGGTTTCCACGCGCCGTCGATCTCCTCGACGAGGCGGTTGGACACGCTGTAATAGCTGTCCGGGTGATCGGGCGGCACCGCAGTCGGGCACACCACCACCTCAGCGCCGTAGGCGCGCAACACATTCTGCTTGTCCTCGCTGACCTTGTCCGGACACACGAAGATGCATTTGTAGCCGCGCGGCTGAGCGACCAGCGCCAGGCCGACACCGGTGTTACCCGACGTCGGCTCGACGATGGTGCCACCGGGCTTGAGCTCGCCGCTGGCCTCCGCGGCGTCGATCATCTTCGCCGCGATGCGGTCCTTCGCGCTGCCACCCGGGTTGAGGTACTCGATCTTGGCGACGACCTTGCCCGCGCCCTCGGGCACGACCGAGTTCAGCTGAACCAGAGGGGTATTGCCGATGAGTTCACTGACGTGCCGGGCAATCCGCATGCGTCCATCGTCTCAGGCCGCACAAACGGTTACCAGGTGGCCTCTCGGATGTAGTCGCCGACCTGCCGCAGCGACCTGTTGGCCTCCTTCACCGCAGGCGCGATTTGGAACACGTGCATCTGACCGGGCCACACCCGAACCTCAACGGGCACGCCTGCGGCCGCCAGCATGTGCGCGGCCTTGCGGGCATCGTTGAGCAGAACCTCGGATCCCGACACGTGGATCAGCGTGCGCGGGAGGCCGGGTTCGATGTGGTCGAGCGGCTCGTAAATCTGCTCAGGCTTGCCGTCGACCACATTGCGCTCTGCGGCCGCCTCCACCAGCTCCACCAGCGCGGTGAACGCCTTCGGCGGGAACATCGCGTCAGAGCGGATGTTCGGATGGTTGGCGCGCGACTCGTTGTCGATCTCGAACAGAGGCGACAGGGTGACGATGGCCGCGGGAGTCTCGTCCTTCAGACCCTCCCGCTGCAGCCGCTCGGCCAACGCGAGCGCCAGGTACCCGCCCGCCGAGTCACCCGCCAGCACGATCTGGTCAGGGTCATAGCCCTTCAGGCGAAGCCACTTGTAGGCGTCGTAGCAGTCGTCGAGCGCCTGGCCGACAGAGTGCTTCGGGATCATCCGGTAGTTGACGACCAGCACCGGGCTGTCGGCGTACTTGGACAACGCCTCCACCAGCAGGCCGTGCGAGTGCACGCCGCAGGTGAGGAACGCGCCGCCGTGCATGTAAACGATGACGCGGCGGTTGCCGTCGGCGGGCAGCACGCCCGCGGCCCGGACCAGCTGCGCGTCGCAGTTCGGCAGCCCGATCGTCGCCCGCACCGTGCCGGGTGCGGGGCGCAAAACGCGACACGCGACGTCGATGAGCCCGAACGGCCACGGCACCCGGGGTGCATAGCTGCCGATAGCCAGAGTTGGCTTGATCGTCAGCATCGCGGCCAGCGCCAACAGCCGTCCTCCCAGGCTGGGACCGTCTTCGACGACCTCGACCGGAGCCCAGTCGCTGACTGGAAATTTACGGGGTTTATGCGCTCTACCTGCGCTGATACCAGCGCGCTGCGCGCTGGGGACCTTGCTTGGTGCCGTCATCGCCACCACTTCCTACGCCGCTGTAGTGCTCGGGGTGGCTCGTTGCTCGGCCAACTCCGGTAACTTAGCTTGACATCCGTAGTCTGTTCGACAATCAAAGAAACGCATTCAATACCGGACTTGATACCGCACCGTGACCGCGATTACGTCTCGCCACGCGGATAACTCGTGAATCGGCCAATAAACTGGCTTCGTGAGGATCCGTGCATCACGTCGGTCGACGGTCGCCCTGGCGGCCGCGGCCACCCTCGCATCGACAGGCTCCGCCTATGTCGGGGCTCGCACCTTCCTGAGCACCCAAGCTGACCAGGCCCGACGCGTCATTCCGAAGTCCTGGGACGTCCCGCCCCGCGCCGACGGCGTCTACTCCCCCGGCGGCGGTCCGGTGGAGCGCTGGCACCGCGGCGTGCCGTTCGACCTGCACCTGATGGTGTTCGGCGACTCGACCGCGACCGGATACGGCGCGCAGAGTGCCGAGGAGGTGCCCGGCGTGCTGATCGCCCGCGGACTGGCCGAGGCATCCGGCAAACGCATCCGGCTTAGCACCAAGGCGATCGTCGGCGCGACGTCGAAGGGTCTAGCCGGTCAGATCGACGCCATGTTCGTGGCAGGCCCGCCGCCGGATGCGGCGGTGATCATGATCGGCGCCAACGACATCACCAAGCCCAACGGCATCGGTGCTTCCGCGCGTCGACTGGGAAGGGCGGTCTGGCGACTGCAAGGCAGCGGTGCGGTCGTCGTCGTCGGCACGTGCCCGGACTTCGGTGTGATCAAGGCGATCCCACAACCGCTGCGGTGGGTGACGCGCAGTCGCGGCTTGCGCCTTGCGCGCGCGCAGGCGTCGGCTGTCCGCACGTCGGGCGGCGTTCCGGTGCCATTCTCCGACCTGCTGGCCCCCGAGTTTCGACAGGCGCCCGAAGTGCTGTTCTCCGATGACATGTTCCACCCGTCGGGGGCGGGTTATGAGCTCGCCGCTAAGCAGCTGCTGCCCGCGCTCTGTAATGCGTTGGGCGAGTTGACCGGTACGACCGAGCAGGACTCCCCGTTGGAGACCCGGGCGGCCGACATCAACTCGGTGCTGTCCCGGCTCGGCGGTGTCAGCCGGCTGTGGCGTCGTTCCACTGGGGTCCCCGCGCCAGTGCTGGGTGGGGTCCCCGCGCTTGCGCAGGGGAGGGTGCCCGGGCCGATGGTGGTGCCCGCGAGTTAAGTTCTCCCAGTAAGCCACTACTGAGGAGTCGTCATGTCAGAAGCCGTCATTGTCGCGACCGCACGTTCGCCGATCGGCCGGGCAGGCAAAGGATCGCTGGTCGACATGCGGCCCGACGATCTGGCAGCGCAGATGGTGCGCGCCGCGCTGGACAAGGTGCCTGCGCTGGACGCCAGGGACATCGACGACCTGATCATGGGCTGCGGGCAGCCCGGCGGCGAGGCGGGCTTCAACCTCGGCCGCGCGGTGGCCGTCGAGCTCGGGTATGACTTCCTTCCCGGCACGACGGTGAACCGGTACTGCTCGTCGTCGCTGCAGACCACCCGGATGGCGTTCCACGCGATCAAGGCAGGCGAGGGCAGCGCGTTCATCTCCGCGGGGGTGGAAACCGTGTCGCGGTTCCCGAAGGGCACGTCCGACGGATGGCCGGACAGCCACAACCCGCTGTTCGCCGACGCCGAGGAGCGCTCGGTCAACGCCGCTTCGGGCGCCGACGAGTGGCATGACCCGCGTGAAGACGGCGTGCTGCCCGACGTCTACATCGCGATGGGCCAGACCGCCGAGAACGTCGCGCTCTTCACGGGCATCAGCCGCGAAGATCAGGACCACTGGGGTGTGCGCAGCCAGAACCGAGCCGAGGAAGCCATCAACAGCGGCTTCTTCGCGCGTGAGATCTCGCCGGTGACGCTGCCGGACGGGTCGAAGGTCGACACCGACGACGGGCCGCGGGCGGGGACCACATACGAGAAGGTGAGCCAGCTCAAGCCGGTGTTCCGGCCGAACGGCACGGTGACCGCGGGTAACGCGTGCCCGCTGAACGACGGCGCGGCCGCGGTGATCGTGACGAGCGATGCCAAGGCTAAGGAGCTGGGCCTGAAGCCGCTGGCCCGCATCGTGGCGACCGGTGTGAGCGGTCTGTCGCCGGAGATCATGGGCCTCGGTCCGATCGATGCGACGCGCAAGGCGCTGGCCAATGCGTGCATGACGGTTGACGACATCGACCTCTACGAGATCAACGAGGCGTTCGCGGTGCAGGTCCTTGGTTCGGCCCGCGAGTTGGGCATGGACCACGACAAGCTGAACATCTCCGGCGGCGCAATCGCGCTGGGTCACCCGTTCGGCATGACGGGCGCGCGGATCACGGCCACGCTGCTGAACAACCTGCAGACGCAGGACAAGACGTTTGGCCTGGAAACCATGTGCGTCGGCGGCGGCCAAGGCATGGCAATGATCATCGAGCGCCTCACGTAATCGCCGAGACTGCTGACAGATCGCGATTTTATGAGATCGCGCGATCTGTTCGCAGTTTCGAGCGCCATGTCCGGTCGAGTCGACGCAAGATATCGGCGGAACGGTACTGCTTGACAACTCGAAGCCTCGTCCAGCCGGGTTCAGCCAGCTCTTCTGAGCGCTGGATGTCGTATGCATATTGGGCAGAGTCGACGCGGTGTTGCTTCCAGGGCCAACATCAGATCCTGCGAGCCCATATCGAGGTAGTAGAGCCGTGCGCCGTCGGCGCTCAACAC
>Ga0308175_100002105_pt1 | contig 13558 bp, 9 predicted proteins | sample PhyCR1_3_FD_203893 | JGI IMG/M metagenome (GOLD analysis project Ga0308175, IMG submission 203893) | Soil microbial communities from UC Gill Tract Community Farm, Albany, California, United States - DLSLS.C.R1 | ecosystem: Environmental > Terrestrial > Soil > Agricultural land | place: USA...
CTCGACGCCCAGGAATTCGCGCTCATGGTGAAGAACGGCATGCCCCCGGCCCACGCCCTGCTCGCCGCCACCGCGGGCGCCGCCGACCTCCTGGGCCTCGCCGACAAGATCGGCACCCTCGAGACCGGCAAGCTCGCCGACCTCGTGGCCGTGCCGGGCGACCCCCTGCAGGACATCCGGCAGACCGAGAAGGTGATGTTTGTGATGCAGGGGGGGCGGGTGGTCAAGGGTGAGGCGGGGCACTGAGCTGGAGCGGCCTTTTGTAGGGGCGGCCCTGGGTGGCCGCCCTGGGAGGGGGGCCTGCTCCGGTCCTACGATCCCACCACCCAGGGCGGCCACCCAGGGCCGTCCCTACAGGCTCATCCCCTCATGGGGTGTCTCGAAAGGTATTTCCACCGGCCTTATCGGAATCGGCCAACCACCGGTTGGCCAATTGCCTTGGGCCCACCGGAGAGAGAGGTGCCGGAGAGAGAGGTATCCGGGGAGCTAAACCCTTCGCACGGGCCCGGGGTACAGTGCTAGTTGCGCGTCGCTGGTGAGGAGAGTGATGCCTTCGCTGAGGGCCTGAGCCAGCAGCAGTCGATCGAATGGATCTTTGTGCAGGGGGGGCAAGACGTCGATACTCACCGCGTGCTGGCTGGTGATGGGAAGCTCGATATAGCCGTTGTCGAGCAACCCACGGCGCAAGAGGCGAGGCTCGACGCGAAAGTCTTCTCGCCCCAGCGTGCTCTTGATGGCGATCTCCCACAGACTGGCGGCGCTGAAGGCAAGCTCATTGCGGGGGTCGTTCATGAGCTTGCGTGCCGCCGCGGAGAGCCGTTCGGGCTGGCCAGCCGCCCAGAGCAGGAGCTGGGTGTCCAGCAAGAGCTTCACGCCCCGCTCCCGAACAGGGCCGCGATCTCGGCCTCTCCCATGCGGTTGAAATCGTCGGGCACGGCGATCTCGCCGGCCAAGAAGCCCAGCCGTCGCGGCTCTGAAGGAGCCTCCAGCGCCGCCACCTTCACCAGCGGCTTGCCTGCCTTGGCGATTACGAACGCTTCACCCTTGACTGCTTGGTCAACCAACTTCGAGAGCTGGGTCTTGGCTTCATGGATGTTGACGGTGACCATATCGACCTCCAAAGACTAAGTTGGCCGGACTAAGTCTATTCCGTCATCCTCCTCCCCGTCAAACCGGGAGCCGGCGCGGCTCGCCCTGGAAGGGCGAAATCTGAATAGCCTGGCGCTTCAGCGCCAGGCCTATGGGGCCGCCCGGGAGGGGGACCTGCTCCGGCCCTACGATCCCCTCCACCTAGGGTGGCCACATAGGGCCGCCCCTACATGTCCAGCCGCTCGACCCGGACCGAGACGCCGGCTGAGGCGCGGGCTTTTCTGGATAGCCTGAAGGCAGAAACCCACCCCGCCGGGCGGTGATCCTGAGCGGCCCGGCGGAGCCTTGGCGTGGCCTGGCACGTTCAGTCAAATCCAGAAGGCATTACTCGCCCTCAGTAGCTCCATCGCTCCCGCCGGAGCGGCAAACGATTGAGCTCCTCGCGATGAAGCTGCCAGTTGGGCATGAAGCGGTCCATCAGGGCGAGGAAGCGGGCGTTGTGGGTGGGCTCCAGCAGGTGGACCAGCTCGTGGACCACGATGTATTCGAGGCATTGCGGCGGTTTCTTGGCGAGCTCGGTGTTGAGGCGGATCGTGCGTGCCCTGTGGTTGCAGCTCCCCCACTTGGTCTTCATCCTTTGTACGAACCAGCGCTCCGCCTTCACGCCCAGCAGCGGCTCCCAGCGTTTCAACAGGGCCGGGAGCTCCCCCTTGAGCTGCTCCCGATACCATTCCTCGACGAGTGAACTTCTCTTCTCCGCGTCCGTCCCCGGCCGCACCCGCAGGACCATGCGACGGTGCTTCAGCTCGACGGCGGGCGGCGCGTCGGCCTCGACAACCGTGAGCAGATAGCGCTTCCCCCAGACGTAGTGGCTCTCCCTATCCAAGTATTCGCGAGGTGACTCGCGCTCCTGGCCTCTCAGCTTCGCCTGCTGCTGCTTGATCCACTCCAGCTTGGAGATGGCGAAGACGCGGATGATGTCGAGGCTCATGCGCCTCGGCGCCGAGATGCGCACACGCCCCGCCGGAGGGTAAACGCTGAGATGGACGTTCTTGATGTCCTTGAGGACCACGTCCACCGTGATGTCACCCAGCTCGATCCGCGACGTCATCAGTACTCGCTCTGCGCCTCGATGATTGGAAAGAGCCGCTCAACCTCGGCGGCGTCGCCCAGGATGTTGTAAAGGGCCTGCTTGATCGTCTGCTCGCGCGCCTTCACGCCGCGCCATCCATCCGGCCGCACCCTCTTGATGGCCGCGTCGAGCCGCATCGCTAGATCGAGGACCGGATCGCCGGTCACCGCCTCGCCCGACGGCGGCGCGGCGACGTGGCCGGCCTGCGCGAGCGTCTTTTCCTTCTTGAGATTGCCGTATAGGGCGCGGAGCGCCGGGCTCTTCTTCAAGGGCTCGAGGGTGTCCTCCGACATCCCGACGTCGACTTTCTTGACCAGCTCGGCGATGCGTTGCAGATAGTCCTCGTACTTGAGGGCCTTGGCTTTGCGCAGGGCAATGATCTCGTCGAGCAGCGACGACATCCGTTCATAGTAGGCCGGATCGCTCAGGTGCTCCTTGATGATCTTACGGCGGACGTTATTCTCGATCGTCTCGGCGATGGCGTCCTTGTTGCTCATCCCGCCGAGCCTCGCGTTTAGGGCGTCCGCGATGCCGGTCTTCACGATCAGGTCCAGCAAGCTCATGCCGTCGAAGGGCGAGATCTTCCGCGGCTCGTCCGCCTCGATGTAGGTGTCGATCAGATGCCGCATGTCCGCCTCGTAGGGCTTGAGGTCGAGCGTCTCGCCGCTGGCGTTGCGGATGATGTCGCGCAGGCTGAGATAGTGGGTCACCTGCTCCTTGATCCAGCGGATCTCGGCTTCATTGTAGCCGGCGGCCTCGAGCTCGTCGGCGAGGTTGGCGTAGGCCCGCACCAGCGCCGCGGTGGATTTGTAGAGCATGGCCCTCTGGGGCTCCCGCTCCTCCAGGTCCGACGGGATCTCCGTGTTGCCGCAGAAGTAGTGGATGTGCTCCAACTCGCCCTTCGGCGGTTCCACCGGCTCGCAGAGCAGGGCCAGCGTCTCCAGCGCGCTTTCGAGCCGCTCCCTCCCTTTCGTCACGCGGTCCTGCAACAGCACCTCCGGATCGGCCCCGCCGGCGCTGTGGTCGAGCTCCGAGGAGTTGTAGACCGCGACCGCCTTCTCGACCTTCTTGAACAGGTCCTTGTAATCGACGATATAGCCGAAGTCCTTGTCCTCGCCGTCCAGCCGGTTGACGCGGCAGATCGCCTGGAACAGACCGTGGTCCTGCATCGACTTGTCGATGTACAGATAGGTGCAGGGCGGCGCGTCGAAGCCGGTGAGCAGCTTGTCCACCACAATCAGCAGCTTCATGCGCGCCGGTTGGTAGGTGAACAGATCCTTGGCCCATTCCTCGTAGGCTTCCGTCCGGGTCATGTTCGGCCTAGGTTCGACGTCCTTCAACAGCTCGGTGTACGTCTTGTAGATGTATTGCTTCTCTGTCTCCGTGTTGGCGCCGGTCTCTTCCTTGGATACGTCCCCCAATTGCGGATTGTAGGAGGTGACCACGGCGCACCGGCCCTTGAGCTCGGTCTCCTGGAACAGCCGGAAGTACTTGCAGGCCTCGTAGATGCTGGAGGCGACCAGGATGGCGTTGCCGCGGTCGTCGGAGAGGCGCGGCCTGACATTGAAATCAAAGATGACGTCGCTCACCACCCGCTCCATGCGCGAGCGGGAGCTGAGCACCGCCTGCATGGTGCCCCACTTGTGCTTCAGCTCCATCCTCTGCCAGCCGTTCAGCCCCTTGGTCTTGGCCTCGAACCAGGCGTCAATCTTCTCCTGGGAGCCGAGGCGCTGATCGATGTCCCGCGCCTCGTAGACCAGGTCGAGCACGACCTCGTCCTCCACCGCCTCGCTGAACTTGTAGGTGTGGATGTAGCCGCCGAAAACCTCCAGGCTGGTCGCCCGGTCCTTCACCAGCAACGGCGTGCCGGTGAAGCCGATGAAGACCGCGTTCGGCAGCATCGCCTTCATCACCCGGTGCAGCTTTCCTCCCTTGTCATGGCTGCGGTGGCACTCGTCCACGAAGACGAAGACCTCGCCCACCGCCGCGCTCGGCTGGCCCTCCAGCTCCTTGATGAAAGCGTCGAAATCTCCCACCTCCCGGCGGCCGAACTTGTGGATGAGCGAGCAGAGCAGGCGCGGCTTCGCCTGGCCCAGCAGCCGCATCAGGTCGATTCCGCTGCTGGTGCGCTGGATTCCATGGCCCGTCGCCCTGAACACCCGCTCGATCTGCTTGTCGAGCTCGTCGCGGTCGGTGAGGATGGCCACCCGGGCATTGGGATTGTTCTCCAGGATCCACTTGGCGAGCAGCACCATCACGATGCTCTTGCCGCTCCCCTGAGTGTGCCAGATGATCCCGCCCTTCTTCTGGCGCGCGTGCTCCTGCGCGGCCTTGACTCCGAAATACTGGTGCGCCCGGGGCAGCTTCTTCTTGCCGCCGTCGAACACCACGAAATCGTGCATCAGCTCGATCAGCCGTTCCTTGCGGCACATCTTGAGGAGATATTTGTCCAGCTTGAAGCCGCTGTTGTCCGCTTCATCTTCCTTCCACTTCAGGAAGTATTTCTCCTCGGTGCCCACCGTCCCATATCGCAGCCCCTCGGAGTCGCTGCCGGCGAACACGAATTGCACCGTGCTGAAGAACCAGGCGTTGAACTCGGGCTGCTGATTCGAGAGGCTCTGGCGGATGCCCTCGCCGATGCCCGTGCGGCTCCTCTTCAGCTCCAGCACGCCGACGGCGAGGCCGTTCACGTAGAGCACCAGATCCGGCCGCCGCTCGTGATTTCCTTGGAGCGTCACCTCCTCGGCGATGGCGAAGTCGTTCCGCTCCGGCTCCCGCCAGTCGATGAGGTGAACGGTCTCCATCGGCTTGCTCGGATCGGTCTTCACCTTCACGCCATAGCGGAGAAGCTCATAGACCGCTTGATTGTTGTGAATCAGCGCGCGGCCGTGGTTGTCCGCCTCGCCGCGGAGCTTATAGAGCGCGGCGCTGATCTGCTCCGGCGTGTAGCCGCTCTTGGTCAGCCACGCCACGAGCAGGTCTTCCTCGATGTTGCTGTTGCCCTCGCGCTCGGACCAGTCACCGAGATAGCGGTAGCCGAGCTCGTCGCGGAAGAGGGCGATGACGCGGTTCTGGGTGGCGCGCTCGGGCTGGCCGACCAGACTCATGGGAGATCTCCCTCCTGCCGGCGCGCCGCCAGATGAGCTTCGCCCTCCGGGGTGAGGCTATAGCGCTGCAGCCGACTGTTGGGCTTGTCAGGGATCGTCATACGGATGAGACCTGCCTCCAGGGCAGGTTGCAGGTAGCGCTCACGGAATGGCTTACGGGTCTTGGGGTGGGCTACAGCCCCGGAGGGGCGCAGGCATAAAGCCTGGGGTTTCAACCCCAGGGACCGCGTCCCCACAAACCCATCAAGCCCCGAAGGGGCGCAGGCGGTATTCGGCCGGGTAGGTGTCTGCCTGCGCCCCTTCGGGGCTTTCGGAGAAGAGGGCGTCGTACCTGGGGTTGAAACCCCAGGCTTTATGCCTACGCCCCTCCGGGGCTGGCCTCCTAGGCACCCTCCGAGATTCTCATCGGCGAAACCGCAGATCCACCGGAGGTAGTCGTCCCTCCAGGAGCTCTTCCACTCGATCTGCTGGGTCTCCTTCATACCAGGCGCATCCTCCCGGTGAGCAGCTCCTGCATCATACCCTGCTTGATCTGGCGGGCTTTGGCGAGCTTGGCCTCGAGTGCGGCGATCTCGGCTTCCATGTCAGAGAGGATGGTGGCGATTGCAGCTTGCTCGGCTACCGATGGCACAGGCAGCATGATCTTTGCAATGTTGGATTTGCTAACCCCTGACACCTTGGTCCCGACCGCAAAGAAGCGAAACTGTGACTTCACTGCGGAAGTCTGAAAGCAATAGCGTCTATATTGACGGTCCAGATCGTTGGTCTTGCTTTTGGCTACGATGGTGTGTAAGCCGGAGATGAACGGAATTTTGTTGGGGTTAATGACCACCACATGCTTACTCATTCCTTCCTCGTCTTCGGAAGCGTCGACGAAAACAACGTCGCCATCAACGAGCAGCGAAGTGGAGGAGACGTTCTTCAATGGCACATCCAGCTTCGGAATGTCTGGGTACTCGGAGCAAACGTCAATGAACGACTTATCCGATATATGAATGTCGCCATAGTGCAGGTAGCAAAGTCCTTCTTGCGAGAGCTGCGCTCTCGACGCCGTGAATCCTCCGCTGAAACTGAATAGCTCTCCCAGGGGCCTCAGGATCCACTCTCCGGAGAACCCTGGCAACCGCTCTCTGCTAGTAAGCAACGTCTGCATAGCGCCTTGTTTGATCTGGCTCTTCTCGGCGAGGAGCTGCTCTAGAGCCGCGATGATAGCATCCGCATCGCTTAACGCCTCAGCGATAGCTGATTGCTCGGATTTTGTTGAGGGAAGTGGGATTAGTGCCTCACGAACCTGCTTGAGGCTAATTTGCGGATATGCCTGTCCCGTGGTGATCGAAGCGAAGCGTGCCCGACACGGCGGGCTAGACAGGTAGTGGTAAATAAACTCGCCACTCGCTTCGGTGGTGTTGATTCGGACTCGCGCTATATGTTGGTTAATGTTGGCGTCTGAGCCTAAATTGAATAGAATTGCTCGGCCGACATTGCCTGTGATCGTAATAAGAATGTCCCCTGTCCTGATTTGGCTGCGGCTTAGAGCTGCATGTGCTTGCTCGGATATACGCATTGATTGAGAGAGGTCTAGCCCATCTTCTGATACGCACTCGCTTCGCAGGAACAAGACGCCATCCGACTGCCATTTGAATCCATAGGTGGTCGGAGTCGCCCCCTTGGTAATAAACGCCGACAAGGTGGAAAGCCTTGAGAGCGTCCAATCCTCCGGAATGACCCCCGCCTCAGTCCGCTTGTAACCGGACTTCAGTTCCATGCGAACCCCATCCTCTCCAAGTGGCGATTCACCTTGTACTCGAACTCGGCAACGCTGCTAGACACTTTTGGTAGCGGCGCCTCGTAACGTTCTGCCAATTCCTTCACGCGCTGAGTGAGTTGGTGGCTCACTCGGTCTATCTCGCCGTGAATAGCGACATCGAGCGCGGCAAGCCACTTATCGTCCACCACCAGAGTCTTGATCTCGGACTCTGTTAGCGTCGGGTACTGAAGATAGGCGCTGACATCGAGCGCGGCTTCAGACTCCCTCAAGCGCTTCTTAAGGTTGGTCTCCTCTTGCCTGAGCTTCAGCCAGTCGGTCAGTATGGCGGCCTCGTCATTCTCGTCTTGATCCCCCCTGATCTCATTCAGCCGTTCGGTGACGTTGGCCTTGTTTACGGGATCGATATCGGCGAACACGCCCTCCTCGCCGCCGTGTTCCTCCTCCAATTCGGTGAGGCGGGAGGTGATGCCCTCGAGCTCGGTGGCGAGCTCATCGATGGCCGCCTGCTCTTTGGCGAAGTAGTGAGCGACGATGAGGGCTTTGGGGATGAGGTCGCAGGCCCAACCCTTGTCCTTCTCCTTGCCCTTCTTGTCTTTCTCGATGATGCGGTAGGTCTCGGCCTTCCAACCGACATCAGAGATCAGGTAGCAATCGTCCTGCATGGTTTCGGCCCAATACTCCATCAGGCGTTGATAGACGTCATAGCGGTCGATGAGCGGCTTGCCGGTATAGTGAGCGAGGAGGCTCTCGGAGAGCTCCACGATGACCTGCTTGGGATGGCAGCGGACGTCCAGCGCCTTGAGCCAGGGGACGCGCTTCTCCTGCCAGGCGACGAAGTGAGCGTTCATGCCGGCGATGAAGGCGGCGAACTCGGGGTGCTCGTAGATGGTGGACTTGATCGCCGACTTCTCCACGGCGAGGGTGAGATAGCCCGGGCGGAGCTGCTGGAACAGGGTGTGCCGGAGCTGAGGGCAGACGGTCCAGTAGCGGTCGAGCGCATCGATGTTGGCCTCGGGGATGCCGCCCCGCAGGTGGCCCTCGATGTCTTGCAGGTCCTCGGGCGTCTGGCTGTCGATGTAGCGCGGCAGATTGAGGTTGTACTCGTTCTTTGCAATCTCCTCATGGGAGGCCATGCGGGCGTATTTCGGGACTTCGAGCTGCTTGGTGAAGACGTCCACGATGCGGTGGATGTCCATTTCGCGGAGGCGGTTCTTGGGGCCGTCCTTCAGGAAGCCGCCGCTGGCGTCGATCATGAAGATGCCTTTGCGGGCCTGGGCGTTCTCCTTGTCGATCACCACGATACAGGCCGGGATGCCGGTGCCAAAGAAGAGGTTGGCGGGCAGGCCGATGATCCCTTTGATGTAGCCCTTGCGGACCAGGGCGCGGCGGATGTCGGCCTCGGCGTTGCCGCGAAACAGCACGCCATGCGGCAGGATGCAGGCTCCCTTGCCGGTGGGCCTGAGGGAGCGGACGATGTGGAGCAGGTAGGCGTAGTCGCCCTGTTTGGCAGGCGGGACGCCGAAGCCTTCAAATCGATGATAATCCCTGGCGGACTGTTCGTTACCCTCGCTGCTACTGCCGCCCTCGTTGGGATGCAAGCCACTGCTCCAGCGTTTGTCTGAAAAGGGTGGATTGGCGACAACGTAGTCGAAGGTTCTGATCTGGTCCTTGTCGTCGAGGAACCTGGGGTTCGCCAGTGAGTTGCCTTGCTTGATCACTGCTCCCGCATGGTCGTGCAGAATCATGTTCATGCGGGCGAGGCCGCTCGTGGTTGCGTCTTTCTCTTGTCCGTAGATCGTAACTTTGACGCCGGCTTCGTCCGCAACTCTGAGAAGCAGCGATCCCGAGCCGCAGGTGGGATCGTAGGCGGTGGTCGACGCGCTGGTCCTGGGGTTCCGAATGCCGAGGATCTTCGCCATGATGCGGCTGACTTCGGCGGGGGTGTAGAACTGCCCCTTGCTCTTGCCGCTCTCGGTGGCGAAGTGCCGCATCAGGTATTCGTAGGCGTCGCCGAGGATGTCGTCGTTTTCGGCGCGGTTCTTGGAGAAATCGAGGACTGAGTTTTCGAAGATGGCGATCAGGTCGGTGAGGCGGTCGACCATGTCCTTGCCGCTGCCGAGCTTGGTGGCATCGTTGAAGTCGGGGAAGTCGGATTGGGAGAGCTGCTGTTGATTGGCCTTGACCAGTGGACTGATGATCTTTGTATTGATCAGGTTGCCAATATCACTGTTGCCCTTGAGGGCGACCATATCCTTGAAGCTGGCGCCGGGCGGAATGGTGATCTCGGCAAAAGGCTTTCCGGCGTACTTGTCGCTGATGTATTTGATGAAGAGGAGGACGAGGACGTAGTCCTTATATTGGCTGGCGTCCATGCCGCCGCGCAGCAGGTCGCAGCTCTGCCAGATAGAGCTGTAGAGCTCGGATTTCTTGATCGCCATGGTCCGCCGGGGTTGTGAGGCGCGGAGTTGGACCGCGCCGTTGGATTTGAGGCTGGGGGCAGCCGGTGCGTCCGGGATCTTCTTGGGAGTGGGTGGAGCGAGAGAGGACGCCGAGGCCGCGGGGGGAGGATCTCCAGCGAGCCGGGCGATGATGACCGCCTTCTCTCGCCCGGAGTCGTCCAGGCCGAGCGCGCGGCAGATGTCCTTGAGGCGGTCCCGCGAGAGATCCAGGTCCTCAAGAATCGCCGTAAGCCCCGCCTTGCGCGAGCCTGCCAGGGCTTCGACCAGGTCGCTCTTGATCCTACGGTCCACGACCGGAAGCTCGAAGCGTTCCACCGCCGCTCTCAGCTCGTCCGGCTTGAGCTCCTCCAGCACGTCTCTCTTCCGCGGCATTCGTACCTCTCGTATCGCAAGACCACACCTCCCCGCGGCGTGGCCGCCGACGGCGGCCCGCAGTGCGAGGGGGCTCAGGGTCTTGACTTGGAGAGGATACTCCAACCCGGAGGCGCCGGGTAGGTGCGGGCGGGAAGGTTCGTGGCCCCGAGAAAGTCGCACCAGCGGCGCGACTTTCTCGGAGCTCCACCAGAATGTGAGGGTAGCTCTTTTACGCCACCGCCCGCGGTCCTGCCCTTCTAGATGTATGTGTACTTCACGGTCCGGACCTCCGGAGGATTCCCGGGGTTCGTCACGGTGACATTGACCTGCCCTAGTGCGTGCTGCGGGGCGACGACGTGGAGGGCCGTCGGGCTGTTGAGATGAATGGAGGTCGCTGCGGTCGTATCGAACTGCACTGTCGTCGCCGCGGTGAAACCACTCCCGGTGATCTGGACGATGTTGCCTCCGGCGGCCGGTCCGGAGCTCGGGTTGATCCCGAGGCCGCCGGCGGGGGCCGTCTTCGGGGTGTCCGCGCCCTTGGGAGCCGGAGCGAGCACGGCTTCGAAGATCGCCTTGAGCTTTTCGTAACCCTGTCTGCTGAACAGCCCGACGAGCGCCGCGAGGCCGACGATCCAGAGCTGACCTTTCCCTGTCTGGTCCGTCCACACACCGGTCACGAGAGTGAGGAAGAAGATGCAGGCCAGGGCCGCGGCGGTGAAAGGGCGGACGATGTACGAGGGCACCCAACTCCACTTGAGCTCACGATTGCCGATATACCAAGCCAAAGAGATGAGTGAGTACAGGGTACCGCCCAGGGCTCCGGCCAACAGGACGAGCAGGAGAACGCTGCGCTCCCTGAGACTGTCGCGGTAGGAGAAGCCCTGGGTGAGCTCCTCTGTCTTGCCGCCACCCTTCACCGTGACATCCACGACGCCCGCGGCGTGGGCGGGGACCTTGACGCGGATCAGCTCGTTGCAGACAACCGCGACCTCGGTGGCCGGCACCTCGCCAAAATTCACGGTTACCGTACCGGGGAACCCGCTGCCGGAGATGAGGGCGAGAGCACCGCCCTTCGGATCGCCGGCGGCCGGTGAGATGCTCGTGATCTTGAACCCGGCTTCGGAGTCCTTCTTGTTCGTCGGAGAGGGCGTGCCGCCCCCGGTCTTGGCGTCTTTCTTGGCCTGGGTCGCGTTGCCTGCCGTCGGGTTTCCCGGGGTCGCATTGTCTGTGGTGGTGTTATCGGTGGTCTGGGCGGTGGTGTTGTCGGTCGTCAGGTCGGACGTGGTCGCGGTTGACGGCGACCTTTCCGGGGAAGGCGGCTTGGCCGCGGCGGCGGATGCGGGAGGGGAGGCCGGCTCGGAGTCGGGCCAGAGCGCGAAGAGAGAGCTGAGCAATCCCAGGGCGACAACGCAGAAGCAGGCCAGGAGGATCCAGATCCCGGTCCTGCTGACATACTCCCCCCCTGGTCCGTCACCGGGGATTACGGTCTGGGGCTGTTCGTTGCTCATGGCCGGCCTCTCTTTCCATTCTCGAAGGGTTGATGAAAGAGACGGACCGAAATCGATAGTTCCGGGGAATGGTCTGAACGAGGTGTGTGGGTACGCTCGGCGTGCCCTCCGGCGAGCGTTCCAGGCTTCCGAGCTTCGCCATTTCGGAACCGGGGCCGCCGGACCACGCGATTCGCCACCCGCGGCGGAAGGCCCGCCGCCCCCGGCGGAAGGCTCGCCACCCGCGGCGGAAGGCTCGCCGCCCCCGGCGGAAGGCTCGCCACCCGCGGCGGAAGGCCCGCCACCCGCGGCGGAAGGCTCGCCGCCCCCGGCGGAAGGCCCGCCACCCCCGGCGGAAGGCTCGCCGGGGCTTTTGGTTCAACCGCCGCCCCTGGCGAGCGAACCGCCGGGGAAATTCGTTGAGCCGCCATCCCCGGCGGAAGGCCCGGCTGGGTCGATGGCTCGACCGCCGCCTACGCGGACGCAGAGCAACGGCGGCTGTCGCCCTCTGCCGGCCAAATCGCGGACCTGAGTTTCCCGGGGCGGGGAAGCCACGCCGGATCTTGCCCGGCACACGCCGGTTCGGTGTCAACCCACGGGCTGGCAGAGCGTTACGGCGAGGAAGTCCCCGCAGGTCGTGGTGGTGCCGTCGAAGGTGCAGCTCGTCTGGGTGCTGGTGTGCGAGCAGTAGCTGCAACCGCAGGGCTTCAGGGGCGGAGCGGCGAACGCGGTTAGCGAGGCGATGGAGAGGATCAGGGAGAGTCCTAGGATTCGGGCGAGCTTGGGCAATTTCATGCGTCCTCCTTCGTGTTGGTTAGCCCTTTGTTCAAGGCAAACAGCCTAGCACATGCGGTTTCGGAAGGTCCAACCACGGGTGGGCTCGAGCGCCTCGCCCTCAGAGCTCCAGCGTCTCGCCGTCCACGGGGATCAGGAGCCGCGCGCCGGAGATTCCCGCGGCTCGGGCCTGGGCGCGGAGGTCGTGGCGGGAGACCTCGCCGTGGTCCAGGGAGTCGAGGTGGATGGCGACGACGCGGCTCTGGGGCGCAGCCCGGCAGACGGCCAGGGTCTGGGCGGCGTCCATCACGATGGGACCGCTCCCCTTCCACAGCGCCCCGGAGGAGTGGGTGACGACGACGTCCGGCCGGAATCTCTCGAGGATCTCGTACACCGGCTCGTACAGGACGGTGTCCCCGGTCCAATAGAGGGTGGGCTCGCCCGGTGCCTGGAAGACGAAGCCGGAGACCTGCCCCATCTCCGCGAGCTCGGCGCCGGTGCCGTGGTGGCCGGGCGTGCGGGTCAGGGTGATGCCGTTCCACGTCACCGCGCCGTCGACCGGGGTCACCTGCTCGAATCCGTGCTCCCGGATGGCCGTTTCGTCGCCGGGCTGGCAGAAGACGGGGAGGTTTTTGGGGAGGAGGCGCTGGGCCTCGGGGTCGAAGTGGTCGGAATGCAGGTGGGAGACGATCAGGAGCTCGGCGCCGGCCATGATCTCCGCGGGAGGGCAGGGGAGGTCCACGAGCGGATTCGGAGAGCGCCCCGCGTAGGAGGGGCGCGAGTGCTTCGGCGCGAAGTAGGGGTCGAGAAGGATCTCGCGCCCGCCATAGCGGAGGCGTTGCGTGGCGTTGCGGAGGAGCCGGAGGCGCATGGTGTCAATTTCCCCTCACCGCATCTCGGCCTTGGCGAACAGCTCGAGCGCCTCGCTCTCGGAGCGGGGGCTCAGGATGTCGCGGTCGGCGAATTCCCGCGCTTCGGGGTAGCTGGTGGCGCGGATCCTCCCGGCGGCGCGGGGGAGGTCGTAGGTGGTGTGCCGGAGCTCGACGCCGGGACCCAGCAGCAGCCAGTCGGCGCCGGGTCGGCCGAACGGCATCCCCACGCTGCCGGCGTTGACGACCCGGATCGTCCCCACCGTGCGGTCGAACTGCATGTGGGTGTGGCCGCAGACGACCAGGGTCGCGTCGACCCCCGCGAAGGCCGGGGCGAGGCGGTCTTCCGGCGTCAGGCGGGTGAAGATCTCGGTGTCGCTGCGCGGCGTGGCATGGCAGAAGAGGGTCTCGCCCAACCCCGGGATCTCGACGCGGAGGGTCGCGGGCCAGCCGGCCAGCCACATCTCGTGCGCGGGAAGGAGCTGCCGCGCCGTCCAGCGCAGGATCTCCCGGGCCGAT
>Ga0308175_100002107_pt1 | contig 13551 bp, 13 predicted proteins | sample PhyCR1_3_FD_203893 | JGI IMG/M metagenome (GOLD analysis project Ga0308175, IMG submission 203893) | Soil microbial communities from UC Gill Tract Community Farm, Albany, California, United States - DLSLS.C.R1 | ecosystem: Environmental > Terrestrial > Soil > Agricultural land | place: USA...
TGTAAGATATCCCGCATCTCCGCTCGGAAGGCAATGTGGTGGTGAAGAACCTCCGGTGAATGAGGAACCTCCCAGATGCCCAACATTGCCTGGCCCGACTCACCAATCCAGTAAAACGCCACGCGGCGTTCCAAGAACACGGTTGCGCGATGGAGCCCGATCGCTTCTTCGAAGAACTTCATAGAGCGCTCCAGGCTTCTTACCGTCAGATGTGTTTCGAAGAGATCTTTCACTCCTAACAAGAGATTCTGCTGCCTCCTGACAAAGGCGGAATCCGGTGATCAGCAGTTGCATCGGGTATACAAGGCTCCTTCGGGCTGTTTGTACGCGATCCCAACTGCGGAACCTGTTCATTAGTTCCTCGGAAAAAGTTATGTTTCTCGGGAATAAATCGATCCTCACCCAGCCTTACTCTTTGTCGGTACGGTCGCCACACGCGCCAGTATTGGCGAGAAAGCCAGGCTTCCGATATGACGAATAAATTATTTTTGGCACTCACGAGCGTGTCAGCCCTCTTCCCCTCTACAGGATTGGGTGCTGCCCGGGATGACGATCGTGCCCATGCTCATTCGCTACGCGAGTTGATCGCCGAACAGGTTGGCGGCCTGGACAAGCTGAAGGTCCCACGGTATCAGACGACGGAGGCAAAGCGTCATCTCGGGGACTTCGGATGGATCCTGCGTACGGCCGCGTGCTCACCACGAAACAGACGGCGTCCTGCGGCACCCGCCACCTGCGCGAAGCGGCCGGGAGAGCCGGTACGGTGCTCAATTTCAATGTGGTAGGCGAAGGAGAGATTACACCGACGAGCACGGCCGCAAGATATCGGCAAAGTGAATTACACGCTTAGATTCCTCTCCGGGCAAGGTCAGCCTTAGATCATGTCAGCCGTACGGGCCCGAGCGTATGGATTCGTCATCGAACGATTCGCGGGCTCACGATCCGCGCTCCTGCCTTTGTTTCAGCAAGCGGACGATTCGCCTGACGAAATCGGCGGCTATCTGGAAGCCGGAGAAGTATTGGTAGCCCGCCGCGGAGAACAGATCGTTGGGCATGTGCAGGCTATGGCGCTCGGTGAAACTTGGGAACTTAAATCGGTAGCTGTGATCGAAAGCGAACGTGGTTGCGGTATCGGGACAGCCCTGATATGTGCAGCACTCAATGCTGCATGGTCCTCGGGTGTCGGTCGGGTTTTAATCGCAAACTGCGACAGCAGACATCGATAATCTGCGTTTTTATCAGCGCCTGGGTTTTCGGATAGATCGTGTCGAGCGAGACGCTTTCAGCATTGAGCGCGGTTACGGGCCGCGCGAAGTCGATGGAATTCCGCTTCGTGATCGAGCATGGCTATCGATAGAGCCTCCTCGCAATAGAAAGGTTATGAAAGACAACAACTCGCTGCAGTTTCCGGCGCTTGCGGAAGCAGCTTCGTCGCCAGCAGACAGATGTACCTCACCTGACTTCGTAGCCAAAAATCGGCGGGCGGGCATTCGGGATTTCGCCCGCTGGTCGCCCGTTCCGCTCCGCACGATCGTTGGGTACGGATTCCTGATGCATGGATACGCCAAGCTGGCGAGAGGGCCCCACCTCTTCGCATCCACGCTGCACGGCCTGGGCTATTCTGCACCCGAATTCCTGTCCTGGGCAACAATCCTCATTGAAGTCCTTGGAGGCTGTTCAATTCTTTTCGGCGCTTTTGTCCGTCTTGCGAGCGTGCCGCTCGCCGCCACGATGATCGTCGCGATGCTGACGGTGCACCTGCAGTTTGGATTCAGCTCAATCAAGTTAATAAGTGCGACAAGTGCCGGTCTCTCATTTGGAAAGCCGGGTTACGAACTGAACCTTCTGTATCTCGGCTGCTTATGCGCGCTAGCAATGGGCGGCCCGGGCCCAATCGCATTTGACACTGTCATAAACAAACGCCGGAAGCGGCTAAACACGCAAACACCCACGCAACAACCATCAGAGGAGGGTAAATGAAAGGGCTAGTAGGATCTTTCGCTATTGCAATCACCGTTGCCATCGCAAGTTCTAGCGACATGCGAGCAGCCGGGTTTGAACGGAGGGCCGGAGCTGTATTCGTAATGACGAATTCGGCAGAAGGAAACCAGGTATTCGCGTATCCGAGAGCTGGCAACGGAATACTCGGCGAACGTTTCAAATATTCCACAGGAGGACGAGGGAGCGGGGGGTTGGTCGATCCCTTAGAATCGCAGGGCTCCCTCGTCTTGAGTGAGGACCATTCATTGCTTTTTGCCGTGAATGCTGGGAGCGGCACCATCTCCGTATTTGCTGTGCACGGTCCAAGATTGTTTCTCACCGATGTTGTGCCTTCCGGTGGAAGCGAGCCGAACGCTGTTGCGCAACGCGGGAATATTGTGTACGTGCTCAACACTGGAGGCACCAGCGGCGCCATGGGCTTCCGCATCAATGAGGGCGGCAAGCTGCAGCCCATTGCAAACTCCCGCCGTTTTCTCAGCACCAACACAAGTGGTGCTGCATCGCTATCCTTCAGTCCCGATGGCCGGTTCCTGGTGGTCTCCGAACGGCTGACGAACAGCATCAACACCTTCAGGGTTGAGGAGGACGGCACGCTTTCAACCTTGGCGTTAAATCATGACGCAGCGCCGGGTACGTTCGCTGTAGCGTTCGCCCCGAACGGAAGCGTCCTGATCTCAGAGACAGGGCCGGAAGGCGCTCAGAACGGGTCCACCATATCGTCGTACGTGCTCCAGGATGACGGAACGTTGTTTCCAATCAGCATTGGCGTCCCTACCTTCGGAGCCGCGACGTGCTGGCATTTGGTCACACCAGATGGACGATTTGTTTACACTGACAACGCCGGAACGTCCAACATCTCGGGATTTATTATCAGCAGCACGGGCATACTTACACCATTGCCGGGTACGATCCAAGGGGCAAATCCGCAAGGAAGTACGAACCTCGATATGGCCATCAGTGCCAATGGGAAGTTCATGTATACCCTAAATGCAGGAACTGGTCGTGTCGGCATCTTCGCCGTCAACGAACCTGGAACTCTGACGAACATGGGCGCTGTGGAAGTACTGGCCCCGAACGCAGGTGCGAACGGTATAGCTGCCTTTTAATTATGGACGGTCACTCATCGGCCGGAAGCAGCGTGGTGGGCGCGCTTTCGGCCGATGAGCCGGTCGGAACGGGTGTTTTCCAGAGATGATTTCCCTTTTCGCGAAAAAGTCCTCGGCTGGTAGCGATTGCCGTAGAACGTGCGAGAGGCCAATCAACGAGAAGACCCGCGGCCGCTTATACGGTCAGGGCAGGAAACCGGGCTTGCTTTCCCAGTGATGCAGGAAGGCTTCCGCCTGCCCAAAACCGCTGACGCTCCCCCGAAATCGAGTGATTTCGGCCTGTTTCGGATACCACTTGCCGGGGTTCTGCGAGAGGTGGGCGTAACAAGCAGCATGACGCTGCCCTTCCACCGCAGAGATATCAACGTATTGCGAGGGAGCGAACATCATGGTGTCCTCGGCAACTTCATAGAAAAGGAGCGTTGCTTTCTTGCCGCCTCGGAGCCACGCATCGAGCACGAGGTTAGACAGAGCGCGATGGTCACGGTGCTTATCAATGGGCCATTGCGCGAACAGGATGTCAGGATTTTCCGCATCGAGCAGTTTGCCGAAGGCCGCATAGTGTTCGGTATCGACGACCGAGTGCCCGTCGTACTGCCCGGCAAAGAGGGGCCGGGCTTTGAGAATTTGGCACGCCTTGTGTGCTTCAGCAGTGCGAATTTCGCCGCAACGGTTGCCGTCACGCTCACCATTGCAATACCCCTGGCCATGATTGAGATACAGCAGAGCGGCATCGTGGCCGAGGGCGGTGTAGCGTGCAATCGTGCCTCCGCAGCCACATTCAGGATCCCCGGGATGACCACCGGTGACGATCACTTTCAGCTTAGCGGGCGGGGACGTGTCGGCACGCAAACCCGAAGTGGCAGCCGCACCTGCCGTGATGGCCAGCAGGCTTCGTCTGGAAACGTGCATCGAGCCACTTTGTATGGCATGCCGTAAGTTATCCATCAGAGCCCTATCCGTTCCGCAGTTCTCGGCGCACCTTCAAAGGTTAAAGGTCGATCACGTGATCCCGTCCGACTGCTCATCTCTGATCCGTCCAATTCGGGACAGACGGCAACTCGGAAGTTCGCTTATTACACTGAAAGCCTTCCTGATCTCGGGCTCGTCGAAAAATGCGAGACATGGCCCTTACGCACGCGAAAAGCGAAGCACGCCTGTGGGGTCACCGGGCGGAAACTGCATCGGAGGCGGAGTCGCGCCTCCGTTCATGCGCCGCACGCGGTCGTGGACGAACCCCACATCAGTGATATAGCTTCGCTTCGAAGCAATGGTCCAACCGGCGCTCAGAATTGTCTCAAGAATCTGTTCGCCTTCCAAGCGATCAGGCGCCTGTACATGCCGAATGGATGCGGTCGTGTCGGCTCCTGCCCCAAGCACTCGGCTGAAAACAGTGGTTGTGATGTCGCTGATCCAATGCCGGATACCGGTTCGATTCGAAGCCTCGGCGGCGAGAGCCTCCACCGTTGTCGCAGGAAGGTACATGAGTAAGCCTTCGGTGATCATCAATGCGGAATCCGAACCAGCGCTTTCGTACAGGAGCTGACGTTGTGCCGGATCGTTGAGGTCAACACTGAGGCGCTCATGGCGGCACCGTGCTATTTCCCCTTGCATCAGCCGATCCTTGTAGTCCAAGATATCTGCGAAATCGACCTCTATCCACCGTAAGTTCTTATCGAGATCGAGCCGCCAAGGCCGCGCGTCAAGACCGCTGCCGACGCTAAGAACTGCATTGATGGAGTGACTCTTAAGAGCTTCCAGCAGCAAATCATCCAGGAAACGCGTGCGAATGGCCATCCCAATTCGCATCACGTTGGCATAAGGCAACTCACGAAGGATTGCAAATCCACGCTCGCCGCACAGCCGTGCTGCAAACGGATCGCGAACGAATGCGTCGTCCAATTCGGCTTCATGGGCGCGGCAGGCGGCCACCATCAGTGCGGTGTCACTTACGTGTGTGATCGCGCCTTCGTTTGATGACATGCGATCATTATGCACTCAACCATCAATTCCCTGGACAGACGTTAACCACCTCCAGCACTCGACCTGATCCTCGAAACAGGACGAATCGCGGGTGCTCATACACATCTGCCCGCTGTGCACAAGCAGCTTCTAGCCCAAGCAGTGGACTACGGCCTCCGAACGTTCGAGAATTCGGCTATCATCGAGGTCTTCCGGAATGATGAGTCATTGGGTTGATCTGATCGTCGTAGTAGCCTATTGGGCTTTCATGGCAGGGCTCGGCATACGCTTTTCGCGCCGCCAAACGAGCACGGAAGCCTACTTCGTGGGTAAGCGTTCGGTGCCTGGCTGGGCCATGGGCATGTCGATGCTCGCCACCATGATCAGTAGCGTCACGTTCGTCGCCTACCCAGGCTCGTCCTACGCCGGGAACTGGTCCCTTCTGGTGCCCGGATTCCTGATCGTTCCCACGCTGCCGTTGGTAGCGAAAGTCGTGATCCCTTTCTATCGCGAAGCAGTGGGTGTTACCGCTTACGAGTACTTTCAGAAACGATTCGGGTTGCCGGCGCGGCTCTATGCGTCGGCGGCGTTCGTACTTGCGCACTTTTCGAAGATGGGCTTTGTGCTGTACCTGATGGCCTTGACCATTTCGGCTATGACGGGGTGGAGCATGACACTCGTGATCGTCATCGCCGCGGTCATCATCGTTTTCTACACCGTACTCGGCGGGATTGAGGCGGTGGTATGGACCGACGTGGTGCAGGGCTTCGTGTTGTGGGTCGGTATGGGAATAGCGCTCGGATTTCTCTTCTTTCTGCCGCCAGGCGGACCCTCCGCTGTGTTTTCACTGGCCGCCCAGAACGGCAAATTCAGTCTGGGCGACTTCGCATGGGACTTGTCGCGCCCCACTGTTCCTGTCGCGATCCTTTACGGTTTGTTCTGGTATGGACAGCGTTACGTAGCCGATCAAACGATTGTCCAGCGCTATCTCCTGGCCAAATCCGATCGCGCCGCCGTTCGTGGCGTCTCGCTGGGTGCGCTGCTATGCGTGCCGGTGTGGACCTTGTTCATGCTGATCGGTACCTGCGTATGGTCATTTTTCAAACTAAGTGGCAACAGGATTCCGAACACGATCACCAAAGCGGACCAGATGTTTCCATTCTTCCTTAGCACCCAGCTTCCACATGGCGTTCTGGGATTGTTGCTGGCCGCCCTGATTGGTGCCGCGATGTCAATGCTCGCGAGCGATCTGAACAGCCTCGCTTCGGTAGCGACAGAGGACTTCTATCGCGCCGCGCGGCCACGCTCAACAGACCGCGAACGGCTGCGCGCAGCCAAGACACTAGTTATCATCATGGGCCTGTTGAATGCGGTGACTGCGCTCGCGCTAGTCCACTCTAAAGGCAGCGTACTTTCAATGTGGTTCGCTGTATCGGCGATTGCGTCCGGTGGCCTCGGGGGCCTTTTCCTGCTCGCATTCCTCATTCCTCGCGCGACCCGGGTGGGCGCGTACGCGGGCATGATAGCGAGTACGGCGTTTACGATGTGGGCCGTTTTGACCAAAGGCCAAAAGCCAATGGTGAATCTCAGTCCGTTTAATTTTCCGTATGACGAACTCACAATCGGGGCCTTCGGCAATATCATCCTGTTCGCGATCGGCCTCGCTGCAAGCCTGGTAACAGCGACAACGTCGGCTGGAGAACAGATGAAAGCAACAGACGGCACGTTGTGGGAGTGGCTGCGCACTCGCGAAACACGGCATGCGAGTATCGTTCCATAGTCACTAAGCTCGGCGTGTTGTACGCGAACGATTATGGACGTTTCGAAGTAGCATACCGAGAAGAGCGTGATACGCGATTACTTCGTTGTCGTCTCGGGTTCCTGAACCCTTGCTGACTAGCCGCGATCCATGACCTGCACTTCGAGATCTGGGACCACCTCTGCGGTTGCCGGTTCGTGATATCGCGGTAGCGCACGAGAGAGCACGGCAGTGCCGAGAGTGAGGACAGAAAGCTTCATCAGCAGGCGATCGTAGGATCCGGTATGGTCAAATGCTCGCCCCATAATCACAGGCCCCACGGCTCCGGCAACCGCATACGCACTCCAAGTGAATCCGTATAGAGTTGAAAAGGACGTCGAAGCTGCGTACCCATTTGCAGCAATGAGAGCTGCTTGCTTACGGTAGAAATCGGGGTCGTCTGGAGCCCACGTAGCCAAGCCGTCGACGTAGCGGTTGCACATGCAGAAGACGGCTGCGATCAGCATCGTGTCATGGATTTCGCGGTCAGTGGCGCCCTCGGCTTTCGCCCGTTGAATGTCCACGGTAGTAACAGCTCTACCGCTCTGCTGTACTTTGCCCGCAATCGCAAGGAGCGCCTTCATCTTGGGCGAGATGTTCGCGGTCTCAGGATCAGTCTTGACGGCGCAAACGACGGCATCGTCGGGGAGATGGTGCGCCGCAATGGCGCCGTGAATGATCTCGCAATACTTGCAAACGTTCAGACCGGAAACATAAGTAGCAATCAACTCGCGCTCCCGGGCGAGAGGGAATGCGAACCACGCAAAAGCACGTCGACCAACTCATTGAGTGGCTTTGCTGTGTCCGGGCGGAAGGCCATTGGCCCGCGGATTCCCGGCAATCCCTCAGGCAGTGCAATATGTGCCATGTCTAGCGGGCTCCTGCGCCGACGGCTTCCATAGCATTGTTGAGGTATCCAGCGCCCGCCATGTGCGCACCCATTTGGTCATACAGGGCCTCATTCGTCGGCGTTTGCATATCTAGGCCATCTACGTACCGGTTGTACATGCAAAAGGCGGCGGCGATGAGCACCGTGTCGTGGCTCTCGAGGTCGCTTGCCCCTACCGCTTTGACCGCGGCAACGTCTTCTGCCCACACAAGCTTGCCGCTTTCCTACACTGCTCCTGCAATCTGTAACAGTGGCTTTGAGTTTGGAACTAACGGGCGCAGACGCACCGTCGCGACAAACGGTATCCAGCAACTCGTAGCTGGGCCTTGATGGTGAGCCGCTGCGGCACGGTGGCTCATGCGGCAGAAGGAGCAGTTACTTAGTGTCGATACATAGGTTGCGATCATTTCGCGTTCGCCACTGCTCAACGTGTTTGCGGCGCGGAGAAGTATCTCAGCGAGTTCCCTTATCGGGCGAGCGGTCTCCGGTCTGAAAGCAAATCCTGAACTGACGCCGGGCAAAGCATCCGGCAAGGACACATGAGGCATGATTCTCCTGAAACAGCGTATTGACACTGGCCCGTTGAGGCTGCTGGGACGTGGTTCAAGAAAGCTTACGCGATCCGCAGGACCTTTGTCTTCGCCCGCCTGGTTGAATCCGGCCTCAACCTTTGGGATGAGATGAAAAGAGATAAATTGTACACTTCCAAACGCGGGCGAGTGAATTCGGGGAAAGGACGAGCGAACGGTAGGTGTTATCGACGACTCTGAACGGATTTCATTCCCGCCGCTTTACTGGAGAGCGCCTGTGCCCCGGAGCCAGCTTGATTTCCGCTCGGCCGGAAGCAGATCGGGAGTCGTTTCGGCATACAAGTTGAAGAGGAATCCTTCCGCCCTGCAAAGCCGAAGAGACTGCCTCTCCGGTACCTTGGGAACTTTCCACGAAAAGTACTCGGAAAAGATGTCCTGCAATCTTCGAAGTCGTCCATTATGTCAACGGACGCCCGAAGAAACTGATCCGGCTTGTACTCTCGGAACATGCATTTGAGCCGTATTCGCTTCCGATTCAGCGCGTCCCGGGATGGCCCTTCGGGAGCTATAGGATTACGGGTTCTATGCCTTTTTCTGAACTTTTGCCCAGGTGTCCCGCAACTCAACAGTGCGATTGAACACCGGTCGGTCAGGCCGGCTGATCTTATCCGCGCAGAAATAGCCGAGACGTTCGAACTGAAATCGATCAGCAGGGTGAGCAGTGGCTAGTGCCGGCTCCCCTTTGCCGGTCACGATCTCCAGCGATTCCGGATTCAAATACTTCGTGAAGTCCTCGCCTTCCGTAGCCTGATTCGGATTTTCCACGGTGAAGAGCTTGTCATAAAGGCGAATCTCGATCGGGATCGCATGGCTTGCCGAAACCCAGTGGATAGTCGACTTTACTTTCCGGGTTTGCTGACCGCTGTGCGTCTGGGGATCGTAGGTGCAGTGAACTTCCGTGATCTCTCCGGTGGCGGCATTCTTCACGATGTCGTGACACTTAATGATGTAGCCATATCGCAGCCGGACTTCATTTCCGGGATACAGGCGGTAGTAACCCTTCGGAGGAACCTCCCGGAAGTCATCCCGCTCGATCCAGAGCTCGCGGCTGAAGGGCAGCGGCCGCGTACCTTGGCTGGAGTCCTCCGGGTTGTTGATCGCATCGAGGAACTCAGTCTCACCTTCGGGATAGTTGGTCAATATCAGCTTGAGCGGACGCAGGACCGCCATTACACGGCGAGCCGTTTTGTTCAGATCCTCGCGAACGTAATATTCGAGCTTCTCAAGCTCGGTGATGCCGTTCGTTTTGGAGACGCCGAGATTGCGGGCGAAATTGCGCAGCCCTTGCGGCGAATAACCGCGCCTGCGCATGCCGCTGATGGTCGGCATCCGAGGATCATCCCATCCCTCCACGATCCCTCGCTCTACCAGGTGCAAGAGCTTGCGTTTACTCAGCAACGTATAGGTCAAGTTCAATCGGTCAAATTCGATCTGTTGCGGATGGAAGATGCCAAGCTGTTCGACGAACCAGTTGTATAGCGGGCGATGGTCCTCAAACTCCAGCGTGCAGATGGAGTGGGTAACGCCTTCAATGGAATCGGATTGTCCGTGCGCCCAATCGTACATCGGATAGATGCACCAGTCATTTCCCGTGCGGTGATGCTCGGCGTGCAGTATGCGGTACATAACCGGATCCCGCATATTGAGATTTGGTGACCCCATGTCAATCTTGGCGCGGAGTGTGCGCGAGCCGTCAGGAAACTCACCCTTCTTCATGCGGGCCAACAGGTCGAGATTCTCTTCCACGCTTCGGTCGCGATAAGGACTGTTCTTCCCTGGTTCGCTGAGCGTACCCCGGCTCTCTCGCACCTGCTCGCTACTCAAATCGCAGACGTACGCTTTGCCTTTCTTAATGAGCTCGGTTGCCCAGTCGTATAGCTGCCCGAAGTAGTCCGATGCATAAAAGATGCGATCGCCGAACTCGCCGCCCAGCCACTTCACATCCTCGATGATGGATTCTACGTATTCGCTCTCTTCCTTCGTGGGATTTGTGTCATCGAAGCGAAGGTTGCACTCGCCCCCGAACTCTTCAGCGAGTCCGAAATTGAGCATGATGCTCTTAGCGTGGCCGACGTGGAGGTAGCCATTCGGTTCCGGTGGAAAGCGCGTGCGCACGCGTCCTTGATGCTTACCAGTTGCGTTGTCGGCGAGAATCATCTCGCGGATGAAATTAGAGGGAGGCGAACCGACTTCGATCATCAGATCATTCCAAGGGCCAAATCAAGGCGGGCCAGAACTGTGTCGCGCCCAAGCACTTCAAGCGTTTCGAAGAGCGGTGGCGCGTTCTTCCGCCCGCACACCGCGACGCGAACGGGCTGAAACATCTGTCCCGCTTTCAGCTTAAGCTCATCAGCGGTGCTGCGAAGGGCTGACTCCAGTGTTCCATGATCGAAAGCAGGGATAGACTGGAAGACCTCCTTAGCTTTGCCGAGTGCTCGGGCAGCCATGGCGGCATCTCCTTTCTGAGGGATCAATTCTACCGGATCATACGGCGGAAGTTCCTTTGAGAAGAAGAAATCAGCAACGGTGGCGATGTCGCCCAATAACCGGATGCGCTCACGGATCAGCGGGGCGATGGCGCTCAGCTTTTCCGGCGTGGCATTCGTAAAGCCAGCTTGTTGAGCGTAAGGCATCAAGCGCCTCACGAGCTCATCGATATCGAGCGAACGGATATGCTCGGCATTCAGCCACAGGGCCTTAGGGTCGAAGGGTTCTTCCTCGGTGAAGTTAATCGTTGCGTTGGCGCGATTGATTCCGTCGAGCGAGAACAGTCCGACGAGCTCTTGACGGGACAGCTTCTCGCGATCGTTCTTCGGGGACCAGCCGAGTAGCGAAAGGAAATTTACGAACGCGTGCGGCAGGAACCCGGCATTGCGATAGGTCGTGACGCTAACCGCCGGGCCATGAATGCGCTTCGATAGCTTAGTCCCGTCAGGCGCCATCAACAGGGGCAAGTGAGCCGTCCTCGGTACAGCCACACCAAGGGCTTCAAAGATCAGCACATGTTTGAACGTGTTGGCGAGATGTTCCTGACCGCGAAGGATGTCGGTGATACGGAGATCCGCGTCATCAGCGCACGACGCCATGTGATACGTCGGGATGCCCGTCGAGCGAAGAAGCGCGAAGTCCTCGAGGTCACTCGTAGCTTTCGTGACGGTCCCATATACGAGATCTGATACAACGATCTCTGACCGCGACTCCCGCGGCACGCGGAAACGGAGCACGAACTGCTCGCCCGCTTCGGCGCGGCGATCGCTCTCGTCGCGCGAGAGCTCGCGCATTCCGGGATTACAGAGCCAACCTCCTGCGGGATGTTCCTGAGCCGCAGAAGCGGGAGTGAAGTCCCGATACGCAAGTCCCTTTTCGAAGATGGCCCAGGCGGCCTGACGGTGGAGATTCAGCCGGTCGGATTGACGGTAGAACTCGTCCCAGCCGAGTTCCAGCCAGTCGAGACCTTCGTGAATGGAATCGAGAGAGATCTGGGTATTCCGTTCGACATCGGTGTCATCGATGCGCAGAATAACGACGCCACCCTGGTTGCGCGCATAGAGCCAATTGAAGATGAATGTTCGAGCGCCGCCGATATGAAGGTAGCCGGTAGGTGACGGCGCAAACCGCACACGTGTCATACCTGGAATTCAAAGAATAAGCTCAATGGTACCAGTCACGATGGCCTGGGTTTTTACAAATACCGTTCATCATTGCTCGTCAAGAAGCAATTCACTTTCTCTTATTACTCTTGCGCTTACCTGATTTTCGTTTCGTTCCCGCGCCTCCTTCATCTCGAGCGGCCTCGTGATATTCGTTGCGGATTACGCTCAGATCCGCTGTCGGCTTGGGCGTCCTCAAACCCAGGTCTTCCAAAGTCTCGGCAACGATTTGCGAGACGGCGAGATTCCGAAACCACTTGTGATTGGAAGGGATGATGTACCAGGGAGCATGCTTCTGGCTCGTCTGGGCGAACATGTCCTCGAATGCTTTGGTGTAGTCGTCCCACAGCAACCGTTCTTTGTAGTCGCTCTCGCTGATCTTCCAGTTGCGCGCCGGATCATCGAGCCGCTGCTTAAAACGTTCCAGCTGCTCTTCTCTACTGATATACAGAAAGAATTTGATGATGTGGGTATTATTCTGCCGATATAGGAGCTTTTCGAAGTCATCAATCAGTTCGTATCGTTCTGACCACATATCCTTCGTTGCCAACTTGTGAACGCGCACCGCCAGCACGTCTTCGTAATGGGAACGGTTGAAAATCGCGATCGACCCCTTAGCCGGTGCATGAGGATGCACGCGCCAGAGAAAATCGTGCTCCAATTCCAGCGCCGTTGGCACTTTGAATTCTGTCACCGTGGTTCCCTGCGGATTCATGGCACTCATCACGTGTCTGACCGTACCGTCCTTGCCGGCCGCATCTAGCGCTTGCAAAACAATAAGCAGCGAGTGCTTCTTTTCCGCATACATCAAGAACTGCTGTTCCGTCAGCTTGGCCCGGTACTTCTCAATATCGACTTGGGCTTCTTCTTCTGACTCGTGCCGACCCGTGTATCCGGGATCGATATCCTCCAGCTTCACCCTACGTCCGGGCTTGACGAGAAATTCCTTACGGTAGTTCATTTATCTATTCTTCATCTCGGTCGGCACGCAGCCTGTTTTCGGGACGAAAGCCGGATCTGGGCGTCGCTGCAATGTTCAGAAACAGTTCCCTATACACCTTAACCTTCGACCTACTTTGCGTATACGCTCAAACGGTAGAAGTTGAGGTATCAAATCCTCCCCGCTGCCCCATCCCCCAAGGCACGCTCGACATGCTGATCTTGCAAGTCATTTCGCTCGAGCCCGCTCACGGCTGAAAAGGAGAGCTGGGCGCGGCTTGCGCAGGCAGTTCAACTCATTTTCAATGAGGGCCGTTGATGATCCGCCAATTAGTCAATTGGGTTCGGCGCGACAAACTGGAAGCCGCTTTCGATCGCGAACTGCAGTACCACCTGAAATCACGTATAAGCGATCTGCAGGCGTCAGGTATGCCGCCGAGGAGGCGCGCAGGCAAACTGTGCTGGAGCTTGGAGCCATCACACAGTGGCCGGCGTCGCGATGGGACCTCCGCTCGTGTGGGCCATTGGCCGCCTGGTGAAGTCGCAGCTTTACGATGTAAGCCCTTCAGACCCGCAGCCTATTGTGTTTGCCGTTCTCCTGCTTGCGTTCGCGACG
>Ga0308175_100002108_pt1 | contig 13550 bp, 16 predicted proteins | sample PhyCR1_3_FD_203893 | JGI IMG/M metagenome (GOLD analysis project Ga0308175, IMG submission 203893) | Soil microbial communities from UC Gill Tract Community Farm, Albany, California, United States - DLSLS.C.R1 | ecosystem: Environmental > Terrestrial > Soil > Agricultural land | place: USA...
CGTCGGCGTAGCCGAGGTTGGGCCAGTCGATCGTGTCGGCCGTGGCGCCGTCGGCGAGCCGGAACCGCGCCATCTCGGGCGCGTCCGACGACGTCTCGTAGGCGTGGCCGGCGGTGGCGTGCTCGAACTCTGGCATCTGCCCGAACTTCTGGATCTGCAACTGGATCCAGTAGCCGCGCTCGCCCGGCTCCCCGTCCGTCATCCGGCGTACGCCCGTGGGGATACGCGCGCTGATCTCGCGCATCACGGTCTCCGCGTCCGGGAGGTTGACCGAGCCGTTGAAGTGCACCCCGCTAGCTGGCATGCGCGGTTGCCTACCACGCTCAGCCGCCGCCGGCCAGCAAGGTCTCGAATGTGGTGCAACGGTGGCCCCTAGCGCCGGGCGACACGCCGTGGGAGGAGGATCTCGCTCCATCCCCACCGGAGCGCCACCACGGTAGGGCCGCCTTCGGCGCCCCTCAGCAGGCGGCGCATGTGCTCGCGTCTCCTCCGCACCAGTGTCGCGCGTCTTGCACGCTCGGCAGACTCGCGCGTCCCGTGCGTAGCGCGGCATGTCCGCCTCGTTCAGCGATCCGGACGGCAACGGGGGGTTCCTCGAGGGACGACTTTCCGCCTTGCCCGGACGGGTATGAGGACGTGCGATGGTCGCCGCGGCTAGAGAGGGGTCGTCATGAGCAGCACCGGCAGGCCCGCCACCGACCTACGTCCCTTCCACGTCGATATCCCGGAAGAGAGGCTCGTCGATCTTCGCCGACGCATAGCGGCGACGCACTGGCCCGAGAAGGAGACCGTTGCGGACCAGTCACAGGGTGTGCCGCTCGGGATGATGCAGGACCTCGCCCGTTACTGGGCGACGGATTACGACTGGCGCAGGTGCGAGGCGACGCTGAACGGCCTTCAGCAATTCATGACCGACATCGACGGCCTGGACATCCACTTCATCCACGTCAGGTCCGAGCACGAGGACGCGTTGCCGCTGGTCGTGAACCACGGGTGGCCCGGCTCGATCATCGAACAGCTGAAGATCGTCGACCGGCTCACCAACCCGACGGCACACGGCGGGCGCGCGGAGGACGCCTTCCATGTGGTGATTCCGTCGATGCCCGGCTACGGGTTCTCGGGCAAGCCGACGCACACCGGCTGGGGCCCCGAGCGCATGGGCCGAGCCTGGGCGGAACTGATGACGCGTCTCGGCTACGACCGCTACGTCGCCCAAGGCGGCGACTGGGGTGCGTTCGTTGTCGACCAGATGGGCCTGCAGGCGCCCACGGGGTTGCTCGCCATCCACACGAACATGCCTGCCACCGTTCCGGCTGACGTCAACGATGCCGCCCAAGCCGGCGACCCGCCGCCATCGAATCTTTCAGCTGAGGAACGGCGCGCTTATGAGCAGCTGATCAGAACGTTCGGGCAGGTCGAATACGCCAGGTACATGGCGGCGCGCCCGCAGACGTTGTACGGAATCGCCGACTCACCCGTCGGCCTGGCCGCCTGGCTGCTCGACCACAACGACGCTGACGGGCAGCCGGCGGCGGCAGTCGTCGAGGCTCTGGAGCGGACCGGCAGCGCTACCGGGGAACTGACGCGGGACGAGGTCCTCGACAACGTCACGCTCTACTGGCTGACGAACACCGGGGTTTCGGCGTCTCGGCTCTACTGGGAATACAAGGGTGGCTTCTTCAACGCCAAGGGTGTCTCCATCGCGGTGGCCGTGAGCGTCTTCCCCGGCGAGCAGTATCAGGCGCCGCGAAGCTGGGCGGAGCGGGCGTATCCCAACCTCATCTACTTCAACAAGGTCGACAAGGGTGGCCACTTCGCCGCCTGGGAGCAGCCCGAGTTGTTCTCCCAGGAGATCCGAGCCGCGTTCACATCAGTGCGGTGACGGCCGCGCGAGCGACGCGCTCGCAGGCGCCCTTCGCGACCGATGGCTGCCACGGGCCGCAACGCTCGTGGCAGCCACGGCAGGGACAGGAGTGGAGGAGTTGAGATGGTAGACGGCGCGACAGTGGCTGTGGCGATCGTCCCCCGTCGGCTTCGGACGACCGTGCACTCGACTCTTATGGTTGGGGCCGCCGCCTGGCCTTGTTCAGATCCCGGATGTGCTCAGGTATCTCTGCGTCGCGGCGGGCGGGCTCGACCACGAAGACCACGATGGCGCCGCTGTCCTCGGGCAGACTCAGTTGCTGACGTTCCTGCGGCGGGAGGTCGGTAAACCGGACGGGGACGGCCCTGACGATGTCGCCCGGCGTCGGCTTCCATACCTGGTTGGTCAACTCCTCCACTAGGGCCTGCCTGATCTCGGCCTGCCACCTGTCCCGGTCATCGAGCACATCACTGCCGCAGAGCCGGACGTGCCAGCCGTGCACCGGCTCGGACACCTGCGGTTCGGCGGCGGCCAGAAAGGCCGCGAACGGCATAGACGCGGCGGCCCCGACCCGACCGCTGCATGTCCTCGCCATGCCCGCCAGGCTAGTCACCGCCCCACCAACACCCAACGGCGGCGACCGGCCAGGCCGCTCGGCCGCCCAGTCCGGCTCCAGGCGCGCTCCGCGACAGTGGGCGACGTTGCCAGCCGCGACGCCGGCTCGGCCGCCCTATTGCTCTGTGTGGGTGCCAGCAAGGGTTTCGTGGCCCTGGCAGCAGGGCATCGGAAGCGCCTAGTGCGGACAACAAGACGGCTGACGCTGTTGCTTGAACTCTACTCGCTCTCGGTCCCCAAAAGAGCGAACGACGCGCGGCATGGTCGCGGGTCCCGCGCGCGGTGCGGCATGAGAGTGCCTCGCAGGGCCGGGCGAGACACCGCGTCCGGACTGGCCGCTGATGGCGGTGGTGCTGGCTCCGCTGGCCGCTGACCGAGCAAGGGCTGGTCCTGGTCGCAGCCGTGGGGTCGGCGTCAGGACTGGACGCGTCATCAGAGTCGAACGACCATCGAGCGATGGCTGATGTCCTCGCCGACGGCGACGCGGTGCAGACGTACTCCGCTCGCGGCAGTGAGATGTTCTTCAAGGCCACGGCCGCCCGCGACGACGGCGACTTCTCGCTGATGGAACGCACACTGCCGGCGCGGGGACGCTGGCCACCGGCGCACCGGCACACGAACTGCTCCGAGGCATACTTCGTCCTCGACGGTGCGGTGACGGTCGAGATCGAGGGCGTCGAGCACCGGCTCGGTCCTCGCGCCTTCGCACTGGTGCCCCGAGGCACGGCACACACCTTCGGGAACAGCAGCAGCTCCGAGGCGCGGCTGCTGGTCATCCACGCGCCCGCGATGGACGCCTACTTCGCCGAGCTGCACGCACTGTGGCATCGGGACGAGCCTCCGTCCCGCGAGGAAGAGCGTGCGCTCATGGCGCGATTCGGGATGCAGCCCGCCTGACCTGGACTCCACCGTTGATCGCGCGGCCGGCGTTCCTGGTCACGACGGCCGACCAGGCCTCGAACGCCGTCGCGCGGTGGCCACCCTCGTCGTCGGCGGCGCCTCGGCCAGGGCGCGGCCCGCATCGCGGCAGATGCGGACGTCGGCGTACGTCCGGCAAGCGCCTGGACGTCAACGGGCGGGCCGATGTTCGAAATCGGCCAGCGCCCGATACAGCCGCCTCAAGACAGCCCATCGCGCGAGTTGGAGCACAGCCTGGACTCCGACGACGCCCCCGAGGACAAGCCGCTGTAGAAGGCCCGCGCGGCGGCCTTGCAGCCGTCGGACCAGCGCCACTCCGACGACCACAACGGTGCACAGCTGGATGGGAACAGCGATGACTCCAAGCAGTACAACAGCCCCGGCCGGCCCGCGTTCCTCCGGTCGGGTGCTGTCCAACCACGCCTGCATCCGCCCCGCCAACTCGTCACGCTCGGTTCGCCGCACCTGCCGAGCATGTCTCAGGCCGGCCCACTGCCACCACCCTCGTCCGATCAGGCAGCAGGGCCAGTCATCGCTGCAGTCGCCGATCGAGCCAGGCCGTCTGCGGAGCTCCCGCTCCGGGACTTCCACCGCCCGACCCGGACGCCATCATGTGACTGACTCGACTGGCAGGGGTACTCCCGAGGTAGCTCGTAGGGCCTCCGTCGACGTGGTGGTGGCGCCGTTCGAGGACTGGACGCCGCCAGATCGGCCCGTCGACGACGTTGTCGCGTTCACCTCACAGGAGGAACGGATGGCCGGATGTGGTGGCGCCGGACTGTCAGGTGGCGGAGGCCATGTAGGCGGCGAGGATGTAGTTGGGGTGGCGGTCGAGGTGGTTGCGGGCTCGGTCGTAGCGCATGGTGGTGTGGGGGTCGGCGTGGCGGGCGGCGATCTGCACGTCTCGGAGGTCGACGCCGGCGTCGAGCGTGGTGGTGACGTAGGTGTGGCGCAGCATGTGCGGGTGGATCGGTGGCATCCGCATCCCGGTCGCCGCAGCCAGGACGCGCAGCCAGGACGCGCAGCCGTCGGGTGGCGGCGTGCCGGTCCATCCGAGCGCCGCGGGTGTTCAGCAGAGTCGGACCGCGGGTCCGGTCGTCGATCGCCGGGTCGAGGGCTCGTCCGACGGCGGGCGGGAGCGGGACGAGGACGGACTTGCCGCCTTTGCCGAGGACCCGGATGACGCGGTGGCCGTGTTCCTCGCCGAGGTCGGCGACGTCCAGGCCGGTGGCTTCGAAGATCCGCAGTCCGAGCAGCCCGAGCAGGCAGACCAGCGCGAAGTCGTTCCGGTTCGGTGATGGCCGGGCGGCGGTCAGCAGGGCTTCGAGTTGGAGGTGGGTCAGGCCGAGGGTCGGTGACTCGGCCGGCACATGCGGCCGGCGGACATGCTCGGCCGGGGAGTGCTCGGCCGGGGAGTGCTCGAGCAGACCGTCGATGACCGCGGTCCGGTAGAACCCGGCAACGATCGACATCCGCCGGGTGGTCGTCGACGGCTTGAGCCGGCGGACCTCCTGCATCCACCGCACGTACAACTCCACCTGCGGCCGCGACGCCGCCACCGGATCGACCCGGCGCTCAGCGCACCAGCCGAGGAAGGCCCGCAGGTCCGACTCGGCATGCATCCGGGATAGCACCCTGAACCGGCTGAGGTATGCGGCGACGGCGATGCGAAGCAGCGGCACGTCGTCGACTCGATCGAGAGTGGTGAGCGGCGGAGGGTCCGAGGTACTAGTCATGCTTCGACAGCGCGCGCTAATGGCTAGCACCCTCGCGCGTCCCGAGCGCGGTTCGGCAACAGGAGTGTCGCCTCGGAGGCCGCGGAACCGCTGTCGTTACCGCGCTCGTGGAGCTCCGCGCTCCCACCAGTCGCCTGGTGGCTGGTCCCGGATCATAGCCGCCGCAACTTCCACCTCGAGGGAGTTGCAAAACTTCCACAACTCCTTCGCCGCCCGGGAGTACTGGAAGAGAACGTGATCAACGTCGAACGCGTCAAGGTCGCCGGCACGGTACCGATCCACGGCCTCCCCAACGCGGACGACAAGTTGCCCGAGCTGAGCCTGGTGGTAGTCCGCGACCACTAAACGCGCCGCTCGCCGCTCCGACTTGCCGGACACGAGGACGAGGCTACCCACGAGTCCGGCCACTCCGTGGGATGGCGCGGATGGTGTGGATGGTGCGGTCAGCCTCTCGGGGGAGCACGCCGGGACGACTTGGAGTAACGGCCGGCGTCCGCACCCCGGACAATGATGATCCGAGGGAGTGGCGCTGGTGGCGTACGCGATCGAGCTGTTCTTCAACGAGCAGGCGGATACAGCCGTACGGCGAGTCTGGCACCGGCTGGCGGTCTCCGGACTGCCGAGCCTGGAGACCCTCGGCCACCGCCGTCACCGGCCGCACGTGTCCTTGACGGTCCTGGAGACGGCGCAGCCGCCGGCGGTCGCGGACGTCGAAGATCTCGTGGACGTGTGGCGGCTGCCGGCACTGCACTTCTCCGCTCTGGGCACCTTCGGCGGTGGTGGCGGCGTCCTGTTCCTGGCCCCGGTCGTGACCGAACCTCTCCTGGCCGTCCACGCCCGGCTCAACGACGTGCTGCAGGAGCAGGGCATCGCCCAGTGGCCGCACTATCTGCCCGGCAGCTGGGTGCCGCACTGCACCCTGGCCATGAACCTCACCCCGGCCGAGCTGTCCGCCGCGGCCGGCCTGCTGGCCGGCTTCCGGCAGCTCCGGGCCGAGGTGGCCGAGGTCGGCGTCACCGACACCGAGACCGGAGATACCACCGTCCTAAACCGGTGAGCAGACGCCGGTGACGCAAGCAAGCGAGCTGGACGCCGATGATGGTCCGTCCGCTCGACCTGCGGCATGTCCGGGCGTTCGGATCGGTTGATCTCGGGCACGGTTTACGGGTGGGCAGGTGGGTCGCGAGGTGCGGGCGCATTCGACCGAACCGGGGTCCGCGGCGCAGACTGATGATCTGGTGAGACATTGCCTGGTCGACCGTCGTCTAGTAGGACGGGCTGCGTGCACGCGATCCGGTCGACGCACGCCTTCGACGGCGAGTCATTTCGCAGCCCCGGCGCCACCGTCGTGGTCGAAGACGGCCTGATCATCGGCGTCGAGCCCTACGATTTCCCGCTCCCCGACCGGTGTCCGGTGACCAGCTATGACGGAACGTTGCTGCCCGGCCTGATCGAAGCGCATACGCACCTGGTCACCGACAGCGGAGTCTCGGCCTCGGATCGGGTCGCCGGCTACTCCGGCCAGGAGATCGACGAGGTCATCACCCGGGCGCTTCAAGGGCCAGCTCGCCGCGGGTCTCCACGCCGACCTGCTCGTTGTCGACGGTAACCTAGAGACCGACGTCACCGCCCTGCTCCGGCCGCAGACCGTGCTGCTGCAAGGCGTACCCGTCAGCAACTAAGCAGACAACTAATCGGCGCACCCCGGCCGCCACTACGAGATCCACGCCTCGCCCGCTCATCGGCGCGAGCGGTCGCAAATCGACGAGCCTGACGCGTCAGGCGAACGGAGCCCGACGGTGCGTTCGCGCCGCCCAGGGCGACCATCATGTGCAGGCGCGGCGGACCCGCCGGGACCGCACCCTGGGCGACGAGCAGGGCGATGTCATTGACGCTCATGTGGGAGCGGATCACTTGACCCGGGCGCCGTCGACGAATAGGTGGATCACGTCGGTGTCGGCCCACACCCGCACCGCCTTCCCTCTAAAACTGCTCCCTCAGACATTCGTTCGGGCGAGCCCCGGATCCCGCCGCGGACACGGGACCGGAGCCACCATGATCAACCGGACGGACAATCGGCGATCTACCCGCAGGTGAGCCTGGGCTTCTCGAACGAGACGGTCACCTGGCCGTTGCCGTTGTAGGTGAAGTGGTCCACCTCGCGGTACATGACGACGCTGCCGTCGGAGCCGCGCAGTGTGATCGAGCCGGTGAACGTTGAGTTGCTGTTGCGCTCGTTCACGTTGAAGTTGCCCCAGAAGGTGGCGTGGCCGGTGTAGACGACACCTGTGACCGGATCGGTCGCCACGACCTTGTCTTCCTCAGTGAACGTCGCCCATACCTCGTCGCCGTCGGGGAAGTAGGTGATGTGCTCGACGATGTTGGAGGTCGTGGTGATGTTCAGAAGGTTGCCTGTGCAGGGGTTGAAGTCCTGGAAAGACGTCGTGCCATGGAAGTTGTCGGTCGACGTCACGGTGTGGCCGGTGCCGCCAGAGGCGGCGTAGGCCGGTGCGGCGGCGCCCACCAGGCCGAGCGACGTGAGGACTGCCAATACCAGCAGACCGACGCGCCGATGCGATGAAATGGACATCTGCTACTCCTCTACTTAGTGCTGGAAATGGGGAAGGGTTGGTGTCAGCTCCGCGGTGGCTTCGCACGGCTTCGAAACACATCCAGCCGCCACACCCCGGCCCGCGAGTCGAGGCTCCGTTCAGTCGAGCGCCGCGCACAGGGTTGCCAGCGCCGACGGATCGCCGAGAACGAGCGGGTGGTGTCCGGACACCTTGATCGGTTAGCCAGTCGCGGCGTCGCCGACAAGGCGCCCGGCATCAGGCAGGACGGTGCCTCCCGTCCGCCGATGTGGCACGGCGCGTCTGCTAGCGCTCATGTGCCCTCCCCGTGCGCCGGCTCGTCCGAGGCCGAGCGGGTCGATCCGAGTGACGATCCTCCGACGGGTACGCCCCGTCCCGCATTTCACCGACTCTTTGGATTGCGGCCCCGCATTTCACCGACTCTTTGGCATTGCGGTCCGGTCCTTGTGCGGGACCGGGTCGGCCAGGACGGGACGGCGTCGGTGGTCGCAGCGACCCGGGACGGGCGGCAGGCTCAACCGCGCGGCAAGCGGTACCGGATCGCGCGCAAGCAGTTGCCCACGTCGGCCGTGCCGCACCCGGACTGCCACGGGACCGGGCTGCGCGCCGGCGGATGCCGGCCGCTGTCCGCAGTGGAGCTGGCGACGCTGCGCGACGATCAGCGGGCCGCCGCTAGCTGACACCCAGCCCTCGGGCGCGTCCGGGCGCCGTCGTCATAGATGCTTCCACTGGGTGCGCCGCTGGTTCAGGGCGATGGGCGGTGACACGATTCAGGGATGCGTGACCTGCCGACTCGCGCCCTGGTTCGCGGCGCGCGGCTGGCAATGGTCCCCCGGCTCATGTCGGCCGCCGGGCCGTGGGCCTTGGCAGGCGCGTCGCCGGTCGCCCGGCGGAGGTGGTAGCCGCCGAGGTGCAGGCCCGCACTGCCGAGCAGCTGTTCGCCGTGCTCGGTGAACTCAAGGGCGGCGCGATGAAGGGGGCGCAGTGGATGTCCGCGATGGAAGCGGCGCTGCCCGAACGGTTGGCCGGTCCCTATGGCGAGGCGCTCATCCGACTCCAGGAGGCGGCTCCGGCGATGCCGTCGAGCATGGTTCACGAGGTGCTCAACGAGTCATTCGGTGGTAACTGGCGCAACCGTTTCGCCCAGTTCGACGACCAACCGTCGGCCGCGGCGAGCATCGGACAGGTGCACCGCGCCGTGTGGGCCGACGGTCGCCAGGTCGCGGTGAAGCTGCAGTATCCGCATGCTGGTGACGCACTGGCGACCGACCTGCGGCAGCTGGAACGGCTCACCCCCTTGTTGCGCATCGCCGCTCCAGGCTTGGATGCACGAGGCCTTTTCGCCGAGCTCCGAACTCGGGTGATGGCCGAGGTCGACTACCGTCAAGAGGCCACAGCACAGAGCGCGTTTGCGCAGGTCCTTCGCGACGACCGCGACTTCTGCGTGCCAGAGGTTGTTGAAGTCGCCGACCGGGTCCTCGTATCCGTCTGGGTCGCCGGCACGCCCGTGTCGCAGATCGCCCGCAGCGGCTCCCAGCAGCATCGCGACCGCGTCGGGCTACTCCTGACCCGGCTTCTGCTATCGAGCCCACCACGGGTGCGGCGGCTGCACGGTGACCCGCATCCCGGCAACTTCCGACTACTCGAAGACGGCCGGCTCGCCGTTGTCGACTTCGGCTCCAGCCTCCCAATGCCCGACGGCTGGTCCCCGCGGCTGGCTGCTCTTGTGCGCGCAGGGCGCGACCGGGACAAGGCCGGGCTGTTCGACGTCGCGACCGCGACGGGACTGGTTCGCGACGCAGAGGTAACGCCAGAAGCCCTGCTGGACCTGGTGGATCCGCTGCTCGAACCGCTCCGACACGAGACGTTCAGCTTCAGCCGCCCATGGCTGCGCTCCCAAACAGCACGGTTCTCCGACCCGCGCTCCTCCGCCTCTCGGGCACAGCGCAAACTGAACATTCCGGTACGGAATCTGCTCGTGCAGCGCGTCATAGCCGGGACCACCGGGGTTCTGTGCCTGCTCGGGGCCCGGGTACCGCTCCGTCATGAGGCAGCGATGTGGCTACCCGAGCTCGGTGCACCATCGGCGCGATGACTCACACGACGTCAGATCGAGGGGCCCTGCGAGCGCTCATCGGCATGTCAGTGTGTGTTGGTCGGGCGTCGGTGTTCTGTTGGGCGGCGGTGCGCGGACGAGGGGCTTCGAACTCGCTTGGTCGGTGTCGGGTGCTGACGGCGGCGGGTCGCGTGGCCGGTTGAGCGAAAGGTCAGCCGGACTTCCGGGCCATGAACAGGACGGTGTAGAAGGATCGCCAGGGCATCGCGACGTCCTCGAAGCCGGCGGCGGCCAGCGCGGCCAGGTGCTCCTCGACCATCGGCAGCGGCTTGTCGTGGCTGTGCCCGGTGCCGTCCTTCTTCGGCGGGATCATCGCCGCGCGCGCGTCACGCAGCCGCCGGTCCCAGGCGCCGGGTGAGAGCACGTGGTCGAGGTTGACCAGCCAGCCGCCGGGGGCGAGGTGCCCGGCCGCGGACGCGTAGAACCGGGCCAGCGTGTCCGCGTCGAAGTGGTGGCTGGCCCGGGAGGTCGTGATCACGTCGGCCTGCTCCGGCAGCGGGGACAGGTCCGCGAGGTCGACCAGCCGGAACTCGACCCGGTCCCGGTACGGGGCCAGTGCCGGCCGGGCGATGTCCGCCATCGCCGGCGACACGTCCGTCCACACGCCCCTGGCCGCCGGGAAGGTGTCGAGCATCGTCGACAGGTAGTCCCCCGGACCACTGCCGACGTCCACGACCAGCGCGGTGCCGGGGCGGTCGGCGGCGATCACCGTGGCGCTGATCCGCCGCGGCAGGACCAGCAGCTCCTTGAGCGAGTCCGCGGCCGTCCAGCGCGCGGCCAGTTTCTCGTCCATCCACTCGGAGGTGGTCACGCCGGTCCCCCTCAGGTCCTGGCGGCCAGCCGGGCGGCCAGCCGCGGGTACACGCGCAGCGCGTTGGTCTCGAAGATCTTGGTCCGGTCCACTTCGGACAGCCCGGCCGCGTCGACGTACCGCTTGGTGTCGTCCCAGTGGAAGCCGGTCTCCGGGTCGATGCCGCGCACCGCGCCGATCATCTCGGAGGCGAACAGGATGTTGTCCGCCGGGATGACCTCGAGCAGCACGTCGATCCCGGCCTGGTGGTAGACGCAGGTGTCGAAGAAGACGTTGGACAGCACGTGCTCGCGCGGCTCCGGTCGGCCGAGCCGGTCGGCCAGCCCGCGGTAGCGGCCCCAGTGGTACGGCACGGCGCCGCCGCCGTGCGGGATGACCAGCCGCAACGTCGGGAACCGGCCGAACAGGTCGCCCTCGACCAGCTGCATGAACACCGACGTGTCGGCGTTGAGGTAGTGCGCGCCGAGCGCGTGGAAGTTGGGGTTGCGGGACGAGGACACGTGCACCATCGCCGGCACGTCCAGCTCGACCAGCACCTCGTACAGCGGGAACCAGTACGGGTCGGTCATCGGCGGCGAGGTCCAGTGCCCGCCGGACGGGTCGGGGTTGACGTTGCAGCCGACGAAGCCGAGCTCCGAGACGCACCGGCGCAGCTCGGCGATCGGCTCGGCCAGGTCGCCGCCCGGGGTCTGCGGCAGCTGGCAGACGGCGGCGAAATTGGCCGGGAACAGCGCGGCGACCCGGTGCACGAGGTCGTTGCAGGACCGGGCCCAGTCGACGGCGACCACTGGGTCGGGCACGTGCTGCTCCATCGCCGAGGCCTGCGGCGAGATCAGCATGAGGTCCTCGCCGCGCTCGCGCAGGTATCTCAGCTGATTGTTCTCGGTGCTCTCGCGGATCTCGTCGTCGCTGATCGTGTCCTCGACCGGCCGCGGTCCGGACGGGTCGGACAGCCAGGCCAGCTGCCGCGCGCGGAAGTCGCGGTGCGCGGCCGGAACGGTGGTGTAGTGCCCGTGCGCGTCGATGATCATCGGACGTCCTCGGCGTCGACGTAGACGAGTCCCTCCGCCGCCAGCCGGTCCCGCATCGCCGACACGTCCAGGCTCAGCTCGCCGTCCTCGTACCGCTTGCGGGAACGCACCTCCTTCTCCTCCCGCTGCCGGGACGCCTCCAGCACCTCGGCCGCGCCGGCCTGCGGCACCACCACCACGCCGTCATCGTCGGCCACCACCACGTCGCCCGGGTTCACCAGCTGGCCGGCGCAGACGACCGGCACGTTGACGTCGCCCAGGGACTGTTTGACCGTGCCGTACGCGGACACGCAGGCCGACCAGACCGGGAAGCCCATCCTGGTCAGCTCGGCCACGTCCCGGCAGCCGGCGTCGATGACCACGCCCAGCGCGCCGTGCGCCCGCAGCGCGGTGGCGATCAGCTCGCCGATGTAGCCGGCCTCGGAGTGCGATGTCGGTGCCACCACGAGCACGTCGCCGGGCCGGCACTGCTCGACCGCGACGTGGATCATCCAGTTGTCGCCGGGCGGCACGCTGACCGTGAGCGCGGTGCCGGCGATCCGGGAGCCGGCGTGGATCGGCCGCAGCCGCGGGTCGAGCAGACCGGTCCGTCCCTGCGCCTCGTGCACGGTGGCCACCCCGAACCGGCTGAACGCGGCGGCGACGACCGGGTCGGTCCGGAGCGGGTTGCGGACGACGATCGGCATGGGCTCAGTCCTCCAGCCAGGGCAGCAGCGAGACGTGCACGACGCCGTCACTCTCCTCCCCGCCCACCGCGCGGATCGCCCGGTCCACTTCGGACAGGCCGAAGCTGTGCGTGGCCAGCGCCTCCAGCGGGAACCGGCGCGAGGCCAGCTGCGCGACCGCGAGCTCGCAGGAGCGATAGCTGTGCCCGCGGGCGCTCTTGATGGTGATCGCCTTCTCGGTCACCTTCTTCACCGGGAAGTCGGGGAACGCGGCCAGCTCGCCCTGGATGACGATCGTGCCGGCCCGGCGCTTGAGCGCGTCGATGCCGAGCAGCACCGGCGCCGTACCGGCCCCCGCGGTGCAGTCGAGCACCACGTCCACGCCCACGCCGCCGGTGATCTGCCGGATCCGTTCGGCGGGATCCTCGGCCTGCACGTCGATCGTGTGGTCGGCGCCGAGCCGTTTGGCCAGCTCCAGCCGGGCGGCGTCCCGGGCCGTGCCGGTGACGATGATGAGCGAGGCGCCGGCCTGCTTGCACGCGACCGTCTGGGACAGCCCCTGCTGGCCCGGACCCTCGATGAGCACGGTCGAGTCGTAGCCGACCCCGCCATCGACCAGCGCCCACTCGATGCCGTTCGACAGCGGCGTGGCGATCCCGGCCAACTCCGGGCCGACGCTGCCCGGCAGCTTGTGCAGCACCGCGTTCCAGGGCAGGTAGAGGTACTGCGCGAACCCGCCCCACAGGTGCGGAGGGTGCTCGGCGCTGGTGTAGCCGTACCGGCGGGCGTCGGGGTTGGTGCGCCAGTCGGTGTTCTCGCAGTGCCGGTATTCCCCCGCGTGGCACCAGGCGCAGTGGTAGCAGCCGACGTAGTGCTCGACGAAGACCCGGTCGCCCTCGTTGACGTCGTGCCGCTTGACGAACTCCCGCCCGGCCCTGGCGATGACGCCGGCGTTCTCGTGGCCCATGATGACCGGATCGGGGAACGGCGGCGAAGCGTACATCTTCACGTCAGTGCCGCAGATCCCGGCGACCTCGACCTTCAGCAGGGCTCCGTCCGCGGGCACGTCCGGCATCCGGTACTCCCGGTAGGACGTGGTTCCCGGCGCGGTCCGCACCGCGGCAAGCACCTGCTCGGCCACGGCTCGCCTCCCGACCCTCGAATGGTCATACGGTTTGCTATCTTTACCACGTCGAGCAACTG
>Ga0308175_100002109_pt1 | contig 13550 bp, 10 predicted proteins | sample PhyCR1_3_FD_203893 | JGI IMG/M metagenome (GOLD analysis project Ga0308175, IMG submission 203893) | Soil microbial communities from UC Gill Tract Community Farm, Albany, California, United States - DLSLS.C.R1 | ecosystem: Environmental > Terrestrial > Soil > Agricultural land | place: USA...
TCAACTCTTTTCATTTTGACGCTCTCTCCCGTCATATTTGCTATCTTTGCCAAAGCCCGAGCGTGAGCAAGGGCGATTGTGAACGTTGAATGTATCGCCCTTGCTTACGCGCGGGCTTCTGCATATTATATAAGGACATTCCTTCAAATCGTTACCACCTTCATTCGCCGCAATATCTTTGCCAACTCAATACGTCCGCGATTTATACGCGATTTCACCGTCCCTTCGGGAATTTTCAGAACATCAACAATTTCCTGATAGCTAAGCTCCTCGATATCCCTCAAGATTACGCAGGTTTTCAGGTCGTCCGGCAATTTGTCTATCCCTTCCTGCACCTGGTTTGCCAACTCCCGGCGTTCCATCTCTTTCTGGGCCGACGTGCCTACCGCCCGCAGATGGTACTGATGATCGTCAACCGCGTCGGCCATCGAATTTTGCGGATTACGCTGCCGGTGACGGTAATCGTCGATTATCAAATTTCGGGCCAGCCGCATAAGCCAATTTGCAATGTCGCCCTGTTTCGGGTCGTACTGGTCAAGCGTCCGGTAAATTCGGATAAAAACCTCCTGCGTGAGGTCTTCGGCCGCGTCCGGGCTTGAGGTAAAGCGGTACGCGAGGTTAAAGATCCGCCGGGAAAAGCTGGAGACAATCTCCTCCCACGCCGCGCCGTCGCCTGAACGTGCACGGCGGATCAATTCCGCACCATTCGTTTCCATTGCTGCCTTTAAAGCTTCCAAACGCGTCTATCTCCAGTAAGCAATTCCGCCAAAAGCAACAAAGCACAAAACCCTGCCCTGTCAAGATTGGCTTACGAATCGGCAATTGCAAAAGTTCCAACTAAAAAATACCACATTTTGATTGCGGATTTGGGATTGCGGAGTGCGGATTCGCACCTGGCCGTGGGTTTTTGTCTTCGCGACACGAACGGCCATCTATGAGTGATGCACCAGGTAGTGTCAGACCGGGTTTGATCGAAAACGGCAGGTAAGAAGTCTTTCTCCGGCAAGCTCTGCGGGTTTTCCTCAGCGTCCTCCGCGTTCAGCAACGCCTTAACGCAGAGACCGCAGAGGGTTCCGCGGAGTTCGGGGGAGAGATTTGAGCAAGTACGCGAAATGTCAACACTGCCTGGAAGACACAGTGTCTTTTACTCTCTTATGACAAAAGGTTCCTTGACTCTTTGATAATTCAAGAAAAACGGAGGTAACGAAGATGGAACTTTATGTTCTGTTGGAGTGCCTCAAGTTGCTCTGGCTCGGTTTCGAAGTAGTTCGCTATTTCATTAACCGAAAAAGAGAAAAGGCATTGATTGCTTCTCTCGAAAGATACAATCAACGCCTTAAAGAACTTGAGAAAGCTAAGAAAACTTAGCAAACTCCGGGTGAGAGAGGTAGCACTCTCTCACCTCTTGAATCTTAGCAAACTGCCCGTTGTAAATCAAGAAAATCGCAGTACTGCATAGGGCCGAAATCGGATAACTCCAACCGCGAATTATTCCATTTGGGGTTGTCAAAATGACCGAAGCTCAAAAAAATCGGCTGTTTCGGCTATTTGGCCAGTGGCACGCCCATTGCTAAAGCCGAAGCGGAGGGTCTAATACAGATCATGAAAAACATTAAAAAATTTGCAGGTGGAGCAGCTGTCGCGTTTGCGCTGGCTTTTGGGTTTATTCTCGTGACCGGAACCAGCGCGTCGGCACAAAACCGCGACCGCGATTACCGCGGCAACCGTCAAAACGACGACTATTACAACCGCGATCGCGATTATAACCGCCGTGACCGCGACGATGACGACCGCTACAACGGACGCGACCGGCGCGGCAACGAAAGCTTTCGTTTTGCCTATCAAAAAGGTTACAAAGACGGTTTAAAACAGGGAAAACGTGACGCCCGCCGGAACGGCGGTGGCGGATATTACGGCAACAACGGTTACGGTAATAACGGAAACTATGGTGGCAACAACGGTTGGGGCCGAAACAACGACGGGCAGTACCGGCAAGCCTACCAGCAGGGCTTCTCACGCGGCTACCGCGACGGGTTTGACCGCAATCGCAGAGGTTCACGGGGTTACTAAAATTCCCGTAACTAAGCAATAAAGGCTCGTGGTTTAACGTCACGAGCCTTTATTGCTTACATTGTTGTAAATCAGTTAGTTTGTGGCGACAAAATCAACCGTTGTGTCGTCCTTGATATCTCTAAAAGTGCTAGGCGAGTCAAATGAATACTTCCTGGCTGAAACCGAAATTGTATAGGCTCCGATCCGAACGTTCTTGAAGGAGTAGAATCCTTTCTTCTTTGTCCTGGTCTGCTTCGTGTCGCCAGTCAATGCATCGGTAAGAGTCACAACCACATTCTGAATGCCCGCGCCTGATTTCGTAGTAACATGACCCGAAACCGTCACGCCTGCGGCGGTCGGTATGCTGATGCCTAAAAGCCTCGCGATGCCAAACTGATTTCCGTTAGCCTGACCTGCAACAACAATTCGGCCGTCCGTTTGGATGGCTACCGAATTTCCGATTCCCTCGTTGTCTGCCCCTCCAAAATCTATCGTACTAACGCCGCCGGCGCCAAAACTAGAATCAGGCGTACCGTTTGTGTTATAACGAACAACTCCATAATCGGTATTTGTGCCCGCAACCCCGGCTGCGACGATCTTGCCGTCCGACTGCAACACGATCGAATTAGCAAAGTCATTAGCTGTAGTTAACGTTGTGGTATTGACTCCCCCGGTTCCAAATGAAGCATCAAGAACTCCGGCTGAGGTGTATCGTGCAATGGCGAAATCGCGCTTTCCGGTCAAGGTGGTCGATGTACCGGCGGCGATGATATTGTTGCTTGCATCGACCGCGAGGGTGAATATTTCGTCATCAAGCGTATTAACGCCCCGCACATTTGTAGTTACTATCCCGGTGCCGTTGAAGGTCGGGTCGGGGGTTCCGGTCGAGGTGTAGCGAACCAAAGCAAATTGATTGGCTGCTCCGCTGTTAGACACGCCGCCAGCTACAACTTTCCCGTCCGGCTGAAAGGTCGCTGCAAATGCCGAATCACCGTCACCTATATCCGTTACCGCAACATGATGTACAGCATCACCGAACGTCGTATCCAGCACGCCTGCCGAGCTAAAGACCGATACCGCAAAGTCCGCTGGATCGGATCCGACCGTGTCGCCCACGACGGCAATTCGGCTGTTTGGTTCGGCTTCGATTGCAAGGTTAAAGTTATCGACGAACGTTGTCGGTATCGGTGTCGTTACAATGCCGGTTCCGCCCCCAAAGGTTGTGTCTAACGCTCCGGTTGATGTGTAATGAGCGATTGCCAGTAAAGGCGCACCGAACGAATCGGACGAAAAACCCGCAGCCACGATTATTTGGTCGCTCCGAATTCTTAACGCGAGAATGTTGGCGTTGTTCTGAACTGAAGTGACAACCGTTCCGCCACCGGCGCCGCCTGTACCGAATCCCGTTGTATCTAATGTCCCGTCGGTATTATAACGGGCAAGTGCAAATGCTCCATTTGCCGTTCCCGCCGCAACTATTTTTCCGTCGGCCTGTATCGCCACCGCGTTCGCGAAAGATACTCCAGCCGCAAATGTGGTGGTTTGCTTGCCCGTTGTGTTAAATGAGGTGTCAAGCGTTCCTGCCTGCCCGTACGCCGCCACAAAGCCTAGTGAAAAAACGATCAGAACAACAGATGCCGCCGCCAGATTTTTCGCCGAAAGCGTGGCCTTGCTAAAGCTATTTTGTAAAACGCGCATATTTTTAATTCAAAACTGACTTGGTCCTTGTATTTGGGAATAAACTTACAGTATCGACAGGCCGGGCGACCGCCTGGCATAGCTGAACAGAAACACTGTTGCCGTCGGACTTCAAATTATTATAGGTTTTTCCCTAGAAAATGCAATAAAGCGGGTATGATGGCCTTCGATTCAGGCCGGTTGCTTTGGCCCCTGCTGCTTACACATTTTCTGCGAAATATTGTATCGTTTCAGTTTATTCCGTAGATTGCTCGGTTTGTTCCAATATTGTCGGAACGGGCAAATTTTGCCTGGGTGGAAGCGATTTTGAAGAAATACATAAAGTTCTTTTTACTACTTTTACTGGCAGTACTTATTTTTTGGTTTTTCGGGCGAAATCTCGATTGGCACGAGGTCAGCGACAGCTTTCGTCGGGCAAATGCCTGGTATCTGGCACTTTCGGTTCTGATCATCTGCATCGGATATTTTTTGCGCGCCGTGCGTTGGCAGGTGTTGCTTGCTCCGATCACGCCTAGCAGCCTGAAAGAGCTTTTTGCGACCACAACCGTAGGATTTGCCGCGATTTTTTTGATAGGCCGTGCGGGCGAGATCGTCCGTCCGATGTGGCTGCCGATGCGGGATAGGCGTGTGCGGCCTTCGGCGGCGCTTGTAACGTTAGGGCTTGAACGCATTTTCGATCTTGCGGCCCTTGTCTGTTTTTTCGCAGTAAATTTATTGTGGTTTACACCGCCGGTTGGCCGCGAAGAAGAATTCAAATGGGTCGAGGTCGTAGGATATCTAATGCTCGTCGGCGTCGTTCTTGGGTTTGTCGTTTTGATGTTTTATCAAAAACATTCGGCAAAGTTCACCGCCTGGATAGATCGAAAACTCGACCGTAAATTTATACCGGCGCGGCTGCGTTCTATATTTATCGACATTATCGAACATCTTTCGACAGCGGTCGGAACACTCCGCGATTGGCGCGAGACGTTTTGGATCTCGTTCTGGACGTTTTTGCTTTGGCTTGCGATTGCTTTACCGACGTGGTTTGTGCTGCTTGCGTTCAACATGCCGATTTCGTTCAGCGATTCGTTGTTTATCATGGGATTTGCGTCGGTGAGTTCCGTTGTGCCGACGCCGGGCGGAGCCGCGGGCGCGTTTCATACCGCAACCGCCGCGAGCCTGCTGTTTCTAAAAAACGACGTCAGCCGCGAGGACGCAGCAGCCGTTGCCATCGCGATGCACCTTGTTTATTTTGCCCCGGCGATAATCTTCGGTTTGTATTATTTCGCACACGGTGATATTAGTCTTGCAAGGTTCCGGAGCCTGATGTCCGGCGAAAAAGCGGTCGAAGAAATAGAAACCGACTCGCCGGATTTTGAAACGCAGACCTAATTGCAGAAGCCCGCACGTTAGTAAGGGCGAATCAGCCAACGTTGAAGGTATCGCCCTTGCTAACGCGCGGACTTTCGCAACACGGCCACTGATAACTGATTATGCGCTGCCCGTTTTGTTCACATATCGAAGACAAAGTCGTTGATTCCCGCGAATCCAAGGAAGGCGATTCGATCCGCCGACGCCGCGAGTGCCTTAGTTGCGGACGCCGTTTCACGTCCTACGAACGTATCGACGAGATCCCGTACATGGTCGTCAAAAAAGGCGGTCGCCGCGAGATATTCGACCGCACCAAGGTCCTCGCGGGCCTGCTCCGTGCGTGCGAAAAACGCCCGATCTCCGTCGCCCAACTGGAAGCGATCGTTGATGATGTAGAAAAAACCGTTCAGGATTCGACCGACAGGGAACTCGTAACATCTGAGATCGGCAAGATCATCATGCGCCGATTAAAAGCTCTCGATAAGGTCGCCTACGTCCGTTTCGCCTCGGTCTATCTCGAATTCGAAGACGTGTCGGAATTTATGTCCGAGCTGAAAAACCTCGTCCGCTCCCGCGAAACCACTACGGCAAACTCAAAAAAGAAAAAGATCAAGAAATAGAACCGATCGTCGTGTCAGTACCACTTGCGGTAGCGGGTGGTTTAACGTTGTGATTCATAACGAAAAAAATGAACGCGGATTGCGCAGATTGAGCGGATCAGAAATATCTATATTTTCATCCGCACCAATCCGCTTGATCCGCCCAATCTGCGTTCAAAATGCCTGAACTTCAACCACCCGCTACCGCAGGTGGTACTGACTTCTCCTTGCCTACATTGTCCTAACCGATTAGCATAAAGGGTTATGGTAGAACTCGAAGAATTCCCGGTCGCTATGGGCGAGGGCGAGGCTCTTGAGCCGATGATGCAGATCCCACCGGAACTGCCCGTGCTGCCTCTCAGGGACATCGTCATTTATCCGTTTATGATCGTTCCGCTTTTCGTTTCGCGCGACCGCTCGATCAAGGCTGTCGAGGAAGCGTTAAAAGAAAACCGGATGATCCTGCTTGTCTCGCAAAGGGACGTAAATAAAGAAGAGCCGATGCAGGAAGACCTTTATGAGGTTGGGACCGTCGCGATCATAATGCGAATGCTCAAACTGCCCGACGGCCGCATCCGCATCCTGATACAAGGGCTCTCACGGTGCCGCGTCGATAAGGTCAAGGGCACGGGCGATTACGTCAAGGCAAACGTTACGCCGATATCAGAACCGCTCGCACCCGATAATTCGCTTGAGGTCGAAGCATTGGTCCGCAACGTCCGTGGCTCGATGGAGCGTGCTGCAAGCCTTGGTAAAAACATCTCGCCCGAGGTCCTTGCGATTATCGCGAACCTCGATGACGCGGGACGTCTCGCCGATCTTTCGGCGTCGAACCTCGAATTAAAAGTTGAGGACGGCCAGTCGGTTCTCGATATTTTCGACCCTGTCCCGCGTCTGCGTCGCATCAACGATCTTTTAAATAAAGAGATTGATGTTCTCACAGTCCAGCAGGAGATAAACACACAGGCACGTGCCGACATTGACCGTTCGCAGCGCGAATATTTCCTGCGACAGCAGCTAAAGGCGATCCAGGCGGAACTCGGCGAGGGAAACGAGCTTTTCGAGGAGGTCGAGGCGTATCGTAACAAGATCTTAAAGTCGAAAATGCCGGAAAACGCCGAAGAGGAGTCGCTGCGGCAGCTTAAAAAGCTCGAGCGCATGCACCCGGATGCGGCTGAGACGGCGACCCTGCGAAACTGGCTCGACATAATGACCGAATTGCCGTGGTCGCAAACGTCAAAGGACAATCTCAATCTCAAAAAGGCCGAGCGTATTTTGAACGAAGACCATTACGGTCTTGAACGCGTCAAGGAACGCATGATCGAGGCATTGGCCGTTCGCAAGCTTCGAGAAAAGCCGAAAGGCTCGATCCTTTGTCTTGTTGGTCCTCCGGGTGTCGGCAAAACGTCGCTTGGACGTTCTGTCGCGCGGGCTCTAAACCGTCAGTTTGTTCGGCTGTCGCTTGGCGGTTTGCATGACGAGGCCGAAATTCGCGGCCACCGCCGGACATACGTCGGAGCGATGCCCGGACGCATTATCCAGGCCGTACAGCAGTCGGGAACGAACAATCCGCTGATAATGCTGGACGAGATCGACAAGGTCGGTGCCGATTTTCGCGGTGACCCAAGCTCCGCCCTGCTCGAGGTCCTCGATCCTGAGCAAAATTCGGCCTTTCGCGACAATTATCTCGGCGTCACGTTCGATCTTTCGAACGTGATGTTTATGACGACGGCGAACATTCTGGACACGATCCAGCCCGCGCTTCGCGACCGCATGGAGATAATTTCGCTGTCGGGTTACACCGAGGAAGAAAAATTCGAGATAGCGCGGCGGCATTTGATACCGAAACAGATCGAGGAAAACGGACTTGAAAAAGACGATGTAAAATTTGACCGAAAGGCAATCACACGGATAGTTAGCGAATACACGCAGGAGGCCGGTCTGCGTCAGCTCGAACGCGAAATAGGCAAAGTTTGCCGCAAGGTCGCAAGAAACAAAGCTGAATTTGACGGCGATTTCAAGCCGATGCGCGTCACGGCGGAAAACCTTAAGGGATTCCTTCGCGCTCCGAAGATCTTTTCCGAGGGAGCACTCAAAAAAGACCAGATCGGAACCGTAACCGGCCTTGCATGGACAGCGGTCGGCGGCGACATCCTGTTTATCGAGGCATTAAGAACAAAAGGCAAAGGGAAGCTGCTGCTGACCGGCCAACTCGGCGAGGTTATGCAGGAATCGGCACAGGCTGCATATTCTTATGCCAAGGCGCGAGCGAAGGAACTGGATATCGACGAAGAATTGTTCGATACCTTTGATATTCATATTCACTTGCCCGAAGGCGCGATACCGAAAGACGGCCCCTCGGCAGGTATCACGATGGCGACCGCGCTTGTTTCCGTTCTCGCCCGCCGGCCCGTTCGCAAGGACGTTGCTATGACCGGCGAGATCACTTTGCGAGGCAACGTCCTGCCCATAGGCGGAGTCAAAGAAAAAGTCCTCGCGGCAAGGCGTGCGCGTATTAAAAAGGTAATAATGCCCGAACCGAACAAACGGGACCTTGAGGATCTGCCGCAGGAAGTTCTGGACGATTTGACGTTTATATTTGTCGAGAACGTGCAGCAGGTGTTTGACGAAGCATTGCTTGAGCCGCGGCCGCAAAAAGCTCAGAAGGCAGTTGGCAGCAAGCAGTAGGCCGCAAAAACTCCCCTCCTTACGAAGGAGGGGTGGCAGCCGCTTCGGCTGGCCGGGGTGGTTCTCCTACGCTAGCGGACTGGATTCTTGTCAGTACCACCTGCGGTAGCGGGTGGTTGAATGTAAGTTACGGATGCTGTTTGCACCAGCCCGCGCGTTAGCAAGGGCGAAACAGACACCAACCAAAACTTGTAATTAAAAGGTTTACCGTCATGGGAAAACAGAATCATTGACCCGTTTGACGCTTAATGATAACCTTATAAGGTTTTAGCTTCCTCTCTCCTAAGGGGAAGCCGCGTGTAGTAGCGGAACTTTTTCCGGACATTTACGTTAGAAAATTGTTAGGCTGGACGATCTTGGTCGTTTCACGAATTCGCCCTAACCCTGAAGCCTTAACTGTAAGGAGTATAGACGAAGTTAATGAAATCAACCGCTTTTAAGTTTTTTAGTTTTACCGCATTTATATTAGTTTTAAATTTCGTTGTCGCCGGCCAGATCACCAGCACGACATCGAATGGTAATACCCGTACGGCCGAGGTCACAGAGGCCCAAAACGCCGTAAACAAGGTTCTCGACGATTCCGGCAAATATTTTAAGGAAGGGCTGCAGGCGTTCAAGGAAAACCGCCGTTCCGAAGCCGGAGATAGCTTTGACAGATCGGTAGAAACCTTTCTTCTCTCCACGCTCAACATCCAGAAAGATCAAAAATTGCAGACCTGCTATAACCAGTTGATCGAGACGGTTTACCGCATCGAATTTCCGGCGCAGGGGCAGCTTCCGCAAATCCGCCCCCTTTCGGCGACGTGCGGCTGGAGCTGGAACGCAAACGATTACAAGCTTTCCGACGACGTGACCGCGATGGTGAAACCGTCGGCAAACGGCACGTCGGCAAGCACTACTGCAGTTGCTTCGACCGGTACAAATGCTGCCGCGCAACAACAGCCGACGGTCGGGTTTACCGAACAGGCATTCGAGCCGTCGCCGCTCGACGACCTTGCGAAACTCGAGCTGACGCCGGACGAGCAGGACACCAACAGCCCCGTCGCTCAGCAGCAATACCAATACATTCAGTACGCCGTTGCCAATAAATCGCTCGGGTTTTCGTTCCAGGTTCACCCGATGATCCAGCAGTTCATCAACTATTACCGGGGACGCGGCCGTACCACGATGGAGACCGGCCTTTACCGTTCCGGTATGTTTATGTGGATGGCACGCCGGATCTTTCGCGAAGAAGGAATTCCGGAAAACGTTGCATGGCTCGGCCAGGTCGAAAGCGCCTGGAAACCGACCGCCCTTTCCTGGGCGGCGGCGTCCGGTTTGTGGCAGTTTATCCCCGGTACAGGTTCGCGTTTCGGCTTGCAGCGAACGGCCTACGTTGACGAGCGAAACAGTTTTGACGAAGCAACGCGTGCGTCTGCCCGTTACCTGAAATTCCTATACAACCGTTACAATAACTGGGAACTCGCGATGGCTGCGTACAACTCCGGCGAAGGTAACGTTGACCGTGCCGTCCGCCGTGCCGGTGTAGCAAATTTCTGGGTCGCGTACCCGTATCTGCCGCAGGAAACACGCAATTACGTGCCGAACATACTGGCGACGATCCTGATCGCTAACAACCCTCAGCAATACGGTTTTGGACATATCCGTCCGGCGCCGGCGTTGAGGTACGACCGAATCAAGGTTCCCGCATCGACGAATTTGAGCCTGCTTGCGTCGGCTTCCGACACCAGCGTTCAGTATTTGCGGTATCTCAACCCGAACCTTCGCAGCAACACCACGCCGCCGATGCCGTACATCGTAAACGTCCCGGCCGGCAAGGCGAACGAAGTGGTTGCGGTATTTAAGCGTGCTCCGGCATCGAAGATAAACAATTCGAATCTGGCGAACACGTCGAACGGCGAAACCTGGCAGACGATCTCGAACCGCACAGGCATCAGCGTCGAAGATCTGATGGCCGCAAACCCCGGAATGAAAACGCCGAAAGGCAAGGTTTTTGTTCCAGTAAGCGGTAATAAAATCAGCACGATAGCTTATACCCGCCCAGCGACGCCCCAGGTTGAGAGCCCGGCAAGCGGTATAAAAGTCGTCAAGGCGCAATCCGGGGACACTGTCGCCAAGCTTGCGACACGTTACGGCAAGGATGCGACGGAAGTTGCAAAGTATAATGGGTTGTTGCCCAATTCTGTTTTGGGCGCCGGCCGCGAGATCAAGATCCCTAACTAATTCAACAGGATAGGCTAAATTCAGGATGACCGGGTTTGATATTCAGACCCGGTTTTTTCGCGCCTGCTTTCACCGGCGGCACGGCGATTGCTCATCAAAATAATCAATAAATCATTTGGGGGAGCAATAGTATGCGAAACATTCAACGCGAGCAAAATCCTGACGTTAACTCGATTCCGACAGATGCCGGGAACAGGGGCGTGGAGCAGGAGATTCCTAACCGAAACGACAACGCAGACGTCGAAAGGCCACGAAATGAGGACATTTCGGTACCGCCGGACAAACGCCCAATCGCACCTGTCGAAGAACCGCCCAAAACCGACAATTGACGGATCAAGTTTTCAAAATCATTAGGAGTGAATCGATCTTGGCTGTGCCGGTTTCCACGAAAATGCAGGCAAATTAAAGAAACTAATAGTTAAACGCAGCCGAGTCATGTTTTTAACTTCCACAGATCTCGTCAATCGCTTCTTCGTATTTTTCATCGATTACGCCGCGTTTTATTTTTAGCGTGGGCGTCATTTCACCTTTGTCGATCGAGAATTCACGCGGCAGCAGGTAAACGCGTTTTACACGTTCGTAATCGCTCAGTTCCCGAGTCAGCTCGACGGCGTCGCGCTGGACGCGTTTGATGACATAAAGGTTTTCGCAAAGCTCTTCGCGCGAGCCATCAACCTTGATCCCGTCTTCCCGGAGAGCTTCCTTCAGAGCATCCCAATCAGGTACGATCAAGGCTCCAACCTGTTTTCGGCCCGAGCCGACGACAACCGGCTGCGAGATGATCGGGCTTTGCTTTAAAAGGCTTTCGACCTGGAGCGGCGCTACGTATTTGCCGTTCGACAGTTTAAACAGGTCCTTGAGGCGGTCGGTAATATAGAAATGGCCGTCGATATCCTCGTAGCCGACGTCGCCTGTGTGATAGTAGTCCTCGGCGTCAAGCACCCTGGCTGTCTCATCAGGGTTGTGATAGTAGCCCCGCATTACGTTTTTGCCTCGAATAAGTATCTCGCCGTCCTTTTCGGCGATCTTCATTTCGATGCCGTCGAACGGCCGTCCGATCGAGCCGACCTTGTTGTCCGCAGGCCGGTTGGCACAAACGATGCACGCCTCGGTCATGCCGTATCCTTGCAGGATCGGGATGCCCGCTGCCCAAAATGCGTATGACAACTTTTTCGACAGCGGTGCCCCGCCGGACACGAAAAATCGAAGGCTGCCGCCGACCCCGTCACGCCATTTCGAGAATACAAGGCGGTTTGCGAGTGCATGTTTTGCTGCGAGCGACGTGGAGATTTTTTCATGCGTATCCTTTGCCGTCCAGTATTCCTGACCGACATCGAGCGACCATTCAAACAGCTTTGTTTTCCAGCCGCCGGCCGATTTTCCTTTTTTGACTATCTTGTGATAGACCTGCTCGAAAAGCCGCGGAACGGCCGTCATGATCGTCGGTTTTACTTCCTGCAAATGCGTTGCAAGCTGATCGAAAGCCGCACAGTAATTGATCGAAACACCGTTCGAACAGAGCACGTAAAAAACGGTTCGCTCAAAGATATGCGACAGCGGTAACACCGCAAGCGACCGGTCACTAGGCCTAATAGGCAAGCCTTTTGAAATTGCAGTCACGTTCGACACAAAGTTTTCGTGCGTGAGCATAACGCCCTTTGGTTCGCCCGTCGTACCGGATGTATAGATGATCGTTGCGAGGTCGTCCGATTCTATCTTGCTCAAATAATCGTCAAAGGATTGCGGTTCTGCTTGCTCGCCGCTTTTCTCGACTTCGGTAAGGGTTATTGCGCGTTTGTCGTTTCCGGGTATGGCGTCCGTGTCGAAGAAGATCAGTTTTTCGAGGCGTTCGACGCTTTTGATAGCTTCTTCGGCGTGCTTCAGTATCTTTTTGCCGGAGATGCACAGCATCTTGGCGCCGGAGTTTTCCAGGATAAATCGAATTTGTTCGACGGCCTGAGTTGTATAAATGGGAACGTTGACGGCGCGAAGCGACAGTATGGCAAGATCGGTCAGCGACCACTCGGGACGGTTCTCAGAGATTATGGCAACGCGGTCACCGGCCTTAACTCCGAGATTGGCCAAGCCAAGAGCGATTCGCTTTATTCGTTCAATCGCATCTGCTCCAGAGATGCGTACCCAATTGTCGCCGATCTTATATGAAAGCGCGTCGGGTTTATCGTTGCGTCGGAACGATTCCAAACAAAAATGAGGTACCGTTTGCGGAATATTCTCAAATCCGATCAGGTTTTTGGCTGTCATCGATAGAGCACCGGAAAAACGTCAAAGTTATTGAAATTATTATGATTTACAATTTTCTCAAAATCGAGGATTTAAGTCCAATAACTGTATAAAAGGCTGAAAGGATTATAACCACGAAATAACACGAAAGAAGGATTTTATTTAGTGTTATTTTGTGTGATTTAGTGGTTACAGATTTATGTACGAATGATCTGTGCCAACTTGTCGGCAATATCAAACGCAGCACGCGGCCGTGCAAAATTCAGAGCGTTGCTCCGCATTGCATTTAACCTTTCCGGGTCGCTCAGCAACTGCTCGATCTTATAGCCGAGCGTTGCCGGATTGTTCGAACGGATTGCCGCACCGTTTTCAAGCAGATGGTCAGAATTGCGTTCTTCCTGGCCGGGGATCGGGTTGACGATAACAAAAACCAGGCCTTTGGCTAGAGCCTCGCACGTTGTCAGCCCGCCGGGCTTGCCAACAATCAGATCGGACGCACTCATGTATTCGTCCATCGCTTTTGTATATCCGACAGGGATGATACGAACACCGCTGTCTGTCGTTGCGGCGGATTCGAGCCGCTTTTTCAACTCATCGTTTCGTCCGCACATTGCCAGGATCTGAACGGGCCGACGAATGGAACGCAGTGCATCAAGCAGCGTATCAATGCGGCCTACGCCAAAACCGCCCAATGAC
>Ga0308175_100002110_pt1 | contig 13549 bp, 13 predicted proteins | sample PhyCR1_3_FD_203893 | JGI IMG/M metagenome (GOLD analysis project Ga0308175, IMG submission 203893) | Soil microbial communities from UC Gill Tract Community Farm, Albany, California, United States - DLSLS.C.R1 | ecosystem: Environmental > Terrestrial > Soil > Agricultural land | place: USA...
GTCGCCGAGTTCGAACGGGTGGTCGGTCCCCAGGAGGACGTGGCCGACACCGACGTCCTCCACCAGCCGGCGCAGCAGCACGGGGGAGAACACGGCGGTGTCGTAGAACAAACGGTCGGTGAACTCGCTCGGGGGCACGGTCGTGGTCCGGGCGACGTCCTTGCGGTCCCATCCCAGGTCCAGCCGCCCCCGCAGGGACGGCAGGCACCCACCGCCGTGCGCCAGGCACAGCTGCAGCGGATGGCGCTCGAGCACCCGGCCGAAGACCAGCCGCGCGACGGCCAGCGCCGTCTCCATCGGGTAGCCGACCAGCTGCGGCAGCCAGAAGTCGGTCTGCCGGTGCGGATCCGGCACGCCGCTGGGGTGCAGGAAGACGAAGGTCCGCCGTTCGGACAGGAGCGCCCACAGGTCGTCGTTGACGGGATCGTCGAGGTCCCTGCCGCCGCCGCGGCTGCCGATCGCGATCCCCGCCATGCCCAGGTCGTCCAGCGCCCGCTGTGCCTCCTCCGCCGCGCCCGGCCAGCCCAGCGGCACCGACCCCAGGGCGAGGAGCCGGCCGGGCCCGTCACCGACGTAGGCCGCCAGCTCGTCGTTCCCCTGTGTGACGACGTCCCTGACGAGCCGCTCGTCGTCGGCCGTCGACGCGAACAGGAACGGCGGCAGCGAGATGGCGTGCCGGTGCACGCCCAGGGCGTCGAGCTCCGAGAGCCGGACGTCGACGTCGTACATCGAACGGGCCAGCGGGAGCGGAGCGCGTGGCCCCACCCCGCTCACGCGGGGATCGAGCCGGACGATGCCGTCCGGCACGCCTCCCAGGTCGGCCAGGCCGCGGTCGGCCAGCCGCTGCAGCAGCGGCAGGGGCATGGCGTGGGCGTGGACGTCGAGCGCCTCGTTCCCGATGCCGTCACCGGAGCCGTCGCCCGAGATCCCGGTCGACGTCCCCGCTCCGGCCTGCGCTCCCTCGACCTGCATGGGTCCGCCCCCTGGTCTGCACCCTGCCCGTCCCTCCCGGCAACTGTGTTGGCCCGGCCGCGGAGGGACCACCACCTCTCACTGGCCGGAACCCGGGGCTCTGGGCGTGGGCTGTGCCGGGAAGCCGTGCAAATCTCCGACGGGAGCGGAGGAGGGCCGATGAGCTGGTACCAGATGCACCGCTGCGTCTACGACTGGGTGCGTGCGGGCGAGGTCAACAGCGGCGACGGTGGGGACGGCCGTGCGGGGTTCGACGTCGGGGCCTACGAGCTGACCGACGAGGAGCGCAAGGCGTTCGAGAACAGGGACATCGCGGCCTTCTACCAGCTCGGCCTGCACGAGGTTCTGATCAACCGCTACGCCCGTGCGGCCGGCTACGCCCGCGACGACTACCGCAAGATCCTCGAACCGCTCGGCAGCACGGAAGAGAGGAAGGGCCGGTGGCAGAAATAGTCCTGGCGTACTGCTCGTCGCACGCCCCGATGATGTCCTCGGCCCGGCAGGCCGCCCCCGAGGAACAGCGGAACAACTTCTTCGGCGCGCTCGACCGCGTGCGGGAGCAGGCCGTCGAGCGCGGCGTCCAGGCGTGCGTGGTGCTCTCCAACGAGCACTACACCAACTTCTTCCTGGAGAACTTCCCGCAGATCTGCATCGGGCTGGGGGAGAAGAACTGGGGCCCCACCGAGGAGTGGCTGCCGATCGACAAGGTGTGGATCCCCGGGCACGCAGGGCTGGCCAACCACATCGCGACGTACACGCTCAACCACGGGTTCGATCCCGCGTTCTCGCACCAGCTCGAACTCGACCACGGGATCATGACCGTGTACTACGAGCTCGACCAGACGATGAAGCTGCCGCTGGTGCCCATCGTGCAGAACTGCGCCGTGCCGCCCCTGGTACCGGTGCGGCGCGCTTACGAGTTCGGCAAGGCGCTGGGGGAGGCCATCCGCGCCTACACCGGGCTCGAGCGGGTCGCACTCGTCGGGGCCGGTGGGCTGTCGCACTGGATCGGCAACCCGCGCGTCGGTGACATCGACGAGGAGTTCGACCGCTGGTTCCTGCAGCGCCTCGAGCGCGGGGAGCTCGACCAGGTCCTCGACATGCCCGACAGCGAGATCGAGCTCGCCGGCAACGGCAACCACGAGATGCGCACGTGGCTGGCGGTCGCCGGCGCGATGGCGCCGGTGCGGGCGACGACCCTCGCCTACGAACCGGTCTACCCCTGGATCACCGGCATGGGCGTGGCCGAGTGGGAGACCGGCGACGGCGGCGCAGAGACCTCCGCGACCGTGGAGCAGCAGGAGACCCGACGAGAGGAGTCACTGACATGACGGAGAGCGGGACGTCGAACGTCGCCGGCGACATCGAGGCCGCCGCGCAGCGCGTGCGCGACCTGAGCGAGCAGGTGATGGCGCAGGCCAAGAAGAACGGGCTGTCCTTCCTCGAAGGCTACGAGCGCGTGCTCAAGAACATGCTCGACTTCGAGGAGCAGGCCGCCCGGGGTACGGGGCAGGAGTGGGCGCAGACGATGGTGAGCACCCACGTCAACTTCGTCCGCGAGACCTCGGAGGTCTTCCTCGGCGCCATGCGTGAGCAGCTGAAGGGCTGAACACCCCGGGACTCGCCCCGCTCCTGAGACGGGAGCGGGGCGGCGTCCCTCAGGCGGCCCGGCCGGCGTAGCGGTCGTACTCGAAGAAGCCCCGCCCGCTCTTGCGGCCCAGCAGCCCGGCCTCGACCATGCGGAGCAGGAGCGGCGGCGCGGCATACAGCGGCTCTTTGAACTCCGCGTACATGGAGCACGCCACCGCGTGCGTCGTGTCCAGGCCGATCAGGTCGGCCAGCGCCAGCGGGCCCATCGGGTGCGCGCAGCCGGCGACCATCGCCGTGTCGACGTCCTCCGGGCTGGCGAAGCCCGACTCGACCATGCGGATGGCGGCGAGCAGGAACGGGATCAGCAGCGCGTTCACGACGAAGCCGGCACGGTCCTTGCAGAGGACCGTCTGCTTGCCGAGCCCCTCCCCGGCGAACTGCTCGGCCCGCCGGACCGTCTCGGGGGCGGTGAGCAGGCTCGGCACCACCTCGACCAGCGGCAGGACCGGCACCGGGTTGAAGAAGTGCAGGCCGATGACGCGCTCGGGATGGGTGGTCACCGAGGCGAGCTTCATGATCGGGATGGACGACGTGTTGCTGGCCAGCAGGCAGTCCGGGCCGACGATCGCGCCGAGGGCGGCGAAGACGGCGGACTTCTCCCGCTCGTCCTCCACGACGGCCTCGACCACGACGTCCCGGCCGGCCAGCTCGTCGAGCTCGGTCGTGAACGACAGCCGCGCCCAGGCCTCGTCCCGGTCGGCCTCGGTGAACTTGCCGGCGCGCACCGCCCGGCCGAGCGATCTCCGCAGCCGCTCCTCCGCCGACTGCGCGGCCGCGTCGTCCACCTCGCGGACCAGCACGTCGTAGCCGGACCTCGCGGCCACCTCGGCGATGCCCGACCCCATGATGCCGCCGCCGACGACACCGACCTTCCCGCCCATGGTCCTCCTCGTGGTCCGCCGCCGTGGCGGCGTGCTCCGCCGGCCGTCGGTCCGCGACCCGGCAGGTGCATGGTGTCCTGCCGGGGGCGGCCGGCCGCGCGGGTTCCCGCTGGACAGGAACCGGGGACGCCGCCCCCGGCGCAGGACCACGATGCTGCTGGGCGACGCGGCGGCCCTGTCGAGCCGTGCGGCCGACGAGCAGGAGGAGCGCGCGTGATCAGCGGGAAGACGACCCTCATCGCACACATCGGCTACCCGACGTTCACCTTCAAGTCGCCGATGATCTACAACCCGTGGTTCGAGAAGAACGACATCGACGCCGTCGTCGTGCCCATGGGGGTGAAGGCGGAGGACTACCCGGAGTTCTTCCGGTACCTGTTCAGGCTGACCAACATCCGCGGCGCACTCGTCACCATGCCGCACAAGGTCACGACCATGGGCCTGGTCGACGAGGTGACGCCGACCGCGACCGTCGCGGGAGCCGCCAACGCCGTGCTGCTCCGGGACGACGGCACGCTCCTCGCCGACCAGTTCGACGGCACCGGCTTCGTCCGGGGGGTCCTTCGCAAGGGCTTCGAGCTCACGGGCAAGCGCGCGCTGGTGGTCGGCAACGGAGGGGTCGGCTCGCCGATCGCCGCGTCGCTGGCGGAGGCGGGGGTGGCCGCCATGGGGCTGTTCGACCCCTCCGCGCAGGCCTCCGAGGCCCTGGCCGCCCGGCTCACCGAGCACTACCCGCAGCTCGAGGTCACGACCGGCTCCCAGGACCCCGAGGGCTACGACCTCGTCGTCAACGCCACGCCGCTCGGGATGAACGACGACGACCCGCTGCCGATGGACGTCGACCGCATCGCCCCCACGACCTTCGTCGGCGAAGTCGTGATGAAGCAGGAGGTCACGCCGTTCCTGCGGGCCGCGCTCGACAAGGGCTGCGCGGTCCAGGTCGGCAAGGACATGCTGTTCGAGCAGATCCCCGCGTACCTGGAGTTCTTCGGCTACGGCTCGGCCACCCCGGAGGAGTTGCGCGCCGTCTCCCAGGTCGGGGACTGAGCGGGGGGCCGGCGGCGACCGGGTCCCTGATGGGATCGGTCCTGGGCGCAGACGTCTCGGAGGTGGTGCCGGGACTCTTCCGGCTCGCCCTGCCCCTCGGCATCCACGGCGTCCCGACGGTGAGCGCCTACCTCCTGCGCGGGGACGACGCCGACACGCTCGTCGACTGCGGGATCGCCGCCGTGCACGGCCACCCGGGGGACGACGCGTCCCGGCCGGACGCCGCGGCGGACGGCACCGAGGCGCTCGCCGCCGCGCTCGGCGCCGTCGGCGGGAGCCTGGACCGCCTCGAACGGCTCGTCGTCACCCACGCGCACATCGACCACTTCGGCATCGCCGGCGAGGTGGTGCGGCGCAGCGGCGCCGACCTCTGGATGCACCGCCGCACCGACGTCGACCTGGCGAAGTACGCCGATCCCGACGAGGCGATCGACCGTCGCACCCTCATGCTCGCCGACCACGGTCTGTTCGGTCGCGAGCTGACCGAGACCTCCGAGGGGCTGCGGGACTGGCTCCCCGTCATGCCGTCGATCGGCCGCCCGTCGACGCTGCTCGACGGCGGCGAGCGCCTGACGGTGGGCGGGCGCACCTGGGAGGTCGTGCACACCCCGGGGCACTCGCCGGGTCACGTCTGCCTCTGGAACGCCGAGGAGCGGCTGCTCTGCTCCGGCGACCACCTCCTGCAGGTGGTGTCGCCTCCGGTGACCTTCGAGCGGGGTTTCGAGACCGACCCCATGGGGTCCTACCTGGCGTCACTCGACCGCGTTCGCGCGCTGCAGCCCGCGCTGGTGCTGCCGGGCCACGGGACGCCGTTCCGCGACGGGGCGCGGCGTGCGGAGACGATCGCCGCAGGCAAGCGCCGACGGCTGGCCCAGGTGCGCGAACTGGTCGAGGGGCGTGCGCGCACCGTTCCGGAGCTGACGGCCGACGTGTTCGGCGGAGCCCGGCTGACCGCCGCCCAGCGGCACTTCGCGATGGCGGAAGTGCTGGCGTACCTCGCCTACCACGAGGCGCGCGGGGTGCTGGCGCGAACGAGACGACCGGACGGGGTCTTCCTCTGGTCGAAGGCCGAGAGTGGAGAGGAAGCCCCGTGAGCGAACTCGAGACGCGCACCCCGGACCGGCCGCGCGTGGTCGTCGTCGGAGGTGGCTTCGGCGGCCTCAACGCCGTCCGGGCGCTGGAGCACGCCGACGTGGACGTGACGGTGGTCGACCGGACCAACCACCACCTCTTCCAGCCGCTGCTGTACCAGGTGGCCGCGGGCATCCTCCCGCCCGGGCTGATCGCACCGGCGCTGCGCAGCGTGATCAAGAAGCAGCGCAACGCCCGGGCGTTGCTGGCCGACGTGCACACCCTCGACCTCGAGCGCCGCATGGTGCACGCCGAGGGTCCCGACGGCCGGCCGATCGACCTGTCCTACGAGTTCCTCGTCGTCGCCGCGGGGGCGACGCACTCGTACTTCGGCCGCGACGACTTCGCCCAGTTCGCACCGGGCATGAAGACGATCGAGGACGCCCGGTACCTGCGCGACCGCATCCTGTCGGCCTTCGAGATGGCCGAACTGTCCACGGACCCGGCGGAACGGGCCGAATGGCTCACGTTCGTGGTCATCGGCGCCGGCCCGACCGGCGTCGAGCTGGTGGGCCAGGTCGCCGAGCTGGCGCACACCGTCCTGCCACGCGACTACCGGTCCATCGACACCCGTGAGGCGCGCATCCTGCTGCTCGAGGGGGCGCCGTCGGTCCTCCCGCCGTTCACACCCAAGCTGCAGGCCTACACCCATCGGCGGCTCGAGAAGATGGGCGTGGAGATCCGCACCGGGGCGCTCGCCGTCGGGATGGACGACCACTCGGTCACGGTGAAGGGGGCCGACGGCGAGGAGACGATCCGCACGCGCACCCGGATCTGGGCCGCCGGGGTCGCCGCCTCGCCGCTGGCCACGCTGCTGGCGGCCGGCAGCGGCGCCGAGACCGACCGTGCCGGGCGGATCGTCGTCAATCCCGACTGCTCCCTCCCGGGGCATCCCGAGGTGTTCGCGGTCGGGGACATGGTCTCGCTCAACGGGCTGCCCGGGATCGCTCAGCCGGCGATGCAGGAGGGCAAGTACGTCGGCAAGCTGATCAAGAGCCGGCTCGCCGGGGACGAGCACATCGAGCCGTTCAAGTACTTCGACAAGGGCAGCATGGCGACGATCGGCTACAAGTCGGCCGTCGCGGACGCCTTCGGGATGAAGGTCACCGGGTTCCTCGCCTACCTGATGTGGGGCTTCATCCACGTTCTCTACCTGATCGGCTGGGGCAACCGGCTCGGCACGCTCTACACCTGGCTGCGCGCGCTGGTGTTCAGCAAGAACCGCGGCCACCGCATCATCACGTTCGAGCAGGCACACGACCAGGTCCAGGACGCGCCGCACGGACTGCACCCGAGGGAGACCCCCGCGACCGGCACCGGTGCGCCGGCGCAGGCACCGTCGACGACCCAGCGAGCGGGGTAGGCCGGGGTGGTTCCGGCGCGGATGGGTCCGACCGCGGGGGCGGTCGGCAGCGCGATCATCCTCGCGCTCGGGGTCTACATCGCCGTGTCGCGGACGGGGACGGACCTGGCAACCTTCGGCTGGCTGCTCGCGGTGGTGGGCGCGCTCACCCTCGGCGTCAACCTGGTCCTGCGTGCCCGGATGCGCCGGCGCGACTGAGCGATGCGGGCCGTGAGGTTCCGGATGGCGGGCGGCGGTGCCGTCCAGCGGAAGCACCCCGGGCAGCGATTGCCCCGCGCTGTCGCGGACGGTGCACTGGCCGCACAGCGCCGTCGGTGACAGGCGCTCCGCCGTCAGGAGGTCCCATGAGAGACGAGATCGTCGACCCCCCGGGCTCCCACGAGCCCGCCGGCCACGTCAAGACGCCGAAGAAGGCGGCGGCCAGCGGCTGGATGGGAAGCGCCCTCGAGTACTACGACTTCTTCATCTACGCGCAGGCCGCCGCGTTGGTCTTCCCGACCATCATGTTCGCGACGGACGACCCGCAGGTGGCGATCGTCGCCTCCTTCGCCACGTACGGCGTGGGCTACGTCGCCCGTCCCATCGGGGCGTTCGTACTGGGGCACTGGGGTGACACCCATGGCCGCAAGAACGTGCTGGTCCTGTGCATGCTGATGATGGGGACCTCGACGTTCCTGGTCGCGCTGCTGCCGACCTACCAGGCGGTGGGGGTGCTGGCGCCGATCCTGCTGGTCGCGCTCCGGCTCATCCAGGGCTTCGCCGTCGGCGGGGAGATCTCCGGCGCGAGCGCCATGATCCTCGAGCACTCGCCGTTCGGGCGGAGGGGCTACTACGCCAGCTTCACGCTCCAGGGCGTGCAGGCCGGTCAGATCCTGGCGGCGGCCGTGTTCCTGCCCCTGTCCGCGATCCTGTCCGAGGACGCGTTCCTGAGCTGGGGCTGGCGGATCCCCTTCGCGCTCAGTGCCTTCGTCGTGTTCGCCGGGTACCTGGTGCGGCGCCGTGTGGACGAGACCCCGGCGTTCGCCGAGGAGGCGGAGGAGGGCGTCGTCCCCGCGGCCCCCATCGCCCAGGTGGTCCGCGAGAACGGCAGCGACATGCTGCGCGTGATCTGCATGGCGCTCATGAACGCGGTGCCCACCGCGGCCACGGTGTTCGGCGCGGCGTACGCGACCAACGTCGACGAGTACCACATCGGGTTCACCACGACCATGTACCTGTGGATCTCGGTGTCGGGCAACATCGTGGCGGTCGTGCTCATCCCGTACGTCGGCAGTCTCTCGGACAGGATCGGCCGCCGGCCGTGCATCATCGTCGGTGCCCTCGGCTCGACGGTGCTGTCCTACGCGTACCTGTACGCGATCAGCCAGAAGAACGAGGTGCTGGCGTTCGTCCTGGCGATCCTGATGTGGGGGATCATCTACCAGGGTTACAACGCCGTCTTCCCGGCGTTCTACCAGGAGCTGTTCCCGACGAAGACCCGTGTCACCGGCTTCGCGGTGTCGCAGAACATCGGCACGCTCATCACCGCCTTCCTGCCGGCGATCTACGCGACGGTGGCGCCGGGCGGGTCGAACGTGCCGCTGATCGTCGGGAGCTTCACCTTCGGCATCGGGATCATCGCGGCGATCGCGGCGTTCTCCGCCCGCGAGACCTACCGGGTGCACCTCGACGACCTCGGCCGCAAGGATGCGCCCGAGGTGCCGCTCGAGGAGTACGAGCGCATCCGTCAGGAAGCCTCCGTCTGACCCGCACACCCCTGTCCGCCGCGGCCGGGCCGACGCACCGTCGGCCCGGCCGCTCGCTCGTGCACCACCGGGAGAGTTCCCATGACGACAGTGCTCGTGCTCAACGGCCCCAACCTGAACCTCCTCGGCACCCGCAAGCCCGAGGTCTACGGCAGCACCTCGCTCGCCGACGTGGAGAAGATGTGCCAGTCGGAGGCGGACAAGCTCGACCTGGAGCTGGTGTTCCGGCAGTCCAACCACGAGGGCCAGCTCATCGACTGGATCCACGAGTTCGGGCGTGAGGTCAAGGCCGGCAACTCGATCGGCGCCGTCTACAACCCCGGTGCGCACACCCACACCTCCGTCGCGCTGCACGACGCGATCGAGGGCGCGGAGCTACCGGTGATCGAGCTGCACATCTCGAACGTGCACAAGCGCGAGGAGTTCCGGCACCACTCGTTCATCTCGCCGGTCGCGCGCGGGATCATCGTGGGCTTCGGTGTGCTGGGCTACCCGATGGCGATCAACGCCCTGCACCAGCTCGCCCAGGCCGACCGGTGACGTGACCGGGCCGCCGCGCATCGCGGTCGCCGGCGCCGGCCTCGTCGGCCGACGGCACATCGAGGAGGTCGACCGCAGCCCCTCGGCACGCCTTGCCGCCGTCGTCGACCCCGCGTCCTCGGCGCAGGAGGTGGCGGACACGTACGGCGTGCCGCGCTACCCGTCGCTGGCCCGGCTCTTCGAGGTCGAGAAGCCCGACGGCATGGTCCTCGCCACGCCGAACCGGTTGCACGTCGCCGGTGGCCTGGAGTGCGTCGCGGCCGGCGTGCCGGTGCTCGTCGAGAAGCCGATCGGGGACACGGTCGAGGGTGCCCGCCGGCTGGTCGCGGCGGCGGAGGCGGCGGGTGTTCCGCTGCTGACCGGGCACCACCGCAACTACAGCCCGATCATGTCCCGGGCGCGGGAGATCGTGCGCAGCGGCGTCCTCGGGTCGATCGTCGCCGTGGTCGGCACGGCGCTGTTCTACAAGCCGGACGACTACTTCGACGTCGGCGACGGCTGGCGCAGGCGGCCGGGCGGGGGCCCGATCCTGCTCAACCTGATCCACGAGGTGAACAACCTGCAGTCCCTGGTCGGGGACGTCGTCCGGGTGCAGGCGACGACGTCGTCGGCGACCCGTGGTTTCGAGGTCGAGGACACCGCGGCCATGATCTTCACGTTCGCCCAGGGAGCGCTGGGCACGTTCCTGCTCTCGGACACCGCGGCGTCGCCCCGGTCCTGGGAGCAGACGTCGATGGAGAACCCGACGTACGCCTCGTATCCCGACGAGGACTGCTACCACCTGGCCGGCACACGGGGATCGCTGTCGGTTCCGACGATGCGGCTCACCGTGTACGAGGGGAAGCGTTCCTGGTGGGAGCCCTTCGAGACATCGACCGTGGCCGTCCAGCGCAGCGACCCGCTGGCCAACCAGATCGAGCACTTCGCCGCCGTTCTGCGCGGCGAGGTGGAGCCGATCTGCAGCGGCCGGAACGGACTGGCGAGCCTGCTCGTCCTCGACGCCGTGGTGGAGTCGGCACGCACCGGGTGGCCCGTCGTGCCGGCGTAGTCCGTGGGGCAGCCGGCTACTGCCCGGAATGCTGGGGGCTCGAGCTCGGCATGGACGTGCGCGGCAGGATGCGCCAGCCCAGCCAGAGGACGGCGGAGTCGACCCAGCGGGCCATGGCGACCGCCCCGTACGCGCTGCTGTACGCCCCACTGCGGCCGTCGGCTCCCGCAGCCGCGGCCATCCGCTCCTCCAGCTCCCGCTGGTCGATCGCGAGTTCGGTGCCGGTGCGCAGGAGCCGCGCGGCCGCGCGCTCGCGCATCCTCGTGATCGACATGACGCCTTCCCTTCTCGGCCGTGGAGGGTGCTGAACCACCCGTCCGCCGGGCCGTCGGGAGAAGCAGGAGGTTCGTTCCTGTTCCGAGATTAGCTCCGGATCGGCGCGGGACGAGCCCCTGCGAGGCACCGCCCGGCGCCCGGTCGCCGGCCGCCGACGCCGCCGGTCCGCAGCCCTCTGGCGGCCTGGCCAGGGCGGGCGGCGGCCCGGCCGCCGGCGGGCCTCGGGGTCACGGAGGCGGCCGGTGCGGTCGAGCAGTGGGCGAGCTCACCGCGTCCCTTCCCTCCGTGCGGGGTGGGTGGGACGCCGGTGGCTCAGGTGGCTCAGGTGGCTCCGGCGGCGGCCGCCGCGGCACGCTGGCGGCGGTGCGCGGCCATCCGCACCGGCGAGTTCAGCTCGCCGTAGCCGGCGTAGCCACCCACCCGCTGGACGACCTCGAGGAAGAGCCGGCCGCCGAGGATGTCGGTGTAGAAGTGCAGGAACTCCCCGTCGGCGTCCCGGTCGTAGAGCACACCGAGCTCGCGCAGCTCGGCCATCAGCGACGGCGGCGGCGCGAGGCGGGCGTCGAGATCGTCGTAGTAGTTGTCCGGGATGTGCAGGACCGGCGCGCCCGCCGCGCGGGCGGCGCGCGCGGCCGCCACCGCGTCGGGGCACGCGAAGGCCACGTGCTGGGGGTCGGTCACCCCGGGTTGCCACTCGGTGCCGCGGCGGAGGACGGAGACGCTGAGCCCGATGCGGACGGCCCCCGCCTGGTCGGAGACCGTGCGGTTGCGGACCAGCCCGAACGGTGCGGCGACCTCGGAGGAGCGCTGGGGTCGCAGGCCCAGCAGCGACCGGTAGAACAGCGCCGCCTCGTCGAAGTGGTCGAAGGGCTGGGCCAGGGCGACGTGGTCGACATGCGTGATCCCGACGGGGGGACCGTCGGGCGCGCCGGCTCCGGTGGGCGCGAAGTCGCCCCGCCAGCCCCGCTCGGCCGCCCCGGTGGCGCAGAAGAACACCGACGTCCCGTCGGGGGCGGCCACGGCGGAGAGGTCCGCCTCCGCCTGCCCGCGGGCGCGGGGCAGGACCGGTGACAGCAGCGCCTGCGCCCGTCGGGTGGAGGCCACCGCGTCCTCGGTCTCGATCCCGAGCGCGGCGATCGATGCGCCCGCGCGGCCGGCCCCGGCGTTCAGCAACACCCGGGAGTCCCCCTGCTCCCACAGCTGCACCGGCTTCGACCGGTGCTGTCCCGTGCGCGCGAAGCCGAGCGCCTCCAGGGTCCGCTCCACTGCTCCCGTCGAGCCGCCGTCGACGGCGAGCTCGACGAAGGCGTGCCCACGCAGCCGAGGCGGGTGCGGCAGCTCGAGGAGGCCGGCCCGCGCGCGGGCGCCGGGGGAGAGCCGGTCGGCGGTCTCCTCCTGCAGCGCCAGCAGCGACCGCAGCGCGTCGACGGCGGCCCGCGCCGGGTCCGACTGACGGAAGACGTCGTTGAACACCTCGAGCGACAGGGGACCGGTGTAACCGGCGGTCAGCACGTGGCCGAGGAAGGTGGCGAGGTCGAAGGCGCCCTGGCCGGGGAACAGGCGGTGGTGGCGGCTCCACTGCAGGACGTCCATGGTCATGTGCGGGGCGTCGGCCAGCTGCAGGAAGAACAGCTTCTCGCCGGGGATCTCCGCGATCCCCGCGGGGTCCGACCCCCGGGACAGGATGTGGAAGCTGTCCACGCAGAGGCCGAGCGCGGGGTGGTCCGCCGTCCGCACGATGTCCCACGACCGCTCGTAGGTGTTGACGAAGCGGCCCCAGGCCAGGGCCTCGTAGCAGAGGCGAAGGCCCCGCTCGGCGGCCCGGCCGGCGAGCTGGTGCAGCTGCTCGGCGATGCGGTCGTCGTCGTCGAGGGCGTGCGGTGACACCGAGGAGCAGATCAGCAGGAGATCGGTGCCGAGCTTCTCCATCACAGCGAATTTGTGGTCGGCCCGCCGCAGGTTGGCCGCGAGCACCTCGGGGTCGTCGGCGTCGAAGTCCCGGAACGGCTGGTACAGGTCGATGGACAGACCGAGGTCGGCGCAGCGCGCCCGCACCTCCGCGGCCGACCACGGCGAGGCCACGAAGTCAGGCTCGAAGATCTCCACGCCGTCGAAGCCGGCGGCCGCGGCCGCGGCCAGCTTGTCCTCCAGCGTGCCGGACAGGCACACCGTAGCCACCGCGGTCCGGATGCCTGCCGTGCGCGCCGCGGCCCGCGTGGCGGGCACGACCGCTCCAGCCGTCATGGAAGCCCCCGATCGTCGATCCGGCCAGCTTCGCCCGGCAGTGCAGGGACCAGTAGCCGTTTCCGGCCAGCGGACGACCGAAGGGTCAGAACCAGCCCCTGCGCCGTGGACGTGGAGCTCGGGGACGGGGTTGCGGCGGGCACGGTCCGCGGCCGCGTCGCCCAGCTCGGGACGTCCACCCACATGGGCGTCCCCGTCCTGAGGGGTCAGGATCGCCGCGTCGGCAGTGTCGCGACCGCCGGCCGGGGCAGGAGGGTCTTTCCGATGAGCGGGAGGGCGGCCCGCCGTGCCGTTCCCGGGCCCACCATTCCGGTATGGCTGAGGAGCTGCCCGCTGCCCCCCGGGAGATCGGTGAGCGCGCGGCCAACGTGCTGGCGCCCGAATCCGCGCTGTTCGAGGACCTGGACGCCGCCGGCTTCGGCGACGCGATGCGGCAGGTGCTGAGGGCGGGCGCGACGCACCCGCTCGTCCCCGGGCAGGCGGCCCTGCGGCTCGCCGCGGACCTGGCCCAGGTCCCGGCGGCCACCATGGCCCAGTGGATGGGGCGCCCGGTGGACCCACCGGTGCCGGTCGACCCCAGGGACCGCCGGTTCGCCGACGTGGCATGGCAGGAGAACCCGCTGTTCTACGCACTCCGCCTCGTCTACCTGGC
>Ga0308175_100002111_pt1 | contig 13546 bp, 10 predicted proteins | sample PhyCR1_3_FD_203893 | JGI IMG/M metagenome (GOLD analysis project Ga0308175, IMG submission 203893) | Soil microbial communities from UC Gill Tract Community Farm, Albany, California, United States - DLSLS.C.R1 | ecosystem: Environmental > Terrestrial > Soil > Agricultural land | place: USA...
GGCAGGCGTCCACCGCGCTCCGCGAGTCCGTCGGGTCGCTGCGGTCGCTGCTCGTGGAGATCTACCCGCCCAACCTCGAACGGGCGGGCCTGGCCGCGGCCCTGGCCGATCTCGCGGCCCGGCTGCGCCCCCGTGGCGTCGACGTCCGGATCAACGCCCCGGGCTCGCTGGACCTGCCGTCCGAGACGGCGGCGCTGTTCTTCCGGGTGGCGCAGGAGGCGCTGCTCAACGTGGCCAAGCACGCCGAGGCCTCCGTCGTGGAGGTCACCGTCACCGAGACCGAGGACTGCTCCCGCATGGAGATCACCGATGACGGCGTCGGCTTCGACCTGAGCTCCGTCCGCCGGCGACCGAGGCAAGGGCATCTCGGGCTCAGCGTGCTCACCGACCTCGCCGCGTCCGGTGCCGCCGACCTCGCCGTGCGGACCGCGCCCGGACGAGGAACCAGCCTGCGACTGGAGGTGCCCCGGCGATGACCGGCACGACGACCGGCCTGACCGACGTCCTGGTGGTGGACGACCACGCGCTGATGCGCGCCGGGCTCAGCGGCCTGATCGAGGGCGCGGCCGACATGCGCGTCGTCGGGCTGGCCGCCGACGGCGCGGAGGCGCTCGACCTCATCCGGACGGCGGCACCGCACGTCGTCCTCATGGACCTGTCCATGCCGGGCATGGACGGCGTCACGGCGACGCGGCGGATCAGCCGGGAGTTCCCCGACACCGCGGTGCTGGTGCTGACGTCGTTCTCCGACCGGCAGCGGGTCACCGATGCCCTCGACGCCGGGGCGGTGGGCTACGTGCTCAAGGACAGCGAGCCGGCGAGCCTGCTGGAGGCGATCCGGGCCGTCGCCCGCGGGCTGTCACCGCTCGACCCCCGCGTGGCCCGGATGGTCCTGGACGGACGGCGGGCTGCTCCTCCGACCGCGCCGGGTGAGCTCACCGACCGCGAGCAGGAGGTCCTCGCGCTGGTCGGCCGCGGTCAGGCGAACAAGCAGATCGCGCGGGCTCTCGGCATCCGCGAGAGCACCGTCAAGGCACACCTGACCAGCGTGTTCCAGCGGATCGGGGTACGCGACCGGACGTCGGCCGCCCTGTGGGTGCAGGAGCACCTCCCCCGCACCGAGGCCCGGTAGCAGCGCGGGTTCAGGCCGCCGACGGCGCGACGACCGGGGCCGCCTCCGGGTCCGGATCGTCGACCGGCACCGGAACCGGACCGCGGGACGTGGCGACCGCGGCGGCGTTGGCGAGCACCACCACGGCGATGCCGGTCCACTCGTGCAGCACCAGGACCTGGCCGAGCAGCACCGTGCCGACCAGCGCGGCCAGGACCGGGTGCACGCTCATGAACACCCCGAAGAACCGGGCCGGCACGAACCGCAGCGCGATGAGGTCGGCGGCGTAGGGCACGACCGAGGCCAGCACCCCGGCCGCGACGGCGTAGCCCGCCGCGGCCCAGGTCAGTCGGCCCGCGGCGGCGATCACGACGAGCACGGGCAGGTAGGCCAGCGCGCACAGCCCGGTGGCGACCGCCGGTGCCTGCAGTCCGGGCAGCCGGGCTCCGGCTACGCGGTTGAGCACGATGTACGCCGCCCAGCAGGCACCGGCGAGCATGCCCACCCCGATCCCGAGGTAGTCGCTGGAGGGGCCCGGCAGGACCAGCACGTAGACGCCGACGGCGGCCGCGACGGCGATCAGCAGGTCGCGGCGGGAGCGGGAGCCGGCCAGGGGGACGGCGAGCGGGCCGAGGAACTCCAGCGTGACCGCCAGGCCCAGGCCGAGGCGGTCGATCGCTGTGTACAGCGAGAGGTTCATGCAGCCGAACACCGCCGCCAGCAGCAGCACCGGCCACCACTGCGGCCAGGTGATCCGGCGCAGCGGCGGGCGCGCCGCCGGCAGGAGCACCGTCGCGGCCACCACCTGCCGGATCGCGACGACGCCCGGCGGCCCCACCGCACCGAACGCGTGCGCCCCGAGGGCGGCCCCGACCTGATTGCTGAGCGCGCTGCCCAGCATGATCCCGACCCCCCGCAGACCCGGGCGCTCCCGGTCCCCGACGTCGGACTCCATTTCCGCCACCTGCCCGAGTATTCGCACGACCGGACCATGAGGGAAATGCCTGGCACGCAACCGGCTATACGCTCGGCGCATGGATCCGGAGGTGCGGCAGCTGCGGGCGCTGCTCGCCGTCGTCGACACCGGCACCTTCACCGGGGCGGCCGACGTCCTGGGGGTCACGCAGGCCTCGGTGTCACGCACGGTCGCGGCCCTGGAGCGGGCGCTCGGCGCGCGCGTCCTCCAGCGCACCACCCGGGAGACCTCGCTGACGCCGGTCGGCGCCCAGGTCGTGCGGCACGCCCGGCGGGTCGTGGAGGAGGTCGCCGCCATCCGCCGCGCCGCCGAGGAGCGCCGCGGCGACGTCCGCATCGGCTACGCCTGGTCGGCCCTCGGCCGGCACACCACGGCGGTGCAGCGCCGCTGGTCCGACGCCCACCCGGGCTCGGCGCTGCTCTTCGTCCAGTCCAGCACCGCGACCGCGGGCCTGACCGACGGCCTGGTCGACGTCAGCGTCCTGCGCCGTCCGGTCGACGACGCTCGGGTGCGCACCGCGCTGCTCGGCACCGAGCGGCGCTACGCCGCCCTGGCCGCGGACGACGTCCTCGCCCGCCGGCGCAGCGTCAGCCTGAACGACGTCGGCGGGCGCACCGTCGCCGTCGACACGCTGACCGGGACCACCTCCGAGCAGCTGTGGTCGTCCTCCGGCGGTCCGGCCGCCACGCAGCTCGTGCGCGGCATCGAGGACTGGCTCACGGTCATCGCCGCCGGGCAGGCCGTCGGCATCTCCTCGGAGGCCACGTCCGCCCAGCACCGCCGCCCCGGCGTGGTCTACCGACCGGTGCGCGACGCCCCGCCGGTGCCGGTCTGGCTCGCCTGGTGGGCCGACAGTCCGCCTCCGCACCTCGACGCGCTCCTCCAGTTGATCTGCGAGGAGTACGGCCGGCCTGCCCGCGATCGGACCTCGCCGTCCTGATCTCGTCGCCTGATCTTGTCGTCCTGATCTCGGAGCAGCGAGAGCCCCGCGGGGCGCGCGGTCAGCTGCCCCGGACGCACTCCCGCGCCACTAGCGTGGCCGCGGGGCACCAGTGGCGCCGCCCGCCCCGCGCCCGACGCCGCTCAGGGAGCACCGCGTGGAATCCCTCGCCCGATTCGTCCTCCGGCACCGGATGGTCGTCGTCCTCGGCTGGCTGGCGCTCATGGTGGCCGGCGGGATCGTCGCCGGGCCGGTCACCGACCGGCTCACCTTCGACTTCTCGCTGCCCGGCCAGCCCGGCTACGAGGCCGAGCAGCAACTCATGGAGACGTTCGGCACCAGCACCGCCGACACGCTGATCCCCGTGATCACGGTGCCCGCGGGCAGCACCGTGGCCGAGCGGAAGGCCGACATCGCGGGCGTCTTCGATGCGCTCCGGACCGCCGTCCCCCAGGCCCGGGTCGTCGACCTCGGCAGCACCGGCGACGACCGGTTCGTCACCGACGACGGGCGCAGCACCTTCGCGCTGGTGCAGGGCCCGCAACCCACCGGCTTCGGTCCGGGCATCTCGGCGCAGGTGCTGCCGGTGGTCCAGCAAGCGGCCGGCGCCGCCGGTCTGCAGGCCGGCTTCACGTCCTACGCGCTGCTGGCCGCCGGCGGCGACACCGAGGGACCGAGCGTCCTGGCGGAAACCGTGTTCGGTGCCGTCGGCGCCCTGGCGGTCCTGCTCTTCGTCTTCGCCTCGTTCCTGGCGTTCGTCCCGCTGATCATCGCCGCGGTCTCGATCCTGACCACGTTCCTTCTCGTGCTCGGGCTCACCTACCTGACCGACGTCAGCTTCGTGGTGCAGTTCCTCATCGCGCTCGTCGGCCTCGGCGTGGCCATCGACTACTCGCTGCTGCTGGTCTCGCGATGGCGCGAGGAACGGGCCCACGGGCATCCGAACGACGAGGCGGTCGTCATCGCGATGCGGACGGCGGGACACGCCGTGGTCGCCTCGGGCGTGACGGTCGCGATCAGTCTCCTGGCGCTGATCATCGTGCCGGTGCCGTTCCTGCGGAGCATGGGACTCGGCGGCATGCTGATCCCGCTGGTCAGCGTCTCGGTCGTGCTCACCCTGCTGCCGGCCGTGCTGTCGAAGGTGGGACCGCGGGTCGACTGGCCGCGGATCCGGCACGACGCCGTCGCCGCCCGCGGCTGGTCGGCCTGGGCCCGGCTCATCGTGCGCCACCGCTGGATCGCCGCCGGAGTCGCGATCGTCGTCCTCGGGATCATCATCGCCCCGGTCTTCGGCCTCAAGATCGGCCAGTCCAACACCGAGTCGCTGGCCAGCAGCGGGTCGGCCTTCGACACCCTGCAGACGCTCGAGCAGGGCGGTGTGGGCGACGGCATCGTCACCCCCATCGAGGTGCTGGTGCCCGACGACCAGGCGGCGGCCGCGATCTCCGCCGCCGACGACGTGCCCGGCGTCCGGATGGCGGTGGCCGGCGGCAGCCGGGACGGCACCACGGTCGTGGACGTCCTGCCGGACGCCGAGACGGTCGACAGCGCCAGCATCGACGTGGTCGACGGCGTGCGCACCGCCGTGGAGGACGCGACCGACGGCAGCGTCGGCGTGGCCGGCGTCGGCGCGATCGTGCAGGACTACTTCCGGGCCGTGTACGACAACTTCCCGTACGTGCTCGCCCTGATCGCGCTGATCACCTTCGTCCTGCTGGTGCGCACCTTCCGGTCGCTGCTGCTGCCGATCAAGGCGGTGCTGCTCAACCTGATCTCGCTCGCCGCGGTGTTCGGCTTCGTGACCTGGTTCTGGCAGGAGGGCCACGGCTCGGAGGCCGTGTTCGGCGTGTCGGCGACCGGGGCGATCACCTTCTGGCTGCCGGTGATCATCTTTGCGTTCCTGTTCGGCCTGTCGATGGACTACGAGGTCTTCATCCTTGCCCGCATGCGGGAGGAGTGGGACGCCACCGGCAGCACGCGGGCGGCCGTGGTCACCGGACTCGGCCGCACCGGGCGGCTGGTCACGTCGGCCGCGCTGATCCTCTTCTTCGCCTTCGCCGCGCTGGCGTCCTCGCCGGGCACCGACATCAAGGTGCTCGGGACGGCGCTCGGGGTCGGCATCCTGATCGACGCCACGCTGGTGCGGGCTCTGCTGGTGCCGGCGCTGGTCAGCCTGTTCGGGCGGTGGAACTGGTGGCTCCCCGACGGCCTGGCCCGGGTGCTGCGGGTCGAGCCCTCCCCCGTGACGGCGGCGGCCGAGCGACCGGCGGAGCAACCGCACAGCATGGCCTAGCCGGGCGCCGCCATGGTCAGGGCCGCAGCACGAGTTTGCCGACGACGTGACCGGCGCGGCTCTCGGCGTAGGCCTCGGCGATCCGGTCCAGGGGGTAGGTGCCCGCGATGGGCACCTGCAGCCCCCCGGCGGCCAGCAGGTCGGCGATCTGCGCGAGCCGCGGACCCTGCTCCCCGCCACCCGTGGTGACCTGCACGCCCAGCGCTCCGGCGCCGAAGTCGGCGATGGTCACCACCGTCGCGGGATTCCCGGTCAGGTCCACCAGGTCGTGCACCGAGCCCTTGCCGGCAGTGTCGACGCCGCCGTCCACCCCGTCGGGAGCCAGGGCGCGCACCCGGTCGGCCAGCCCCGGCCCGTGCGTCGTCGGGAGCGCACCGAGCGACCGGACGAACCCCTGGTTGGCCGGCCCGGCCGTGCCGATCACCCGGAGGCCCCGGCTGACGGCCAGTTGCACCGTCACGCTCCCCACTCCCCCGCTGGCGCCGTCGACGACGACGGTCTGACCCGCGCGCAGGCCTAGCAGGTCCAGCACACGGACGGCGGTCTCCCCAGCCACCGGAACGCCGCCGGCCACATCGAAGGACACGGAATCGGGGATGCGCGCCCAGTCCGTCAGCACCGCGAACTCGGCGGCCGAGCCCTGCGCCTTGCCGAACACCGCATCGCCGACCGCTACGCCCGTGACGCCCTCGCCGACCTCGTCCACCACGCCGGCCGCATCGATGCCCGGTACCTTCGGCCCGTCGGGCGGCCCGCCCGCCATCCCGGTGACCAGCTTCCAGTCGATCGGATTCACCCCGGCTGCGCGCACGGCGATGCGGATCCCGCCAGGGCCGGCGTGCGGCTCCCCGATCTCGGTGACGGACAGGACCTGGGCGGGGTCCCCGGTCTGCGAGTACACGGCTGCACGCATGGCGGTCCTCTCGATCAGTGCACCGACTGTGGCCCACGGAACGCGGGGCCGACCGGCGCCATTCCGTGGCGGGCCGTCGTCAGGCGGACGGCGTCCAGCGCAGGCCGAGGATGACCGTGTCGTCCCGACCGCCCTGGGCGGAGGTCGCGTCCATGAGCCGGTCGAGGACCGTCGGCAGGGGCCGGTCGCCGGCCGCGGCCGCCGTCGAGCGCAGCCGCTCCAGCCCGGTGTCGATGATCTCGCCACGGCGTTCGACGGCGCCGTCGGTGAACGCCAGAAGCGTGGCGGGGCCGGAGACCCGCAGCTCCGCCACCGCCGGAGCGGCCGTCGTCGCCACCCCGACCGGGGGCGCGACGGGGCACTCCAGCAGCTCCGCTCGGCCATCGCTGAGCAGCAGCGGGGCGAAGTGCCCGGCCGAGACGAGGCGTACCAGCCCGGTCGCCGGGTCGAGCTCGCCGAGCAGCACCGTCGCGAACTGGTGGTCGACGGTGATGTCCAGCAGGCTCCGCAGCCGGGTCAGGACCGTCGCGATGTCGTCGTCCTGGGCCAGGTAGGCGCGGACGGCGAAGCGAAGCGCGGCCATGGTCGTCGCGGCCGGCAGGCCCTGGCCGGAGACGTCGCCCACCACGAACACGCAGCTCCCGGACGGGCGGGTGATGACGTCGTACCAGTCGCCGCCGACCTCCAGCTCGTCCACGCCCGCGACATACCGGGCCGCCACCTCCACCCGGTCCACGCGCGGGACCTCGGGCAGGAGGGCGTGCTGGAGGGTGCGGGCGATGCCGCGCTGCTCCTGGTAGAGCCGCTGGTTGTCGGCGGCCAGCGCCTCGGCCATGGCGCGGCGCCGCGACAGGGTCTCCACCGTGGCGCCGACGGCGAGGGCCAGGGCGCCACCGACGCCGAGCACGATCCAGGGCAGCGCCGCCGACAGCGGACCGGTCAGCCCCGTGCGCGCGGCGGCGACGATGGTGAAGGAGGTGTTCGCGTACGGCACCTGGACGGTGGCCGTGTCGCCGCGGATCGGCAGCGGCGCCGTCGTCTGGAGCAGCTGGTCGGCGTCCTGCGTGCTCCCGAGGTAGGCCGCCAGGTCCAGGCCGCCGAACGCAGCACCGGCCTCGACGGAGACGCGGCGGTTCAGCGGGGTCTCGGCGTAGACCACCAGACCCGTGTCGCCCCGCGGCATCAGGGCGTAGGCCAGCCGGGGGTCCGGGTCCTGCACGATGCCGGCGATCGTCAGCTGCCCGTTCGGCTGCAGGGTCGTGAAGAAGGAGGCCGGACCGCCCGGCGGCAGCTGGGGCTCGGGTCCGTGCAGGGCCAGCCGCTGCGGCTGGTCGCCGTTCATCCGCCAGAGCGACAGAGAGATGCCGGGGCTCGCGATGGTGGCGTCGGCGAACCGCGTGAAGGGGCCGGGCTGCCCGCCGGTCGCGATCGCCACCTGTCCGGCGTCCGACATCTGGGTCTGGCCGTTGGCCAGCTGGGTGGTGAGCAGCGTGGCCACCTGCACGACCTGCTGGTGCAGCAGCCGCTCGCTGTTGCGCGCGTTGACGACCGACGCCAGCCAGGACAGCCCGAGGACGAGGGCCAGCACGACGGCGGTCACCACGACGCTGAACCGGCGGGGGGCCCGGCGCCCGCGGGTGCGCGGGCCCGGCGGTGCCTCGGGAGCCGCTACGGGTCTGGTGGCGCGGCGAGTCGTCCGGGCGGAGGCGGCCGCCGGCTCGTCCGCGGCCCCGTCGCTCGCAGGGGGAACGCCCGCGCCCTCGACGTCGACGCGGGCCCACACGACCTTCCGGCCCTCCTCGACGGCGGTCCACCCGTGGGCGGACGCCAGCTGCGCGACCAGGTACAGGCCCAGGCCGCCGAGGGCGGCATCCCGGTCGACAGCCGGGACCGGGGCTGCGTCACCGGCCGCGTCACTGACCTCGAGCAGCCACCCGGAGTCCGTCGTCGTGACGCTCGCCCGCACCGGGCCCCGGCCGTGGCGCAGGGCGTTGCTCACCAGCTCCTCGACGGCCAGCAGCAGCCGGTCGATGTCGTCGTCGGCGGTGCCCGGTGGTCTGCCGTGCGAGGCCAGCAGCTCGCGCAGCTGCATGCGCATGGCGCGGAGTTCGGCGAGCGTCGTCGGCTCGCCACGCCAGAGTGCGGATTCGGGGGTCTCCAGCCGCGGCCGCGGCTTGGTCGCCCACAGGGCCTCGCTCATGAACCTTCTTCCGGCACGGTGCTGATCGGCGGCGCCGGTGCACATCGAGGACGGTGGATCGGCCGCGGCGGCTGCCGCTCCGGCCGTCCAGGGCCGCATGCCTACCGCGACCCGTCCGTACCGCACGTTACCGACTCGATACCGGCAGTCGGAACAGGCACGCCCGACGCCGCAGGACGGGCCCCGGGGCGGCCGCGCACGGACCCGTCGACGCCGGTGCCGGCGACTCGTAGCGTCGACCCAGCGGGGGTTCCAGAAGTCGACGACGTCGCAGGAGGCTCGCCATGTTCGCTCAGGTCATCCAGGGCAGGACGTCGGACACGAAGGCGTTCCGGTCAGCCATGGATCGATGGGTGCGGGATCTCGCCCCAGGCTCGATCGGCTGGCTCGGCAGTACCGGGGGCGTGACCGACGACGGCCGGTTCATCGCCGTGGCACGGTTCGAATCCGCCGACGCCGCCGGCCGCAACTCCGAGCGCGCCGAGCAGTCGCGCTGGTGGGAGGAGACGCAGCAGACCTTCGACGGAGAGGCCACGTTCGCCGACAGCGAGGACGTCACCGTCGACCTGCAGGGCGATCCCGACCGCGCCGGCTTCGTCCAGATCATGCGGGGCCGGGTGACTGACGCCGCCCGCGCCAAGGAGCTGATGGACCAGATGAACGCCTCGGACATGGCCCGACTGCGCCCCGACATCCTGGGCAGCGTCTCGATCGGCCACGACGGCGGCGAGTGGACCCAGGTCATCTACTTCACCTCCGAGGCAGAGGCCCGTGAAGGGGAGAAGAAGGAGATGCCGCCGGAAGCGAAGGCCGTGATGGACGAGATGATGGCGATCAGCGACGGCCCGCCCGAATTCTTCGACCTCCGGGAGCCCGTGCTCAACTCCCCTGGGTGACCGACCTCCGGCCCTGGACATCCCGGCCGACCGTCGCCCGGTACGGCGGGAGTTCGCCCTCGACACAGTGCCGGGCGGAACGGTTTTTTGCGGACCGTGCGTACCCCTGGCGGCGTGTGCGGCGATGACTGGGGTGAGATGGCCGCGTCGCCGGGCATCCGGGCCTCCCCCCGTGGGTCCGGGAGTCCGCGTCCCCGGCGCGGCCATCTCCCTGCCGGGGACGCGGACCTGCATCTGGGACGGCGTCCCCACCCACCGGTCACCGTCGGCATCGGCCGGGAGGGGCGTCGCGAGGTCCAGGATCCGCTGCCGCTGCTGGCGCAGTTGCTCCCGGTCGGGCGCGTACGGGTCGTCGGCCACCCGAACGCGGCGGCCGAACGCGGCGGCTGAACGCGCGGCGAGCGGCCGGCGGGCTTCAGCCGGCGGACCCCAGCGAACAGGTGTTGAGCAGCGCGGGATCCTTGGACCCGTCACCCGCAGGCCGCGGCACCGTCGCACTCCCCGGGGGCGCCTGCCGGTCCTCCACCCAATCGACGAGCGCGTCGAACGCCGTGCGGAAGCACGGCAGCATCGGCCGCAGGTGCTGGGGGTCCAGCGCCATCAGGCTGTCGACGTGATTCCCGCCCTCGATGCGGTAGTAGCGGTGCAGCCGGTCGCGGTGCTGGTCCGCGATCATCCGGGTGTAGACGTCGCTGTCGGTGCTGATCGGGAGCAGGGTGTCCAGCGTCCCGTGCAGGGTGAGCAGCGGCTTCTTGATCTTGCCGGTCAGGCTGATCCGCGCGAGGGCATCGTGCGCCGGCTGCGACGCGGGGGACGCGAACCACGTGTCGTACCTGGTGTCGCTCGGGCACGGCGCGACGAGCTCGGCCAGGGTCGTGCCTGCAGTCGCGCCGGGGCACGTCGGGTCGTACGCCGGGTCGAACTCGGCCCGATAGACCTTCTGGGTCAGCCCCCAGTAGATCGACTGGTGGTAGGGCCACAACTTCTCCGACCCGCGTGCGAACCCGGCCGCGTACATGTCGTCGGCGCTGGCCTGCCCGTAGGTGTAGCGAACCGCCGTCGGGAGGTAGGTGAAGAGGTTCGGGCCGTCCGGAGTGAACAGCGTCCCCTCCCAGTCGACCCCGCCGTCGTAGAGCTCCGGCCGGTTCTCCAACTGCCAGCGCACCAGGTAGCCACCGTTGCTGATGCCGGCCATGTAGGTGTGGGCCGGCTTGTGGCCGTAGCGCTCCCGGAGCGCGTCCTTGGCCGCCACGGCCAGCTGGGTCACCCGGGCGTGCCACTCGGCGACGGCGTCCCCGGGCTGCCGGCCGTCGCGGTAGAAGTCGTTGCTGTTGTTGCCCTTGTCCGTGGCGGCGTAGGCGAAGCCCTGCGCCAGGACGAAGTCCGAGATGAGGAAGTCCGACGAGTACTGCTTGCGGGTGCCCGGCGCGCCCGCGACCACCAGCCCCCCGTTCCAGTTGTCGGGGATGCGCAGCACGAACTGGCTGTCGTGGTTCCAGTTGTGGGTCTTGTTGAACGTCGAGATGTCCGGGAAGTAGCCGTCGACCTGCAGGCCGCGCACGCCGCTCGGGTTGACTGTGCCGGAGGCGGAAAGGCTGGCCCAGTCCGACTGGTCGGTGTACTTGCCCGGGCCCGCGGTCAGCAGTCCGGCGGTCGTGATGTCCGGCAGACAGGCGGTCTCCGCGTGCTCGGCGCCGGGCACGCGGACCGAGTCGGTCGAGGTGCAGGCACGCGGCTCGCGTGACCGACCCCCGCCGCCTGAGTCAGCGGCGGCCGGTGCCGCCTGGAGCGCCACCGCCGCAGCGGTGCCGAGAGTGACGAGCAGACTGGTGGTACGGACGCTCAACCGCATGGGGACCCCTTCGTCCGGCAGTTCCGGTCATCCGACGCCGCACGGCGCGATCCGCCGTTGGGCTGCTCGCACCGTCGCGCCTGCGGCACCGGACGACAACGTGTCTGAGCCACCGGAAATCGGGTCGGCGCATGTGCTCGCCGGACAGCGTCGAGCGGTGACGGCCCCGGGCAGGTGCTGCAGACGCTGCGGTAGGTGCCCCGGAGTCCGCGGGTGCGGGAGCCTCGAGCGCTTCCTCGACCAGGTGGCTGAGCCGCTGAGGCTGTCCGCTCAGCGGGGCGTCGACGAACTCGGCCGGAACGGGGCGCCGTGTCCCGGTACGAGCAGCGTCGCGAGGTCCAGGATCCGCTGCCGCTGCTGCCGCAGCTGCTCGCGGTCGGGCGCGTACGGGTCGTCGGCGGGACCGTCCGCGGTCCACCACAGGTGGGTCAGGGCGACCACGTCGTCCGGGGTGCCGACGAGCGTGGTGATGTCCTGCGGCGTGTGCCCGGGTGTCGCGAGCAGCCGCACGCCGGGGGTGAGGTGGACGCCCTCGGCCGGTCGTCCGGTGAACACGTCGCCCTCGATCACGGACTGGAAGTCGTGCACGGGGACGACGGGGAACAGCGCGATGTTGACCGTGTGGTCGAGGTGGTGGTGGCTCACGACGACGTCCGTGACGTCCTCCGGCCGGACCCCGAGGTCGCGCAGCGGGCCGAGGATCAGGTCCCGGTCGGCCACCATGCCCGGGTCCACGACGATGACCCGATCGGCGTCGCGCACCAGGCTCACCGTGCCGGCGACGTGCGGACGACGTGCGTATCCCTCGACGAGGACGTCGAGCCGGGCGGTGCGGGCGAGTTCGGTCACCCGCGGACGCTAACAGCGGGAAGAAACCGCCCTGTTCGCGACGCTGAATCCCCCGACGCGTGTGCGTCGTGGAGGGAGCACGCCATGACGGGACCGGGCGGCTGGAACGCCAAGGTCATCGAGGAGTTCCGGGCGAACGAGGGACGGGTGGGCGGACCCTTCGAGGGCGCACCGGTCACGCTCGTCCACCACCGGGGCCGCCGGAGCGGGCGGGACTATGTCACGCCGATGATGTACATGGCCGACGAGACCGATCCCGCAACCATCTACGTCTTCGCCTCGAAGGCCGGCGCACCCGACAACCCCGACTGGTACTACAACCTCACCTCCGCGGGGGCGGCCGAGGTCGAGGTCGGCACGGAGCAGTATCCGGTGACCGTCGCCGAGGTCGGAGGCGTCACGCGGGACCGCGTCTACGCCGAGCAGGCGCGCCGCTACCCGGGCTTCGCCGGGTACGAGCAGAAGACCGCCGGGATCCGCACGATCCCGGTGCTCGCCCTGCGCCGACGCTGATCTCAGGTACCGCAGAACGTCCGGTAGGTGCCGCCGAAGTCCGCGGGCGCGGGAGCCGCGTACCGCTCGAGACCCGGCCGGACGTCGAACGGTCGGCTGACCGCGTCGAGCAGTCGCCGGACGGGGTCGAGGTCGCCGGTGGACGCCGCCTCTAGCGCCTCCTCGACCAGGTGATTGCGTGGGATGTAGACGGGGTTGGCCCGGTCCATCCGCTCGGGATCGGGTCCGAGGCCCCGCCAGATCTCCGCCCAGGCGTCGAAAGCCGCGAGGTCGAGCACCAGTTCCCGGGCGGGTTCGGTGTCGCCGCGGGCCGCGGCCCCGAGGGCGCGGAAGAAGGACGTGAGGTCGACGTGGTTGGCCTGCAGCAGACCGAGCAGGTCCTCGATCAGCGGCAGGGTCACGGCGTCGTCCAGACCGGCGGGCAAGCCGAGCTTCGCCCGCATGCCGGCCGACCACGCCGCGTTGTACTCGCTGCGGAACCCACCGAGCGCGTCCACCGCGAGCGCGACCGCCTCCTCCCGGGCGTCGGCGAGGAGCGGCAGGAGTGCCTCGGCCAGCCGGGCGAGATTCCACTCCGCGACCAGCGGCTGGTTGCCGTAGGCGTACCGCCCGCCATGGTCGATCGAGCTGTACACCGTGGCCGGGTCGAACGCGTCCATGAACGCGCAGGGTCCGTAGTCGATCGTCTCGCCCGAGATCGTCATGTTGTCGGTGTTCATGACGCCGTGGATGAACCCGACGTGCATCCACCGGGCCACCAGCGATGCCTGGACGGCGACCACGGCCTCGAACAGCGCGAGGTAGGGCCGCTCGGCCTCGGCGGCCTGCAGGTGGTGGCGGCCGATGGCGTGGTCGGCCAGGCGGCGCAGCAGGTCGACGTCGCCCGTGGCCGCCGCGTACTGGAAGCTGCCGACCCGGAGGTGGCTGCTCGCGACCCGGGCGAGCACCGCGCCCGGCAGCGGGGTCTCGCGTTGCACGGTCCGCCCCGTCGCCACGACGGCGA
>Ga0308175_100002112_pt1 | contig 13542 bp, 12 predicted proteins | sample PhyCR1_3_FD_203893 | JGI IMG/M metagenome (GOLD analysis project Ga0308175, IMG submission 203893) | Soil microbial communities from UC Gill Tract Community Farm, Albany, California, United States - DLSLS.C.R1 | ecosystem: Environmental > Terrestrial > Soil > Agricultural land | place: USA...
TCGACCGTGGCGCGCTGACCGGGAGCCCGCCCGAGCGGGGCCAATACCTGACGGTCGTCTCGAGCGGCGTGCCCGAGCTGCTCGAGGTGCGAGGGCGCGAGCTCGTGGAGCGGATCGCCGCCGAGCTCACGGATCGGCTCGGCGAGGCGGAGCTCCTCTGGTCCCGCGTGAGCCGGGAGCCATACGCGACCGTCGCCCTCCGACCGGGCGTCGAACGGCCGGGAGTCGAGACCGCCCGCCCCAACGTCGTCCGTGCGGGCACCTGGACCGACACCGGCTGGCCGGCCACTATGGAGAGCGCGGTTCGGAGCGGTCACACGGCGGCTCAGCACATCTTGAGCAGCGCTTCCGCCAGAGTTACTGCTTGAGATGGCCGTCACCACCGCCGAGCTGACGCAACTCGACACCGCGATCGAGCGCGGCACGCGCCGCCTGCTCGAGCTGCAGCGGCCGGACGGGGTCTGGGTCGGCGAGCTGGAGTCGAACGTGACGATGACGGCGCAGCATCTCTTCTGGCACCACTACCTCGACCTGCGGACGCCCGAGCTCGACCGGGGGATCGCGAACGACCTGCTCGCCAGGATGCGCGAGGACGGGACGTGGTCGATCTGGTTCGAGGGCCCGGCTGACCTCTCCACCACGATCGAGGCCTATGTGGCCTGCCGGCTCGCGGGCGTCGACCCGGGTCCCCGGACGCTCGCGTACATCCAGCGTGAGGGGGGGATCCCGAAGAGCCGCCTGTTCACGAAGTGCTTCATGGCGCTCCTCGGGCAGTGGCCGTGGCAGAGGATGGCGCCGATCCCGCCCGAGCTCGTCCTCGTGCCGCCGGGCTCGCCCTTCTCGATCTACGACTTCTCTTGCTGGGCGCGGCAGACGTTCGTCGCGCTCTCCGTCGCGCAATCGCTGCGGCCGGTGCGGCCCGCCGACGTCGACCTGACCGCGATCGGCGCCCGGCCCGGGAAGACGCGAGCGCCCGGGCGGCCCAACCGCCTGCGCCGGCGGGCAGTGAGGGTCGCCGAGCGCTGGATCCGCGAGCGACAGGAGGCGGACGGCTCCTGGGGAGGGATCCAGCCGCCGTGGGTGTGGGGGATCATCGCGCTCGCCGCACTGGGGAACGGGCTCGACGATCCGGCGCTTCGCAAGGCTGTCGAGGGCTGGCAGGGCTTCATGGTCTCCGACGGCGAGCGGCTGCGCCCGGAGGCCTGCCAGTCGCCGGTGTGGGACACGGCCCTCGCGGCGCTCGCCCTGCGGGCGTGCGGCGTTCCGGCCGAGCACGAGGCGCTCCGCAGAGCCGGCGACTACCTCCTGCGCGAGGAGGTCACGGTCAATGGCGACTGGGCGATCCGCAGGCCGGACCTCGCTCCCGGCGGCTGGGCGTTCGAGTTCGAGAACGACCTCTACCCCGATGTCGACGACACCGCCGTCGTCGCGCTCGCCCTGCAGGAGCTCGGACGCGGCGAGGGCGGGGCGCTCGCACGCGGCGTCGACTGGCTCGTCGGGATGCAGTCGCGCGACGGCGGCTGGGGCGCCTTCGACGTCGACAACGACACGATGTGGCTCTACAAGATCCCGTTCTGCGACTTCGGCAAGGTCACCGACGAGCCCTGCTCCGACGTCACTGCGCACTCGCTCGAGACGCTCGGGACACTTGGCGTCCATCCGGACGCGGCCGCACGTGGGCTCGACTGGCTCCTCTCCGAGCAGGAGAAGGACGGCTCGTGGTTCGGGCGCTGGGGCGTCAACCACGTCTACGGCACCGGGGCCGCGCTGCCCGGCCTCGAGGCCTGCGGCGTCCCGCACGACCATCCCTCGATGCGGCGCGCGGTCGCGTGGCTCGACTCCGTCCAGCAGGAGAACGGCGGCTTCGGCGAGGACATCCGCTCCTACGCGGATCCCGCCTGGCGAGGCCGGGCGGAATTCACGACGCCGTCGCAGACTGCCTGGGCGCTACTTGCGTACGTGGCCGCAGGAAACGCTGAAGATTCCAGCTGTGGGCGGGCGGCAGACTATCTCTGTGCGGCGCAACGCACAGACGGTGACTGGGATGAGGAGCACTTCACCGGCACAGGATTCCCGCTCGACTTCATGATTCGGTATCACCTCTACCGCATCACGTTTCCCCTACTGGCACTCGGACGACTGAGAGAAAGGTTGGCTGGATGAAGTTCCCGCTCGCATCGACGGTCTCGATCGGCAAGTACGTCGCGGCGCAGCAGCGCAAGGGCCAGCGGTATCCGCTCGTCCTCATGCTCGAGCCGACCCTCGCGTGCAACATCGCGTGCATCGGCTGCGGGAAGATCCGCGAGTACGAGTCGAATCGCGCCCGGCTGTCGGTGGATGAATGCGTCGATGCGGCCGTCCAGTGCCCGGCACCCGTCGTCTCGATCTGCGGCGGCGAGCCGCTCGTCTACAAGGGGATCGACGAGGTCGTCCCGCAGGTGCTCGAGCTCGGCAAGACGATCGAGCTCTGCACGAACGCGCTGCGGCTCGAGCAGTGCCTGGACTGGTTCGAGCCGTCGAACCGGCTGAGCTTCGTCATCCACCTCGACGGGATGCGCGAGATCCACGACTACGTGTGCGACTACCCGGGCCTGTGGGACATCGCCATCGACGCGATCAAGACTGCGCGCGACCGCGGCTTCCGCGTCACGACCAACACGACGATCTTCAAGGAGACCGAGGTCGGCGACGTGATCGAGATGATGCGCTACCTCACCGACGAGGTCGGCATCGACGGGATGCTGGTCGCTCCCGGTTACCAGTACTCGCAGATCGACCCGGCGCTGACGATGACACGCGACGAGCACGAGGAGAAGTTCCGTGCGATCCGCGCGGCGACGAAGGAGCACGGCTACCGCTGGATCGCGACGCCGATCTACCAGGACTTCCTCACCGGCCAGCGCGAGCTCACCTGCGCGCCGTGGGGCTCGATCACGCGCAATCCGTACGGCTGGAAAGGCCCCTGCTACCTCCTCACCGACGGCATCTTCCCGACGTACGAGGCGCTGCTCGAGGGGATGGACTGGGAGGCGTACGGCCCGGGCAACGACCCGCGCTGCGAGCACTGCGGCATCCACTGCGGGTTCGAGCCGTCGGCGGCGTACGAGGCCTCGCAGAGCCTGAAGGAGACGGTCAGGAGCTTGGCGTGGACGCTGACGGGCTGAGCTCTGCCGATCTTGTCTGGGCCGTGGCGACGACTGCGGAGGAGCGCGTGGCGAAGCGCCTCGGCCTGACAACGGTGCGCGTCGGCGTCCGTGTCGCGAACGGGGTCCCCGAGGGGAGCCTCGTCTCGTTCGGGCTCGCCGGCTCGCTCGGCGAGCTTCGCATCGGCGACGTGCTCGACGCGACTCGCGTGGTCGACGAGACCGGCGCGACGCTCTGGGAGGGACCCGGGCTCGGCGTCCGCGGCGCCCGCGCCGGTGTGGTGCTCGGCGGCGATGTCCTCGTCCACGATGCGGCTGATCGTGCCCGCCTCCGCGAGGCGAGCGGCGCCGACGCCGTGGACATGGAGAGCGGCGTCCTCGCGCGCAGCGGCCGGCTCTCGGGTGTCGTCCGCGCGATCTCGGACGACGTGGAGAGCGCGGTCGAGGGCGTCGACAGGACGGTCCATGCCGACGGCCGCACGAACGTCGCCGGCCTGCTCCGCTGGGTCGCGACGCGCCGCGGCGACGCGGTCCGCTCGATGCGCGACGCGCTGCGGGCGTTGCACGCGCTCGAGGAGGCGGTCGCTACATGAGAGGCCGCGTCCTCCTCGCCGCACCGCGCTCCTTCTGTGCGGGCGTGGACCGAGCGATCGAGATCGTCGAGCGGCTGCTCGAGCAGTACGGGGCGCCGGTCTACGTTCGCCACCAGATCGTCCACAACGAGCACGTCGTGCGCCGCCTCGAGGGGCTCGGCGCCGTCTTCGTCGAGGACGAGAGCGAGATTCCGGAGGGCGAGATCTGCGTCCTCTCCGCGCACGGCGTCGCTCCGGCCGTCAAGGAGAACGCGCAGCGGCGCGGGCTGCGGGTCGTCGACGCGACGTGTCCGCTCGTGAACAAGGTGCACGCCGAGGCGCGGCGCTACGCCGACAGCGGCCACCTCGTCGCGCTCGTCGGTCACAAGAACCACGTCGAGGTGATCGGGACGCTCGGCGAGCGGCCGGACTCCACGATCGTGATCGAGTCGCCGGAGCAGGCGCTCGAGCTGGACACCGAGAAGCCCGTCGCCGTGATCACGCAGACGACGCTGTCCCTCGACGACGTCGCTCCGATCGTCGACGCGCTCGAGGACCACCTCGGCACCCTGCGGCGGCCGCACGCCGACGACATCTGTTACGCGACACAGAACCGCCAGGACGCCGTGAAGGCGATGGTCTCCCAGGGTGCGACGCTCGTGCTCGTGATCGGCTCGGAGACGAGCTCGAACGCGCAGCGGCTCGTCGAGGTCGCGCAGGCGGCCGGCGCTCAGGCGACGCTCGTCGACGGCGAGAGCGAGCTCGATCCCAAGCTGCTCGACGGCCACGAGACGATCGGGCTCACGGCCGGGGCGTCGACCCCCGAGGAGCTCGTGCGGGCGACCGCGGCGCGGCTCGCCGAGGTCGGCTACGCCCTGCCGGAGGAGATCGAGGTCGCGAAGGAGGACGTCCACTTCAGGCTGCCCAAGGAGGTCGCACAGGCATGACGACCGTCGAAGTTCCGTACTCGATCGCCGCGGCCCTCCCGTCGCTGTCGGTGATGGACATCACGAACGACGTCTCGCGCGAGGTCGCCGAGTCCGGCGTCGGGTCGGGCATCGCCTATCTCCACGCCGCGACCACGCTCTCACTCGTGCGCGTGCAGGAGCGGGAGACGGGCTTCTTCGAGGACCTCGAGCAGCTGCTCGAGCGTGTGGTGCCCGGGAGCCTGCGCTCACGCGAGCGCCTGCTCGCGTTCCTCCTCGGCCCGCGGTCGGAGCAGGTGCCGTTCGCCGACGGCCTGCTCTGTCTCGGCCAGTGGCAGCGGATCCTCCTCTTCTCGCTCGACGCGCAGCACCGTCCGGACTGGACGCTGACGCTCGTCGGGTAGGAGTACCGTCAGGACTGCGATGCTTGTCCTGACCCGCAGCGAGGTAGAGGAGCTGCTCGACCTCGACGCGCTCCTCGATGCGCTGGCGGCCGCGCACGCGGAGCTCTCCGGCGGGAGAGCGTCGCTCGTGCCGCGCGTCGGCTCCCGCGGCGAGCGAGGTGGAATCCTCGGCGCGATGGTCGGCTACGCGCCCTCCGCCGGCCTCGGCTGCAAGCTCGTCACGCTCTTCCCCGAGAACCGCGACCGGCCGACGCATCAGGCGGCCATCGCGCTCTTCGACCCGGAGACCGGCACGCCGGTCGCGCTCATGGACGGGACGTACATCACCGCGATGCGCACCGCTGCGGCGGCCGCGCTCGCGACGCGCCTGCTCGCCCGGCCGGACGCCTCCGTGCTGGCAATCCTCGGCACCGGTGTGCAGTCCCGTTCGGCACAGGAGATATTCCCCCGCGTGCGCGACTTCGCCGAGGTGCGGGTCGCCGGCCGCGGCGAGTTCGAGGACGCGGTCCGCGGCGCCGACGTCGTCCACGCGACCACCGCCGCGCAGGAGCCGGTCGTCCGCTTCGAGTGGCTGAGCCCGGGGACGCACGTGAGCTCGGTCGGTTCGAGCATGGGCGGAAACTCCGAGCTCGATCCCGCGATCGTCGAGCGGTCGGACGTCGTCGTGGTCGAGCAGCGCGACTCCGCGTTCGCGCCGCTCCCCGCCGGCGCACCGGAGCTCGATCCGCGCGGCCGCGACCGAGTCGTCGAGCTCGGCGAGATCGTCGCCGGGACGGCTGTCGGGCGCAGCTCCGCGGAGCAGATCACGCTGTACAAGTCGGTCGGCGTCGCCGTCCAGGATCTCGCCGCCGCGGCGCTCGTGCTCGCGGCCGCGCGAGAGCGCGGTGCCGGCCAGGAGATCGAGCTGGAGGAGATTCACGCATGAGCAGCAGCGAGTTCAAGCCGGGCCTCGAGGGCGTCGTCGCCGTCGAGACCGAGATCATGGAGCCGGATCGCGAGGGCGGCACGCTGCGCTATCGCGGCGTGGACGTCGAGCCGCTGATCGGCGAGTACCCGTACGAGAACATCTGGGGCCTTCTCGTCGACGACGACATCAAGTCTCGGATGCCGCTCCCCGAGCCGTTCGAGCCCGTGGGCATCACCGGGCATGCGCCGGCGGATCTCCAGGCGCAGACCGCGCGGCTCTCCGGCCTGTGGGGGCTCGGCAAGCTCAACGAGATCTCGGACGACCAGGCCCGCGAGGACCTCGGCCGCCTCTCCGGTCAGATGATGTCGATCGTCGCCCGCTCGGCACGGCTGGCGGACGGACACGAGGACGAGGTTCCCGCGAAGGACGTCGAGCAGGGCCAGACGGCGGCCGAGCGGTTCCTGATTCAGTGGCGTGGCCACGCCGATCCCAGGGCAGTCAAGGCGATCGATACGTACTGGATCTGCACGGCCGAGCACGGTGTGAACGCGTCCACGTTCACGGCGCGCGTCGTCGCCTCGACAGGGGCCGATTGTGGTGCGGCGCTCTCGGCGGCGGTCGGCGCCCTCTCCGGCCCGCTGCACGGTGGCGCGCCTGCCTACGTCAAGCCGATGCTGGAGGAGGTGACCGCGATGGGCGACCCGGAGAAGTGGGTGCGCGAGACGCTCGACGCGGGGAAACGGATCATGGGCTTCGGCCATCGCGTCTATCGCGCCGAGGATCCCCGCTCGCGGATCCTGAAGCAGACCGCGCGTGAGCTCGGGTCGCCGCAGATCGAGATCGCCGAGCGGCTCGAGGAGGCGGCACTGGCAGAGCTCGAGCGGCGCAAGCCCGACCGTCCACTGAAGACGAACGTCGAGTACTACTCGGCTCTCGTCCTCGACATCGCCGAGGTCCCGCCTCCGCTGGCCCCCGCGATGTTTGCCTGCTCCCGGGTCGCCGGCTGGTCGGCCCACATCCTCGAGCAGAAGCGGACAGGCCGCCTGTTCCGTCCCTCCGCCCGCTACGTCGGCCCCGGCCTGCGCACGCTGCAGGAGGCCTAGGCTCTCGTTGTGAGACGGCTCGCACTCGTGGCCATCGCCGGGCTCGCGCTCGCTGGGTGCGGCTCCTCGTCCCCCACGAGCGGAGACGCGGCGGCGAAGGCGCAGATCAAAGGCGCCTACGAGAAGTTCTTCGCGGGCGAGTCGTCGGTCTCCGAGCGCGCGGCCGTGCTCCAGAACGGATCGAGGTTCAAGCCCGTCATCCAGGCCTTCGCCAGCAACCCCCTTGCGAAGAACGTCAACGTCGCGGTTTCATCCGTGACGCTCCAAGGCGCGGACAAGGCGAAGGTGGTCTACACCGTCAAGCTCGGGTCGGCGGGGCTCCCCAAGCAGACGGGAACGGCCGTACGCGAGAACGGCACGTGGAAGGTCGGGTACGCGAGCCTCTGCAGGCTCGTCGCGCTGCAGGGCAGCACTCCGTCCGCCTGTAAGCCGTAACTTCCCCCGCGTGAGCTCGGTCGGGCTGTTCCGGCAGCGTCACTCGCGGGGAGCGGCCCTCGCGGCCCTCTGCGCGATCCTCTTCCTCACCTTCCTCGACAACACGATCGTCAGCATCGCGCTTGCCGACATCCAGTCGTCGCTCAGCGTCAGCGTCAGCGGCCTGCAGTGGGTCGTCGACGGCTACATGCTTGCGTTCGCCGCGCTGATGCTCACGGGTGGCACGCTCGGCGACCTGTTCGGAAGGAAGAAGGTGATGCTCACCGGTGTCGTCATCTTCTGCGCCGGCTCCGTCGTCGCCGCGGTCGCGCCGAGCAGCGGCATCCTCATCGCCGGGCGAGTCGTGATGGGGGTCGGCGCGGCCGCCTCCGAGCCCGGGACTCTCTCGCTGATTCGCCACATCTACCCAGAGCGCCGCGAGCGTGCCCGCGCTCTCGGTGTCTGGGCGGCCGTGTCGGGCCTCGGCCTGGCGCTCGGCCCGGTGCTGGGCGGAGTGCTGGCGGACGGGCCTGGCTGGCGGAGCATCTTCTGGTTCGGCCTCGGCTTCGGTGCGGTCGCCTTCGCCGTCGCGGCCGTCACGGTGCCCGAGAGCAAGGATCCCGAGGGTCGGAAGCTCGACGTACCCGGTCTCATCACGGGCGCCTGTGCGATCACCGCGGCGACGTTCGCCGTGATCGGCGGCGAGAACCGCGGCTACCGGACGTGGTGGATCGACGGGCTCTTCGTGCTCGCCGCCGTCCTCGTCGTCGCGTTCGTCGCGATCGAGCGGAGGTCGCCGGACCCGGTCGTGAAGCTCGAGTTCTTCCGCAATCCCACCTTCTCGGCCGCGAACGTCGTCGCCTTCGCGACGAATCTCTCCATCTTCTCGATCTTCTTCTTCACCGCGCTCTACCTGCAGCTGATCACGGACTTCACGGGGAACCAGATCGCCCTCGTCTTCACCTCCCTCGCGGTGGCGATGATCGTGGCCGGCCTCGCCGCCGGCCGCTGGACCGCGCGTGTGGGGCCGAAGGTGCCGATGGTGGTCGGCTGCGCTCTCGCCGGCATCGGGCTCCTGCTCGTCGACCGGCAACTCACGGCGACCACGAGCATCTCGGCGCTCACGTGGCCGCTGGCGGTCGCGGGAGTCGGCTTCGGGATCGCGCTCGTCACGATGACCGCCTCCGTGCTCGCCATCGTCCCTGCGGAGCAGTCGGGCATGGCCGCCTCGACCGTGAATACGAGCCGTGAGCTCGGCGGCGTCTTCGGCGTCGCCGTGCTCGGCGCGGTCGTCAACGCCCAGCTCACGAGCGGGCTCGACGAGAAGCTCGTCAGGCTCCACATCCCGCTCGTCTACCGCAATGTCGTGATCCAGTTCGTGACGACCGGCGGCAACATCACCAGCGCAGAGAACAGCCCCGGCGTGAAGGGCCACGAGAAGCTCATCGCCAAGGTGCTCGTCGCCGCCGAGGGCTCGGCCGGGCACGGCGTCCACCTCGCGCTCCAGATCGCGGCCGGGATCGTCCTGGCGGCTGCCGTCGTCGCAGCCTTCGCCGCGCGGCATAGGGTGGGCCAGGTGGACGGGGTGGCGGTTTAGTGCCGCGGGCGGTGCTGATCGGCGGCACGGGGATGATCGGCCGCGCCGCGGCACGCGCGCTTGCGGGTGACGGCTGGGAGGTCGTGGCCGTGTCGCGCTCCGGCACGCTGCCCGACGGGCTCGCGGAGCTCGGCGTCGAGTCGGTCGTGGCCGACCGCGAGGACGATGCGCAGCTGCGGGCGGCGATCGGATCCGGCGCGGACGTCGTCTACGACAGCGTCGCCATGAATCGCGACCACGGCGAGCAGCTCAACGCGCTCGAGGGCCTCGTCGGTTCCCTCGTCGTCATCTCGACCGCCTCGGTCTACGCCGACGACGAAGAGCGTGCCCTCGACGGCGAGGGCGGCGAGCCGCCGCAGCTGCCCGTCCCGATTCGCGAGACGCAGCGGACGGCGGAGCCCGGGGACGCCACGTACTCGACGCAGAAGGCCGAGCTCGAGCAGACGCTGCTCGACGGTCCGCTGCCTGCGACTCTCATCCGTGCCTGCGCCGTCTACGGGCCGGGCGCGCAGAACCCCCGCGAGCTCTTCTTCGTCAAGCGCGCCGTCGACGGCCGGCGCCGCGTCGCCCTCGCGTGGAGAGGCGAGAGCGTCTTCAACACGGTGTCGGTGGCGAACCTCGCGGAGCTGATCCGGCTCGCCGCCGCGCAACCCGGCGACCGCATCCTCAACGGTGGCGATCCCGACCCGCCGTCGACGCTCGAGATCTGCCACGCGATCGGCGATGCGCTCGGGCACGAGTTCGAGCCCGTCTTGCTCCCGGCGGACGAGTTCGGCAACCCGTGGGCCGTGCCGGCTTCGTCGCCACTCGTCGTCTCGATGGAGGCGGCGGAGCGCGAGTTGGGCTACCGGCCAGTGACGGCGTACCCCGAGGGGGTGAAGGAGACGTGCGCCTGGCTCGTCGCCGAGCTCGAGCGCGGCCGCAGCTGGGAGGGCTCGTACATCGCGGACTCGCTCGACTACGTGGCCGAGGATGCCGTGCTGGCGGCACAGTCGTGATCGACGCGGCCGAGTACCGCGACCGCTTCCCGATCCTCGAGACCTGCACGTACCTCATCAACCACTCGCTCGCCGCCATGCCGGCGGCGGCCGAGGACAACCTCCGCGAGTATGCGCGCACGTGGCGTGAGCGCGGGATCCGGGCGTGGGCCGAGGGCTGGTGGGAGATGCCGGTGACGGTCGGCGACCAGCTCGGGCGGATCCTCGGCGCCCCCGCGGGCTCGATCGTCATGCACCAGAACGTGACCGTCGCGGAGGCGATCGTCCTCTCGTGCTTCAGTCAGGCCGGCGAACGCAACCGGATCGTCTACGAGGCGGCGAACTTCCCGTCGGTGCGCTACCTGTACCAGGCGCAGCCGGGGCTCGAGGTCGTCGCGGTCGAGGACGACGCGGCGATCGTGGACGCGATCGACGAGCGGACGCTGCTCGTCCCGATCAGCCACGTCCTGTTCAAGAACGGCGAGATCCAGGACGTCGAGCCGATCGTCCGCCGCGCGCAGGAGGCCGGCGCCCACGTGGTGCTCGACTGCTACCAGTCCGCGGGCGTCGTGCCGTTCGACCTGACGGAGCTCGGCGTCGAGTTCGCCGTCGGCGGCAGCGTCAAGTGGCTGTGCGGCGGGCCGGGCGCCGGCTGGCTCTACGTGCGGCCCGACCTCGCGGAGCGGCTCGAGCCTACGCTAGTCGGCTGGCAGGGACATGCGCGGCCGTTCGCCTTCGAGCCGGAGTTCGAGTACGCCGCCGGAGCGCGGCGCTTCCTCACCGGTACTCCGAACGTCCCTGCGCTGTATGCCGCGACGGCCGGCTACGACGTGATCGACGAGGTCGGCGTTCCGCGGATCCGCGAGCGCTCGCTCGCGCTCACACAGCTCCTGATCGACCTCGCCGACGACGCGGGGCTGGAGGTCGTCTCGCCGCGGGAGCCCGAGCGGCGCGGCGGCACGGTCACCGTCTCCACCCCCAACCACGCCGCCTGCCACAGCGAGCTCAGCGAGCGCGGGGTCGTCTGCGACTTCAGGCCGGATCCGGCAGGAGGGATCCGGCTCGGCCCGCACTTCTTCAACACGGAAGAAGAGGTCCGGGGCGCGGTCGGCGCGCTGGCGGACATCGTGGCGACTGGCGCGTACGAGCGGCATCTCGGCGCCACCACCCAGTTCTGAGGCTCAAGTGGTACAAAACGCAGGCCGATGAATGGGGTCGTGCGGCGCCTTGTGCTTCTCGTTCTCGTGGTCCTCGCGCTCAGCGCAGGGTCCGGTGCCGCGCGCTCGGAATCGGCGACGGTAGGCGCCTATCCGTCCGGGACGTCCTTCTCCGCCTCTGACGCAGCGCCGGCCCGCGCCGCGTCCTCCGTATCGCTCGCGATGCCGGTCGGCGGAGTCGACGACGCGACCCTTCTCGTCCGCGGAGCGCAGAAGGTCTCGCTCGACACGCCGAGGCTCGACGCACCGCTCCGGCTGAGCTTCTTCTTCGCACACTACGTCTCGGTCGGCGGGAAGGCGGTCCCCGACGCGCTCATGCCGTGGGACGGCTCGCAGCGCTCGACCGAGCACACGAACCAGCCGCTCTGGCTCCAGGTGACTGTTCCCTACGGCACGGCTCCGGGCACGTACCACGGCTCGGTCGTCGTGGGAGCCGACGCGACGAGCAGTGTCGTCCCGCTCACGGTCACGGTGGCGCCGGTGAGCCTCCCGAGGGAGGGTCAGGCCGCCGGCAGCCTGCTCACGGCCTTCAACTTCTCGCCGCAGTCGTACGCGAACAAGGCGGCCGGCCTCTACGGCGTCTCGCCCGGCTCGACGCTGCCCGGCCTCTTCAGCTTCCTCGCCTCGTACCGACTCTCGCCGAACAGCTGGGGCTACGGCAACCCCAAGATGGCCTCCGGCTACACGAGCGACCGGCGGTGGTGGCTCGACAAGACGAGTCAGATGGTCGCCGCAGCCGGTCAGCCCGGGCAATTCGCCTCGATGTGGATCCCGATCTCGAACAACCGCTGGAGCCCGAGCACGTACGTCGGCGGCCGGTCACCGTACAAGCCGCAGGGCTGGTGCTCGTACCTCCGCTCGGTGCACGAGTTCTGGCAGCGGCATGGCTGGGTCGGCGCGTATCCATACCTGTACGGAATGGACGAGCCTGGGGCGACGCAGTTCAGAACCGTTGCGAAGCAGGCGAAGGTGACGCACTCGTGCTTCCCGGGCAGCCACGTGCTCGTCACCAGTAAGCCGACTACCAGGAACCACTTCCTCTGGAACGGCGGCAAGAACGACGTCGACGCGTGGGTCGTGCTCGCGAGCCGCTACTACGGCGAGTACACGAACCCGTCTCTTTCGCGCCGCGGCATCTTCCATGCCAGGCGGGAGCTGGCGTTGATCAACTCCGCGCGGCGTCACCACAAGCAGATCTGGACCTACACGTATAACGCCTCCTCGCACACGACCCCGGGCTTTACCGCCACGGAGCCCGCCGCCAACGCGCGCGTCTTCGTCGACTGGGCGGCCCTCGAGGGCATCAGCGGGCTGCTGTACGGGCAGGGGACGACCACCTACTCGAAGGGCAACCCGCTCGTCTCGAACGACAAGGCCAAGGGCTCCTACGTCCTCATCTACCCGGGCAGGAACGGGCCGATCGCGAGCGCACGGCTCGAAATGCTGCGGGAGGGGATCGAGGATTGGGAGATCCTGAACGTCGTCCGGCACAAGCATGGCGCCGCGGCGGTGCGGAAGCTCCTCTCCGGCGTCTTCTCGACCACGGCGAAGGGCGCCAAGCTCGGTTGCACCATCGGCTGCGCGATCAAGACGTCGACGCCGTACTCGTGGCCGACGTACTCGCACAACGCGGGCACGCCGGGGACGGTGGCCTCGATGCGCGCCGCCGCGCTACGCGCCGCATCGTCCTAGCCCGCTGTGGGGGGGCAGGCCCGTGATGAGTCACCGAGTGAGGCGGACAAGCTCCTGAGCGGGCCAGCAGGGGGCGACACGCGACAACCAGGCTGGCAATGCCCCCAAGACAGACCGACCCGCCCGAGCCTTATCGACCCCTGAGCACCACATCTTGACGCTGCGACTGGTGCTACCGATAATAGTGCTATGAGTGCGCATCCCCTGCGACTTCCGTTTGCGCTTCATCCGCTGATAGCGGACGCGAAGCGGCGTGCGAGACGGCGACGGGTTCTCGTCGCCGTGGCGGTAGTCCTGGTCGCAGGCGGCGGAGTTGGAGCGGCGATCATCGCTTCGAGTTCGGGCGTAAGACCGCTCGAAGCCGCGTTCGCGCCGTCTGTAGCCGCGCGCCCCGAACAGCACACCGTAGGCGAGGGCAAGCCCGCCCGATTTAGCATCGTTGTCGGCCTCACAAACGGGTCGCGGGAGCCGGTCAGCCTGGAGCGGGTGCGCGCGGTCGTCACGGCGCGTTCCGCGCTCCGCCAGATCGCTACGCGTTTCGCGCTCTACACGCCCAAGATCTTCGCCTGTCCGTCACCCGCTGGCAGCCT
>Ga0308175_100002114_pt1 | contig 13537 bp, 15 predicted proteins | sample PhyCR1_3_FD_203893 | JGI IMG/M metagenome (GOLD analysis project Ga0308175, IMG submission 203893) | Soil microbial communities from UC Gill Tract Community Farm, Albany, California, United States - DLSLS.C.R1 | ecosystem: Environmental > Terrestrial > Soil > Agricultural land | place: USA...
CCGCTGCGCCGGGTCGCTCGGATCGTAAATGCCGTACTGGGCCATGAAATAACCGTAGGACTGGGCGATTCCGCCCGGGTCGCCGGCGGGCGCGAAGCCGTCCGGCGTATCGTTGAGCCCGGAGAAGGAGCACAGCGAGTTGCCGTTGCTGATCGTTGTCCCCGGCGCGGGGTTGAGGTTGCTCGCCGGCGGCGGTCCCTTGATCTCGCCGGCGAGCGCCGTCGTCGAGCCGAGGATGAGCGCTGCCGCGAGCGCACGTTGGATTGCCGTTTTCATCGGTGTTTCCTTCGTCATTGAGGTTGACGTCAGTGGTTGCGCTGCTCGAACCAGCGGCTGCCCAGCACCTCGACGCGATCGTCCGTGATGTACCACTGGCCATCGGACGCGTGGATCTCGCACGGGAACGCCTTGTTGAGGAAGCTCCGCACTTCGCCTTCGCTGGAGAAGAGATCCGGGAACGTGTCGAGCAGAAAATCGTCACCATTGCTGAGCGCATTGCGCTGTGCTTCGCAGGCGCCGCGGCTGGCGAAGGGGACGTCGGTATAGTTGACGTGATTTGCGATAGCGGGCGCACCCGCACCGATAACGGCAAGTCCGATCAAAAGGCCGGTCCTGGTCATGAGAAGTCTCCGCTCGTTCATGGATGCCGGACAACCCGGCGCCCCAGGGCCTTGTCTCCCCGTCCGCGGAGTCGAGGGAATGATGAACACCTGATGGGGCCGGACTCCTCAGGCGAGGAAGTCGGGCCGGAGGCCTGTCTGCTCCCAGTAACCCGCCAGCCCCGCCCGTTCGCACAGCCGCAGGAAGCGGCGGTCGTCGCGCATCTCCGCACAGGCTGGCGTGAACAGGATCTGGGTGACTCGGCGGTGCAGGTCGTTGATCGCCGGCTCCCCATCGGTCGGGCGAAGCGGCACGGGTCCGGTACCCTCGCGCAAATAATAGGCTTCTGCGACGGCAAAGGCGTCGTCGACACGGTGCAGCAAGCCGAGCGCGAATAATGCCGCAATCGCTCGCGCCGGACCGCTCGCTGCAGCTTGCCGCGCCGCCGCGGCCGCTCGCTCGATCTCCCCTGCGGTCCCTGTGGAAGCCGCGCTTATGACGGTCTTCAAGAGCTGCAGCATCGGTTGCGGGATGTCGGGCCCACCATCCTCATCCTGGAGCATGTCGAGCGAGGCTTCGATCCGCCCCGTGAACGCCAGCGTCCACAAGCGCGCCGTCCAGATGGCCGGATGCGTCGGCCACAGGTGCATTCCGCGCTCGCCGAGCTGGTCCATGCCAAGCAGGTCCCCGATGGACCAATGCTGATAGATCCCCTTGTAGATCAGGCATGCCGCAAGGGGGACTGCCGCGATGAGGTCGTCGGTACGGCTGACCGCTGCCCGCACGCGCCCTGTCGCCATGTCGCAGATGACGAGCTCATGATTGGCGACGAACGCGTTGGGAGACTTGCCGACTATGCGCATCAGGGCCGTTCGCGCTTCAAGCCATCGGCCGAAGATCGGCGCGACCGTCGCAAGCGCCACTCGCGCGTCGGGTTGCTCACCCTCGAGCTGAAGCGCTCTTCGAGCGCTCGACTGGCACTCCGCGACGAATTCGGCGACCTCGGAAGCCTCTGCATATTCGGCGGCGTAGCGGCACAGCAGCGCGCGCATTCCCCAGGCGGCAGAACTTTGCGGATCGAGCAACACCGCGCGCCGCAGCATCTCGAGGCGGAGATTGTCCGGCTGCGGCAGCCCGGCGCGGACGCTGTCCAGACCCTCCTGGATCGCCTGCTCGACATCCCCCTGGCTTGCGCCGTTCAACCTGACCGCGTCCGCGCGGAGACGAAGGGTGTAGCCCGCGCCCGGGATGGTCTCGATCAGAACTGTGCCTCCATCAGCCATGGAGAGGGTCTTGCGGAGGGCGGCGACAATGCGGTTGAGGCTGTCGTCGCCAACCGGCGCGGAACCCCAGCAGCTCTCGAAAATGTCGCGCCGGCTCACCACCCGCCCCGCGTTGCGGCTGAGTTCGACCAGGAGCTGCATGACCAGCGGTTCGGTCACGAAGCAGCCCTTGCTGCTTTCGATCGCCCGCGCCGCGGGCCGGACGTGAACCGCCCCGAGCGTAAAGTCGTGCATCTGCGATAAGGGAGAGCCGGCCATCACCCCCTGCCTTGCCCGAGCGCGGCCATGATGCGCCTCGCGGGGGCGACGCACAATTCACTTTCGTGAGTATTGAGTGTTCATAAACCACGCTCCTTGGCGAGCGGTTAAACAGCCGGGGGTAAACCGGGCATCAGCAGCGCCGCTTTGGACTAAGAAGCGAGCTCGGGCGGCGCTGCAGTGACCAGAGTAAAGCGAAGCCCTGCCCACCCTCGCTCCCAAGCCTCGGGCAGGGCTTCGTATTGTCTAGAGGTGACGAGAAGCGGACGGCCTGCGGCACAGCCGACAGGACCGACGGTCACGAATTCACGCCCTGACGGCGCCCCCACGCCTCGCCTCAGCGGAAGAGACCGACGAACTCCAGGACGAGGAAAGCGCCGAGCCCGACACGCTGGGCAAACCGGCTCGCGAGCGGGATCAGGACGACCGGCATGACGACGCGGGCCGCGAGCCACGCCTCTTCCCAGCCGATGTCGTGCACGCGGTCGAGCAGCAGCTTCGATATGGCGGAAGCGATTGGCGGGATGGTGAGCATCACCAGAATGAGCACCCGGTGCCTGAGGTAATGCTCCTCGAGCGAGCGCTCCGGCTCCTTCTCCTGCCCCGGGAACATCGCCCGGCTGACGAACACATAGGGCAAAGCGACGCAGGCCGCGGCGAGCATCTGCCAGGCGGTCACCCCGACGTCGGAGCGGATGTGCCACATCGTCAGCCACACGTTCATCCCGCCGAGCAGGACGATGCCACACAGCAGCGGCGGGCTGGTGCCGACCTGGATGCGCTCGCAATCGCGCCACATGTCGGCGAAGCCCAAGGCGACGTTGGCGACCGCGATTCCCAGCAGCAGCCCGTAGAAGCTGAAGAGATAGTCGAAGGAGTTCATGCCGCCGCCCATCCGCCGAGCTTAGCGCAGCTTCGCCGATCAGCGAACCTCCGGCAGATCGTGCTGCATATACACGCTGTCGAGCCAGCGCTCCTTCTTCCACCCGACGCGCCGGAGCCGGCCCACTTCCTCGAACCCGCAGCTGGCGTGGAGCGCCAAAGACGCGGGTTCACCCCCGCCGATCACCGCAACCATGGTACGGAACCCGCACTCGGCCGAGCGCACCGTCAACCTCTCCAGAAGCCGCTTGCCGATCCCTTTCCCCATCCAGTCGGGATGCACGTAAATGCTGTTCTCGCAGGTGAAGCGATAGGCCGGGCGGTCACGGAACTGAGTAGCGTAGCCATATCCGACCACGCCACCGCCCACCTCCGCCACCAGGAACGGCCATCCAGCGTTCAGCACAGCCTGGATCTTCGACCGGATATATTCCGGCGGCGGAGGCTGGATATCGTAGGAAGCGGTGCCGTGAAGCACATGGTGCGCATAAATGGCCGCAATCGGCTCTGCGTCACTCTCATGGGCGTCGCGGATTAGAAGTTCGGGCGATTTCACAGAGCTTTGCTGACGAAGCATGCTTTATCCGGCAAGGTGAACATCCAACGCTTTCATTTACGGTTCACCTGCGCCTCCGCTACAGCTTTCCCGACGCGACGCATCCAAGATCCGACCCTTGTCCACCTACCGCCTAGTTGCGCCCTACGAACATTCGCCGCTCCGGCGCAGGCTGTCCGGCCTTGCGCTGGCGCTCGCGATCAATCTCGGCCTGCTGCTGCTGCTGATGAGCCTCGGCATCATTCCGCCGCCGGCCCCGAAGACGACCACCGGGATCGTGATCGACCTGATCCCCGAAAGCCGCAGCGCTTCTTCGACGAAGAAGGCCGAACCGCGGCAGCAGCGCGTCAAGCAGGACAAGCCCGTCCCCAAGGTGCCGCCGATCATCCTCCCGGTGAAGCCGACAATCGCTCCGCCGCCAAAGCCTGCGGAGATCAAGCAGCCGTGGGTCGAGTTGAGCAGCGGCGACATGGCCGCATCCGACATTTCGAAGCTCGGCTCATCCGGGTCCGGGAGCGCAGGCGACAGCGAGGCGGTGGGTCATGGCCCGAATGGGGAGACGCTCTACGCCGCCGAATGGGCCCGCGAACCGACGAGCGCCGAGCTTCGCGGCTATCTGCCATCGGACCCGCAGGACGGCTACGGCCTCATCGCGTGCAAGACGATCCCGGGCAACCGTGTGGATAATTGCGTCGCCCTCGATCAATATCCGCTCGGCTCGCACCTCGCGGCTGCCGTGCTCAATGCCGCCTGGCAGTTTCGCGTTCGCCCGCCGCGGAAGAATGGCCGGCCCATGATCGGTGAATGGGTCAGCATCCGGATCGACTATTCGTCGAGCCGCGGCGGCCGTTAGGTCGCGGGCTGTCCTTCCGGCGCACCGCGGCCGAGCTTGTCCGGCAACGGCTCGTCCATGGGCGTGAAGGCGAGTGACACGGAGTTGATGCAATAGCGCTCGCCGGTCGGCGGCGGGCCGTCGGGGAAGACGTGCCCCTGGTGCGATCCGCAGCGGGCGCAGACGATCTCGGTCCGGACCATGCCGTGGCTGGTGTCGCGGATGGTCTTGAGGTGGTCTTCCGCGAACGGCTGCGTGAAGCTCGGCCAGCCCGTGCCGCTCTCGAATTTGGTCCCGCCATGGAACAGCGGCAGACCGCACAGGCGGCAGGTGAAGACGCCCGGGCGCTTCTCGTCGAGGAACACGCCGCAGAATGGCGCCTCGGTGCCGTGCTCGAGGAGGACGTGCTTCTCTTCGTCGCTCAGTTCGGCGACGAGCGCGTCGAACTGCTGCTCGGTCGGCGGGGTGAGGTCGAAGGTCGTCTGTTCGGTCGCGAGGTCCTGCGGCATCAGTATCTCCTTGTGGCGCGCCCTACTCCTTATTGCGCGCTCCCGCGAGACTGCTCCGCCGCCGCGAGCACGCGTTTCACCACGTTCGAGGGAATGGCGAACCCGATGCCGATATTGCCAGCGCTCATCTGGCTCTGCGCGGGGCTGAACAAGGCCGAATTGATGCCGACGATCTCGCCGTGGAGGTTGAGCAGCGCGCCGCCGGAATTGCCCGGATTGATCGGCGCGTCGGTCTGGATGAACCGCCGCGTATCGCCCCGCCCGAGCGGGCGGTCGGTTGCGCTGATGATGCCGCTGGTCACGGTTTGGCCGAGGCCGAACGGATTGCCGATCGCGACGACATAATCGCCGACCTGGACCTTGCCACTGTCCGCAAAGGGCAACGACGGCAGCCCCTTGGCACCGATGTGCAACACGGCCAGATCGACGTTCGGCTCGAGCGCGACTGGGTCCGCCGGGAAGTGACGGCCGTCCTTGAGCACGACCTCCACCGCGCGCGCGTTCTGGACGACGTGGAAGTTGGTGATGACGAAGCCGCGCGCGCCGTCGACGATCACGCCCGAGCCCGCGCTCACCGCCGGCTGCAGAGCCGCGTCGGGCACGCCGAAGTAGCGCCGGAAGTACGGATCCTGGAGCAACGGGTTCTGCTCGGCGGGCGAGGGCTGGAGAGTCGCGATATTGACCACTGCGGGAGCGGTCTTGCGGACGAGCGGCGCGAGGCTGTCATCACCGGGTGGGGCAAGGGTGCGCGGCTCCGGCTGGTTTGCCTCAAGAGGGATCCAGCGCGCCGCGATGCCGCCGATCAGGGCGGCGATCAGCAGCAACGGGACGAGCAAAAGGAGCGAGACTCTCGGTGGGGATGATCGGGGATCGGGCATGCCCTCAACAAAGCCGCAAGGCCTCAGCTGTTCCTGTGTTAGGCACAGTCATGGCCGCGCCAAGACGATTGCTCGCCCTCATCCTGCTCACAATGGCGGCGGCAGCAAATGCGCAAGTGGTGAAGACGCAGACGGAGGCGGTCGCCGACGACGCCGCGCAATATGCGGCGCATTACGGGGTCACGGGAGAAGAGGCGCTCCGCCGGCTGAAGGCGCAGCAGGCGAGCGTGGCCACCACCGATGCGATTGCGCAGGAATTCGCGTCCCGGCTCGCCGGCATTTCGATCGAGCACGTGCCGCAGTACCGGATCATGGTGCTTCTGACTGGCGACGAGCCGGTCACCGACCGCAGCGCGGCGGGCGTGCCGATTGTCTTCCGCACCGGCGCGAAGGCGACGCGTGTGCAGGCCGTGGCGGCTATGCGCAGGCATCTGATCGACCTCCGCTCCGAGCTGCCCGGTGCGCGCGGGGCCGGATACGACCAGAAAACGGGGGAAGTTGTGCTGCTCGTCACCCCCACGGACGCGGGCAGGTTCGGAGCTGATGCGATCAAGGCGCGTGCGGAGCAGCTGAGCGGCGTTCCCGTCCGGATCGCGATCAACCAGCTGATCGAGCAAAACATGGGCGTCGGCGGCGGCGGTCGCGTCGAGGGGATCAACCGCCTCACTGGCCGGCGCAACATCTGCACGAGCGGGTTCGTGGTAACCGATGGAAGCCGGACCGGAATTGCCACGGCTGCACACTGCCCGGACGGGCTCACTTATCTCGATCCGGATGGCGCGTCGGTCGCCATGCCGTTCGAAAGCCAGTTCGGCCTCGGCTACCAGGACGTGCAGATCAATCTTAGCCCTGACGCAACGAGGCCGCTCTTCTACGCCGACCGCGGCGCAGACTCGCTGCGGCGGCTCACTACCTGGCGCAACCGCGACAGCACGCGCGCCGGCGACTTCGTCTGCCATTTCGGGGAAAGCTCAGGCTATAGCTGCGCGGAGGTGCTGCTGACAGATTATGCGCCACCTGGCGCGCTTTGCGGCGGCCCTTGCTCGCCGACCTGGGTAACGGTCGAGGGGCCGAACTGCATCCCGGGCGACAGCGGCGGACCAGTGTTCAGCGGCGGCGTCGCCTTCGGCATCGCCAAAGGGATCAACCGCACCGCCGACGGGCGCTGCAACTTCTATTATTACATGTCGACCGACTATCTACCCGCACCGTGGCGGCTGATGGTCCCCGCGGATGTTACTCGGCGGCGAGCAGATCCCCGCGCTTCTGATTAGAGCCGGGCACCGGCTCCGCGGCATCGTTGCCGAGCTTCACAATGCGGTTCTTTTCATCGACGTGGACAACGCGAGGTTCGAGCGCACGCGCTTCCGGGTCGTCCAGCACCGCATAGCTCATGATGATCACGAGATCGCCCGGATGCACGAGGTGCGCCGCGGCGCCGTTGATGCCGATCACGCCGCTGCCACGCTCGCCGGGGATGACATAGGTCTCGATCCGCGCGCCGTTGGTGATGTCGACAATCGACACCTGCTCGCCTTCGAGCAGGTCGGCCGCCTCCATCAGCGCGGCATCGAGCGTGACGGAGCCGACATAATCGAGGTCGGCCTGAGTCACCATCGCGCGGTGGATCTTCGACTTCATCATGATCCGCATCATTTCGGACATGCTCCCTGGGCGCCCGTCAGCGGCGCGCCCCTACAAGATTTGCATCCGTTCGTCGAATATCAATGTTGCGCTGCAATATCGCACTTGCAGCACGCGGTGCAAATTCCCAACTGTCGGCTCGCGGACGTGGCGCGAATTGCCAAGCTCAGGCGATGCTAGCACGCTAACCCGCTGCAACAGTGTCGTTTTTAAATTTGGCACGGCTCTTGCTCTGTAATGGGCACAGGTTTTGCCAAGGAGTTTCGAACAATGTCGGCGCAGGACAGTCAGGTCGCTCTCCCTCTCCGCTCCCACACCATTTTCGGCGTGTGCGAGGCGATCGGCGAGGATTTCGGGTTCAACCCCGTGCTGCTGCGCATTCCTTTCGCCGCGTCGGTGCTGTTGAGCCCGACATGGGCCATCGGCACGTATTTTGCGCTCGGCGCCGTGGTTTTGCTGTCACGCCTGCTGTTCCCCAAGGCGCGCGCCTCCAGCGCGGCGGCCGACCAGCCGATCTCACAGGAAGAGCAGGAGCAGAAGCTGCCGCTGGCGGCCTGAGCGGCGCCTAATAGACAGAGCGAGCGGCCGCGCGCGCTTCGAGCAGGTCCAAAAGCGCGCGATGCTGTAGAAGCAGCTGCTCACCGCCGAAGGCAAGAGCGCGCTCGCTGGCGGGCGTGTCGGAGGCGAAGTGAATCACTTCGACGATCGAACTCTCGTCCGGCAGCGACGGAGCGGGACATTCAAGCCCGACGCGCGTCGCCGCCCGATCCAGCAGGCGGCGGATCGGCCACCAGTCGCCGATGAGGCTGGTCGCAGCGCCGAGGGCGCAGCCCTTGCGCTCCGATGTGGCAAGCGTCTCCAGGGCGTGACGCGCGGCAACCAGGCTGCCTTCCGTCTCCGCGGCGCCCGGCGTGCTGGGCAGCGGACCGACCGCAGAAGTCAGGCGTACCACGTAAAGCCGCTCGCGCTCAAAAGCTTCAGCGGCGCGGTCGAGCCATGCCTTCGCTTCAGGGTTGGTGCTGCGTTGAAGCGCGATCTCGATCAGGCCGGGGTAGCGGCCGTGCAGGCTGCACAGCAGATGGACCGCATCGGCAAGATCGCTCGCCGCATAGGGACCGGATGCTTCAAGCAGGGCATTCAGGTGCGAATGGCGCGCACTCCCCTCACCCGCAACGCGGGCGAGCTGCGCTTCGGCAACGCTGACCGGCTTATGATTGACCGACCGGTTGATCGCCATTCCAATCCCCTTGTTCGACAGGCCTGGGCCGTGCCTAAGCAAGATGGTCGTAACCTAACGGCGTAAAGACCAGGTTTATGGCAGCGTAACCTTTCGCAAACGCCTCGTCCCGCGGCGGGACGAACCTCAGTCGTCGCGGTAGGCGAGCTCGAAATTGCCCCAGCGGCGGCCCTTGATCCACAAGGGCACGAACACGTTCTTCACGGGGATGAACTTGTCACCAAGCTCCATGCGGTAGGTCGCCAGCGTGGCCGGACGATCGCTGGCGAGCGCCATGCGCGTCGTATCGTCGATGAGGATGCGCTTGTTGCGGCAATGCTCGTCGTTCCAGACCGGATCGGGGCCCTGCGGGTGGCTGCGCTTGCTGAGGTGCGTCGGCAGATAACCGTTCATGTCGCCGATCGCGCAGCCGATGATTCGGCCGTCCGAGGCTTCGCTCCGGTCGAGAATCGGGCGGACGTGTTGATCGGCCGCGTCGTTGAACCGGACGGTGTACTGGACCGGGTTCGAGCCCTCGACGATCTGGTAGTCGCGGTCGAACACGTCCTCGAAGGTGATTTCGCCAGAATCGATCGCCTGCTCGACGACCGCCTGGATGTGACGGCAGGCTTCCTGCGCCTTGAGGATGAAGGGCGTGTCGTCGATCTCGGCGCCCGAATTGGCGAGTGTGTCGAGCATGGTGTTCGACAGCATTTCGAGATGCGCGAGGCGCTTCTGGGCGGTGAGAAGCTCGCTACCATTCGCGCGCGCATCGCCGGCGAATTCGGTGAGCCCGGCCTTCACGCGGTCGACGCTGGTCTGGATCATGCTGGTCGAGTGGGCGATGCCTTCGGTCTGGCGGTCAACCATTCCGACGATCTCGCTGACCTCGCGGACGGTGTCGCTGATCGTACTGAAGCCGGACTGGGCGGCGCGGCTGCGCTCGACGCCGGTCTTGATCTCGGTGGTCACCGCGCCCGCCTCGCGCGTCAGCTCGCCGATGGTGGACGCGATCTGGCTGGTCGCTGCGCGCGTGTCATGCGCGAGCTTCTTCACTTCGGCGGCGACGACCGCGAAGCTGCGGCCCGCGTCCCCTGCGCGCGCCGCCTCGATGGTCGCGTTGAGCGCGAGCATGTTGGTCTTGCGCGCGATAGTTTCGATGGTCGAGGAGACCGTCTGCACCTGGCTCATCGCCGTCGCGAAGCCCGCCATGCGCTCGCCGAGCTGGACGATCAGGTCGGTCAGACCCTTGAAGCCGTCAATCGTCCCTTCGATCGCTTCGCGACCCGCATCGAGCTTGGCCTTGGCCTGCTCGGAGAGCAGCCGCGCTTCGTCGGTCGAATCCGACACCCGCGCCTGGTCGCCGAGCAGCCGTGAGGTCACTTCCTCGAGCTGGTCGAGCATTTTCATATGCTCGCCGATGCGCTCGGCGACGCCCTGGACGTATCCGGCGACGTCGCTGCACTCCATCGACAATGACCCGCAATCGCGCGCGACCGCCCGGATCGCGTTTTCAGTGACTTCCTCGATCCCCTGAGTGGCCATCTAGAGCCTCGCTCCCGAAACTGTTCGGAAACGGCATACGGCGAAGCCCCTACTTCTTCGTTAACCACGCGCTCGCTTGCGCTCAGTAGATGAGGTGAGGGTTGCGCTGCTCTTCCCAGTCGCGTTCGTCGGAGATGGTGACGGTATCGAGATCGCCCGGCGCGGCGTTCGCGTCGTCGACCCATTCGCGCAGCAGCTCGGAGCCGTTGATCACGTCAATGGCGAGCTTGTCGAATTCATATTCATACGGGAAGTCGCGCCAGAGGTTGTAGTCCGGGTAGAGGTTGCGGATCGCCTTGAAGGCCAGCGCCTGAAGGCGCCACGGCTTGAACGCAGCGTGGTCGTAGAACGGCCCCTCGGCGTGGACGAACAGGCCGTGGCAGAGCTGCCCCGCGTGCTTGTGGAAAGTCGGCTGAAAATAGATGTCGCGGAGCTTGCAGCCGGCAAGCCACTCGGGGGCAAGTCGCTCCATTTCCGCCATGACGTTTCGCGGTTCGATATCAGGCGCGCCGAACAGCTCGAGCGCACGCGTGGTGCCCCTGCCCTCGCTGAGCGTCGTGCCTTCGAGCATGACGGTGCCGGCATAGGCGCGCGCCATATTGAGGTTCGCGGCGTTGGGGCTCGGGTTGATCCAGACCCGATCCGACGGCCAGCCGAAGCCGGGTGCTTCTTCCGGTCGCCAGCCGTCCATCTTCACGACGCGGTAATCGACGTCGAGTTTGAAATGCTCGACGAACCATTTGCCAAGCTCGCCGAGCGTGAGGCCGTGGCGCATGGGAATCGGGCCCGCGCCGACGAAGCTTTCCCAGCCCGGGCGCAGCGTGAGGCCTTCGACCGGCCGTCCGGCCGGATTGGGGCGGTCGAGGACCCACACGCTCTTGCCGTTCTCCGCAGCCGCTTCGAGCACGTAGAGAAGCGTCGTCACATAGGTGTAGATCCGGCAGCCGAGATCCTGGAGGTCGATCAGGATGGTATCGAACGTCCCCATCGACTGGCCGGTCGGACGCCGCACCTCGCCGTACAGGCTGAACACCGGGACGCCATAGGTGGGATCCGTATAGTCGGGCGACTCCATCATATTGTCCTGGAGATCGCCGCGGACGCCGTGCTGCGGGCCGAAGACGGCCGAGATGTTCAGGCCTGTCGCGACGAGTGCGTCCAGGCTGTGCGACAGGTCGCTGGTTACCGAAGCGGGATGGGCGAGCAGCGCGACGCGCTTGCCTTCGAGCGGGCGGTGAAGCTCGGGTTCGGCGAGGAGCCGGTCGATTCCGAACAGGGTCATGAGGGCTGCTTAGGGAAGGTGCGCGGCGAAGCAACCGGGGTCATGGAAATCCGGCTTCTCACCGGGGTGCGCGAGAGCCCAGTACGACTTGGTGCCGTCCTTTTCTTCAAGAACGGCGGATAGGCCCAATTCCCAGTTCGTGTCGGCGGGGATGGCGATGGTCGCCCCCACCGCCCACCAGGTGAAATTGTCTTCCATGCGGATGTAGGGTTCTGCACCGACCTCTGCCTCGCGCATGCCTTCGCGATAGCCGGAGAATTCGTACGACGCCCACCGGCCCGACGGAGCGAAGTTCCACTCGCGATAGCCTTCCTCGCCAAGCGGGCGAAGGAAGGCTTCGAAGCAGGTCGTCTTCCACAGCTCGTCTGCACGTGAAGGCTCGGCTGCCGCCGGAATGACGAACCGCTGGGCGGGGGCGCCGACGCCGAACCAGATATTCGTGGTCGCGACCGCCGCGAGGGAGGCCGCGTGGTCGATGCTCGCCCAGACCTTGAACTCGGGTTTGCCCGAGGGTGTAGCCGGGTGCAGGATAAGATTTAGCTGCAAGGATTCTCCAATTCCGTCTGTCCTGAGCTTGTCGAAGGACGGTCCTTCCCTTTCGCCAACCGCGAAATTCCCGCCCAATCTCCGCGGATCAGCGCCATCTTCTTGGCTCGGCCCCAGCCTTTGAGGCGGTGCTCTGCCTCTTTGGCTTCAAATCTGGTCGGAAACTCCTGACTCCAGACGAGTTGCACAGGCAGCCGGTCGGAGGTGAAACCCTTGATTGCGCCCTTTTCGCGCTGCGCAACTCGACGCTCGAGGTCGTCAGTGTGGCCAACGTAGAAAGCGCCGCCTCTGCAGTGCAGCATATAAGCCCAGAATGACATCAACCGGAGCTAAGGTGAAATACCGCCCTTCGACAAGCTCAGGGCAGACGGTTGTGGGTTACGTGGCGCGAGTCTAACCGCGCAATATGACCGAATACCGTTCCACTCTCCTCAAGCTGCTCGACGAGCGCGGCTATATCCACCAGGTGACCGACGCGGCCGCGGTAGATGCGCTGGCGGAGAAGCAGATTGTGCCGGGCTATATCGGCTTCGACGCAACGGCGCCGAGCCTGCACGTCGGCAGCCTCCTCCAGATCATGCTGCTGCGCCGCATGCAGCAGGCGGGACACAAGCCGATCGTGCTGATGGGCGGCGGGACGACCAAGGTTGGCGACCCCTCGGGAAAGGACGAGAGCCGCAAGCTGCTGACGCACGATGAGATCGACGCCAACATCGCCGGCATCCGGCGCGTGTTCGAGCGGTTCCTGACGTTCGGCGACGGCCCGACCGACGCGGTCATGGCCAACAACGCCGACTGGCTCGACGGCCTCGCCTACATCCCGTTCCTGCGCGAGGTCGGCAAGCATTTCACCGTCAACCGCATGCTCGGCTTCGACAGCGTCCGCCTGCGGCTCGACCGCGAGCAGCCGCTGACTTTCCTCGAGTTCAACTACATGATCCTCCAGGCGTACGACTTCCTCGAGCTTTCCCGTCGCGTGGGCTGCCGGATGCAGCTCGGCGGGTCGGACCAGTGGGGTAACATCGTCAACGGCATCGAGCTGACTCGCCGGATCGACGGGACGGAGATGTTCGGGGTCACCAGCCCGCTGATTACGACGTCCGACGGCGCCAAGATGGGGAAAACCGCGGCCGGGGCGGTATGGCTCAATGCCGAATTGCTGAGCCCCTACGATTACTGGCAATTCTGGCGAAACACTTCGGACGCGGACGTCGGACGCTTCCTGCGGCTGTTTACAGATCTGCCGCTGGACGAGATCGCGCGGCTCGAGAGCCTATCCGGCGCGGATATCAACCAGGCGAAGATCGCGCTGGCAACCGAAACCACGGCGATGCTGCACGGGCGCGACACCGCATTGGCGGCCGAGCAAACGGCCAAGCAAACGTTCGAAGATGGTGGGACGGGCGAGGACCTGCCGAAGCTGTCGGTTGGCGGTGGCATGAATATCGCCCATGCGCTCACGGCTATCGGGTTCACGCCGTCGAACAAGGAAGCCAAGCGCAAGAT
>Ga0308175_100002115_pt1 | contig 13537 bp, 8 predicted proteins | sample PhyCR1_3_FD_203893 | JGI IMG/M metagenome (GOLD analysis project Ga0308175, IMG submission 203893) | Soil microbial communities from UC Gill Tract Community Farm, Albany, California, United States - DLSLS.C.R1 | ecosystem: Environmental > Terrestrial > Soil > Agricultural land | place: USA...
CGGGTTGAGCGACTGCGGCTACGCCCGGCGTGCGTGCGAGCGCCGATCTAAGCGCGGTCACGTGGGTCTCGCTACCGCGGCTGGGGACCGCGACGGCGATCTGAAGTGGTGCGTTGAAGCCAGGCCCGAAGCCGCTCTTTAGGAGTTCGTATGCCTGACGCGTCGTTGTGCTTGGACGGTCGTTTCCGGCATCGCTGGACGCGAGCCGGAGGCCGAGCGCCGGTGTCGCGAGCAGAAGCAAGGTGACGGTCGCCGCGGCGGCGGCTCCGAGGGGCCACCGCTGGATGAAGCCGACCCACCGGCGCCAGACCGTGCCCCTCGTGCCGGCGCGTGCGCCGACTCTGGCCCCGGCAAGCGAGAGAAGCGCCGGCAGGAGGGTGAGAGACGCTGCGAGCACAAGCAGCACGGTCAAGGACGTCGCGAGTGCGACGCCATAAAAGAGCTTCACGCCGACGAGGAAGAGACCGAGCACAGCGATGACCACAGTGGCGCCGGCGAAGGCGATGGAGCGTCCGGCGGTGTTCATCGCATCAACGACCGCCTGGTCGACGTCGTCGGCCGTGTGCTGCAACGCGTCGCGAAATCTCGTCACGACGAAAAGCGCGTAGTCGATTCCGACTCCGAGCCCGATCAGGAGCGCGAGCTCCGTCGCGAAGTCGGGCGTTGACAGCACGTGCGTCAGTACCGCAGTCAGACCCATGCTCGTGCCGAGCCCGAACAACGCCGTCACGATCGGTAGCCCCATCGCGAGCAGCGATCCGAAGCTGATGAAAAGCACGACCATCGCCGCTGCGATCCCGATCAGAGTCGCGGCCCCGAGCGTTGGCCGCTGGGTCTCTTCGATCGCGCTACCTCCCAACGCAACGTCGAGCTGAGACGTCCGCGCCATCTTGGCAGCCTCGATTACCCGCATTACTGCACCGGTTGGAAGCGCGTCGCCACGTTCGTCGAAAGAGACGAGTGCGAACGCTGTACGGCCATCAGGGGAGATCGCGTTGGTGACTGCGAACGGCGACACAACCCGTGTCACATGAGGCAGTCCCGCCACCGTGAGGAGCGCGCGGTCGATCCGGGCCTTCGTTTCGGACTCCGTGAGCACGCCGTTGCGGGTGTGGAAGACGATCTGATCGATGTCACCCGCCTGCGCCGGGAACCGCTTGCGGAGCAGGTTGGTTGCCCGCTGAGCGTCGGTGTGTGGAAGCGTGAGGTTGTTGTCGAACTGATTTTTGAGCGAGCCTGCCGTGCCGATCGAGGCGATCAGAACGACCAGCCAAAGGACGATGATCGTCCGGCGGTGCGTTGTGGACCAGCGCGCCAGTGTTTGCATTGACAGGGACTACTCCTTCGGGAATGCGGGCGATGTCACATCGACCGCGTCGTGTTCGTCATCCTCATGACGGATCGCGACGAAGGGATGTGACATGAACGAGCGCGACGACCTCGAGTGGCTAGCTGGTCAGTTCGAACAGCACCGATCGCAATTGCGAACAGTCGCCTATCGGATGCTCGGGTCGATCAGCGATAGCGACGACGCGGTGCAGGAGGCGTGGCTGCGGCTAAGCCGCACGGATGGGTCATCCGTAGACAACCTCCGCGCGTGGCTGACAACGGTTGTGGGACGTATCTCGCTCGACATCCTGCGTGCGCGCTTTGCGCGACGCGAGGACTACGTCGGATCATGGCTGCCCGAGCCGGTCGTCTCGATTGACACCGCGCCAACGCCTGAGGATGAAGCACTGATCGCAGACTCGGTCGGGCTCGCGCTGCTCGTCGTCCTCGAGACGCTGACACCGAGCGAACGTTTGGCGTTCGTTCTTCACGACATGTTCGCGGTGCCTTTCGATGAGATCGCCGCGATCCTCGACCGCAGCCCCCTCGCCGCGCGCCAACTCGCGAGCCGCGCCCGACGCCGCGTGCGCGGTGCCCCACTGAATGCCGAGGCGAGCCTCGAAGAGCAGCGTGACCTCGTCGACGCCTTCCTCGCCGCGTCCCGCAACGGCGACTTCGCCAGCCTCGTCGCGGTGCTCGACCCAGACGTGGTTTTCCGCGCTGACCGCGGCGCGGACAGCCCACGCGCTCGCCCGCCGATTGTCGGCGCCCAAGCCGTGGCCGCGCGCGTTCTCGCCGAAGGCAGCCCATTCGCCGCGCTCGGACGGCCCGCGCTCGTTAACGGCGGCGCAGGCGTCGTCGTTGGCCAGGCTGGCCATGTCCCGTTCGCGGTCGTCAGCTTCACAATCACAGGTGGCCGCATCGCCGCCATCGACCTGATCACCGACCGAGCGAAGTTGCGCCGGATGGTGTAGCGCCGTAGCTCTAGACCGAACAGCACGCCGTTCCTAACGTCGGAATGGCTGGGCGGCCGCAGCGTCTATCCGAAAGGGAGATCAACGAAATGGTGCTGGTAGCAGACGTGTTCTCGGGATTGCTTGTGTTCGTGTTCGGCAGCGCCGGGGTTGCCAAGGTCGGCCGTCAAAAGCGGCAAGTTGAGACGGCGGCGAAGCTGCATATTCCGTGGGATCGTTACCGGTGGATCGCTCTGCCGGAGTTCGCAGCGGCGGCCGGGTTGCTCGCCGGCTACGGGCGAGAGCGATTCGGCGCGGCCGCTGCGATCGGGCTGGTGGCACTCATGCTCGGCGCGCTCGCGTTTCGTATTCGCGTTCAGGATTCCCTGAGCTTCTTGTTGGGAGACGGCACGCTGCTCGCTCTGGCAGCGGCAACGGCTGTGCTGCGGATCGTAGGATGAGCGCGCCGCAAGCTCCAGGAACGCTCCATCATGGCGAGAGCGCGGACGAGTGCGGCTCCAAAGGCAACCACCCCAGCAGCGCGCGCAGGACCTGAGCGACCGCCTGCTCAGGGACCAAGTTCTCGCTCATTAACCAACGGTTTCGCCGGGCTGGCCCTAGCCCACGGCGCCTATGCTGCCGAAGAGATGCAGGCTCGCAGGCTTGGTTGGACGAACCTGGAGGTCGGTCCTCTCGGTTTGGGTTGCTGGGCTATCGGGGGTGCGACTCAGTTTCGCGGCAGCCACTTCGGCTGGGGGCAGATCGATGAGGACGAGGCGATACGGGCCATCCATGTCGCTCTCGACGCCGGGGTCACGTTCATCGACACCGCCGATATCTATGGCACGGGACGGAGCGAGCGCATCGTTGGCGAAGCGCTCGCCGACCGACGCGACCGCGTAGTTATCGCGACCAAGTTCGGGCTGACGTTCGACGAGTACTCGGGCCAGATGACCGGACGCGACGCCAGCCCCACCTACATCAAGCATGCCTGCGAGGCCAGCTTGCAGCGCTTAGGGACCGACTACATCGACGTCTATCAGTTCCACGTGGGCAACTACGACCCGAACGCCGTCGATCCGATCCTCGACACGCTGGACGGGTTGGTGACGGAGGGCAAGATTCGCTACTACGCCTGGGGTACCGAGCCGGAGGGCGTACGGCATTTCGTCGACCGCGGCCACTGCCCCGCCACACAGTTCGGCTTGAACATGTTGACGATGTTCTTTGCCGAGGCCGACCAGATGCTTGCGTTCTGTGAGGAGCACGATCTATTGGCGATCGCGAACGGCCCGTTGGGCAAGGGGATCCTCACGGGCAAGTTCGATCAAGCGACCCGCTTTACCGAGGGGGACCTGCGTCACCAGCGCGGCTGGCACGTTCAGGAAGGGGCAGTCAGCAAAGGACTCCATTTGATCGAGCAGCTGCGCGACGTCCTGACGAGCGACGGCCGCACGGTGACGCAAGCCGCGCTCGGTGCGCTCTGGGCGCGCAGCGAACGTTGCCTCCCCATTCCAGGCTTCAAGACGGTTGCGCAGGTCCGCGAAAACGTCGACGCCATCGAGTACGGCCCGTTGAGCCCACAGCAGATGCACGAGATTGCTGACCTCGTCACCTCCTCGCTGACCGAGGAGGAAGCCCAGACCTTCTGACATCCTGCGACGTCGAAATCGCGGCCGAGTAGCAGTCGCTCGCGCTTGACGGCTGGACCAGGCGATCCCGAACCGGCGCCGGCGGCCACCATGCCTGAAACCGGCACGAACCGGAGCGCTCTAGCGTCATTCCGAGTCAGCTGGACGTGATCTGGCATAAAATCGGCCCCTCGCCGTTGATCAGATACGACCGTTGTCGCCGCGTGGGGCGACTGACGGAAAAGCGACCAACCGCGGCTGGGCGAAGGTCACGGCCGATGTCACCGTTTGGCCGGAGGTGGCTCCCGAGATCGAAGTTCGGCTCCCTCGTCAACCAGAAATGCGTGTCGAGTTGCTGTGGGGCCGACCAGGTGTCCGTGAGATCGGAGACGGTGGATGTCCCCGCGATGATCGCGGCTGGACGCACGCTGGACTCGGGTAGAGACTGACTGCGGTGTCGTTCCGTATCGCACTCATCGTTCTTGTCGTCGCGCTCGCGAGTGCGGCGGCCGCTGTTGCTCCATTGCACGGCCATGCGGCAGACGGCTGCTCGTACTCCTGGGCGGTCGTTGACAGTGCAGGTGCCGCTCGGGCGGGGTTGCGGGCGGTCGCGGCGCGGTCGCCGTATGACGTGTGGGCTGTCGGTGCGGGCTTCGCTGAACACTGGAACGGTGCCCGGTGGAAGGCAACGCCAGTGCGAGCAAGGACCGACTACTTGCGCGACGTGGCCGTTGCGTCGAACGGCGAGGCGTGGGTAGTCAGCTCAATCGGTCGTGCTGGGCTCATTGAGCATTGGGATGGCCGGGCATGGCTGCGAGTACCGCTCACGGCCACAACCGCCCGCGCAGATGACCGTGGTCTCGGCGCGGGCGCGACTCGCGAGCTCGATGCGGTGAGTGCGGGTGCGGGAAACGACGTTTGGGCCGTAGGCACTGACTATCGCCGCTATACGAAGGCACAGCAAATTCATGCCGTCTCCGTCAAGCCCGATCACAAAGGTGTAATCCTCCACTGGGACGGCCGGACATGGACGCGGCCGCGCGTGCCCGCACCGGCGCTTCTGGAGCGCGCGTTCACCGATGTGGTGGTCGCACCGAGCGGCGACGTGTGGGTTGTCGGGCGGTCCTCCAACACTGGCGACGGCATCGCGCTGCGCTGGCAGGGCGAGAAGTGGCAGACCTTCCGCCTCCCCGCTCCTGCAGGCAGCGAAGGCGTCTGGGACATGAGCGTCGCAGCGGCAGGCGATAGCGCAGTAGTCGCAGTAGGCACCGCCCCGTCTGGCCCGAATCACCTGATGGGCGTGTCGTGGGGCGTGATCTACCGCTGGAACGGAAGGCAGTGGGCTCGGCGCATTCCGAATTACTTTGAAACCTGGGAGGAATTCGATGCGGTCGCAACACCCTCCGAGCGCGAGACCTGGATCGCGGACAACGACACTGACCCGTTCAGGTTCGCGAACGGCACGCAGCTATTCACCGCACTGCATCCCCAGCGAGCGCTGCGGACGCAGCTTGCCAAGGGGTTGATCATCAATGACCTCGCCTACGACGGCCGAGAAACCTGGGCTGTCGGGGCCACCGAAACTGGCTCCGCCGACCCGTATGACTACTCCTATGCGAGGTCTAAACCGCTGATCGAGCGGTCAGTCTGCGGCCCTGGGGCTGCGCGAACTACGAGCCACTGAGTCTGACGCCCCTCCGCGCACGCGGGACAAACAGAAGCGATTGGGCTGGAGGCTCGGAATCCAGCGAAGCGCGACTTCGGCCACGCGATCCGAACCCGCTCGTGCGCTGACTCTGCTTACTCAAAGGCGCCGGAGTGGCTGGTAATCGGGCCCCGAGTCGGGACTCACAGTTTGGCCGGGAGGCAGCTCATAGACACTGAGCCCGGAGGCGACCCGCCCAAGGTCGCTACGACACGGACACTGCGCCGTCGGAAGCCCCCGGCTAGTCATGCGCGCGAGGTGCCCGACGGTGGGCGATCCGATTGGCCTATTCTCGGGTTGTTGCCATCTGTCATGGGCAGGGATCACGAACTTGCCTTGCTGGAGCGGTTCTTCCGCACCACAGCGCAGAGCGCTCGCACTCTCGTCCTAGAGGGGGCGGCTGGAGCCGGCAAGACGACGCTTTGGCGGTCCGGTCTTGACTTTGCGGCCCGGTCGCAGCGCGTTCTGTCAGTCCGTCCGGTCGAGGCGGAGGCGAAGCTTGGTTATGGGGCACTAGCGGACATGGTCGAGCCGGTGGTTGACGAGGTCTTGCCGGTATTGCCTGCGCCGCAGCGGAAGGCCTTGGAGGTCGCGCTACTCCGGGCCGAGCCTGAAGGGCCGCCGCTCGATCAGCGTGCGCTTGGAACTGCGCTCGTCAGCAGCATTCGCGCCCTCGTGCTCGACCGTCCACTCGTTTTGGCGATCGACGACGTGCAGTGGCTCGACGCGTCTTCGGCCGAGGTGCTCGTTTTTGCGTGCCGGCGGCTTGAACACGAGCGGGTGTCGGTGTTCCTCGCCCGACGGGTGAACGGGGATCGCGGCGCGGCTGTGGAGGTGTCGGTCGGCGACGTCACGCGCTTGCCGGTGCCGCCGCTCGATCGGGGCACCTTCGGACGGCTATTGACCGTCCGCCTCCACGGCCCACCGTCGCGCCGGACGATCGAGCGGCTCTTCGGAGCGTCGGGCGGCAACCCGTTCTTCGCGCTCGAGCTCGCGGCCGCGCTCGAGCGTCGTGGGGGCGACGTTGCGTCCGAGGAGCCGCTGCCGATCCCGTTGACGTTGCGGGAGGCGGTCTCAGAGCGGCTCTTTCTGCTCGGGCCGCCGGAGCGGGATGTCCTGCTAGCCGTCGCGTTGCTTGCCGATCCGACACAAGATGTCGTCGGCGGCGCGCTCGGCGTCGACGTCTCCGGACCGCTCGCCGCAGCGTATGCGACCGGAGTGATCGAGCTCGACGGTCGAGAGGTTCGGTTTGCGCACCCGCTCTACGCATCCGTCGTGGTCGCCGACGCATCCTCGGCCGAGCGACAAAGGATGCATGCGCTGCTCGCTGATGTGGTCGACGAGCCGGAACAGCGCAGCCGGCATATGGCGTTGGCGACGACCGAGCCGGACGAGCATGTTGCACAGCTTGTCGAGCAGACGGCGATGCGAGCTCTAACCCGGGGAGCGCCGATTGCTTCGGCCGACTTGCTGGAACAGGCGGCGCGGCTGAGCGCGAGCGACGCCGAGCGGGGACGTCGTCTTGCAGAAGCAGCCAGAAGCTTGTTCGTCGCGGGCGATCCGCGCCGCGGCGATCCGCTGATTCGGGAAGCGCTGGCGCTACTCCCGTCCGGACAGGCTCGCGCAGAGGCTCTCACCGTAGACGCAGCGGGGAGCATGCACGACGTTCCGCGTCTGCTCGCGGTGATCGAGGAGACGCTCGCGACCGCCGGAGCGAGCCCGGCCCTCCGCGCGCAGGCACTCGCGATGCGTTCGCTCGCTTTGTCAGTACTGCGCCTGGAGCCGAAGGCCGGCCTACAAGACGCGTTGCGCGCAGTCGAAGACGCAAACGAATCGGGCATCGCGCCGTTGCAGGCGATCGCTCAGTCGGCGCGCGCTTGGTCGGAGGTGCTGCTCGGGATGGAGCTGACACCGATACGCGACGAACGGATTCTGACGGCGCAACGTCCCTTCTTTCGTGCGGACCGACCGCATCTTGCGCGGCTGGTGTGGCGGGGCGAGCTCGATGCTGCGCGTGGTCCCCTGTTGCGCCTTCGCGAGCAGGGATTCGAGCACGGCGACGAGGAGTCGGCGATGTCGATGACGGTTCATTTGCTCGAGCTCGAGCTGCGATCGGGCGACTGGGCAACGGCGAAGCGCTACGTGGACGAGCTAATGACGTACACCCGCTTCGTTCCCACGGTGGCCGGGGCGGGCGATTGCTACGCAGCCTGGCTCGCTGCCTATCGCGGCGACCTCGCCGAGGCAAGCACGCACTCAGATCGCGGCGTCGTCGTCTCGGAGCGATTCGGGCATGAGCTATTTGCTCTGCTGAATCGGTTCCCGGTCGGGATGGCGCTGCTTGCAGCCAGCCGTCCTCGCGAGGCGGCGCTGGTTCTCGAGCCTCTCTTCGAGATCCTCGTCGATCGGAGCCTCAATGACCCCGGCCAGTTCCCGTTTGTCCCCGACCTGGTCGAGGCGCTCGTCGGCGACGGTCGGTTGGAGCCGGCGGAACGCGCGCTGGCGTGGCTCGAGCAGCGGGCACATGCACAACATCATCCGTGGGCGAGCGCGGCGACCGCGCGCTGTCATGGCGTCGTTTCTGCAGCCCACGGACGTCTCGACGAGGCGATTGCGGCGTTGTCGAGCTCCCACGACGACCTCGACCGACTCCGGTTGCCGTTCGAGCTCGCGCGAACACGGCTCGTCCACGGAGGCGTCCTTCGACGAGCCCGCCGCCGTCAGGCGGCGCGTACAGAGCTAACGGCAGCAGCCGCCTCGTTCGAGCGGCTGGGGGCGCACCTTTGGGCAGGACGGGCACGTGCCGAGCTCGATCGCCTCGGCGGCAGACCCCACGCCGGGAAGGCGCTCACGGCTGCAGAGCGGCGCGTGGCTGAGCTTGCCGCCGCTGGTCGCTCGAACAAGGAGATCGCCTCGGAGCTCTTCGTCACCGAAAACACGGTCGAAACCCATCTGAAACACGTGTACGGGAAACTCGGTGTCCGGTCGCGAATCGCGCTCGCTCGCAGGCTTGAAGCCGACTAAACGTCCGTGTCAAAGATCACGGATCCCCGGTATTTCGCCCCGTAGAGACGAGTCCTAAGGTCAGGAGCGGTATGCGCGCACCGCGCGCGATGTCGAGCCTGTGGCGGGAGGAAAGGCCGGCTATGAAATGTGCATTGAGAAGGCTCGCGCCGTTCGCGACTGTGATCGCCATCGTCGCATTCGGGTCGCTCGCGCCAGCCGCGAACGCAGGAACCGGCGAACTTTTCATCAGCTCCAACACGACGCTGACTGAGGACCAGTACGGGTCGATCCAGATCGTTGCCTCCGGTGTGACTCTCGATTGCGCTGGTCATCGCGTTGTAGGGCCGGGCTTCGCCGGCATCTTCCTGGGCTCGGTGAGCTCGGTGACGGTAGAGAACTGCGGGGTGAGCGGCTTCACCTTCGGCTATTACTTAAGCGCGGCGAGCCACAGTGCGCTTCTATCTGACCTGGCGACTGGGAATAGCCAGGACGGATTCGCGCTCGCCTCCGGTTCAACCGGGAACACGCTCAGTTCGGACCGCGGAGACGGAAACGGCAGCTTCGGGTTCGCAATCGATCTGTCCCCATCGAACACACTCAGCAACGACACAGCGTCCGGGAACTTCGACAGCGGCTTCGGTCTGCTGAATGGTGCAGCCGGCAACGTGCTCAGCGGCAACGCGTCCACCGGCAACCACGTCCACGGCTACGCCCTGTACTTCGCGGGCGCCGGAAACCAGCTCACTGACAGCACGGCCACTGACAACCAGTCAGTCGGATTCGTCGTCCTCGACGCGAACGGAACGCGACTCGACGCCAACACCGCCACCGGTAGCACCTTTGCCGGGTTCGCGATCTTGGATGGATCGACGGGCACGGTCCTGACCAACAGCCTCGCCAGCGCCAATAACTCCGGAGGCTTTTACATCGCCGGCTCAAGCGGAAACTCGCTCACGAACGACACCGCGAACGCGAACATCGAAGCAGGGTTCACAATCGCAAACGACGCTCCTAACAACTCGGTGGCCTCGAGCTCCGCCAGCCAAAACACGTGGGACGGCTTCGCGATCGACGGCGCGTCATCGAGCGTCATCGCCAGTAACACCGCGAAGGGCAACGTCGGCAGCGGCTTTTCCGTCACCAACGGCGCGACGAACAGCCATCTTTCCGATAACACCGCGGTCGACAACGGAGACCAGGGATATGCCGTGTACAGCGCCGGCGACAACATCTTCTCCGGCAACGACGCCATTGGCAATCACGCCACCGGCTTCAACATCGCTGACTCTAGCTGGAACACTTTCAAAGGAAATGTCGCGTCCGCAAATACGTACGCCGGCTTTAGTCTCCTCCGCTCCTCCAACAACAGCCTCTTCAACAACACGGCCCACAACAACCCCGTCAACGGCTTCAACCTCGATCAGGCGATTGACAACACCCTTAGCCGCAACGTTGCAAGTGGCAACGGCGACGGCTACTCCCTGCTTGCGGGCTCGATCGGCAACACCCTTGCGAACGACGTCAGCAACGCAAACCTGATCCACGGCTTCGCCGCCTACCTCGGCGCAACCGCCAACACGATCCGTGCCTGTGTCGGGCAAGCGAACGGGGCGGTCGACGTCTACGACGAAAACAGCGCCGGCATAAACACTTGGTCGACCAACACCGTCGGGACCACGAGCTTCGCCTTATGATCGCCGGTCGCTGCACGGGCAGGAGCGACTCCGTCGAGCACGGTGCTCGATCCGAACTGGGGGCGGTGACATGAGGCCGTTGGCCCACTGTCGGACAATGACGTCTGAGGCGCCGGCGATGTCTGGGACGGGAGCGAGGGACGCCGGTGCTGCTGCACTGAGAGCAGCGAGGTCATCGAGCCGTGTGACAACGCGCACGAAAGGGGTCTGCCAATCAGCGAAGCTGGTCGTTGGAGATTCGGCGACCGGCGTCAGCGTTCGCGCTGAAGCGCGATGAGGACGTTCGGTCCGCTGTTACCAAAGTCATCTGAAGGAGCGTCTCATGAGTGAGTCTCGCGGGTGGGGACGGCTTGGGCTTCGTCTTCCGTCGCCGTCGACGGTAATCGCAGTGATTGCGCTGCTAATCGCGCTTGGAGGTAGCGCCTATGCGGCGGGTCTGCTTCCGGCGAATAGCGTCGGGACGGCGCAATTGAGGGCCGACGCAGTCGTTTCGAGCAAGGTCAAGAATGGGTCACTGCGCGCAGTTGACTTCAAGACGGGGCAGTTGCCTGTCGGCGCGCGGGGGCCAGCTGGTCCGGCGGGTGCGACCGGCCCGGCGGGTCCTGCGGGTGCCACAGGTCCACAAGGCGCGCAGGGTTCAGCTGGCGCGCAGGGGCCGAAGGGCGACCCGGGCAGCCTTGCGAGCGTCACGTACGTCTCTGCCTTGTTTGGTCCGTTTCCGGCTAGCTCGCAGTACCTCGGCGAGGCGACCTGTGGCAGTGGTCAGCACGCGGTCGGAGGCGGCGTTCTCACCGAGAGCGGCAACCCGGGCGAGCAGGCAGTCAACAGCACTTTCCCGAGCGACGGGAGTGGCACGGGGACACAAGGGAACACGGCCTGGGGCGCCTACGTCGACAATCTCTCTGCTGGAGCGTTGGGCTTCAGGGTGTATGCGGTTTGCACGGCGGCCGGAAGCGTCACCGGTCCTTAGTGGCAGCAGCGGTTCGGACAAGTGAGGGCCGGGTCGCACCGGCCCTCACTGCTCGCGGCGCGATCGTCTCGCAGACGGTCACCGGCGCGCTTGCCGGGGGACTTGTTCTGAGTCTCGCGGAGGCGAATGGTGGCTACTACCCACCCGCCTGGGGACGCACAGGTCTAGTCGTTTTGTGCGCGGCGATGGTGTCGCTCCTGGTCCGTCGCGCTGGACCCCGCTCGCGTTGGGAGTGGGGGACGATTGCTGCGTTCGCTGGCTTCCTTAGCTGGTGTGCGATCGAGGCGGTGCGTCCTGGCGCCGCGACGGCAGCCGTACCGGAAGTCGAACGCGCTGCACTTTATTTGGTGGTGTTGTGGGCTGCGCTCATCCTGCTGCGTCGGGAGACCGCGGCGGCTGCTCTCGCAGGGACGCTCGCGGCAATTGTCGTCCTCGCGTTTCAGGAGCTTGGTCAATATCTGCTGGCACCGCCTTCGATCAACGCCTTTGAGGGACGTCTCTTGTTCGAGCCCCTCGGATACGCGAATGCTGCCGGTGCGATAGCCGCGATGGGTGCGGCGCTCGCACTTGGAGTCGCGTTGCTCGGACGCACCGTCGTGCACAGGACGCTGTCGGCCGCGACTCTCGTTCCGCTGCTCGCGACCGTCTACCTGTCGCAGAGCCGTGGCGCGGCCCTGGCGCTCGCAGGAGGCGGCCTGGTTCTCCTAGTCTCGGCTGCGAAGCCGATCGCTGCGCTAGTGCGGCTCGGGGCTGCGCTTCTTTTGCCGCTTGTCGGTGTGTCGATCTGTGCGTTTGCGCACTTCGGCGACGTTCAACACGACGTCGCGCCCGGCGCACGGAGGACCGTAGCGGCCGTACTTGCGGGTCTGACCGCAGCCTCGGTGCCAGCGGCGCGGTCAGCGTTAAGAGATCGCCCGATCGCGGAGCCGCAGACATCCAGACGCTCAGGGCCCCGCAGACGGCTCCTGATCGGCGCGGCCTTAGTGGGCTGCGCGATTGGAATTGGAATCGCGCTGCACCACGCGCTCGGGGATCGATCGGCGTATTGGACGGTTGCCTGGAGCGACTTTCTCCATCACCCGCTCTTGGGGTCTGGCCCAGGAAGCTTCGGTCAGGTATGGCTTCGCCACCGTTCGACGCAGGTCGCCACAAACGACGCCCACAGCCTCTACCTGGAGACACTTGACGAGCTCGGGCCGTTGGGGCTCGGGTTGTTGACGGCCTCGCTTTTGCTGCCGTTCGCCGTGAGGCGGTCGGTGCGTTCGCCCTATGCGCCCATAGCCTTGACCGCCTACGTCGTCTTCCTCATCCACGCGGCGCTCGATTGGGACTGGGAGATGCCGGCTGTCACTGTCGCCGCACTCGTCCTGGTTGCGGTCGTCCTCGTCGGCGGCCGGGATTCAGCTGCTGAGACGCCCTGCTCGCCGCGAAGCGTTGCGGCGCTGGCGACCGCCACCGCCCTTGCGGTCATCCCTTTCGTCGCGATCCAGGCGGGAAGCAACGCACTATCGGCGGCCGCACGCTCGGCACAAGTCGGCGACTGGGCAACGACAAAGAATCACGCTCACGCAGCAGCCCGTTGGCAGCCATGGTCTTCAGAGCCCTACCTCCTCCTCGGCCAGGCACAAGCAGCAACCGGACACCTCAAGGCCGCACGGAGGAGCTTCCACAACGCAGCTCGCCGAGCGCCAACCGACTGGCGGCCGTGGTTCGACCTCGCAGCAGTAACGCATGGTCAAACGCGCGCCGAAGCTCTCAAACGAGTTCTCGTGCTCGATCCGCTCGGCGGCAATTGAGCCGCCAGGCGGCGCCGAGCAACAAATCGCTGGCATGGGCAAGATTTCTTTAGATCCCGGGACAAAATCAAGCTGTCTTGAGGAATGGAGCATGACCGCTCGATCGACTGGCATCGGTCAGCGCGCCTTCTTAGCTGAAGAATCTAAGTCGAACGTCTCCCGGCAGAGTGCTGCCACGACCCGCGCCGCGATCAGTTCGATCAGAGGTTCCGGGACTTCCAGACTCACCGTAGCCACATACGAATCGTGATCGACCGTCAGGGAGGAACGGCCCGCGTGCGTGGAAGCGGACCTGACATGAACCTGACATGGCAGGCCCCAACCGCTGTGAAGGCCCGCTCGCGAGGGCGAATCGCGGCTTAAATAAAGAGATTGCGGCGGGATTGGCCGCTGGCGGAAGAAGTGAGTGGGCGCACCTGGGATCGAAATGAGCGAGAGGCAGATCGACTAGAC
>Ga0308175_100002116_pt1 | contig 13533 bp, 17 predicted proteins | sample PhyCR1_3_FD_203893 | JGI IMG/M metagenome (GOLD analysis project Ga0308175, IMG submission 203893) | Soil microbial communities from UC Gill Tract Community Farm, Albany, California, United States - DLSLS.C.R1 | ecosystem: Environmental > Terrestrial > Soil > Agricultural land | place: USA...
CCGACTTCGACCTGAAGGCCTGGCACATGGCGGCGCTGTCACAGGGCTCGCTCGGTCTCGACGACCTCGCCGCGGAGCTCGCGCGGCTGTAGCGGCCGGGGGCCGGCGAGCGCGAGTGCCGCGACCGCCGCACCCCAGACCATGCCGAGTACCGACCACGTCGGGCCGAACCCGGCCCAGGCGTCAGGGAACGCCCACGACACGAGCCCGACGTAGGCCGCGCCGATGCCGGCGGCGCCCCCGAGGGCACGACGTCCCCGCGGCCAGATCGCCGCGACGAGCGCGAGCGCGGCCAGCGCGATCGCCAGGGCACCCTGGACGGCGTGGTGGTCGATGCCCAGGGTGAGTTCGCCGATCGCCTCGCCCGCGTCGCCCCGATCCAGGCGGTACATCCGCGCGGCGTGGACCAGCCACGGGACGGCGCCCCCGACCGCGAGTGCCAGCAGGGGGAGCGACGCCGTCCGGGCCAGGGGCCACACCCGCTCGCGGCCGGAGACGAGCAGCAGCACCGTGCCCTCCAGACACAGGAGCGCGGCGTAGCCCAGCAGCCCCCACTCGAGGCCGGCTGCCGCCGAGACCAGCAGCGCGACGAGGGCGACGAGGGCGACCACCGCCGCCGGCGCGGCGCGGGTCGGCCGGATCGCGACCGCGAGGAACGGCCCGCCGATCAGCAGCGTCATGAACACGCCCCAGCCGGCCTCGAGCACGACCGGCCAGTCCGGGTCCCAGCTCACGCCGAGGTCGATCAGGCCGAAGCCGGGGAAGACGAGCCAGGTCAGGGCGCAGAGCGCGGCGAGGAGCCGGGCGGCGAGCAGGCGCACCGGCGCATGATCACGCACGGGCGGGCGGTGGGGAAGTGCGGTCAGCCCGGCGCGCCGAGCGGTGCGGGGTTGACCGTGTCTGCGTCCCAGGTGGTGCGCTGGTCGGCCGGGACCTGCCAGGCCTCGAGCCCGTCGGCGGCCAGCAGGTCGGCGATGCAGGCGACGCTGCCGCCGACGTAGGTGGTCATCAGGTCGATGTCGGTGGCGACGAACCAGGACCGGTCGGCCGGCCACCACAGGTTCGCGCTCTGCTCGGCGGGCTCGTCGGCCAGATTCGTCGCGGCGAGGTCGACCGGACCGCGCAGCAGCCAGTACTCCCGGCTCGGCAGCGCCAGGGTCAGCTCGGTGGCCGGGGTGTGGCCGAAGCCGTCCCAGAGGCCGAACCAGCAGTCCTCCGGCGTCGTCGTGAATCGTCTCAGGACGGCGGTCAGCCGGGTCGCGACCGACACCGGGAGGTGCCCTTCGGCGGGGGCGTCGTTCCACATCCCGGGCTGGTCGTCGCTCCCGCGGAACTCCCACGACCCGGTGATCGACGCCCACTCCATCGCGGGATGAGCCGTGCGGCCGTTGAAGACGGCGACCTCGGCCCAGGTCACGTCCTCGTCGGCGGTGTCGTCGTCGGTGTCGATGCCGAACAACTCGTCGTCCGGGTACCGCACCGCAGGGTGGAAGACGCGGGCGTAGGCGTCGAACCTGGGCGGGACCAGCGAGCTGACGCGGTGCTCGGCGAACGGGTGGAGCGCCTCGGCGATCCAGGCGTGCGGCACGGGAGGGAAACTACCCGGAGAACGGACAACCCCCGGGCTGTTCCGCGGCGCCCGCCCTCGAGAGGGGAGCTGCACGCGGGCCGACTGGACAAATGTCGGCGGCCCGGGGGTCGGGTGACTGTCCGGTTCTCGCTCGCCGCCGTACGACGGACGGGCGATCATGCCGTCGTTCGGACGTGAGTCTGAACGGGCGGCCCATCTGGACGGCGGCTAGCGGACAGCCACCTCACGAGTCCTGTAGCTCAGCAAGTTACGGACCACCTCCTCTCTCGTGTACGACGACGGTACGTCGGCGAAAGACGGCGCGGCAACCGCAATTCTCAGCTCTCCGCGGACGGCCGCTGGTAGACGTCGGGGACACCGTCGCGGTCGGCGTCGGCCGCTTCGGCCCGGGCGATCTGGCGGTACCGGCGGTTGCGCAGCCGGAGCAGGACGGCGGCGAGCAGGGCCGCGGTCACGGTCCCGGCGAGGACGCCGACCTTGACGTGCTCGCCGGAGGCGCTGCCGGGGCCGAACGCGAGCTCTCCGATGAGCAGCGACACGGTGAACCCGATTCCGCCGAGCATGGCCAGGCCGACGACGTCCCACCAGCTCAGGTGGTCGTCGAGTTCCGCGCGGGTGAAGCGGGAGACCAGCCAGGTGGCGGCGGTGATGCCGATCGTCTTCCCCGCGACCAGGGCGGCGACGACCCCGAGGGCGACCGCGTCGGTGAGCGCGTCCGACAGCCCGGTGAGCCCGCCGATCGTCACGCCGGCGGCGAAGAAGGCGAACAGCGGCACCGCGACGCCGGCGGAGATCGGCCGGAACCGGTGCTCGAAGTGCTCGGCGAGGCCGGGGCCGGCGTCCGCGCCCCCGGCGGCATCGCTGCGCACGACCGGCACGGTGAAGGCGAGCAGCACCCCGGCCACGGTCGCGTGCACACCCGACGCGTGCATGAACACCCACGTGAGCGCGGCGAGCGGGAGGAGCGCCCACCAGGCACGCACGCGCAGCTGCACCAGCACCCCGAAGAGAGCGAGCGGCAGCAGTGCCAGGACCAGGAACCCGACCGACAGCGTCGCCGTGTAGAAGACCGCGATGATCGTGATCGCCAGGAGGTCGTCGACCACGGCGAGCGTCAGCAGGAAGGTGCGCAGCGCGCTCGGGAGGTGGGTGCTGATGACCGCGAGGACGGCGAGGGCGAACGCGATGTCCGTCGCGGTGGGGATGGCCCACCCGCGCAGGGAGCCGGTGTCCAGGTTGACCAGCACATAGATCAGTGCCGGGACCGCCATGCCGCCGACGGCGGCCGCGACGGGGAGCGCCGCGCGGCGGGGGTCGCGCAGGTCGCCGGCCACGAACTCGCGCTTGAGCTCGAGCCCGGCGACGAAGAAGAAGATCGCCAGCAGGCCGTCGGCGGCCCACGTGCCCAGCGACAGATGGAGGTGCAGGGACTCCGGGCCGACCTCGGCGTCGCGCACCGCGGCGTAGCCGGCCGCCCAGGGCGAGTTCGCCCAGACCAGCGCGACCAGGGTGCCCGCGAGGAGCAGGACCCCGCCGACGGTCTCCTTGCGCAGGACCGCCGTGATCCGGCTGGTCTCCGGCCAGGACCCGCGGGCGAACAGCCGGGTGGTGGACGTGCTCACGGGGGCGGCTCCGAGGGTTCAGGGTCGGGTCGGACACTGCCGACCAGACTTCCCGGCGCACCGGGGGCCAGGTTACCGGGCGAGGAGCTCCCAGATCGGTCCCGTGAGCCCGGCGTCGCCCCGGCGGACCCCGTCCAACGTGTGGACCGGGGCGGCACCGCGCACCCCGGACACCAGCCAGACGGCGTCCGCGGCGTGCAGGTCCGCGACCGTGCCCCAGCTGACCGCGGTCCGCCAGCCCGCCGCCGCCGCGCGGGCGAAGAGCCGGGTGACCGTGGTGCCCGGCAGGATGCCGGTCTCCAGCGGGGGAGTGCGCAGTGCCCCGCCGCCCGCCCAGACGACCGTCGAGGTCGGCCCCTCCAGCAGCTGCCCCTCCAGCGACGTGAAGACGACGTCGTCGGCACCGAGGTGGTGCGCGTGCCGCTGGGCCGCCATGTTGACTGCGTAGGACAGCGTCTTCGCCCCGCCGAGCAGCCACGGCGCATGCGCACGGAAGCCGGCCGGGACGCCGAGCCCGAGGGTGACCACCGAGATCCCGTGCGTTCGCTGCCGGATCACCTCCGGCGGCACCGGAGACAACATCGCGAGGGCGGTCGGGGGCAGACCGTCGCCGAGGCCGCGGGTGAGGAAGAGCCGGCAGACCCCCTCGACGTCTGCCGGCCAGTCGGCCAGGACGGCCTCCACGAGTGGGTGCCAGGCGGCCGGCCCGGGATCGGCCAGCTCGAGCAGCCCGGCCGACCGGGCGAGTCGGTCGAGGTGCGCCGGCAGGTAGGGCGTGCCGCCGCCGAGCACGGCCACGGACTCGAAGGCGCCGTCCCCCCGGCCCAGGCCCTGGTCGAACGCGGTCACCACTGGCTCGTCCGGCGCTACGGCCACCGCCGCGCCGTTCCGCCAGACCGCCACTCTGCGCTGGTCGTCCACGGGTCCAGCCTGCCCGACCGCAGGCCTAGGCTTCTCACATGGGTACCGAGCACGGCCCGGCGCCGCTGGCCGAGCGGCTGCGGGCCCGCGGCCTGCGCATGACGGCGCAGCGCACGCAGGTGCTCGAGGCGGTCATGGCACTGGAGCACGCCACGCCCGAGGCCATCGGGGCACGCCTGCGCGAGGACGCCGGCACCGGCGGCGCGGCGCCGGACGCCTCCACGGTCTACCGCAACCTGGAGCTGCTCGAACGGCTCGGTCTCGTCTGGCACACCCACCTGGGCAAGGGAGCGCCGGTCTACCACGCCTCCGAGCACCCGCATCTGCACGTCGTCTGCCAGTCCTGCGGGGAGATCTCCTCCGTGGCGTCCGATCTGCTCGACAGTGCGGCGGAACGTCTGGCGGCCGATCTGGGTTTCACCGTCGACGTGGGTCACGTGGCGCTGTCGGGGACGTGCCGCGCGTGCCGCGAACGAGCCGGATCGGAGCATTCATGAACGTCTCACCGCTGGTCGGCCGACCGGGCGCGGTCCAGCAGGAGGGCGGCGTCGTCGCCGTCCACTACGGCGACCCACTGCGCGAGCAGCGGCTGCTGGCCGACGGGGCGGCCATCGTCGACCGCAGCGACCGGGACGTCGTCGCCGTGCCTGGCGCCGATCGGCTGACCTGGCTGCACAGCCTGACCAGCCAGCACCTCGACCGGCTGGCCGACGGCAGCGGCACCGAGGCGCTGGTCCTGTCGCCGAACGGCCACGTCGAGCACCACCTCGTGCTGGCCGACCTCGCCGGCACCACCTGGGCCGACACCGAGCCCGGCGCCGGGGCAGCGCTGGTCGAGTTCCTCCAGAAGATGCGGTTTCTGCTCCGGGTCGACCCGGCGCTGGTGACCGACCAGTGGGCGGTGCTGTCGCTCGTCGGCCCGACGTCGTCGCAGGTCCTCGCCGCGGCGGGACTGCCGGCGCCCGACAGCGTGGCCGCCCTGGACGGTGGCGGCTTCGTCCGCCGGATGCCCCCGATCGGCGACGGCGGCGCGACCGTGTTCGACCTCGTCGTCCCCCGCGGGGATCTGGCGGCCGTCGTGGATCGGCTGGGCGCGCCGCTCGCCGGTGTCGCCGCCTACGAGGCGCTGCGCGTCGAGGCCCGCCGTCCCCGCTTCGGCGTGGACAGCGACCATCGGACGATCCCGAACGAGCTGCAGTGGCTGCAGACGGCCGTCCACCTGGACAAGGGCTGCTATCGGGGCCAGGAGACCGTGGCCCGGGTGCACAACCTGGGCCGCCCGCCGCGGCGGCTGGTCCTGCTCCACCTGGACGGCGTCAGTGAGGTGCTGGCCGAGCCGGGTACGCCGGTCCTCGCCGGCACGCGCGACGTCGGCCGGGTCGGAACCGTGGTGCGCCACCACGAGCTGGGCGTGGTCGCGCTGGCGCTGGTGAAGCAGTCGGTCGCGATGGACGCCGCGCTGACGGTCGCCGGCTCGACCGCGTCGATCGATCCGGACGACGCGCCCGCGGACACCGACGCGGACGTGGCGGCTGCCCGTGACCGGGTGCAGGCGGTCCGATCTGCGACGATCGGCCGGTGAGTTCCGCCACCCTGATCACCGTCGCCCCCACCGGGGCGGAGTCCGCGAAGGCGGACGTCGCCGCGTTGCCGGTGACGGTCGAGGAGGTCGTGGCGACCGCCGTGGACTGCGAGCGGGTGGGCGCCTCGGTGATCCACCTGCACGTCCGGGACACCGACACCCGCCCGACGCTCGACCTCGGTCGCGTGCGCGAGGTGGTGACCGCCGTGCGGGAGAACACCGACCTGGTCGTGCAGCTGTCCAGCGGGGGTGCGGTCACCGATCCCTTCGACGCGCGGCTCGCCGTCCTCGAGGCCGAGCCGGACGCCGCCTCGCTGACGCTGGGCACGGTGAACTTCGGCCGCGACGTCTTCAGCAACCCCTGGGACCTGATCGTCGAGCTGCACACCCAGATGCAGCAGCGCGGCATCGTGCCCGAGTACGAGGTCTTCGACCTCGGCCAGCTGGCCACCCTGGCCCGGCTGCTGGACAAGTTCGGCCCTCCGCACGGCGGCCACGTCCACGTCGACCTCGTGATGGGCGTGCCCGGGGGCATGCCCGGCACCGCCCAGGCACTGACCGCCTGTCTGCCGTTCCTGCCGCAGGGGGCCACGTTCGCGGCGACCGGCGTCGGGCGGACGTCGCTCCCCGTCATGCTCGCCGCGCTGTCGGCGGGTGGGCACCTCCGGGTGGGCATGGAGGACACGCTCACCTACGCTCCGGGCGAGCCGGTGCGCGACAACGCCCAGCTGGTCGCCCGCGCGGCCGGGCTCGCCCGCATCGCCCAGCGCCCGCCGATGAGTACCGACGACGCCCGACACTTCTTGGGCATCAAGCCGATGGAGGCAGTCCGATGAGTCCGAAGCCGGCCCCGGCCGGGGGCGCCGCCGTGGATGCGCTCCTCGAGCCGGCGTTCCTGGAGAACGCCACCTCGCAGCCCATGAGCGAGGTACGTCGGCTGCGCCGGGAGGCCGAGCAGCAGGAGGTCAACCTCTCCTACACGCGGCGGCTGCTGCAGGGCCGGCTGGACATCCTGCGTCGCGAGCTGCAGCGCCGATCCGAGCAGGACGGCCGGTCGCTGGTCGACCTGCTGCCCGAGATCCTTTCGGAGAAGGGGCGTGGCCCGGCGCACGGCCTCGGCCGCCACCAGACGGTGCAGCCGCACGCGCCCGAGGAGTACGAGTCCTGGGTGAACGGGCTGACCGGCAGCATCGACATGTCCGACATCTCCGATCTCTCCGATGCCAAGCTGGAGAAGGCCGCGCGGGCACTGGCGGCCGCCGAGAGCGGGCTGTCCGAGCGTCGCCGCGGTGTCCAGCAGGTCATGGACGGGCTGGCCGCCGAGCTCGGCCGCCGCTACCGCGACGGCGAGGCCGACGTCGCCGCCCTGCTGGCCGACGAGGGCAGGCACTGAACGGGGAGTGGCCCGACAACCCGGTCCTCGTCGAGGTCTGGCGGTCCGGGTTCTTCGAGTCGGCCCACCGCGGCGCGCTGGTCGTGCTGGACGCCGACGGGGCGGTGACCTTCGCCGCGGGTGCGGTCGACCGGCCCATCCTGCCGCGGTCGTCGAACAAGCCCGTCCAGGCGACGGCCCTCCTGGCTGCCGGGTGGACCCCGCGCTCGGAGGCCGAGCTCGCCATCGGTGCGGGTTCCCACAACGGCGAGGACGCCCACCGGGAGCTCGCGGCGGCCATGCTCGAGGCCGTCGGCCTCGGCCCCGACGACCTGGGCTGCCCGCCGGCACTGCCGCAGCACGAGCCGACGCGCGGGGAGTGGCTCGCGGCGGGTCTCACGCCCGACCGGCTGGCGATGAACTGCTCGGGCAAGCACGCGGCGATGCTCTCGGCCTGCGTGGCCGCGGGGTGGCCGACCGCGGGCTACCTGGACCGCGGGCATCCGCTGCAGCAGGCGATCGAGGCGCGCCTGGCCGAGGTCGCGGAGGAGCCGGTGACCGCCGTCGTCGTCGACGGGTGCGGTGCGCCGCAGCACGCGCTCTCGGTGACCGGCCTCGCCCGCGGCGTCCTCTCGTTGGTGCAGGCCGCCGCGGGCAGCCGCGGGCGGTCGGTGGCCGATGCCATGCGCGCGGAGCCGTGGTTCGTCGCCGGCACCGGCCGTGAGGACACCGAACTGATGCAGGCCGTCCCGGGTCTGCTCGTGAAGGGCGGTGCCGACGGCGTGCACGTGGCCGCCGTGCCCGGGCGCGGCGCGGTCGCGCTGAAGATGGACGACGGCGGCGAGCGGGGCCGGACGCCGGCCCTGAGTGCCGCGCTCCTGCGGCTCGGGGTGCCCGCCGGCGCGCTGGCACCGTGGTTGCAGACTCCGGTGTCCGGAGGCGACGACGTCGTCGGTGAGGTGCGGGCGGCCGCCGTTCTGAGCTCCTGACCTGCGAGAACAGGTGTGATCGGCCTCACGTCGATCTGCTAGCAGCCGCGCTTGCAGTTGCTAGCACTCGCGACTACGGTCGTAGAGGTGCAGACACCGAGTGAGTTCGTCCGCGAGCAGGTGACGACCGTCCGCGAGAAGGTGGACCGGGTCGCCAGCAACGTGGCGGAGTCGGTCGCCCGACCGATCAGCGACGCCCCGAGCGTCGCGGCCGTCAGCTCGCAGGTGGGCGATTTCATCCGCGAGCAGCGCAGTGCAGCGCGCGTCTCGCTGCGTGAGCTGGCTCGCACGGCCGGCGTCAGCAACCCGTACCTGTCCCAGGTGGAGCGGGGCCTTCGCAAGCCGTCAGCGGAGATCCTCGCGTCGATCGCCCGGGGCCTGAAGATCTCGGCCGAATCTCTCTACGAGCAGGCCGGCATCCTCGACCGGCGTTCCGGGAATCCGGACACCGTGGCGGCGATCCGATCGGACAGCGACCTGTCCGAGCGACACAAGGCAGTCCTGCTGGAGCTCTACGAGACCTACGTCCGCGAGCACCAGGCGTCTTCCCAGGCCGCCCCCAAGCCGAATTCCCCCGCACCCCGACCCTCGAAGGAGTCAGCATGACCCCGACCCAGACCGTGAAGCAGTACCGCGAGCTCGCCGTGGCCCAGTCCCGCACCTTCGCCGAGCAGGCCAAGACCCCGATCCTGGCCGCCGTCGGCGCCGGTGACCTGGCCGTGGAGCGCGCGAAGACCGTCGTCGCGCAGTTCCGCTCCAAGGCTGAGGCCCTGCCGGGCGAGGCGCAGGTCCAGGCCGACCTCGCGGTGAAGGAGGCCCGCACCCGGGCCACCGACGCCGCCGGCACGGCCCGCACCACGGCCCAGCACCTCGCCGGCGCCGTCCGTCCCGAGGCGCTGCGCAGCACCGTCGTCGGCCTGGTCGAGACCGCCCGCACCCAGGCGTTCGCGACCGTCGAGAAGCTGGCCGAGCACGGCGCCGAGGTCGTCGAGGAGCTGCGTCACCAGCCCGCGTTCCGCCGGGTCGTGCGTCGCGCCGAGCGCGCCGTCGACACCGTCGAGGGCACGGTCGACGGCGTCATCGAGGACACCGCGACCAAGGTCGCCGACGCGTCCAACAAGGCGACCTCGGTGGCGCAGAAGACCGCCGCCCGGGCGACCAAGGTTGCGGACAAGGCCGAGACCAAGGTGGACGACACCGCCAAGACCACCAAGGCGACCGCCGAGAAGGTCGTGGAGGCTCCCGGCTCCGGCGCCAAGCCGGTGACCGCGACGGCCACGAACAGCACGCCGGCCAAGAAGACCACGCCGGCCCGCGAGGCCTCGCCCGCCAAGGCCACCTCGGCTCGCGTGACCCGCGCCCGGTCCGCCAAGCCGGCGAACCCGACCGCGGTGCCTGCCAAGAAGAACTGACGTCCTTTCCTGGCGTCGCACTGACCAGGGCCCCGGAGCTGCACCAGCGCTCCGGGGCCCTGTTCTGTCCGCTGCCCGCGTGCGACCCCTCGGCGTGGGGCGGGGCTTCCGCAACCCCGTTTTCGGGTCTCCCGGCGGGTACGCTGCCCGTATGGCGGCGTTCGACGGGTTGTTGTTCCTGGTCCTGACCTGGGCTGCCCTTGCGCTCGCCGGATGGGCGTTCATCGACGCCCTGGTCCGGCCGTCCGCGGGGTTCGTGGCAGCCGGCAAGCTGACCAAGCCCGCGTGGGCGGCCATCACGGCCCTCGCGACCGTGGTCATCTACTTCTTCGGGCTGATGAGCTTCTTCGGTCTGCCGGCGGTCATCGCGTCGGTGGTCTACCTGGTCGACGTCCGCCCGGCCGTGCGTGCCCTGCGGCGCGGCAACAGCTGGTGACGTCGCAGTCCTGACTGCGCGTCAGTCGGACGGGATCAGCACCCAGAGCAGCAGGTAGGCGACGAACTGCGGGCCCGGCAGGACGCAGGAGAGCACGAACGCCAGGCGCAGACCGGTGGTCGAGAGGCCGTAGCGGCGGGCGATACCGGCGCACACCCCGCCGATCATCTTGTTGCGGGTGTCCCGGCGCAGCCGGGGAGCGGGCACGGTCATGCCGCCCACCCTACGGTCGGGGAATGCAGCTGCGGGCGGTGCTCGGGGACATCACCCAGGCCGACGTCGACGTGATCGTGAACGCGGCGAACCCCGGGCTGCTCGGCGGCGGTGGCGTGGACGGCGCGATCCACCGGGCGGCCGGCCCCACCGTGCTGGCGGAGTGCCGGGCGATCGTCGAGGGGCTCCCGGAGCACCGGCTGCCCCGCGGCCAGGCGGTGGCCACGACCGCCGGACGGCTTCCCGCGCGCTGGATCGTGCACACCCCGGGACCGATCTGGTCGGCGTCCAGGGACCACTCCGCCGTCCTGCGGTCCTGCTACACCGAGAGCCTGCGGGTCGCGGACGGTCTGGGCGCACGCAGCGTCGCGTTCCCGGCGATCTCGGCCGGGATCTACGGGTGGCCGGTGGACGACGCCGCGCGGCAGGCCGTGGCCGCCGTGGGAGAGGCCGTGGTCGAGCCGGGGTTCGAGCACGTCGTGGAGGTGCGGTTCGTGCTGTTCTCCGAGCCGGTGCTGGCGGCGTTCGAGGCCGCGCTCAGCGGTTGAACACGCCCGCAGGGGGCTCGGGGGAGGCGACCGCGTCGGCGTCGTGGACAGGAAGGGCGGAACCGGTGAACCGGCGCAGGTCGGCGCCGTGCACGACGCGGGCGGGCATCGGGTCGCGGGCGCAGCGGCGGACGTAGTCGTCGATCGGTAGTTCGACGTCCGAGGCCACCGCGACCAGGTTGCCGAACCGACGTCCGCGCATGGTTCCCGGTTCGGCGAGCACGCAGACGTGCCGGAAGACCGAGCGCAGGGTGGCGATCTGGCCCCGGGCGAACCGCAGCGGCGGGCCGTCGGCCACGTTGGCCGCGTACACGCCGCCCGGGCGCAGCACCCGGTGGACCTCGGCGGCGAACTCGGCGCTGGTGAGGTGCCCCGGCGTGCGGGCGCCGGCGAACACGTCGCAGACGACGACGTCGGCGCTGTCCCGGTGCAGCGCGGCCAGCCCGACACGGGCGTCGTCGGCACGGACGCGGATGCGGGCGCCGCGGGGGAGGGGGAGGTGCTCCCGGACCAGGTCGGTGAGCGGCTGGTCGATCTCGACGACGCGCTGCCGTGAGCCGGGACGCGTGACGGCCACATAGCGCGGGAGCGTGAGCGCGCCGCCGCCGAGGTGGACGGCGTCGACCGGCGCAACCGGCGCGGCGGCCAGGTCGAGGACGTGACCGATGCGCCGGACGTACTCGAACTCCAGGTGCGCCGGGTCGTCGAGGTCGACGTGCGACTGCGGGGTGTCGTTCAGCAGGAGCATCCAGGAACCGTCGCGGTCGGCGTCGGCGAGGAGCTCGGCAGTGCCGCCCTGGACGGTGGTCGGACCGGGCGGGGTCCCCATCGAGCGGCTCACCTCAGCGTCCCCGGAGCAGGGCTTCGGCGCTGGCATCGCCGTCGACGACGACGTCCGCGGGCCGGCCCCAGAGGTGGAGCAGGAGTGCCGTGGCGTCGCCGTGGACGGAGGCGTCCTCGTCGCCGGCCCGAGTCGGGTGCACCGTGACGTCGCCGCGGGCGACGCGCACCGACCACGTGCGTCCGGTGTCGGTGGAGCTGACCCCGATGGTGGCGTCCGCGCCGGCCAGGGGCTCGGTGTGCGCCCATCGCGGCAGGACGATGCCGAGGAGTTCGTCGACGCCGTCCTCGGCGAGTTCGGGATCGATCGGGGCGTGCGGCACGCGCGCCGCGGCCTCGAGATCCATCCGGTGGACGACGAGCTCGTGTGCCTGCCGGCGGGCCCAGGAGGCGGCGACCTGCTCGGCGGCGGGGCTCATGTGCCAGGCCGGTGCCTCCGGCGGGGTGGTGCGCAGGGTGGCCACCAGTTCCACCAGGCCGGTCTCGTACCACTCGAGCAGGTTGCCGTCGTGCGGCGGCGATTTCCGGGCCTCGGCGGGCGGCGGCTCGGCGCTGCCGGCCCGCAGGATGTGGGTGGTCCACCGGTGGACGGTGCCGAGATGCCCGATCAGGTCGCGCGCCCGCCACTCCGGCACCCACGGGACGGCGACGTCGAGGCCGCCACTGACATCGGTGACCCCGGAGACCAACTGCTGGGCGAGGATCCCGAACCGTTCGCCCTCCTCGACGACGGCCTCGATGAAGCGCTGGCGCAGCGCTTCGCCGGCGAGGGTCGTCACACCGTCATCGTGCCGGTGTGTTGATTCGTTGAACCACGGGGGCCCAGAACCGACGGGATTCTGGGCCGTGGCGGTTCAACGCTGGCCCTCGGCTCAGGTCGGCGCGACCGCCGACCAGCGCACGGTCACCTCACCGTGCCGCCACCGACGGCTCGAGCCGACGAGCGGCCAGCCCGCGTCTCCCAGCGCCTCGACGGCGGCGACCCACCGCTGGCGTGGGCCGAACGTCGACAACCCGGCGGCCGCCGCCCAGGTCGCGTCGAACGCGCGCAGGAACTCGTGCACGGGCTGCCCCGGCACGTTGTGGTGGATCAGGGCCTTGGGCAGCCGCTCGGCCAGGTCCGACGGCCGGTCGATGTCCGAGACTCGGGTCGCGAGCGTCAGCGTCAGGGGACCGTTCTCGTCCAGCGCCACCCAGGCAGAGCGTCGTCCCCACTCGTCGCAGGTGCCCTCGACGATCACGCCACCCGGGCCGAGCGCCGCCCGCATCGTGTCCCACGCCTGTGCGGCCGACGCCTCGTCGTACTGCCGGAGCACGTTGAACGCCCGCACCAGCACCGGCTGCAGGCCGGCCAACTCGAATCCGCCCACGCGGAAGTCCACCCGCGGTGGGTCGCGGTCCGCGGCCACCGCCGCGACGCGGGCCGGATCGATCTCCAGGCCGACGACCTCCAGGCGGTCCACCTCCGGACCCAGCCGCTCGACGAGTTCCAACGTCGTGACGGCGGACGACCCGTAGCCGAGGTCCACGACCAGCGGCCGGGCGGAGTCGCGGAGGCGGGGGAGCTGGGTCGCCATGAGCCAGCGGTCCGAACGGCGCAACCGGTTGGCATTGGTCGTCCCACGCGTGGGCAGCCCGAGTGCGCGGGCCCGGCCGGCGGCCAGCCGGGGGGCCTTCCGCTGCGGCGCCGGAGACAGCGATGCCCGGCGCTTGTGGTCGCTCCCGGCCTCGCTCACCGGTCCGGAGGGTAGTCCCGGTTAGCGTGGCGTCGTGCAGGTTCGACTCGAAGTGCCTCTCGCCGGCCTCACCACACTCGGCGTCGGTGGCCCGGCGGACCGGCTGATCGAGGTCGAGGAGGCCGCGGAACTGGTCGCCGCCGTCCGCGACGCCGACGAGGCCGGGCGTCCGCTGCTCCTGCTCGGTGGCGGCTCCAACATCGTCGCGCCCGACGACGGCTGGCCCGGCGACGTCGTCGCCGTCCGCACCCGTGGGATCGAGCGGAACGGC
>Ga0308175_100002117_pt1 | contig 13531 bp, 12 predicted proteins | sample PhyCR1_3_FD_203893 | JGI IMG/M metagenome (GOLD analysis project Ga0308175, IMG submission 203893) | Soil microbial communities from UC Gill Tract Community Farm, Albany, California, United States - DLSLS.C.R1 | ecosystem: Environmental > Terrestrial > Soil > Agricultural land | place: USA...
TCAAGGTCAATTAAAAGAAGAGCTGGAACATTATTTTGGCAGCTTTGATGCCTTTAAAAAACACTTTACTGAAGCAGCCAAACAAGTTGAGGGTGCCGGTTGGGCTTTATTAGTTTGGTCATCAAGAGCAAGGCATTTAGAGGTATTGCAATCGGAGAGGCATATGTTATTAACTCAATGGGATACGATTCCCCTTCTTGTATTAGATGTCTGGGAACATGCCTATTATCTCCAATACAAAAACAATCGAGGAGATTACGTGGAGAATTGGTGGAATCTTGTGAACTGGCATGATGTTGAAATGAGATTTGAAAAAGCTGCAGACATTAAATGGCCTGCTTTTTAGGGATAAAACTCGTCTTAGGACGAGTTTCTTTATTTACTGTCATAAGAGACCTTGTCCCGCATACACTTGTATAAAGCTAAGATGGAAACAAGTAGACAGAGAAGGAGACGAGGTTAATTCTAATGAGAATGATTTCAAAACTGATAATTATTTCCCTCATGGTCTCACTATTGATTGCGAACATTCCTCGAAAGGTTGATGCTTCCCCTGGTGTAAGTGCTGCGAGTGCCGTGTTGATTGAGCAAAAATCAGGAAGGGTCTTGTTTGAAAAGGAAGCACACACAAAAAGGAGAATCGCAAGTATCACCAAAATCATGACAGCGATTCTGGCCATTGAATCGGGAAAATTGAACCGGTATGTAAAAGTGAGCGAGCAGGCAACGCATGCCGAAGGGTCTTCGGTTTATTTAAAACCAGGTGAAAAAATAAAACTTAATGACCTTGTTTATGGTCTTATGCTGAGATCAGGAAATGATACTGCTGTGGCAATTGCTGAATATGTTGGGGGGAGTGTCGGCGGATTTGCTTATTTAATGAACCAAAAGGCAAGGGAGATAGGAATGTATGATACCCATTTCGCCAATCCACATGGGCTAGATGACCATGAGAATCATTATTCATCTGCGTACGACATGGCCATCCTAATGCGCTATGCCATGCAGAATGAAACATTCAGAAAAATCTCAGGTACAAAGGTATATCGGGCCCCGAATCCTACTGAAGAATGGGATCGAGTCTGGAAAAATAAAAACCGTCTGCTGTCTAAATATAAATATGCAACAGGAGGAAAAACGGGATATACCAAACGAGCAAAACGAACGCTAGTTACTACTGCAACAAAAGGAGATATGAGCTTAATTGCAGTAACCTTAAATGGGCCAGACGATTGGAATGATCATATATCAATGTACGAAAATGGATTTAGAGGCTTTGATATGGCCGAAGTGTTAACGAAGGGGAAATTACAAATAACAAAGGATAAGCTATATAAAAATCATTTATATGTAAAGAAATCAATTGTCTATCCAGCTACAAGTGAAGAAATGGATATGTTTACGATTAAATATAAATTGAATAAGCCAAAGAAGTACCTGAAAGACGAAAGAAATGAGAGAGTTGTCGGGAAAGCCTTTGTTTACCTGGATGGAAGGGTTGTACAAGAGACACCCATTTATTATAAAAATGAAGCTGAAGTAAAGAAGAAAGATTTATCTGATTACGTTAAAGACATTTTTCTTTCGTTCATTGGTGTGAATGCAAATGGTTAACTATGTTTGGGTGTTTATGACAATCGTCGGAATTGTGTTTGCACTGATTAACGGAACAATGGAAGCTGTGAATAAGGCTGTCTTTGATGGTGCTAAGGAAGCAGTCACCCTTTGTATTGGCCTAATTAGTGTTCTTGTTTTCTGGCTTGGAATGATGCGGATTGCTGAAGAGTCTGGACTCCTAGAGAAATTATCCAAATTATTTCGTCCTCTTGTGAAGATAGTATTCCCTGAAGTCCCAAGTAATCATCCGGCAATGGGCTATATCCTTTCTAATATGATTTCTAACATGTTTGGTTTAGGTAATGCAGCTACGCCGCTTGGTATAAAGGCAATGGAAGAGCTCAAAAAATTAAATAGCGGAAAAAATAATGCGAGTAGGTCTATGGTCACCTTCTTAGCCATAAATACAGCCAGCATTACGATTCTCCCGACAACAGTTATCGCCATTAGAATCAATTATCATTCGGTCTCCCCTACTGAAATTGTTGTGCCAACTATTATTGCAACTATTCTATCAGCAATGGCAGCTCTTCTAATTGACCGTTATTTTTATTATCGCAGAAGCCGAAAAGAGTGATGAAGGTATGGAGTGGATTTCTTTAATTTCACTAACTTTTATTCCTTTATTAATTGGGTTTATTCTTATATATGGTACCTTTAAGCGGGTGCCGACCTATGAAAGCTTTGTCGAAGGTGGGAAAGAAGGAATTAAAATTGCTGTTTCGATTATCCCCTTTCTTGTGGGTATGCTTGTCGCAATCTCCATATTTCGTGCATCCGGTGCCCTTGACGCTTTAATGAATTGGATTAGACCTTTTATGAAAATGATGGGGGTGCCTGCAGAAATTATCCCGTTACTAATTATTAGACCCATTTCTGGGACAGCAGCCCTAGGGATGACAAGTGATTTGATTGCTGTTTATGGTCCTGATTCATTTATTGGTCGACTTGCATCCGTCTTACAAGGAAGTACGGATACCACCTTTTACGTATTAACTGTCTATTTTGGGGCAGTTGGAATTAAAAAGATGGGTGATGCCCTAAAAGTGGGTCTCCTTGCGGATGTAGTGGGAATCGTAGTATCTATTTTCGTAGTTGCACTCATTTTTGGAACAAAATAGTATTAAAGTTTATAGTATGTTCCCTTTGGAGCATGCTTTTTATTTTTGGTAAATTAATACCCGTTACTTTGAAAAGTGGAGAAATTGTGTCATAATTCATTAGGATAGAATAGTATTGACATTTCATTAGTAAATAGAAAATTTTTAATGAACTGATGGGTTTAATATATCCGGAAAAATTTGAGGTGAAATAATGGAAAGATTGCAAAAGGTGATTGCTCGAGCAGGCATTGCTTCTAGGAGGAAGGCTGAGGAACTAATTAAAGAAGGCAGAGTAAAGGTAAATGGAAAAGTAGTTAGAGAACTTGGTGTGAAGGTCTTACCTTCCGATAAAGTAGAAGTGAACGAAGTACAGATTGAGAAAGAAGAACCTGTTTATTTTCTTCTATACAAGCCTAGAGGTGTAATCTCAAGCGTTAGCGATGACAAGGGAAGAAAGGTTGTCACTGATTTCTTTTCTCAATTTAAAGAAAGGATCTTCCCTGTTGGCCGCCTTGATTACGATACTTCAGGATTGCTGTTGTTAACAAATGACGGTGAATTTGCTAACCTGTTAATGCATCCAAAGAATGAAATGGACAAAGTGTATGTTGCGAAAACAAAGGGAATTCCGTTAAGGGAAAACCTTCGAAAATTGGAAAGAGGTATTCAACTTGAGGATGGCAAGACCGCACCAGCTAAAGTAAAACTGCTTTCTGCAGATAAAAAGAAACAAACAGCAATTGTTGAAATAGCCATTCATGAAGGACGAAATAGACAAGTTCGAAGGATGTTCGAAGCGATTGGGAACGAAGTAGTGAAATTGAAGCGAGAACGTTATGGTTTCTTGACATTGAGCGGTTTAAAAGCAGGAGAAGCAAGGGAACTTACTCCACATGAAGTGAAGTTGCTGCGGGCTATTGCAATGGATACATCTAAGAAAAATTCATAAAATCGTCACAAAATGGTTCTTGTATTAACACTGCGCACATGTTGAAAAATGCTATAATGTAAGACAAACTGTGTCGGGAGAGATTTACTGGAGGTTTATTTATGAAGAAACGGCGATTATTCATGAGGACAATTATTTTACTAGTGCTAGGTGCGGCCGTTGCCTACTCGCTATATGCCAATCTTACAAAAGATGATAATCAAAAGGTTGCAGCTGGTGATCAAGCGCCAGATTTTGCGCTCGTCGATATGCAAGGGAACAAACATCGTCTTTCGGATTATCGGGGACAGGGTGTGTTTTTAAACTTTTGGGGAACCTGGTGTCCTCCTTGTAAGAAGGAAATGCCGTATATCAACAATCAATATCATCAATATAAAGATAAAGGGGTCCAGGTTTTAAGTATCGATATTCAAGAACCTGAACTTGCTGTTAATCAATTCGCAGAACGCCTTAAGCTTGATTTTCCCATTATGATTGATAAGGAGAAAGAAGTCATGAATGTGTACGGTATCGATCTTCTTCCGGCAACATTCCTCATCGATCCAAAAGGGAAGGTAGTGAAATATTACACCGGACAGTTAACTGAAAATAAAATTAAGGAATTCATGGAGCAAATAAAACCTTAAGGGATTGTAGGGAGTTATTTACAATGAAAGATGTTAAATGTGAATGCGGGCATGTGAATCCGCATGGGACCGTGCTATGCGAAGCCTGTGGAAAGGTGCTGGATGAACAAGAAAAAGATAATAAAGAGCTTCTCGATATGCGCTATGAGGGAAGTGCGCGCCGCTCACAAACATATAATAAAACGATTATTGATAAAATTTGGAATTTTTTCTCGTCTGTCAAGGTAGGGGTTTGGCTGATTATTATCATCCTAGTTGCTTCCATATTTGGCACCATCCTTCCGCAGGAAATGTATATCAACCTTCCGCCTGATATTTATTATGAACAAGAATATGGCTGGTTCGGTAAATTATATTACCAGTTAGGTCTCCATGATTTGTATGGTTCATGGTGGTACTTATTGTTAATAGCGATGCTTGGGACATCACTTGTTATTTGCAGCCTCGACAGGGTAGTTCCGCTATACAAGGCATTAAAAGTTCAAAGGGTCACAAGACATGAGGGGTATTTAAAGCGTCAGCGGATTTTTGGTGTGAACACGCATATTGATTCGACTGATATGATTTCAGTTAAAAAGCATCTAAAGGAAAGACGCTATCACATCCGTGAAGAAAATGGGGATTTATTAGCTGAAAAGGGCCGTTTTTCTCGCTGGGGCCCCTATGTGAACCATGTAGGGTTGATAATCTTCCTTATTGGAGGAATGCTCCGGTTCATTCCAGGTTTCTACGTGAATGAAAATCTTTGGATTAAGGAAGGGGAAACCGCTGTTATTCCGGAAACCGGAGAAAAGTATTATCTAAAAAATACTAAATTCATCTTGCAGCACTATGATAAAAATAAGGACAAAACATTTGAGAAAGCAATTGAAGAAGCAGGTCAGGTGGTTAAAAACTACCAATCAAATACTGTCTTATATAAAAGGGTAAGTAAAAATCTCCCAGGGGAGACGCCTGAATTAAAAAAGATAAAAGAATTTAAGGTTCGTGTAAATCATCCTCTAACTTTTGTTGGTTATTCTATTTTCCAGTCTTCTTTTAGAAGTGAACTAAAAGCCATGACGTTCAACTTAACAAACAAGAAGACTACTCAGGCATATGGGGAAGTGAAGATTGACCTAGAAGATCCAAAGGCAAAATATGATTTAGGAAATGGCTATTCAGTTGAAATTTTGAATTATTTTCCTGACTTTGAATTTAATAAGGATGGTGAGCCAAGTACTAAATCACGCGTGCCTAACAACCCGGCTTTTATCTTTCGCATGACAGCTCCTGATAAGCCAAAAGGAGAAACAAGTTTCGTTGCCATTAAACAAACCATTGAGCCATTTGGTGAAAATCAATATAAAATGAAGTTCCAAGGGATTCAAACTAAAAATGTTTCTGGCTTCACTGTTCGAAAGGATTCATCCTTATGGGTGATTATATTAGGAGGCATTATCTTCATGATTGGTGTTATGCAGGGAGCCTATTGGAACCATCGTCGAGTTTGGATTCAAAGAAAAAAAGGACAGGTTTGGATTGCAGCTCACACGAACAAAAATTGGTATGGCTTAAAGAAAGAAATTGATACCGTTTTAACTGGTACTAACATAAAAGTCCCAGAAGACCAGCTTCAAGTAGACAATGCAGATAATCATAAAGATAAGGGGGGGGTTTAATTGGCAGCAATAAGTAGTAATTTATTGTTCATTGCTTTTATTCTTTATTTAGTAGCCACCTTGTTTTACGGTGGATCCATAAAAGCAAATAAGGATTTAAATGAGAAAAAAGGAACCAACAATTGGGGAAAAATTGCTGTTTTTTTAACAATTGTTGGCTTTATTTCCCAGCTTGGATATTTCATTACCAGATGGATTGCGGCAGGTCACGCTCCAGTAAGTAATATGTTCGAATTTACAACCTTTTTCGGTATGGCTCTTGTTGGCGCATTTATCATTATCTATTTTATTTACCGAACAACCTTACTCGGATTATTTACCATGCCTGTAGCCATCTTGGTTATTGCGTATGCAAGTATGTTCCCAAGGGAAATTACTCCATTAATCCCAGCCTTACAAAGTTATTGGCTGCATATTCATGTGACGACCGCAGCTATTGGGGAAGCAATTCTTTCGATAAGCTTTGCTGCAGGGCTAATCTACCTTGTAAAGGCAATTGATCAAACCAAGTCAAACAAGCGCACCTTTTGGCTCGAAATCGTGATGTTTGCATTAATTGCAGTACTTGGTTTTGTTGCGGTGTCATCTGTATTTTCAAGTATGGGCTATAATGAAAAATTTAATTGGGTTGATAAACATGACAATCAGGTGGTCCTTGAATACAAGATGCCAGCTCTTACTGGGCCGCATGAGGGCGAGTTATTGACAAAAGGAGGATTTAATCCTCTTGTTGAAATGCCGGCAATCATCAATGCAAAAAAATTAAATACTGTCATTTGGTCATTAATGGCTGGGGTGGTATTGTATGGGTTAATTAGGGTCATTCTTAGAAAGCGTATAGCTTCAGCACTTAAACCTCTTGTTAAAAATATTAACCTTGATTTTGTAGATGAGATAAGTTATCGTTCAGTGCTAATAGGTTTTCCGGTATTCACCCTTGGCGCGCTGATTTTTGCGATGATTTGGGCGCATATGGCCTGGTCTAGATTCTGGGGTTGGGATCCAAAAGAAGTATGGGCATTAATAACATTTCTATTTTACGCAGCTTTTTTACATCTTCGTCTTTCGAAGGGCTGGCACGGGGAAAAGTCGGCATGGCTTGCCGTTGTTGGCTTTGTGATTATTATGTTTAATCTAGTTGCAGTAAATCTTGTTATTGCCGGTCTTCATTCGTATGCAGGTTAAAACTCGAAAGATATGGCAATAAAAACTAATGATAGCCTTCACTTTGATCAAGTGGAGGCTTTTTAAAAATCAGGTCAAGTCGTAATTCAAAAAATAGGATATTGTCAAATTTTTGACACTTTTAATTGGGTAATTACCGTGAAAATATAGCAAAAAGCAAAACCATTTTGTAAAATAAACTTCATGGGGGGATTAATAATGGAAAAAGACGTGAAAATATTAGTTGTGGATGATGAAGAGAGAATTCGGCGATTATTAAAAATGTATTTAGAGCGTGAAGAATATAGTATTGACGAAGCAGAAGATGGTAACGAGGCTTTAGAAAAGGCTTTCGAAAATGATTATGATGTCATTCTACTTGATTTAATGATGCCGGGTAAGGATGGAATTGAAGTTTGCCGAGAATTAAGAGAAAAAAAGGCTACACCTGTCATCATGTTGACTGCAAAAGGGGAAGAAATCAATCGTGTACAGGGTTTTGAGGTAGGGACAGATGATTATATTGTCAAACCATTTAGCCCGAGGGAAGTTGTCTTGCGTGTAAAGGCATTATTAAGAAGATCATCACAAACAAGTTACCTGCAAACCGAAACAACAACAAAGGATGTTATTGTTTTCCCACACCTGACAATCGATAATGATGCCCACAGGGTATTGGCTGATGGCAAAGAAGTTAGTTTAACACCAAAGGAATATGAATTACTTTATTTCTTGGCAAAAGCACCGGATAAAGTATTTGACCGTGAACAATTACTCAAAGAAGTATGGCATTATGAGTTCTTCGGTGATCTACGTACGGTTGATACACATGTGAAACGTCTTCGTGAAAAGCTGAATAAAGTATCTGAACAAGCTGCGAGAATGATTGTAACGGTTTGGGGAGTGGGCTACAAATTTGAGGTAATAAATGAATGACTTTTTTGCGAAGTGTTGTAGGTAAACTTTGGCTTACCATTTTGGTATTAGTTTCCTTTGTACTGTTTATCTTAACAGTCATGCTCCTAGAATTCTTTCAAAACTACAACATTCAAGAAACAAAGAATGATTTAGCTCATACAGCTGAGAAGATTGCCGGCATCATAGAAACTCATCCTAATGATCAATTACCACTAGGTCTAGAAATCTCTTGGGAAATTATTGACGATGTGACAAAAGTCGTTGTGGTAAAGAGTGAAAATGAGGTCTATTATTCTCCAAATACTGATAGCGCAAAAAGGTTGTCCATTCAAAACATTAAAAGTGACTCTGACTTATCAGAGGTGTTTCACAGTAACAAGACGGTTGAAAAAGTTGCTACTCTTTCTACCAAAAACGGCTATTCGGATGCTAATTATTCCATAATTGGTGTCCCTTTACATCTTCCTGGTGAAGAAAATGGGGCTGTATTCATTTATCAATCGTTGGAAGTAATGAAGGAAACTACACATTCGACAACAAAATTCATCTTACTTGTTGCGGGTGTCGCCATTATTTTAACAACTATTTTTGCCTTCTTTTTATCAACGAGGATTACTGCTCCTTTAAGAAAAATGAGGGAAGCCGCATTTGAAGTGACGAGAGGGAAATTTGATACAAAAGTGCCAATCCTGACACATGATGAGATCGGTGAGTTAGCGACAGCCTTTAATCAAATGGGCAGGCAATTGAAGTTTAATATGAATGCCCTAAACCAGGAAAAGGAGCAGTTGTCTAGTATCCTCAGTAGTATGGCCGATGGGGTAATAACATTTAATCGAGATGGTACCATACTTATAACAAATCCTCCTGCGGAGCGGTTTTTACAATATTGGTATTATGAAAAAGGAGAAATTGGTTCGGGTGCAGAGTCAATTCCCTCTCAGGTTATGGAACTATTTCAACAGGCCGTTGATACGGAAGAAGAGCAAGCAGGTGAAATCTCACTTCAAGGCCGTCATTGGGTTATTTTAGTTAGTCCTCTTTATAGTAACCAATTTATTCGTGGGGCAGTTGCAGTTTTACGGGATATGACGGAAGAAAGAAAACTTGATAAAATGAGGAAAGATTTTATCGCCAATGTTTCCCATGAACTTAGAACCCCTATTTCGATGTTACAGGGCTACAGTGAAGCAATTGTCGATGATATAGCCGAAACACAGGATGAGAAAAAAGAAATGGCACGGGTCATTTATGATGAATCATTGCGTATGGGCAGGCTAGTGAATGAACTCTTGGATGTTGCAAGGATGGAAGCGGGCCATATTCATTTATCATTGGAGGAAGTTAATCTTTCGAGTTTCATTAATCGGATTATTTACAAGTTCCAAGGATTGGCAAAGGACAATGAGATACAATTATATCCCGAAATGGAAAAGGATTTGCCTTCTATTATGTTTGACCCTGATCGAATTGAGCAAGTTTTAACGAATTTAATTGATAATGCCTTGAGGCACACGCCAAAAGGTGGCAAGGTAAAGTTAACTGTTTCCTCGGAAGCCCAAGGAATTAGAATGCAAGTAAAAGATTCTGGTTCTGGAATCCCTGAAGAAGACCTGCCATTTGTTTTTGAACGTTTTTATAAGGCGGATAAAGCTAGAACAAGAGGGAGAGCAGGAACAGGACTAGGGTTAGCCATTGCCAAGAACATTATTGATGCCCATCACGGAATTATATCTGTGCAGAGTAAACTTGGTCTTGGAACAACATTTACCTTCTTGCTTCCACGAAAAAGGTAAGATTATCAATTATTTTGCCGATTGTTCTTGATTCACGGGGAACATACATTTTAAGGGAAATCCATCAGCGATATGTTTTAAGAGTCGTAACCATCCTTTTGGATGGTTTTTTGATTAGTTATGAAATTATTAATTGCAATTTTGAAAAATATCCAGCACAAGCGTCCAGTCCCACGGGGCATAAGCAAATTGATTTCTAGAAAATACCTTCCTTTTTATCCAAAAAAAGTCTATATTATTATGAGTGAAACTTTTTATACATACACACCGACTAATATTAATGAACGGGGAGGGGAAAAGATGGACTCCGTTTTTGAAGAGCTTTATCATAAATATCATCATGACGTTTTTCAATTTCTATTTTATATGGTTAGAAATAAAGAACAAGCTGAGGACCTCGTCCAAGAAGTGTATATTCGGGTGTTTAAATCCTATAATCGTTTCGAAGGGAAAAGTAGTGATAAAACGTGGCTGTTTTCCATTGCCAGGAATGTTGCTATCGACTTTTTCCGTAAGCAAAAGGGCTGGAAGGAGAAAATACTCGAAAAATTTGATTGGTCAACCAATCAAGTAAAAGATGAATACCCGATTCCGGAGGAAATTACAGTTCAGAAGGAAGAAATTACATGGATTTACAAATGTCTTGAGTTTTGTACGGTTGATCAACGGTCAGTTATTGTTCTACGATATTTACAGGATTTATCCATTGCTGAAACAGCCCAAGCTTTAGGTTGGACGGAGAGTAAGGTAAAAACCACACAGCACCGCTCACTAAAGGTTTTAAAGAAGCGCATGGACATGTTTTATGAAAAGGAGGGATTAACGAGTGAGAAAGTCAGAGTGGAGCGATAGGGAGCTAGAAGAATTATTAAGGCAAATGCCAAAAGTACAAGATCATCGCAATCCTCGTGACATCTATCAAAATCTTTCTATAAAAAGGCAGAAAACGAGGCCATGGCTATTACCAGGTCTTGCAGCTGCAGCTGCGTTACTCCTATTTTTCATTTTAGTACCAAAATTTATGAATGAAACTCATTTTTCTTTTAACAACGCACAACAGGAGAAGTCAAATGCTACTAAGGAAATGAAAGGTGTTGTAAAAAATAAACCCATAGCCGTGAAAAAAGTGGGAACGCCACAGGATGAGGGATCCTCTGGGACTGCAAAAGCAGATAAATACCAATCCAATAGTGAGTGTATAAAAACTGCCGTGTATGAGGATCAGGTTGGAAACGGAACAGTTCTGACCTACTGGATTCCAGACCCGCAGGCACTAATTCTTATACCGGTATCTATGATTGTCCCAGAGTCAAAGAATCAGTCCTGGCTAACAGTATTTAATGAAAATATGAACAATTTAAAGGAAGAAGAATGGGGGTTAACTGACCTTTACCCATTAAATTTGACGATGAAACTGGATCAAGATAATCAGAATATCATTGTTGACGTTCCGAAAAATCAATCATATGGGCAGGGAGGAACGAATGAAACAAGCTTTATGGCCGTGATAAATAAAGATGTATCCTCCAATAGCGATAGTAAAAAAATTGAGTTTACTACAAATGGCCAGACTGGAATTGATTTGGGAAATTTCGGTCACATAGAAGAAGTGGAGGTTATTCCCGAAAAAAATCATGCCTTTTTCTTTTACTATGCAGATGGTAGTGAGTTACCATTATTAACGCCATCCACTGAAACGTATAAAGATATAAACGCTGCACTCGAAGCAATGAAGAGTGACCAGCCAAATGCAGGATTGAAAGGCTCCTTGCAGCCATTGGCCCCCATAAATGAAGTAACCCTAAAAGATAAGACACTAATGGTGTCATTCAAGGATAATTCAAGCCTGGAAGATAACCAATTAACATTATCATCTTTTGAAGCATTATTATTAACAGCTAAAGAATTTGGAGCAGAAAAAGTTTTAGTTAAGGATACTCAAATAACACACCTCGGTTCATTCGATTTATCAAAGGAAATTAAGGTTCCTTTAGCTCCGAATTTACGAAATATACCCTAAACCAAAAGATCAACCCGTTAGCGGTTGATTTTTTTTATGAATAAAATGGGGGAAGACTCCAAATTATAACAAATATGCTCAGGTCCTCCACATTAATAAGAATAGGTTCTAAACAGAAACTGTCGTACATATGGTGTGTAGGAAGGACAAGATATAAGGAGGAAAAGGGAAAAAATGCGTGATTACATAAAGCGATTTTTAATAGCCATAATAATGGCGATATGTGTCAGTTTGTTATTTTTAGGAGGTAAACATTCCGAAGCAGCGGGTATAGAGGAGACAATAGAAATAAATACGCACTGGATATGGCCGGCAGATGGTGTCATTTCCGATACATATGGCACGAGACAGGGGAAACATAAAGGAATCGATATAGCTGGAAGATTGGACACACCAGTGCTTGCAGTGGAAGATGGGATGGTAGAAAAGTCGTACTATTCTAATACATATGGCAATGTAATTTTTATTAAACATCCAAGTCATTTTGTTACTGTTTATGCTCATTTAAACAAGCGTAAGGTTGCTAAAGGCCAATCGGTTAATCAGGGCGATGTCATCGGAGAAATGGGAGAAACAGGTCAAGCTACTGGAACACATCTCCACTTTGAAACGCATCAGGATGAGTGGAGATATGATAAAAAGTACGCGATGGATCCTGAAAAATTGTTAGGTAAAGCGGAAGTGGGCGAGTTAGTACAAGGCGGCATTGCAAGCATTGGTGATAGTGTGTTAGAGGCGAGTTCTCGATTACTCACTCAAATGAATGGAAACAGGGTGCAAACCAAACGTTCCCCAGCTATCCCGAAGTACTTGGTTCAACAAGGAGATACTTTGTATTCCATTGCACAAAAGTTAAATATATCGGTGGCTAGAATAAAAGCTCTGAACCACATGACAACTGATATGATAAAACCTGACCAAATCTTAATTGTTCCATAAATAGCAGAAACCCGCTGGATACTTCTCCTGCGGGTTTGATTTTTTATCTCAGAAGTTTAGGCATAAAAGTTACAAAAACAGCACATACTAAGCCTTTTACTTAACAATGGAGGCTATCTTTAGTATAATAAAATCGTAAATTAATATCGATCTATCTTCGGGGCAGGGTGAAATTCCCGATCGACGGTGTTAGAGCATTGCTCTTAAGCCCGTGAGCCATTTTGGCAGGATTTGGTGTGAATCCAAAGCCGACAGTATAGTCTGGATGGGAGAAGGTGGAGGTTCTGCAGACGTTCAAAAAAATGAAGTATTGAACGTTTATTAAGCGTGCCTTTCTTAAACTCCCTCATGTAAATTTCTTGAGGGAGTTTTGTTTGACTAAAGGTCGTCTACTTGCTGAACCTCTCTTCCTAACTTGATGGATCAAAAAAGGAGAGAGGAAGATGAAAAAATTGAAAAATACGAAGAGGTTGAATGTCAAGGCATATGTCTCCATTGGAATGCTTAGTAGTATTGCGTATCTACTTATGCTGCTAAATTTTCCATTGCCGCCATTTCCAAACTTCTTATTCGTCGATTTCAGCGATGTTCCTGCATTAATTGCAGCCTTAATTTTTGGCCCGATTGCAGGAATCTTAGTAGAATTCTTTAAAAATGTTCTTAATTATTTTGCAACAGGAAGCCAAACAGGTATTCCTGTTGGACATATTGCTAATTTCCTGGCGGGAATAGTCTTTG
>Ga0308175_100002118_pt1 | contig 13531 bp, 11 predicted proteins | sample PhyCR1_3_FD_203893 | JGI IMG/M metagenome (GOLD analysis project Ga0308175, IMG submission 203893) | Soil microbial communities from UC Gill Tract Community Farm, Albany, California, United States - DLSLS.C.R1 | ecosystem: Environmental > Terrestrial > Soil > Agricultural land | place: USA...
CCGCGAAGTGATCGTGCTCTTCTACCTGGAACAGTGGCCGCTCGCCCGGATCGCGGCGCTACTCCGGCTGAAGGAAAACGCCGTGAGCGTGCGGCTGAACCGGGCGCGCGCCCGCCTGAGGGAACGACTGGCCGAACCGGGCACGACCCCAACGAGGAGCTGAGCCGTGGACCTCGACCCGACCGACGACCGACTGGCCGATTTGCTGACGCGGGCCGACCGTGCGGCCGACGCGCCGGCCCTCGCCGCCGACCTCCCCGGCCGGGTTTCCCGGCGGGCGCGACGCCGGGCCGTGGCAAGGCGCTGCGGCGTGACCGCGGCGGCCATTGTCGTGGCTTCGACCGTGTCCTGGGCAGTGACGGCGAGACACCAGCAGCCCGCACCGGAGATCCTCGCCACGACAAAAGGCTCCAGCGACCTTACGGCGGAGGTCGCGCGCCTGCGCGACGAGGCGGAATTGCACCGCCTCACCGCCGAGGCGATCGTCCGCCTGAGGGCGGACCGCCGGGAACGGCAACTCGCGGCGAAGGCCCCAACACGCCCCGACCCGCTCGACGCCCTGGCCTGGCAGCGAGAGCGCGCCGCGCTGATCCTGGTGGACCGCGCCGACCGCATGTCCCGCGACGCGGGCGCCAAGCCGCTCGCCGTCGCCGCCTACCGCCGCGCGGCCGAATTGTTCCCCGGCACCTACTGGGCCGACGTGGCCGCGGAACGACTCCACGAAACACACCGCTATTAAGAGGAGCCACTGGTGAAACGACTTCCCACCATTCCGGTGATCGCCCTGCTCGGAATCTGCGGCGCGTTAGCCGCCCCGGCGAACGGCCAACCCGCTGCCACTCAGCCCGCCACGCGACCCGTTCACAACCAAAGCCTCTTCGGCGGCACGTCCGACCCCGTCGCCGACGCGCGCGAGAACCTAAAGCTGTGCGAGGAGGAGTTCGCGCGCGCGTCGTTGGAGTTGCGCAACGCGCGCAACAATCTGCGTGACATCCGCGGAAAGATGCAGTCGCTCAGCGGCCGCATCGAAGTCTCGCCCGACGTCCTCCGCCAATCGGCCATCAAGCTCGAAGACGAGCAGCAATCCCTCGAACTCGAGCAGGCCGCCATGTCCGCGCGCCAGGCGGCTATGGAAAAAGCGGCGGCGGCGGGCTCCGCCCGCGCCAGGCAGGCCGCCGACAACGACCCGGTTGCGCACGAGCTCGCAAAAGTCGTCGAAGCGCGCGAGGCCGCCTGGAAACAGCTCCGCCAGGCCGCAGCCAGTGGCCTGTCCACGCCGCAAGAGGTAAGCGCCGCCGAAGCCACGCTCGCCGAAGCCAGGGCAAAGCTCGCCGCCCAGCGCGAGCAGGCCGTCGCCGCCGCCGGCGGGGAAGCCCTCGCCGCCCTCACCCGCGAGCTGACCAACCTCTCCATCGCCGAGCAGGAGCGGCTGGCGCGGCTAAAGTTCATCGGCGAGCGCGTCGCAAGACTCGCCCAGGCCTTACAACTCGTCGACGACCTCGAGAGCACCCAGGCCGCCCTCACCCGCCTTCAACGCGATTACGACCAGTGGGAGACCGCCACCAGGGCGCAGCGCTCCGAGTTGGAACGCCTCCAGCGGGAGTAGTCCGGGCACAGCCGAGGTTGCAAAACCATTCCCCGGGGGCAAGATTGTTCCCATGGAATCGGGCCGGCGGTTACGGCGGACGGGCGGGCGGGTCCTCCTTGTAATGGGATGGTTGACAATGACCACACTGGCAAGCCCCCCCACCCGGGCGGGCGAGGACGTGCTCACGAATTCGGGATCTTCGGCGGCGTGGACGTCCGACGACCCACTGATCAAACGCGCCAGGGAGTTCGTCCAGCGCGGCGAGCTCGCCGACGCCGAGCGCCTCCTCACGGCCAACAGCGACTCAACCGCCTCCGCCGAAATGCTCGACCTGATCGGCCGCCTCCGCCGCGAGTACAGCCTCGACGAGCCGGCGCTCATCGCCAAACTCCGCCCGGCGATCGGCGACGTCACCCCCGAAGACCTGCGGCAATGGCGCCAAGCGGGCCAGGTACAGTTCCGCGTCCTCGACGGGAAGGTCATGTACTTCCGCCGCGAGCCGGCCAACATCTTCCGCTTCTGCGGCGACGCCAAGAAACGCCGGGAGCAGCACGCCAAGGCCGCCGGCGCCAAGGAAGATCCCAAGCCGACCTGGACGCTCGAGGCACACCTGGCCGAGGTCATCGCCGCCGCGGAATCGACCGGGCAAAAGGAAGTCGCCCCCGTGCGCCACCGGATCAAATACGTGGTGACGGTCGTGCCGCAGGACGTGGGTGCCAGGACCGGCTCGCTCGTGCGCGTCTGGCTGCCGTTCCCGCAGGAATACCGCCAGCAAAAGGACGTACGCCTGATCTCGTCGTCGCCGGCCGGCGCCGTCGTCGCCCCCAACTGCGCCGGCGAAGGCCCGATGACCGGCGCGCCCCAGCGATCGACCTACTTCGAACAGAAGGTGACGGACCTCTCCAAACCGATGGCCTTCGAGGAGATCTTCGAATACACCTCGTACGCGTATTATCCACGATTGCGCGACGAGGACGCCCGCCCCCTGCCCGCGGATTTCCCGCGCGAATACTTAGCCGAGCGCCCGCCGCACATCGTCTTCACGCCCGAGCTGCGCGCCAAAGTCGCCGAAATTATCGGCGACGAGCGCAACCCGCTCGCCAAGGCCCGCAAAATCTTCCACTGGATCGACCGCGAGGTCGCCTACTGCGCCGAAGAGGAATACTGCCTCATCCCCAGCTTCGCCACCAAGGCCCTCACCTGCCGCCGCGGCGACTGCGGCATCCAGACCATGCTCTTCATGACCATGTGCCGCGCCGCCGGCGTCCCGACGCGCTGGCAATCCGGATGGGAGACGAAAAAGATCGGCTGGAACATGCACGACTGGTGCGAGTTCTACGTCGAGCCCCGGGGCTGGCTCCCCGCCGATCCCTCCTACGGCGTCCGCAAGAGCGACGACCCGCGCGTCCGCGACTTCTACCTCGGCCACCAGGACGCCTACCGCATGATCGTCAACCGCGACTACGGCCGCCCCCTCTGCCCCGAGAAAAAGAGCCTCCGCAGCGAGCCCGCCGACTTCCAGCGCGGCGAGGTCGAAGTGGACGGCAAAAACGTCTATTTCGACGACTGGGATTACACCATCGAATTCCAGTGGAAGTGAACGCGCCTTTCCTTGCCTGCCTTGTCGCGGCGGGCGTAGGATGGAGTCACGATGCTTCCGAATCGGACGTGGCGGTGGCTGCTCGGCGCTGGGTTTGGTCTGGCCGTCTGCGCCCGCGCCTTTGGCGCACCCGCGGCGTCCTCGCAACCGGCGGCGGCAGGAATCGAGGCGACCGCCGACCCGCGCCAGGCGGTGCAGGGGCTCGCATCCGCCGACCCCGCCGCGCGCAAGGCGGCGGCCGAGGCGCTCGTGAAGATCGGCTGGGGCGCCAGGCCGGCCGTGCTGAACGCGGTGAAGTCCCCCGACCCGGAGCTGCGCTCCGGCGCCGCGGTCGTTCTGGTGCACCTGCCGTGGTACGCCCCCGACGACCCGCTTTCCGTCAGGAGTGAGCTGACCAACTACGCCCAACTGAGCTCCGTGGACCGCCGCGCCGCCCTCGCTCGCCTTTACCGCCAGCACGATCGCGCCGCCTTCGAGGCGATCCTGCGCGTGCTCCTGGAAGACCCCCGCGCCGAGGCCCGCTGGGACGCCGCCGGCGTGCTCCGAACGACGGCCGCGGCCATCCCCCGCCTCTGGAAGATCGACCCCGACCGCACCGGCCAAGGCGACAGCGCGCCGGTGCTGGCCGTCGTGGGGTGGGCTTGGCAGGTCAAAGACCCCGCCAGGGGTATCGACCTGCTGCGGCGCAGCGCCGAGTTGGAGTCCCGCCGGCCCACCGCCGACCCGGCCTCGATGGCATTCGTGCTCGACACGCTCGTCGGCGAGTTGATCGGCGCCCGCCGCTACGACGAGGCGGCTTCCTGGGCGCGGCGCCGGTGCGACCTCGAAACCGCCGCCGCGGATGACGCGCGCGATGGCGGGGATGATTCGTCCGACCAGGTCTTTGCCCTTTTCGCGCTGCACGCCGAATACGGGCCGCTCAAGGGGTTTGCCGGCGACGTCGAAAAATACGCCGCGCAGTTGAAGCGGCCCCCGCTGATGTACGCCATCGGGAAGCTCTACGACCGCTGCGGCCAGCGGATCCTCGGCGACGCCATCGAGCGCGCCGCCTTCGCCGCGGGGCTGGACTCGCAGGAGGCGAGGCTGGCGGTCGGGCAGGAGCTTTGGGAACGGGGTTGGTACGACCTGGCCGAGCGCGAGCTCCGCGCGGTGATCGCCGTCAAGGGACAGCCGGCCATGCACTCGCAGCACGAGGCGAACGCCCGCTTCCGCCTGGCCGCAATCGCCGCCAGGCGCGGCGACGATTTCGACGCCGCCGAGCAGTTGCGCCAGGCCCTCGACACCGCACGCAGCAGCCGCGGCATGCTGCGGACCCACGCCGGCAGGCGCGACGAGCGCACCGGCATGGAGGCCGAGCAGGTCGTCGCCGCCGAGATGCACTGGTACTACCTCAAGGCGGCCGTGACGAAGAAGGACGACGCCGCGGCCGCCAGCCACGCCGACGCGCTGGTGGACCTCGCCAACACGGGGGCCGTCGCCGGGATGGACGTGGCGCTCGACCTCGTGCCGACGCTCAACAAGATCGGCCGCGCGGACGACGCCCGGAAATATTTCGCCAGGGTGTACCAGCAGGCCAAGGCCACGCTCGACGCCGAGCCCGAAAGCCCCGAGGCAATGAACAACCTGGCGTGGCTCTGCGCCCGCTGCGACGAGCGCCTGGAGGAGGCGCTCAAACTCGGCCAAGCCGCCGTGGCGGCGGCGCCGGAAAATGCCGCCTACCTCGACACGCTCGCGGAAGTCAACTTCCGCCTCGGCCGCAAGGACGACGCCGTCAAGTTCGAGACCAGGGCCCTGGACCTGCGCCCCGGCGATGATTTCATGAAGGCACAGTTGGAGCGATTCAAGGCCGGTAAAAAGGAATGACCCCCCCGCACGGGCCCCCTTCTAAACGCATGTTTCGGCTGACGCGCGAGGTTCGCATCGGAATCAACCCTGACCGGCCGGATGAATCCGCCGGCGGTCCGACCAACAGCTACGCCGGATTCCCCTCGCTGCGCGGCCTCGGCCACTTCTTCACCATTCAGGTAACCCTCGCCGGCGAACTGGACGCGCGCAGCAGTTACCTGCTGAACATCAAGGAAGTGGACCGCCGCGTAAGGGAGCAGTGCGTCCCGCTGCTCGAAACGTTCGTAAAGGCGCGTAATACAACCGGCGAAGCGGCCGTGCGGGCGCTGTATGATCTCCTGCGCGACGGCTGGGGCCGCCCGCGATTGACCGGCGTGCGGCTCGGCGCCAGCCCCTTCCTGGCTTGGGCAACGACGGCGGAGGACTATCCCGTGGTGCGGCTGAGTCAAAAGTTCGAGTTTTCCGCGACGCACCGCCTGCACAACCCCGCCATGAGCGAGGACGAAAACCGCAGCACCTATGGCAAGTGCAACAACCCCCACGGCCACGGGCACAATTACGAGGTCCAGGTGACCGTCGCCGGCGCGCCCGGCCCCGACGGCGTCGTGATGGAGGTCCCCGCGTTCGAGAGGATCGTCGCCCAGACGGTGATCGACCGCTTCGACCACAAGAACCTCAACGCGGAACTGCCGGAGTTCCGCGACGTCATACCCAGCGTCGAAAACATCGCTATGGTGATCTACCGGCTGCTCAAGCCAAAGCTCACCAGAGGCGACGCAAGGCTCGCGTCGGTCACCGTGTGGGAGACGCCCAAGACCTGGTGCGAATATACTGAATGAGCTGCGGGGTGTCCGTTGCTGCCGTGACTTGAGGAGAAAGCGATGACCACGAGGCGGGTTCTACTGGCGCTGGCGTTCCTGGCGCTCTGCTCCGTCACCCCCGCCGCCCGCGCGGCGACGACGCCGCTGACGGCGCGGCTGGAGGAGGACAACGTCACCCCCATCGAGTGCAGCTCCAAGGGGCTGACCTACACGCTCGGCGGCAAGACCTACCAGCCCGATGGGCCCGCCGGCGCCACCTACCACTACCGCGTGTACGTGCCGGCCGGCTACTACGCCGACAAGACCGCCTGGTACCCCTGCGTCTTCATCACCTCCCCCACCGGCAACGCCGAGATGGGGACGATGGAGGCTCGCATCAAAGCCGGGAAGTACATCGCGATCATGCTCGACGAGGCGCAGAACGGGCCGTGGGCCCCGATCGTCGGAAACTTCCTCGCGGCGCACGACGACGCGGTCCGCCGGCTGCGCATCGCGCCGGGCTTCAAGTTCGCCACCGGCTTCTCCGGCGGCGCCCGCGCCGCCAGCTATTTCATCGGCCTCCGCCCCGGCTTCACCGGCCTGTTCCTCCAGGGCGCCGGCTTCTACGCCACCCGCTCCCCCGACGAGGAATTCCTCACCGCCAAACAGGCGACCGGGCTCGCCGTGTTCGCGGCCTTCGGCAAGGACGACGAGAACCAGGCCGAGGCCGAGGTGCTCAAAAAATCCCTCCCAAAGGACGTGCCGTACACCTACGTCATCTTCCCCGGCGGCCACGACCCCGCACCCGACGTCGTCGTCAACCAGGCCTTCGACTGGCTGGAAAACCACGTGTACATGGAATTGCCCGACGATCCCAAGGCCGACCCGCGCGTCAAGGCCCTGCACCAAGCCGCGATCCTCCGGTACTTCAAATCGCTCATGGACGCCACCCAGGGCACCGGCACCGACCCCCTCCTGAAATACGAGACCCTCCAGCGGGCGAAGAAGGTCGCGGAGAAGCACGCCCTGGACAAGTCCTCCGACGCCGACCTCGCCGAAAAGGCCCAGATGCTGCCCAAGCGCCTGGAAGCCCTGGCGACTTCGCCGCGGCTGAAAAAGGAGCTGGAGGCGCGCGACGAGTACCTGCGCGTCGTTGACATTGAAAACCAGCTCCGCCCGCGCCTGCCCGCCGACGAGGAGAAGAAGAAGCACACGCTCGCCGGCATCGCCAAGGGGTACTTGAACGTCGCCGAAAAATACCAGGATACCGCCTACGGCAAAAAAGCCGCCGACAAGGCCGAGCAGGTGCGGGGCGAGTCGGAATAAGACCGTCGCGCATCTGCGGCGAAATTCAGGAACACGGCGTAACACGGTGCACGTTCTCATCGCGATGGTCGGCAGTCACGGCGACGTGCACCCGTTCGTCGGGCTGGGCGCTCGCCTACGCGAGCGCGGACATCGAGTCACCGCGATCGTCAACCCGTTCTTCGAACCCCTCGCCCGCCGCGCCGGCCTCGACGTAGTCCCGCTCGGCACCGCCGACGACTACCGCCAGCTCGCCGCCCGCCCGGAGCTGTGGCACCCCATCGAGGGGCCGCGCCTCGTCATGCGCGAGACCGCCGCCGGATCGCGCGCGATGTACGACGCCGTCGTCGCCAACGTCACGCCCGGCCAGACCGTGGCCGTCGGATCCAGCCTCGCGGTGGGCGCCAGGGCCGCGGCCGAAAAGCACGGCTTCCCCCTCGTCACCGTCCACCTCTCGCCCGCCCTGTTCCGCTCCGTTTACGACAACCCCATCTTCGCCGGCATGTTCATGCCGCGCTGGCTCCCGCGGCGCATGAAGACCTGGATCTTCGACCTCGGCGACAAGCTCGTCATCCAGCCGTCCATCGGCCCCGGCCTCAACGCCCTCTGTGCCGACCTCGGCCTGCCGCCGGTGCAGAAATTCATGCACAAATGGTGGCACTCCCCCGACCTGGTCATCGGCATGTTCCCCGAGTGGTATGCCCCGCGCCAGCCCGACTGGCCGCCCCAGTTGCGCCAGACCAGCTTCCCCCTCTGGGACGAGCGCGGCCTCTCGCAAACCCCCGCCGGCCTCGAGGAATTCCTCGCCTCCGGCGACCCCCCCGTCGTCTTTACCCCCGGCTCGGCCATGTGGAACGGCCACCGCTTCTTCGAACAATCCACCGCCGCCTGCCGACGCCTGGGCATCCGCGGCATCCTCCTCTCCCGCCACGCCGGCCACATCCCCAAACACCTCCCGCCCCACGTCCGCCACTTCGACTACGTCCCCTTCAGCGAGCTCCTCCCCCGCGCCGCCGCCCTCGTCCACCACGGCGGCATCGGCACCACCGCCCAGGCCCTCGCCGCCGGCGTCCCCCAGCTCGTCGCCGCCATGACCCACGACCAGCCCGACAACGCCGCCCGCGTCCAACGCCTCGGCGTAGGCACAGGCATGAAGATGCAGCGCTACAACGCTAGGTCAGTCGCCGACCGCCTGCGCAACCTGCTCTCCTCCCCAACCATCAAAGACAACTGCCGCAAAGTCGCTTCGCTCTTCCAAGCCGCCGACGGCCTCGCCCAATCCTGTGACCTCATCGAGTCCCTCGCCAACTCGCGAGGCATCGCACCTCACCCGAACGCACCCACCGCTTCTCCAATGCGCGGCGTGGTCACCTCCGGTGACCACGTACCCTAACGACCCACCCCAACCACATGCGCCGCCTGCTGCGCCCCATTCTCCTGGCGTTCATGCTCTACCTCTGGTGGCCCGCCGCCGGCCTCTGGCTCTGGAACGGCATGGGCAAGCACTTCGGCATTGACCGTGCCGCCCTCAAACCAACCCGAAAAATCTCCGAGGGCACGCCCCCCGCTTGACGTTTCCTTGCTACGGCGCCCCAATTTTCATGAGCCTCAGCCGACTACAAAATCCCTTGACACGCATGGTATAATTCCGTGTCAGCAAAAGGGGCGATCAAAAGGGGGAACCATGCCGGACCTCGAGCTCACGCACACCCGTCCAACTCGCGGCACATCCCGCGCGCCCGCCATACCCGCCCCGCCGCGCTGCAATAAAAGCAAATGCAACAAATGCAACGCCCTGCAACAAACAAAAATTCGGCAAACTGGCAGCCCGCCCCTAACCCCCGGCCCCATCGTACTTTGCCGGAATCCGCCGCGCACCGCCGGCGCCCGGTTGTTGCAACTCCCCGCGCGCCCCGCCAAACGCCCGAACAGGCCCGGAAATGCCCGATTATGCCCGGATTTGTCCGGCCCCACACGCGCCAGAAAAAACGAACCCACCGCGAGCACGCCGCGGCACCCGGCCCTACGGGTCCTTCGGGTCCCACTGCCGCTTCATCGGCACCGTCTCCGGCCGCGCCGGATCATACTGAAGCTGCTGGTAATGCATCCACTGCGCATGCCCGTCGAAATAAAGACAATTCGCCCCCTTACTATGCCGGTACGCCACGCAGTTCCCCTTGTCCGGCGGCTCGTGCTTCTCGCCGAAATACGGGTCGAAATACCGCAGCGTGCAGTTGGGCGTGCTGGAAATGTTGATCCCCTCGTTCACCGCGTCGCAGAACTGGATCTTCTCGTCCGGGTGGATCACCCGCGCCCGCTTCCACGCGTTCCAGTAGTCCGGCGCCAGCGCCGCCGTGGTCCCGGGGAGCTGCGAGTAGTTGATGGCGTAGCTGTTGTGAAGGTTGTACCCGTTGGCGTTGCGGCGATCCCACGACAGCGGCGCGTCCGGGCAGATGATGTTGGCCGAGTAGCGGCCGGTGTTCGGCTTCCCGGTCAGCCCCTTTTCCATCGTGGGCACCTGGAACCAGTACATCCGCGGACCGCTCGCCGGCACCGGCGGCGGATTGCTCGGCGGCCACCCGCCGCTCGCCTGCGTCCAGCCCCAGTAGGCGGGGATCGTCCAATCCTTGAACTCCGTCATGTACATCTGGTTGACCAGCGCGATCTGGCGGATGTTGCTCAGGCATTTCACCTGGTTGGCGTTCCGCCGCGCCTTGTTTAACGCCGGCAACAGCACCCCGATCAGCACGGCAATGATGCCGATGACCACCAGCAGTTCGACCAGCGTGAACCCGCCAGGGCGGACGGGCTTCGGCGTAAGACTCCGGCGGCAGTGCATAACTCCGCTCCGTGACAAGGGATTGATGCGTTTCTACCAACGGCAATGAGATGTGCGCAATACGGCCGTGACAAAGGATGCTACAGCGGTGTTCGCGCCGCGTTGAATGGGAAAAACTGCTGCCGGCGGCTCAATGCGGCGGGAGCGGCGGAATGCGCGTGGTGTCCGGCCACACGTTCGCGCCCGTTGCTGCTTCAAAAGCAACGCCGACGCGCACGAGGAGGTCTTCACGATAGAGCTGCCCAATGAACTCGATCGAGGCGGGAAGGTCATTGGCGATCCCGCACCGCGTCACGAGCGACGGATGGCCCGTCAGGTTCGTAAACGCCATCGTCGGCCCGGCAAACGGCATCGTGACGTACGCGTCCACGTCCTTCATCGCCTCGCGCATGGCGTGCTGCAACTGCGTCCGGACCTGCATCGCGCGCAAATAGTCGGCCGCGGGAATCGTGGCGCCGATGCGGAACGCATTCGGCCACGAGTCCGGTCCCTGCTGTGCCAGCTCCCTCACCCGCCCGCTGGTCAGAAGTTCCGAGAAGTTCCCCGCCGATTCGCACCCGATTAACAGGCCCGCCAGACCCTTGTACGGATCGGCCGGCGGGAGCGCCACCGGCCGCAGCTCCCCGAAGATCTTGCGAAGCTGGTCGAGCGCCGCCGCATAAAGCTCTTTCCGCGGCTTCGTCTTTGGATCGTCCTTCGCATTCATCAGCCGCTCGAAGCCCGCGACGTCAATGCCCAGGCGAATCGCCTTAAGATCGAGCGACGCGTCCCACCTGAACGGCACGTCCGCCGCCGTCGGATCGAGCTCGTCAGTCCCCGCGACGGCGGCGAGGACCAGGGCGCAATCCTCGACCCCGCGGCACATCGGGCCGAGCTTGTCCATTGTGCGCGCCAGCGGCATCGCGCCGTGGCGCGAAACCCTGCCGTACGTCGGCCGCAGCCCGGTTACGCCGCAGGTGACCGACGGCGAGACGATCGAGCCGAGCGTTTCCGACCCGATCGAGAACCCCACCAGCCCCCCCGCCGTCGCCGCCCCCGGGCCGGCTGAGGAGCCGGAGGAGCCGGAATCCGGCTTCCACGGGTTCCGCGTCAATCCGTTGAACCAGTAATCCCCCATCGCCAGCTCGCCGAGCGAGAGCTTGGCGAGCAGCACCGCCCCGGCCGATTCGAGCTTCTTCACGACCGTCGCGTCACCATCGAACACCTGGCTCTTGTAAGGCGCCGCCCCCCAGGTCGTCGCAATTCCCTTGGTCGCCAGCAGGTCCTTCGCCCCGTAGGGCACCCCGTGCAGCGGCCCGCGGTCCCGGCCGGCCGCCAACTCCGCGTCGGCGCGGGCGGCTTGCGCCAACGCCAACGCCTCGGTCACGGTGACCACGCAATTCAGCCGCGGCCCGATCTCCTTCAGCCGATCGAGATACATTCGCGTCAATTCGACGGACGTGACCTTGCGCGCGTGGATCAGCCGGGAAAGCTCGGTCGCGGTGCAAAACGCCAGCGTCGCCGGGTCGCCGTTGTATGCCGGCAGGTCGCCGGGCGAAACCGTACAAGCCGAAGGCCCCGGCGGGAGCACCGTCCCGGGCAAACGCGGCGAAAAGTGCGCCGCCGGCTCCACGTCCGGCGGAATGTGCCGCCCCCGCAACGACTGCAACACAGCGCGCCTGGACGCCAGCCCCTCCGCCATCATCTCCCGCTCGGCGTCGTTCGCGTAGGAACGCCCCGCGACCCTGTCCGCGGCGGCGACGTCGGAGGCGGCTAGCGACGCAGAAGTTGCCGGCTGGGCGGCGACCTTCGCCACGGCCGCCGCGCCCGTCGCGGTGATAACCCCCTTAACGACGCGGCGGCGCGTGATTCGCCTTCTCATGCGTATCCCAGATGTATAGCGGCTCGCCCGGACCGACCTGTCCGTCGCTTTGGCTTTCGCCCACTTCGGTCATCCCCTCGACCCCGCCGGGATCGTCTCCATCAACCACGCCGGCGCGATCGGCTTGCCCTTTACGCCTTCCGCCCTTTTCTCGCTTACCAGTTGCAGGATGGCGTTGGAAAAGCTCGGCAGGTCGTCGGGGCACCGGCTCGTGATGACCGGCCCGTCCACCACGCACTCCTCGTCCACCCACTTCGCGCCCGCGTTCACCACGTCATGGGCGATCGACATGTAGCTCGTCGCCCGCCGGCCCTTCAGCACGTCCGTCGAGCAAAGCATCCACGGCCCGTGGCAGATGGCCGCCATCGGGATCTTTTTTGCGGCGGCGTCGCGGACGAGCTTGACCATGCCGCCGTCCCGCCGCATGTGGTCCGGCGACGAACCGCCGGGGATCACGATCAGGTCGTAGTCCTCCGCGAAAACGGCGGTGGCGGCCTTCTCCGAGCGCTGCGGGTAGCCGTGCTTCCCGACGAACACCTCGCCGGCCTTGGGGCCGATGATTTCCACCGTGTGCCCCGCCTCCTTCAACCGGAGCCTCGGGTACTGCAGCTCCAGGTCTTCGTACATCTTCTCGACGAGGATCGCGATCTTGGCCATGCACACTCCTGTTAAAGGCCGCGATTCTACGCTACAACGCCGGCCCGATACACCTGTTTGGAGATACTCGGCCATGGGACTGGACATGCGTTGGGTCGGCGAAGAAGCCTACGACCGCGTCGCCGAGGCGCGGCTTTACTCGTCCGCGCCCGGGATGCGAGACCTGCCGTCCATGCGCGACCGCCTGCGCCTTCACCCCGAGATGAAGCCCGGCGACGTCCTCCTGGCCGAAGGCAACGGCCGGGTCCTCGGGACCGCCACGCAGATCGGATTTCAGATGTGGGTGCGCGGGGGGGCGGTCCCGTGCCAGGGCGTCGCGTGGGTCGGCGCGATCAAGACGGAGCGGAGAAAAGGTGCGTCGAGGAGAGCGCCCGGCGTCGCCACGGCGGTGATGTGGGAGGTTTTGAAAAAGGCCCGCGAGACCGAGCAGGTCGTCTCCGCCCTGATGCCATTCCGCGCGTCCTTCTACGAGCACTTCGGCTACGGCGTGGTCGAGCGGCGCAACGAATGGACGTTCCCGCTTTCGGTCCTCCCCGCCGGCGATTTCGACGGCTTCCGCTTCGTGACCGACGCCGATTGGCCCGCGGTCGCCGCGTGCAAGCAGCGGATGGTCGAAGCCGGCCAGTGCGAGATCGAGCGCTCCCCGGACCAGTGGACCTTCTGGCGCACCGTCCGCACCAACGGTTTCACCATCATCGATCGTCCGAACGACACCGGCCCCGTCCACAGCACCGTCTACTTCGAAGAATTCACGAAAGACGGCAAGACCTACGTGAAGGTCCTCGACTGGGCCGCGGATTCCATTCCCGCCGCCCGCCGCATCCTCTACTGGCTGGCGAGCCTGCGCGACCAGTACACCGCCGCCGAGATGGTTTTCCCGGCCGACTGGCCGATCAACCGGTGGCTCCGGGAAACGCAGCTCCCCCACCGCCCCGTCGAGCACGCGGTGGCGTCGTATCGCCCGATGACGCGCATACAGGTCCGGATCCTGGACCACCGCCGATTCCTGGAGGCGATCCACTGGACGCAGCACGCC